>Ga0099364_10007513_pt1 | contig 15535 bp, 11 predicted proteins | sample TergutTh196P3_FD_73070 | JGI IMG/M metagenome (GOLD analysis project Ga0099364, IMG submission 73070) | Microcerotermes parvus P3 segment gut microbial communities from Pointe-Noire, Republic of the Congo - Th196 P3 | ecosystem: Host-associated > Arthropoda: Insects > Digestive system > Gut ... | reverse complement strand
GCCATACTGCGTTAAAATTTTCCGCAATGCACAAAGCATTACGAAAAATTTTGCCTTGTCTGACAAAAAATATCGCTCGATTTATCGGCACGTTTGCTTGTGAAGACGGATTCTTAAAAACTCGTGTGGTCGTCGGGGAAAAAACGGTTCGCATTACAACATTTTAGGGAGTACAAACGAGTGAAAAGAGTCGGCTTATTGGACGAAATACGGGGTTTTGCCATAATTTGCATGGTAATTTACCACGTTATGTTTGATTTGAACTCGATTTACGGCGTGAACGTCCCGATTTTCTTTGAAAGTTGGTTCGACGTCGTGCGTAATATTTTCGCGGGCACATTTATTTTCATTTCGGGCAGTGTCTGCAATTTCTCCCGCAACAACATAAAGCGGGGCGCACAGTGCTTTTTCCTCGGTATGCTCATCACTTTTATCGTCGCATTCGCACAGCCGGAGTACCCGATTTATTTCGGCATACTGCATCTTTTGGGCATCAGCATGATGATTTACGGGCTTACCGAGCCGTTTTTCAAGGCGTTTCCGCCGTTTTTCGGTATACTCGTCTTCGGCGTTTTGTTCTTCGCACTCTACAACATACCGCGCGGATACATCGGCTATGACGGCGTTTACGCGATTGACATGCCGCGAAAACTATACGACGTCGGGGTTCTGTTCCCGCTCGGTTTTGTCAAATCGGGCGCGAAATTCGGGGATTATTTCCCGCTTTTGCCGTGGTTTTGCATGTTTGCGGCGGGCGGGTTCTTCGGGGTCTACGCCAAGGAAAACTGCCTTCCCCGCTTTTTTTACAACACCCGCGTACCGTTTTTGGCGGCGGCGGGCAGGTACACAATCTGGATTTACCTGCTCCATCAGCCGATTGCAATGGCGATTTTGAACCTAATATTTAATTAGATAAACGAAAGGACAAGCGAAAATATGAAATCTACCGGCTTAAACCAACTCCGCGAAAGTTTCCTCACATTCTTTGAATCGAAAGGTCATCTGCGCCTGCAAAGCGCGCCGTTGATACCGCTCGACGACAACTCGATTCTGCTGATTAACGCGGGCATGACCCCGCTGAAAAAATACTTTCAAGGTACCGAAACGCCGCCCTCCAAGCGGGTTTGCACCTGCCAAAAGTGCATCCGCACCCCCGACATTGAAAACGTCGGCCTAACCTCACGGCACGGCACCTACTTTGAAATGCTCGGCAATTTCTCATTCGGCGATTACTTCAAAAGCGAGGCGTGCGAGTGGGCGTGGGAGTACTTCACGAAAGTCCTCGAAATCCCCACCGACCTGCTCTGGGTCAGCGTTTACGAAGAAGACGACGAGGCCGCGGACATCTGGACAAAACAAGTCGGGGTTGCGCCCGAACGCATAGTACGGTTCGGGAAAGCCGATAATTTTTGGGAGCACGGGAGCGGGCCATGCGGGCCTTGCTCGGAAATCTACTTTGACCGCGGCCCGGAACACGGCTGTGCACAAGATTGTGTGGTCGGGTGCGAGTGCGACCGCTATATAGAGGTCTGGAACCTCGTCTTCACCCAATTCGACAACGACGGCAAAGGCAATTACACCCCGCTCGCCAACAAAAATATCGACACAGGCATGGGACTGGAGCGGCTTGCGTGTGTAATGCAAGGCGTAGACAGCCTTTTTGAAGTAGATACAGTACGAAATATCATGCAAAAAATCTGCGGAATCATCGGCAAAAGTTACAAGCAAAACCCCAAAGAAGACATCTCAATCCGCATCATCACCGACCATATCCGCTCGACCGTCTTCATGACTTGCGACGGCGTTCTGCCCTCAAACGAGGGCCGCGGCTACGTTTTGCGGCGGTTACTGCGGCGGGCGGCGCGGCACGGGCGGCTCTTAGGCTACGAAAAGCCGTTCCTGCACGAGGTTTGTGACACCGTAATCGACGAAAACTTGTCGGCCTACCCCGAACTCGGGGACAAGCGCGAGTATATCAAAAAAACCATTAAAACCGAGGAAGACAGCTTTGCAAAGACCATCACAGGCGGCTTGAAAATCCTTTCGGAGCTGATTGCAAGCCTCCCGAAAAGTGGCGTTTTAAGCGGCGAAGATGCCTTCAAATTACACGATACTTTCGGCTTTCCGCTCGACTTGACGAAGGAAATTGTCGCCGAAAAAGGGTTCACTTTGGACGAGGAAAAATTCCGCGAACTCATGCAGATTCAGAAGGACACAGCACGCGCAAACCAAGCGTTCAAAGGCGGTTGGGGCGACGGCGAATTGACAATTGACAGTGGACAATGGACAATTGTTTTTGATGATGTTCACTCGCTTGAGACTACTGTGCTTGAGGTGATTGACAGCGGCGAGGGTTCTGTTGTGGTGCTTGAGCGGACGCCATTTTATGCCGAGAGTGGCGGGCAAGTCGGCGACGTCGGAATTATTGGTGATGTGCCCGAAGTAAAAGTCCTTGACACCAAGAAAACCGCGTCGGGGCTGACGATTTGCCACTGTGAAGCTGTTGGTGAGCGGTTCAAAAAGAGCGATAAAGTTACAGCGAAAATCGACCTGCCCCGCCGCCTTGCAATTCAGCGCAATCACACCGTGGCGCATATCATGCAGACCGCTCTGCGTGCGGTTTTGGGCGGCCACGTACAGCAAGCCGGCTCGCTCGTGGACGAGAACCGTTGCCGCTTCGACTTCACTCACGGACAGGCTTTGTCTGCCGCCGAAATCGCCGAAGTTGAGCAGGTTGTAAACGGCTATCTGCTTGGAAATTATGAGGTAAGTATCGCTGAAATGCCGATTGAGCAAGCCAAAAAGCAAGGCGCAATCGCGCTTTTCGGCGAGAAGTACGGCAACGTGGTGCGGGTCGTGAAAGTCGGCGAAATTTCGACCGAGCTTTGCGGCGGTACCCACGTGAAAAATACGGGCGAAATTGGCCTCTTTAAGATAGTTTCGGAGGCCAGTGCGGCGGCGGGAATCCGCAGGATTGAGGCCGTTACAGGGCGTGGCGTGCTGAAACTTATAAAGACTTTGGAGCAGGAAATTCAGCAATCCGCCGAGAAACTCAAAGCGCAAAACACCGCAAGCCAAAAGGAAATTTCCCGCCTTAATTCCGTGATTGCCGAGATGCAAGCGGCGGGTTCCGAAATAAATCAAGTCGGCGAAATAAACGGCATACAATTGCTCACACTAAGGTTAGAAACTGCGAACAGCGACGCTCTGCGGCAAGCCGGCGACAAGCTGAAATCCGAGCGCGAGAACTTCGCCGCGGTGCTTGCGGGCGAGAGCAATTTCCTGTGCGTTTGCGATAAGGGCGCGGTCTCAAAGGGCATGAACGCCGGGAGCATCGTCCGCGAAATCGCCGCCGTAACAGGCGGCAAAGGCGGCGGCAGAGCCGACAGCGCGATGGCGGGTATCGGCGACGTTTCAAAAATTGATGAGGCGTTGGAAAAATTCGCGGCTATGTAGATTCGCGCCGTGGGCGGTGGGTCGGCAGGGGGCAGGGGGTCTATGTCCGCGCCGAGTGCGGTGTCGCAGGCCCGCTTTTTGCAATTGATAAAGTTTAACTTTCTCGAGCCGAACCGTTAGTAAGTAGCACAATCCCAATGCGAGTGCAAACTATTTAATTAGATGATACCCGTTAAGTCGTGAACTTATAAACTCGCAATCGAGGAAGTGGAGTCTGAACAGCCTGTGTGGCGGGCTGGCGACACCGCACTCGGCGCGGACATAGACCCCCTGCCCCCTGCCGACCCACCGCGTTCGCCCCTACAAAAATTAAACCATTTCTGCATTAAATTAAAAGGAGCAAAAACATGAACAACGACTGCATTTTCTGCAAAATCGCAACCAACCAACTGCCCTCGGAAAAAGTCTATTCAGATGAGGAAATTATCGCCTTCAAAGACATCAATCCGCAAGCGCCCGTGCATATTCTGGTTATCCCGAAACGGCACATAATCAGTGCGGATGAGCTTACCAAGGACGATATTGAGCTTGCGGGCAGAATGATTTTAATCGCACAGCAAATTGCGCGGCAGTTTCACCTCGACGGCGGCTACAGAATCCAAACCAACATCGGTGCGGACGGCGGCCAAGTCGTTCCCCACCTGCATTTTCACCTGCTCGGCGGCAAAAAATTATAAGTTGATGTGATAGTATGAAGTTGAAGGCGGCTGTCGTTGGTTTTTCTTACCTTGCCGGGCTGATTGCGGCGTTTCAACTCGGTCTAAGCCCGTTGCAGAGCCTGTTCGCGCTTATCGCGGGTATTCTCGGCGGGATTGTTTTTATTCTGTTGAAACACAGCGGAATTGGCGCGGTTCTGATAGTTTTTGCGGCGGCGTTCGGGGTCTACGGATTCTACCGTGCAACCGCGATTGAACCTGTTCACCGCATAGCCGCCGAGGGCGAAATCCTGTACGTCGAGGGCAAAGTCATCGACAAAACCGCGCCCGCCCGCGATATGGCGGGGTACACGGTCGAGGCCGTAATCGACGGCGTGACCGCGCGTTTCTCGCTTTACGCGCCCGACACAGGCGCGGAAGTCGGCGATAAACTCAGCTTTGATGCGGCTTTCTCGCTGTTGCGCGACAACACGGCGTTCGCGGAGGCCTCGTATTACATGAGCAGGGGCATTTTTCTGCGGGCGACTGCAAAAACCGCGCCGATTGCCGAAAGCTCTGAAAATTTCAGCATTTTTGAGCCAATTCGCAACTATAATCGGCACTTGAAACAGCAGATTATGACCGCGTTTCCGAACGACACAGGCGGGCTAATCTGCGCGGTCTTCCTCGGCGACAAATCCGCGCTCTCACCCGCTTTGTCGAGCAGTATCACGCGGGCGGGCGCGTCGCATTACACCTCAGTTTCGGGGTTGCATTTGACCCTGATTTCGCACCTTTTCATGTCGCTTTTGGGTCTCACTCGGCTCAAAGTTATGCGTAAAACTAAGTTCATTTTGTTCACGTTGCTGTCGCTTGCGTTCGTGGTTTTTTTCAACATGTCGCCTTCGGTCATGCGGGCGGGCGCGATGCTGATTGTGTTTTACGGCGGCGAGCTTTTCATGCGGCGCGGAAACACCCTAAATTCAATCGGTTTTGCCGCGCTCGTAATCCTCATAATCTCGCCCTACGCCGCGCTTGACGCGGGTTTGCTTTTGTCAATCGCGGGTACAATCGGTATCGGCGTAATCGCGCCCGCCGTCAACGCTCACCTTGATTCCGGCGGCTTCACAAAACTCAAGAAACTGCGCGAAGTTTTCACCGCGAATCTCTGTGCAAGCCTCGCAACTTTGCCGCTTGTCGCAATTTTTTTCGGCGGTGCATCGCTGATTTCGCCCGTCACGAGCGTAATTTTACTGCCGTTTTTCTTCATACTCGTCACCGCCATGGTTTTTTTCGCGCTCACCGCGGGACTGCTCGCTGCGCCGCTGTTCATCGCGGGGGTTACGGCGCGGGTAATCGTAGTCGTGGTCGGGTTTTTCGGGGGCTTCAAATTCGCGCACATACCGTTGCAGTACGGCTTTATCGCGGCGTGGATAGTCTTGGCGGCGGCGTTCATCGGCGTAACTTTACTCTACTACAAAAAAGTTGCACAGGTCATAAACGCAGTTGTAATCAGCATTTTCACACTCGCAATGATGATTATCGCAACCGAATACTTGCACCTCGAGCAGACCCGCCTGCAAATTTACAGCGACGGCACCTCGGCGTGCGTGTTTTTGCGTTACAAAAACAGCTCGGTGGCGATTATCACCGACGACGGAATCAGGGCCGCACACGCGACACGCGACTTTATTTTTGACAACTTTCTTGACGAAATTTCACTGCTGATTTTACTTAACAGCACTAACAATTCACTGCCGTTTTTTGCGGAAATTCCCGCGATATTTTTCATCTCGCCGCATGACGAAAACGCAGACGGTTTTTATGATGTCGGCGGCATTTTCACGGTAATGCACAACCCCGAAAACAGCAGTGCGTTAGTTACATACAACGACCTTGAAATCAGCGTTTCACACGTGCGAAATTCCTCCGATTCGGACATAAATATTACCTACAGTTTCTCGGTAAATCCGGGCGAATTCGGCGGCTTAGTAATCAACACGGCAAGGCGGCAAGAAGCATTATCGCCGCATCAACTCAACGCATTTTACACGAAAATTGACATGGTTTTAGATTAGGAGAAGTGCCAATGGTAATCACGGAAGACGTATTAAAAAGTGATATTAAACAAAACAAACTCGTAAATTTTTACTACTTTTACGGCAAGGAAGCCTTTCTCACAAAGACTTACACCGAGCGGGTTCGGGAGGCTTTCGCGCCCGATTTGGACGAGTTTAATTTAATCAAATTCAGTGGATTCCCCGGCATTGATTTACTTGAAGAAACTGTTGAAACTTTGCCGGTTTTTGCAGAAAAAAAAGTCGTGCAAATTCACGACCTTGACGCCGAGAAAATCGACATCGACAGCTTTGAAAAACTGCTTGCAATTTTTTCGGACATTCCGGAATACTGCGCGGTAATTATCAGCATAACCGGCTTCACGCCGGCAAAAAAGGACAAGACAAAAAAGCTGATGAGCTGTGTCGAAAAACACGGCGCAGTCTGCGAATTTGACTTGATGAGCCGCCCGAAAGCAACTGAACTTATCGTAAAAAAAGCCGCCCGTTTGAACTGTAAAATTTCGCGGCAAAACGCCGAAGAATTGTACGATTTGACACTCGGAAGTCTAACTTTAATCGGCTGTGAAATAGAAAAATTGGCGGCGTATGCCGGGCGAGATGGCGAGATTACAAGGCAGGCGATAGACCTCTTAACCCCGCGCCTTACCGAAACGAAAGTCTTCAATTTGGCGACCGCGTTGACCGACAAAAAGTCGCGCGATGCCTTCAAAATTCTCGACGATTTATTTTCTCAAAACACCGAGCCCGTGATTATTTTAAGCTCGTTGTCGGGCGCGTTCGTGGACTTGTACCGCGCCCGCCTCGGCAAGGATTACAGGGTGCAATCCGCGCAAGTCGCCGCCGATTTCAACTACCCGAAGAACCGCGCATGGCTGATGAACAAGGCGCCGCTGCCCATGAACTACCTTGAAAACTGCATTTCTGCGCTATACAAAGCCGACATAAAACTTAAATCCGCGCCCTTAAACGGGCGATTTGTAATCGAAAAAACGATGTCGGAAATTTTGGTGATGAAATAAATAAGGTGATGAAATGATTAAGTTAAATCAAGCCGTAATTGTCGAGGGAAAGTACGATAAAATCAAACTTTCGGGGATACTCGACGCCGTCATTATCACCACCGACGGCTTCGGAATTTTCAGGAATCGCGAGAAGTTGGAGCTAATCCGAACATTCGCGAAAAAGCACGGCGTAATCATACTTACCGACTCCGACAGCGCGGGTTTTCTAATCCGCAATCGCCTGAAAAGTCGCATCAATGAAGGCGAGATTTTCAATGTCTACATTCCCGACGTTTTCGGCAAGGAAAAGCGCAAAACCGCGCCGTCTAAAGAAAACAAACTCGGCGTCGAGGGCATCGACCTTGAAGTCTTGCAAAAAGCTTTCGCGCCGTTCATTTCCGGCGAAGTTGCGAAGTCTACACCCGCGATTTTCACACGCGAAAGGCTATTCGCAGATGGTTTAATCGGCGGGAAAAATTCCGCTGAATTACGTAAAAAATTGCAAAAAGAATTAAACCTGCCGCAAAACTTGTCGGCGAAAGCGTTAATCCCGGTGCTTAATTCGTTGGTAACTGAAGAAGAATATCTTCGTGCAATGCAGAATGAATAATGCAGAAATAAATGTAATTTTTATGTTTATTTCCGACGGAAACAACTTCAAAAATTAATTATTTCTGCATTCTGAATTATTATTTCTGCATTAAATTTTAAGGAGTTTTCATGGTCTTTTCAAGCATACCTTTCCTATTCATGTTCCTGCCGCTCACGCTCGGCATTTACTACGCCTTGCCGCGCCGTGAGAAAATCCAAAACCTGTTCATTTTCCTCGCCTCCATGTTCTTTTACGCATGGGGCGAGCCGCGCTATATTTTCGTCATGCTGTTGTCGATTTCGGTCGATTACTTTGCAGGATTAATTATGTGGAAATTCGACCACAGCGACAAGGTTCGCAAGGGCGCGCTTATAACTTCGCTCGTCATGAATTTGGCACTGCTCGGGCTTTTCAAATACGGCGTTTTTACAATCGACAACATCAACCTTTTATTCGGGACGGCGTTCGAGTACCCGCATTTTCAGCTCGGCTTCGACCTGCCGATTACCCACTTGCCGATTGGCATAAGTTTTTTCACGTTTCAGTCACTGTCCTACACGATTGATTTGTACAAACGCAACATAAAAGTCCAAAAGCAACCTATAAATTTCGCGGCGTTCGTGGTGCTTTTCCCGCAACTTGTCGCAGGGCCAATCGTGCGATACAGCGATATTGCAAAAGAACTTGACAACCGCCGCGTCACACTCGACATGATTTACGACGGCGCATTATTATTTATCACCGGTTTGGGAAAAAAGGTGCTGATTGCAAACAACATCGGGCTGTTGTGGGCGCAGGTTCGTGCAATGGAGCTCGCCGAATTGTCAATCCTCACGGCATGGCTCGGCATTATCGCGTTCACTTTTCAGATTTACTTTGACTTTTCCGGGTACTCCGATATGGCAATTGGACTCGGAAAAATGCTCGGTTTTCACTTCCCGAAAAACTTCGATTATCCCTATATGTCCAAAAGTATTTCGGAGTTTTGGCGGCGGTGGCACATTACGCTCGGCGCGTGGTTCAAGAGCTACGTCTACTTTCCGCTCGGCGGCAGTCGCAGAGGGCTTTCGCGCACTGTTATCAACCTCGCAATCGTCTGGCTTTTGACCGGGATTTGGCACGGCGCGAGTTGGAATTTCATCGTCTGGGGCGTGTTTTACGGCGTGATTATTATAGCGGAAAAACTTTTTTTGGGGCGGCTACTTGAAAAAATCCCCGGCGTTTTCCGCTCGATTTACACCATGCTGTTTGTCATTATCGGCTGGGTAATTTTCGACACCGCCAATTTGTCAACCGCCTTCGGGTACATAGCGGCGATGTTCGGATTCGGCGGCAATTCGGCAATCGCCGACAGCACAAGCTCTTATCTGCTCTTGAATTACTCGGTGATGCTGCTGATTTGCATTTTCGCCTGCACTAATTTATGGCGCAGAATTTACACCGCGCTCTACAAAATAACCCCCGCAGTCCTCAATTATTGCGCCGTCGCGTACGAAGCTGTTGTGTTCATTTTCGTCACGGCCTATTTGGTTAACGCGGGGTATAATCCGTTTTTGTACTTTAATTTTTAGGAATTTTTAAGCGGCATTAAGGGTGCGGCAGGGGTAGGGGGGTCTATGTCTGCTCTACCGCAGAGAACCGCCAGCCCGCCACACAGGCTGTTCAGACTCCACTTCCTCGATTGCGAGTTTACAAGTTCACGACTTGACGGGTTTCATCTACTTGGATAGTCTGCACTCGCAATAGGGTTCGCGATACTTACTAACGGTTCGGCTCGAGAAAGTTAGACTTTATCAAGCGTAGAACGCGGGCGTGCGGTTCTCTGCGGTAGAGCAGACATAGACCCCCGCCCCCCTACCACCCCCGCACCCATTAAAACAAGAGGTATTTTATGAAAAGCATGAACAACCTACACAAAAAACTATCAGCGGCGTTTTTCTTCGCCTTTATAGGTCTGATTCCTGTGATTTCTTTGATTGTCATGCCGAAAGAGGCGGTGGTTTTCTCGGAAATTGAGAACCGCTATTTGGCGCGATTTCCTCAGCTGAGTGTTGAAACAGTGCTGAACAACGAGTTCATGAAAGGCTTTGAGGACTGGGCGGACGATAGGGTCGTCGGGCGTGTCGAGTGGATAAAACTCCGTAATAATCTCGAATTAGCCTTGAACAAAACCGAAATCAGCGGAGTTTTTATCACCGATGAACGACTAATGCAAATCTGGGCAAAGCCCGATTATGACAGCATCGACAAGACCCTGAACGCCGTCAACAGCTTCGCCGAACGCCACAGCGAGACCCCCGTCTACTTCATGCTCGCGCCGACCTCGCTTGGAATTTACGCGGATACTTTGCCGCCGAGCGCGCCGGTAAATTCACAGCGGGACTTTATCAAATATTGCTACGAATATCTCGCCGAAGTAACCCCGATTGACGTGGCGACGCCCCTTGAGGAGCACCGCGAACATTACATCTACTACCGCACCGACCACCACATGACCTCGCTCGGCTCGTATATTTCCTACACCGCCGCCGCCCCGATTTTGGGCGAACGCCCGCTTGAAATGGGCAGATTCAACATCGAAAATGTCAGCAATTCTTTCCTCGGTACACTCTACTCGTTGACCCTGAACGACCGCGTAACCCCCGATGTAATCAGCGTTTACACCTTGTCGGACGGCGACCCCGCTGTGACCGTAACCAAAAACGACGGCCCCGAAGTTGAGGCCCACCCCGGCTTGTACTTCGAGGAATTTCTCGAAGTCAAAGACAAGTATTCATATTTTCTCGGGCCGAATTCGCCGCTCGTCGAGATTACGTCCGATTCTGCGACGACCGAAAAGCGATTGCTGCTGTTCAAAGACAGCTACGCGCACAGCCTCGTGCCGTTTCTTGCCAAGAATTACAAGCATATTACAATGGTTGACATGCGCTATATAAACTCAAGCTACAGGCGGCTTTTCAACGTCGAGGATTACGACGCGGTGCTGTTTGTGTATAACGTAATCACTTTTTCGGAGGATACGGGGTTGTTGAAATTGAATGCGGGGAGATAAATAATGCAGAATGCAGAAATGATAATGCAGAAATAATTTGATTTAAGATGTACATTTCCGTCGGAAAAGCACTTCTAAATTAAATTATTTCTGCATTCTGCATTGTTATTTCTGCATTAAAAATCAGTATCTGTAAATCTTTTTAAGCCGATAATGCTTGAACAGGAACGGCATTGCGGATGCCGTTGCAATCAGCATTACTACCAAAACAACCATCAAAATTAAATTGCCTTGTATGCCGCTTGAATTTCCCGCGCTTGAATCGTCGCCCGTGTTTCCGGAATTTCCCGAATTATTTTCCTCGCTCCATGCGGGGACATTTTCGGGTTCGTCGTTATCTGAAACGTCGGGTGTCGGCTCGGGTTGCGGTTCGGGGGCGGGAGATTGTTCGGGAGTGATGGTAATCGGCGGTTCGGGGTCGGCAATCGGCGGGTCGGTCGGGTTTTCGGGGTCGGGTTCCGGGTCGGATTCGGGCGGTTCAACGTCGGTCAGCACCACCCTGTTGATATAGGCGGTCTCGCCGTTAAATTCCACGCGGAACCATTCGCCGTTCGTACCTGTTACTTTCACCGCCTCGTGTTGGGTGACGCGCCCGACTACAGCCGCATCGGTCGAGGGTTCGGCCCGCACATTGCCGACATCCGAGCCGCAGTACATGGTCGTTTCCAACGGGGTGAATACGGGGATTTCGGGGTCGGAAGTTTCGGGGGGAGTTTCCGCGGCTTCAATAACCCGCTCGTCGGGCGGGTTTGCGGGCGGTGTCACTTCAGTGTCGCCCTCCCCCTCAAAGTCGCCCTCAAAATCGCCGTCGCTCGTTTCGGTAGTGGCGACAATGATGTCAACGCCCCAACTCGGTTCTTCGACCGCGCTTGTGGTCGCCGCTAATTGCAAAACTAAAGCAATCGCTGCTACAAACATTGCAACTTTTTTCATTTTTACGTACCTTTCTATTTCTAATCTTCTGTGTCTAATTCTTCTGTGTCTAATTCTTCTGTGTCGCTTTCGTCAACCGGAGTCGTCACATCGCTTGCCACACCCAAGAACGCAAGCCATTCATCGCGCAATTCTGTGTAATCCTTGCCGAAAACCCCCGCAAAATCGAGGGTGTCATTTGCGTAAAGGTCGAACACGGTATCGAGGGTGTACAACTCAACCAACCGCATTACGAACGACAGCAACTGCGTTTCGGACAGTCCTGTTATAGTGTCTTCAATCGGCGTATTGCCGTGCAGGAAACTCGCGTAGGCCTGCGCGTGTGTGGCTGTGACGGGGTCGATGAATTCCTCGGCGGTACTTCTCGCTTGATAAAACTCCTCGGCCGCCACGTCAAATTCGCTGGTTGCGTCGAGAGCAAACGCCGACTGCAAAAATATGAAGTTGTAACTGCCGATATCCATGAACGCGATGTACGAACTCACGGCGTTACTGAGCGGGTGGAACGCCTCAGGGAACGAATCGGCGTCGTACAACTGCTTAATCAACTCGCCCAAATAGAAGAAATTATCTTGGCGAATATAAAGGCTTTTGCCGTCATAATAGGCGTCCTTGTCGCCCATTTCGGACAGGCTCATTCGGTAGAAATGCAGGTTTTCAAGTAGGCTCAAATCGAACATCTCTTTGTTGCTACTTAGATTTTCACCTATAAAATTTCTCAAGAACTCGCGGCTTTTTCGCTCACCGTAGATAATCGTTTCGTGATTGGTGCGGACTAAGTATTTTGCTTCCGGCGAGATGAAATATACGCCTATGTCGGTCTCAAGAATCCCGGGAAATTCGTCGCTCGAATAATGCTTGAAGCCCCTCAATTCGTTTTCAAACTCCGCGTTCGCCTCCCAGATGTCAATCCCGTTCGCGCTCAACCACTCGCCTTTGTAGGTGTCGCCCTTGTCGAGCAACTCGCTCCACCCGTGATTCTCGATTACGTAATCCGCTAGAGACGCCGCTATATCGCGTGACAAATTCAAGTCTTCCCGCGGGTAGAACCCGGGTGTAAATCTTGACCCAAACAGCATTAACGTGTTTTGCGGGCGGGCGTTTTCCCAGAAATTCCACATGGTGCGCTCGTTGACCGAGAACTTGAACACATGCGCGGCGATGCCGTAAGCAAGCCACGGCTCAGTGACCCCGAACGCCGCGCCCGCAAGCGCGCTCCTAAGCTCCTCGCCGTCAATATCCGCCTTGTTCACGAAGACGCCGTTGTTGTAAAAATGGGTCGTCATTTCGGTGTCACTGTCGAAAAAGTAGATGTTGACCCGCTCCATTCGTCTGCCCGAGACATTGCTTATCGTAATCAAATCGTCGTAGACCTTGTTGACAATATCGTTGCGTTCGGTCTCGTCGTAGGCGTCACTTTTGAAGTAGAATAATGCCATTTCGTTACCGGTGTGATAAGCGTCCATGCCCGATAGATTTTTTGCAAGGTTGATGTCGGCATCGGCGGCAAGTGTGACGAGGGTGAAGTCGTGTGTTTCGGGTACAACTTCCTTGTCGCTCTTGCACGCCGGCAGAACCAGCACGGCCGCCAAAAGCACCGCCGAAATGCAAAACGTCGCAATTCTTTTCATTTTTACTTACCTCTTTTCTGTGTCAAAAATTTTCCACCAACGGGCGCGCAATGCGCGCCCCTACAAATCCAAAATAATTTTTCGCCGAATTGTCAATTGTCAATTGTCAATACGCTTTGCCCCAAATCACCATGCACTCGGCGGGTTTTCCGCAGCATACGCAGACGTCGGAAATCTTTTCCTGCTCAAAAGGTATACAGCGCGAACCCGCGCCTGTTCTCTCTTTGACCTCGTCTTCGCACTTCTCGTCCCCGCACCACATCGCCTTGACAAAGCCGTCGCCCTTTTCGGCGAATGCCGCGTTAATCTCGTCTGTATTTTTGCAGGAATATGTCCGATTTTGTATATTTTCGAGGGATTTTTGATAAATTCCTTTGGCGAGTGCAGAAAGTAATTCCGAAACTTCTGTTTCGAGATTGTCAAGCCCGACGAAAGCCTTTTCCCGTGTGTCTCGGCGGACAATCACGCATTGGTTTTGCTCGATGTCTTTCGGGCCGATTTCGAGCCGCAAAGGCACCCCTTTCATCTCGTATTCGGAGAACTTCCAACCCGCCGAATTATCGCTGTCGTCTAACTTTACACGCAATCCCGCCACTTTGAGCCGTTCTGCTAACTCGGCGGCCTTTTCGAGTACGCCCGGTTTATGCTGTGCCACCGGGATAATCACGACCTGCACAGGCGCGACTGCGGGCGGCAAAACCAACCCCGAATCGTCCCCGTGTGACATAATCACTGCGCCGATTAGGCGAGTCGTGACCCCCCACGATGCTTGGTGAATGAACTCGAGCTTATTCTCTTTATTAGTGTAGGTTATGTCGAAGACTTTCGCGAATTTGTCGCCGAAATAATGCGACGTTCCCGCTTGCAGAGCTTTTCCGTCGTGCATAAGTGCCTCAATGCAATAGGTCGCAACTGCCCCCGCGAACTTGTCGCTCTCGGTCTTTTTGCCCTTTAACACGGGCATATTCAGCGAGTTTGCACAGAAATCCGCGTAGACATTCAGCATCTGCTCGGTCTCGCGTACTGCGTCGTCGGCGTCGGCGTGGGCGGTATGCCCTTCTTGCCACAAAAATTCACGTGAGCGCAGGAACGGCCGCGTGGTCTTCTCCCACCGCACCACCGAACACCACTGGTTGTACAGCTTCGGCAAATCGCGGTAGGACGAGATAATATTTTTGTAATGTTCGCAGAACAGGACTTCCGAAGTCGGGCGAATACACATGCGCTCGGCCAGCAACTCGCTCCCGCCGTGTGTCACCCACGCCACTTCCGGCGCGAATCCCTCGATGTGGTCTTTCTCTTTGTTCAGTAAACTCTCGGGTATGAACATCGGCATGTAGACGTTTTCGTGGCCGGTATCTTTGAATATGCCGTCCAAAATTCGTTGTATATTTTCCCAAATTGCATAGCCGTACGGGCGAATCACCATACAGCCTTTAACCCCGGAATAGCCGACCAAATCTGCCTTTAAGACTATATCGGTGTACCATTTCGCGAAGTCCTCATCGCGTGAGGTAATTTCTCTAACTAATTTTTTTTCACTCATTATTTTGATTATCTCCTACCATAAAATCTATATACATTTCTAATTATACACCATTTCGAGGGAGATTTCAAGGTTTTTTAAGAAATATTTTACAAATTATTAACAATTTAATTTTCATACTTTAGATATTGACGGATTGATTTTTTTGTGGTATACTTGTAAATAGTTACGTGCAAAACACAGGAAACCTACTATAAAAGGAGGTGTTGTTCTTGGCTTTTGAGTCCATTCCGGGTGTGCGGGTTACGCTGAAAGATGCGGGGCGGACATTTATTGTCAGCGACTTCTTTTCGGTATACGAGAAGGGCGAGGAATTTCCCGAGATTCATCGCTGGTCGGAGGTCGAGGCTATTTTGGAAACTAAAACCGACTTCGTCGTCTCGTCAAAGGATTTTTCTTACAAGATTCCGAAGACTGCCCTGTCCGACCCGCGGAAACTGCTTAATCTGCGCGGAGTCTTTGAGGGCGCGGTCTCGCAGTACCCCGAGATTGAATACACCCACCCAAAACGAGTGTTGCCGCCAAAGTATCTCTACATGAGCGGCGACGTCAAAGACCCGCCCTATATGGCTTCGGGTACATATCGGGAGCGCGAAATCAATTTCAGC
>Ga0099364_10007512_pt1 | contig 15537 bp, 12 predicted proteins | sample TergutTh196P3_FD_73070 | JGI IMG/M metagenome (GOLD analysis project Ga0099364, IMG submission 73070) | Microcerotermes parvus P3 segment gut microbial communities from Pointe-Noire, Republic of the Congo - Th196 P3 | ecosystem: Host-associated > Arthropoda: Insects > Digestive system > Gut ... | reverse complement strand
GAATTGGTGGAAACGTTGATTCAAGAGAGTTTTCATCCGATTATGCAAAACAATCCCAAAGAGGTTACAGCGGATGACTTGAGAAAAATCTACGAAGAGGTTGCCAGCTAATGAAGTGGACGCGTTCAGATACGGCGCAGAAAACGCCTCCGGCATGTCATGTTATAATGTCCTCTTGCGTTGTCCAAAAATCGTCTTGACTCGGACTTGATCTAAAAAAGGAGAATCAATGGATGAACTTACAATCATATTATTCGTATTGTTGATTTTTGCAATCGGTATAATTGTCTGCGCCGTGTGGCAGATCGCCAAAGCCTCGGTATATCGACCGCCGCCGTTGACCTACGACGATAAAGTCGACATAATCCGCTGGCTCCGCGAACCCGATAAAGTTCGAGAGGATGATACACCAAAGCCGGTATGGAACCCCAAAGGCATGACCGAAGTTATTGACAAGTTGGGAAACACACTTGACGTTTTGTTTTCCGAAACAGTTGCTCATCGGTATATTCTGGAACTTTTTCCCGGCACGGTCATTGAAGACGTTACCCGGCGTTTCATAGCATCGCCTTTCGTTGCCCTTGCCGCAAAAATGAAAATTTGTATCGTCAGTGATTGCCTCCGTACCATCCAGTTTGCCCTCTTTTGCGACAGCGATGTTGCCGAAGAAAGCAAACTGGACATTGTCTATCCCGTCATTAAGCCGTTGGCATCGTTTTATCAACGGTATGTCGGCGGTCGTTATGCCCGATTCAATGAACTGCGGCGCAATGAAGTGCTTGATTTTCTCCGTACTCATATGACCGACCCTGATCTTTTCGGGGGAAGTCTCCAGCAAACGAAAACGTTTTACGACGGCAAATCGCTTTTTCCCGAAGACGTGTTGACATTGCAACGGGAACATGTCGGTGCATGTCTGGTCGATGTCGCCTGTATTTTTGAGAAAAAGAATGACTCAGGAAATTTATACATGGGAATCATCTTGTACTTGCTTGTGTCTATCATGACCGATGGAGAAGCACAATGTTTTGCTGAGTCGCACTTGCGTCATGTCGAAGACAAAGACAAGATCATTGCCCAGATAAACCGTTTTATCTTGTCGCTTGTACCGGCATCGAACGCAATCGATTTTCGTGAGTCGTTTCCTGACCTCACTACCGCTGAACAGGACAAAGTCATCACAAAGGTATGGCACATATTGAAGTGGTGGGATAAAAATAGTTCGGATTATTTCATGGAGAATAGATGGAGCATGGACACTGCAACCATTGGAAAGCGGGATTGGAAAGTACCGACGGTTTCGCATTTTCCCGATTCGTGGTTTACCGTTCCTGATTTTGTTCCCTCCCTGCCGACAGACAAAATTGCGATTCCGCAAACAAGCACTGCTGTTCCGAAAACAGAGGTTACGTCTATTCCGATACCAGACCAGACATCGGACGACATGTTGAACGCCGCTCTGGATGAACTGAACGCCTTGGAAGGTTTGTCGTCGGTCAAAAAGGAAGTCAACAATCTTGTGGCGTTTCTGAAAATTCAAAAGCAACGAGTGCAGCATGGCATGAAGGAGTCCAACCAAGCGTTGCACTACGTTTTCACGGGCAATCCGGGGACGGGCAAAACGACAGTGGCACGGATTCTCGCCAAGATTTTCTACGGCTTCGGTATGTTGAAATCGACGAAACTGATTGAAACCGACCGAAGCGGATTGGTTGCCGGTTATGTCGGACAAACTGCCATCAAGACCGACGAAGTGATACGAAACGCATTGGACGGCGTGTTGTTCATCGACGAGGCGTACACGCTTTCCAAACAGGAAGGCGGACAAGATTTTGGTCAAGAAGCGATAGACACACTGCTCAAACGAATGGAGGATCACCGGGATCGGTTGATTGTCATAGTCGCGGGTTATCCGGCATTGATGCAGCAGTTTATCCAGTCCAATCCCGGTCTTTCGAGCCGGTTTACACGGTCGATTACATTTGAAGATTACACGGTTCCCGAAATGTGCCGCATCTTTGCGGACATGTGCAAAAAAGAGGAATACACTCTTCCGAGGGAAACTCTTGCTCATGCGAGTGTTTTGTTTCGCCTTGCCCACAGTCAGCGGGATAAACATTTCGGCAATGCCCGATTCGTCCGCAATGTCTATGAAAATACGACGATGAAACAATCGGCACGGCTGGCGGCGGAACATTCCATCACGAAGCAAGCCCTTGCGACGCTGGAGCATGGGGACATTCCGTTCGAGATGATTCCAAACTTCGATGTGAGCGGTCTCGACCTTTCGCAGAGCCGATGGCATGGAATCTGTCCCCAATGTCAAAAGTCGTTCAACGCCAAACTGGATTTTATCGGTCAGCGGGTTACGTGTAAACAATGCGGAGAGAAATTCGAGTTTCCGTGGTGGAATCCTGTACCTGCAGCGATTGCCGGTGTTGTTAGGCACTGAGCATAAATAACTATTCCGTCATTCCTGCGTAGGCAGGAATGACGACAAAAGAACAATACGATTGGTAAAATTTTACCGCCAGCCCAGTAAAGACCAATAACAATGAATAATGTCATCGAAGCGTTCGACGATTGGGAAGAAATCATCCGCAATTTTTTGCGTAACAATAATGTTTCCTCCGCTTTTGTCTTTTACGAAGATATTACCGAAGACAATCCGAAGCGTTACATGGCTGTTACGAAAGAATTGGAAGGAACGCGGCTCGCAATTACGTTCGAGAATTATGGTGCAACGATCAATAGAATACCTGAAGGAGAATACCGCAAGTTTGAGAAACAATGGAAACGCATTGAGGCAAACACACCCGAAGGCGAAGAGATTTACCGGCGGTTGTATCAACTGTGCGAAATGGACAAACGCCGCTCGACGGGATCGTTCTATACTCCGTATAAACTTGCGCGACTGGCTTGGAATATGATTGTCAAGCAACTGGGCGATAACTTTTGGCAGGACGGCACTTGGCGGATTTGGGATAACTGTGCAGGTATCGGCAATCTACAATATGAAGTTGTCCCAAAAGACGCTCTGCAATATACGTATCTTTCTGACAAGGGATTGGCGGAGGTTACGGCAATGCAAGAAAACGATTATTTCCAGGGAAAGTGTGGTGCGATATTTCAATTCGATTGGCTTAATGATAATGAAAGCAAATTGCCGGAAAATTTGCGGAAGGACTTGCTGGACAAAAATATCAAGTGGTTGTTTTTCATCAATCCGCCGTATGCGGATGCAGGAACAAGCATTGGTAAAGGGCACAAGCATGGTGTTAAATGCTCCAATATAGCGGACGAAATGAAACGTCTGAACCTCGGTTTGTCCGCGAATGAGCTGGCGATACAGTTTCTTTTCCGCATTGAAAGAGATTTTGCGAGGCGAGGATATTTTCTCGGTCTATTTTCTACGCCGAAATGGATTACCAAGTCGTCCATTGAAAGTTTCCGTAAGATATGGCATCCTGTGTTTCATGGCGGGTTCATGCTCAAGGCAAGTGAACATTTTATTCAACAAAGAACGAAAAACAAACTAGAATTGAAGGCACACGGTCATTTTCCGATACTATTTTCGTTGCTTGACCGATTAACTAAAACAAAGACGACATGGAATGAACAAGATTGGACATATTTTACCATTGATAAAAATATCAAATCGGACGGCAGTAAAACGTTTACTGTTTTTGATGCCGATAAAACTGGTTTCAGAGAGTATTTCTTTCCTGTTGCCAATGGGCGCCGGACAAAATCGTTTCCTATAATGAGTGCCGCCGTCATTCACTCAACTGGTCGATCCCGAAAGACATTCACTGCACCTTCTAATTGCATCGGATCGATTTGTGGGAAGATACATGATTTTCAGCATCACCAGAGATGTTTTTTAACAAGCGGTTTGCCGATTAGCCACGAAGTTATTTTCACTCCCGATAATTACAGAGGGATGTTAGTTGGTTTTGCATTATTTAAGTCGGTAAAATATCATTGGCATATACACGAAGACATTTGTTACGCCCCATACCGCAATTTAACAAAAAAAGAAATAGCCGACTGTTTGCTCTATGCTTTACTTGATAGCAAAAATAATACGGCTACGACAACGGTTGAATCGGATACTGAATTGTTTCGTCTGAAAAATTGGTTCAACCCTTTCGATGCGGAGAAATTCGACTGGTTGCATTTATCGAAAGTCGGCAAGAAGGCATTAGAAGAGTTAACAAACTACTGCGAAAACATAGTCAAGTGGAAGACACTACAAACGCCTTACGGCAACAACAAGGGCAACGGCGTTTGGATGGGATTGTATCAATACCGAACGTCTTACGACTCGGTTAATAAGACGTACAAGAAAAAGTTCGGCAAGGATTATCCGAACAAAGACTTGTATGGGATTCCTTATCCTGATAGTTTTAAGCAGGCGATCGAAGATTTGCGTCAACGGGTAGAAGCATTAGCGATCGAATTATGTTTGACGGCCGGCAAGGAAGTTACACGGACTCGGGATACGTTTTTGGAGCAAGAGCAAAAACAGAGACGCTAGCCGGAAGGGTAGGCGGATCGCAATTTTCCGAAGTTTGGGGACTGTCCGGCATTTGGGATGGCCATACGTCTCTTTGGCCGTCCCTTTTGCCCCGTAACCGGCTAACAGTCTGACGGCATGTTCTGGTTATCGAAGAGTCGACGGGTTTTGATATAATACCCGTATGTTTGTCTATTCGGCTCCGATGGCAGGATATACCAATTACGCCCATCGGGAACTCCTTCGGATGTTCGGCGGCGTTGATCTGATCTTTACCGAAATGGTCTCCGCACGATCTTTTGCCGAAATGGAAAAACGCGGGATAGAACCTCCATCACGACTTTGGGGGATTCGGGAAGAAGCCCGACCGCTCGCTGTACAAATTTGGGATAATGATCCCGACACACTCGCCCATCTTGCAAAAACGTTAGCCGACGAATATAAAGTCAGCAGCATCGACCTCAACTTCGGTTGTCCTGCCAGACAAATTGCCGGAAAAAGCGAAAGCGGTTCCTACTTACTGCAATTCCCGGAACGAATCGGAGATATTGTCCAAAAAGTTGTTGCGGCAACAACGATTCCTCAATGCCCGACTCCTCAAGACCCGATTCTGCAAGACTCGACTCCTCAAGCCCTGTCTGCACCCCCCGTGCCCGTTACGGCGAAAATCCGCTTGGGCCGAACGCGGGATACGATCAATGCAATCGACGTTGCTCAAGCCGTCGAGTCGGCTGGTGCCGCCGGTATTACGATTCATGGCCGAACTGCTGCCGATATGTATCGCGGCCAAGCCGACTGGGGAGAAATCGCTAAAGTTAAAGAGAAACTGCATGCCATACCTCTCATCGGCAACGGGGATATTCGGACAGTAGAAGATGCCTTATTCCGTATGCGTCACTATCCTGTAGACGGCATCATGATCGGCAGGGCGGGGATTGCGAAGCCGTGGTTATACCGGCAGATTGCTCAGGCCTTACGGGGCGAGCCGGTTGATGCCGAACCGACGGGCAGGCACATGGTCGGGATGATCCGTCTGCACTTCGCCGTCTTGCAACGGCAATTCAATGAACATTTGGCATTGATATTGATCCGCAAGACGGTATGCCATTATGCTGGCGGGAAACCCGGCGCGAGAAAGTTCCGCAATGATGTGTGTACGGCCAAAGAGCCCGGCCTATTTTTCGCCGCCGTCGGCGAATTTTTCGGGCAGTAGGGCGTTTATTGAATTGTCGCGGCCCCGCGTTCGTTATTCTATCGCAACACGGCCCCCGTTAGCCGTGTTGCCCTGCAATACGCACTATCTAGCGTAAGAACGTCCCGCAGGGCGCGGCGGCTAACGGGTACTGGAAAAGATTTATTCGGGCAAATTTTCTGTAATTTTCCGGGGACACGTTTTTTCCGCCGGCAACAAATCCGGCCGTTTGTCAGCCGTTCGTTTTAGCACATCATCTTCCCGCCATTGGGTAATTTCGGCATGATGTCCATTGAGTAAAACTTCAGGAACGGAAAGGCCGCGAAATTCTCTCGGACGTGTATATTGAGCACAATCCAAAAGCCGATTTCCGCTGGAAAAAGAATCGTAACGGTTTGAATTTTCGTCTCCTAAAATGCCGGGTAAAAGTCGCATCACTGTTTCGATGATCACCATGGCCGCCACTTCGCCGCCGTTTAAGATGTAATCGCCGATCGATATTTCTTCCGGTTCAAGCAAGTCGATAATCCGCTGGTCAAACCCTTCATAGCGTCCACAGAGCAGAATAATCCGCTGTTCTTGACTCAAGGATTCGGCAATTCGTTGATGAAACGGTATTCCCTGGGGTGAGAGCATAATGAGTCTGCCCGGCACAGCGTGTTGACTACGGACTTCCTCGACACACGGAATCACACGATCCACTTTAAGTACCATACCGGGACCGCCGCCGAAAGGCCGGTCATCCATCGTTGAATGTTTGTCATCAGCCCAATCCCGCATATTGTGAAGCCGGATACGAAGTTTGTCCGCATCGAGCGCATTTTTCAAGACGCTTTCCGAAAGAAAACCTTCAAAAATTCCGGGGAAAATGGTTAATATGTCAAAGTGCAAAATCGAAACAAAAAACAAGGAATGAGTTGCTAAATTCTTCGCTTTCAGAAGAGTCTGTTATTTTTGACCGATAAAAATGTAATACGGCATTTTGAAAAAAGGATTTGGAAACCAAGGAATCCGCGTTAAGTGTTCTTCAAAAACGACCGGCTTGAATTTTCGGTGTAAATAGGGGACATGGTCGGGCGAGGGAAACACGTTATCGCAGGCGAACCAAGCCGGCCAAAATGTTCGCTTCGTCCAACTATGTTTCGTATGTTCTGCGGCGGGGTATTTTCGTGAAACATAAAAATCGACGATGCCGATGTGTCCGCCAGGCTTTAGTATATGCCAGGCGTGGTCGATGGCCGCAAACCAGTCGGGTATCATCGTCAGCGAATACGAAAACGTAACCGCATCAACCTCACCTTCTGCCGGCGTAAACGTTGTTGCGTCGGCCAGGGCAGTTTCTACGTTTTTCCACCCGTTGTCGAGTATTCTCCGGTCGGCAACATGGAGGAGCGATCCCGCAAGGTCGGCAATGTAAACTTTTTGTAACTGTTCAATGGCATTGCCGAAAAAGTGCAGATTAGAGCCGGTTCCTCCCCCCATATCGATCCATGTGGTATGGTTGTATGGGGCGGTCTGGAGCAGTTTTTGCCACATTTCTTCCCGGCCGCGCAACAATCGGCGGCGAAAATCGTCGTAGTCTGCGGCTTGTCCGCTATAGAAGTTATCCATACGCTCTGCATGGCTGTTGCCCCGAATGGGTTGCAGTACCATGTGGTAGATAATTCGCAAATCTCCGAGAATACTCATTGCGGTTATTATAACAAAGAGAGTCCAATTTTGCCCCCCGTCGGCAACACTGTCGGGCAGAGGGACAGGGACAGGGGAATTACAGGGGAAATGTGGGGGAAATGCAGGGACAGGGGAATTGTAGGGAAAATGCAGGGACAGGGGAATTGTAGGGAAAATGTGGGGGCGTGGGTTCTTTTAAACCGCCCTGGAATGGAAATCGAAAATATGGTATAATGCATGGCACTCGGGGGAGGCATGGAGTTTTCCCCTCAATGAATGCAGCCAGTGTTTTCATCAAATTCAATGGATAATTCATATCTTGCAAGCCGTCGGCATGGCCTGACTATCGTACAGTGGGGACTTTTGATTCTTGCCTTTATGGCAGGTTTGGGCAGTTCCTTAGTCATCCGGGAAGTGTTTCCTCCCGCTCATGCTAATATGGTGCAAACCGCTAATGTGGTGCAAACCGCTCCGTCAACATTTAATGCCGTCAATTAGACGGTAAGGCCGGAAGTTGTTTGAAATATCCCGGTAAAACACTTGGTACCTTCTGGTGCGCCCCAATTTACATCCCTTAATTCATGGAGGAATAACGTTCGTGAGCAATACCCGTATCCCATTAGACAAATCATACGTCGAACAGAAAGAACTAGAAAAGAAACTCGAATGGAGTACGTCCGAACTCGGTCTGTCCGTTCGGACGACCAACTGCCTTGATGAGCAGGGAATCAGCACCATCGGCGATCTTTTGGCGTGCCGCCGTGAAGATCTGTTGCAGATCGCCAATTTCGGCGAAAAAACTCTGGAGGACGTGTATATCGCCCTGGAAAGGTTAGGATTTTACCGGGTGAACAAACAATCTCCAACGGCGAAGTCGGCGTAACTCTACACTAAACAACGGGATACCGCATTAGAGATACCGCATTAGAAGATGTCGAGTTTGAAATGGTGCCCGCGATGATAACGCCGTTTGGATGGATAAAAGTTGATCCACGACTTATCGTATGCCGGTACCCGCATTTCGGCAGGATAACGATGGTACAGGTTCGGAGCACTTTGATAGTATTCCGGCGTATAATAGTTGTGTGGATAGTACACATAGGGATAGTGATAAAATCGTTGCCAGTCCTGGGTATTTGAAGTTGCCCATTGTTGGCCGAACGCTTGCTGGGCCGATGCGGATTCGGAAAGCAACACCAAAACAAGCATACACGATAAGGTCAACAGAAAAGAACGGAGCATCACGGTATCAATCCTCATATAATCTACGGTACTGTATATTTCGTCTATCGGCATACCCGACCGGACTTTTGAGGAAAATTGGTTTATGTCCTAAAATTTATTGTCCAATATCAATGATAATCGCTCCCTCGAGGAATGTACTACGGACATCATAACCCTGTTGCCGCCGGAATTCCAGTAGGCCGGGATTGTGAGTCCGTTTTCCGTGGCTGAAGATTAAAATACGGGGTGATGCCCATTCTAATAGTTTATCGGTTTGCGTAGAGCGGCCGCCGTGGTGCGGGATCATAAGGATTTCGGTAGGGATTGGTTCTTTTAAGAGAAACGGTGCGGTATCTCGTCCATCCAAATCGCCCGGCAACAGGATGCCGATGTTACGGTGTTCAATCCGTAAGACCAAACTCGTTGCATTCGAGTTGTCCGATTCCGCAAAATCATCCTTGGGCGGATGGAGTATCATCGAATTCGCCAGTCCCCATTCGGCCAGATCATCTGTTTTGCCGAGAATGCGTAGGGGGATTTTCCGTTCTTCGATGTTTTGCCGTAGTAATTGCCACGGGGATGCGCCGTTTGTTTGTTCTTCCGAAAAGTACGGCGAAATCAGGAAGACGCCGACCGAAAACCGGTCGAGCAAGATAGGAATTGCATTGAAATGGTCGGTATCGGGATGCGAGATTAAGACGGCGTCGATATGTGTTTTTCCTTGCCGCCACAGTGCTTTGCTCATTGCGTCAGCGGCGTGTTTTGGCGAGATCAAATTTCCGGCATCGCAGACAATCGTCCGCTTATCCGGCAGCGTGATGAGTACGCAGTTTCCGTGTCCGACGGATAAAACGGTCAGGGTGAGCCGGTCATTGCGCAATCGTTCGTAATTTTTGTAGAATCCGGCCCCGAGGCCGACGAGAACCCAAACGAGCAACGCGGAGAGTAAAACCAGCCAATGCGGACGGCGAACCGGCAAGAATGTGTAGAAAGCGAATACGGCATAAAATCCGAACACCCACCAATTTGGCGGTCCGGCCACCCAATAATGTCCGCCGAGATTTTGGAACCAAACGATCATTTCAATGAGAAACCAAAATGCCCAATCCGCCCCGGCACCTAAAAATGTTCCGGCGAACGGAATGTGTCCGAGCATAGAAGTCAGAAACCCAAAACTCATCGCCAGCGTGAGGGGAATCCAAGTCAACGGGTTGACCAAAATGGCAATCGGCGTGAAAATGTTGATGTGATACATCAAAATCGGCATAGTAAACAACCAGATCGTTAAACTGATTAGAAATGTTTCAATGGACAAACGCAATGATTTGGTTGCCAGGCGAAACCAACGGGGTAGAATGGCTTCTACGTACTCGATGGAGTAAACCCGCAGATAATTTTCATCGCCGGGGAGCGGTTTAAGGAGCATCGCCTTCAATTTGACATACTTGGGAAGCCATAGAAAACTACCGACTGCAATAAAAGAAAGTTGTGCGCCGAATTGAAAAAGTTCCGATGGTTTAATGAGCAGAATCACCAAGGCCGATGCGCAGAGGATGTTTTTTGCTGAGGGAATTCTCATCAAGTACAAAGCGACGGCCGCCGAACATGTCAAGGCGGTTGCCCTGATCGCCGGCGTCCGCACGTCGGTCAGCATCAGGTAAAACAACACGAAGACAATCATCGCAATCGCCGTCGTTTTCAGCGAACATTTTAACAGCCTTAAAAAGACAGCCCCTATGCCGACAATGAGCGTGACGTGTAAGCCCGATATGGCCAAAAGATGCATTGTGCCGGTATCGATCATACTCTGCTGCACATCTTCGTCCACCGACTCGCGAAGCCCGAAGATCATCGCAGCGGCAATCGGCAACGTTTTTTCGGATAGATGCAATTCCAGGTTATTTAATCCTGACCGTCGCACGGATTCCAGCCAACGGCCTACGGCAATGAAACTGAATAGAGAAGGATTGCGGTCAAGGAGCGTAATAGCCGAATTGTCGGGGCAACGAAATACCGCCTTAATTCGTTGCCCACGAAGATAGGTGCTGTAATCAAACCCGCCGGGGTTATGCGGTATGGGCGGTTTCGAGAGTTCGCCGAAAAGTTGCAAACGATTTCCGGTTCGGAATGGCCGTCCATCGTCGTAAACGGTAATCAATATATTGCCGACGACGGGGATCCAATCGTTGCCGTCGCGAAGTTGTTCAGCCCGAAGCGTAAACATCGTTCGTTCGGAAGGTTCAAATATTTGTCCGGGAAAGGGCAAGGGTTTGGAAAAATATCGAGGCATCTGGACGACTGTCCCGATGAGAGCGGCTGGTTGACCTTCAGGGGGAGCGTAATTGCCAATATCATTTTCTGCGAAAAGATACCAATGATTGTGATGCCAGGAGCCGAAAAAAGCCGAGCAGGCGATCACGATGAAAGCAGTTTGACGCCAATAAAACCAGATAGCCAGAGTAGTAAGGGCGAGTAGAAGCCAGATCAAGAGGGGTAAGGCGAAGAGTCTGTCTATCAGAATGCCGGCGACGGCCGCTATGAGGAGCGGAGCCAAAGGCTGATAAAAAGTCTTCGTCAGCATACGGGAATTGTAGAGCGAAACATGTTTTGGGTCAAGCGTCGGGTAACGGGGCTAGGGCTATCCTGCCGACGGAATGGGGGCGGCGGGACAAACGCCGCATTCTTGAGAGATTCTCTAAAGATGTTAAATTATAGGCGATATGACATGCAAATTTGACATCCTGATCAACCGCTGCGGTTCAAACTCGCTTAAATACGATTTTGCCCGGGAACGCGGCAAGCCGGAAGGACTGTTGCCAATGTGGGTTGCCGATATGGATTTCCAGGCTCCGCACGAAGTAATCGAAGACATCCAAAAAGTTCTCCAGCACGGTATTTTCGGCTATACGGAACCGCCGGAATGTTACTACAATGCCGTGGCTCAATGGTTTCAGTCGCGTTTTGGATATACTGTAACGAAAAGCGAAATTGTCAAATCGCCCGGCACCGTCTTTATTTTAACTCAGATGGTTCGGGCTTTTACGGCACCCGGCGATGCAATCCTCATACAAACGCCGGTTTATTACCCCTTCTTTAGCATTATTCGGGATAATGGCCGAACACTCGTTTGCAACCCGCTTGTCTATCACGAAGGAAAATACGGAATTGATTTTGAAGATTTCGAAGCGAAAATTGCCGAACATAACGTCAAACTCTTTATTATGTGCAGTCCGCATAACCCAGTCGGAAGAGTTTGGACTCGGACGGAACTCGAACGGATGAATGATATATGCGTTAAACATAATGTACTGATCATCTCCGACGAGGTCCACTGTGATTTTGTTTGGTCGGAACATCCGCATACCTGTTTCGGATTGTTGAATGAAAATGCCGTCGTAGCGACGACTCCGAGCAAAACATTTAATCTGGCCGGCTTGCAAGTTTCAAATGCTTTTATTAAAAATGCAGAATTGCGAAACAAATTGACCGCCGAAATTCATCGGAGCGGATACAGTCAGTTAAACGTGGTCGGTATTGCCGCATGTCAAAGTGCTTATCATAGAGGCGGTGCATGGTTGGATGACGCAAAGGTTTATTTAGCCGAAAACATTCGGCTTGCTCGCAATTTTCTAGCCTCAAAACTGCCGAAAATTAAATTAGCGGAACCAGAAAGCACCTATCTCCTCTGGTTGGACTTTTCGGCATACGGAATGACGCTGGAAGAACTAGATCGGCGTGTTACCGAAGGAGCGAAGTTATGGTTATGCAACGGAGTTATATTCGGTCAAGACGGCAAAGGTTTTCAGCGAATGAACATTGCCTGCCCAAAAGCAACACTGACGGAGGCGTTGGAAAGATTGTACAGGGAGTTTCATTAATTTGCGGGCGAATCCGCATTGATTAGAACCGCATTGGTTAAATTTCGCATTGATTAAATTTAAATACAGTCTCTAATCCCATTTGGCGGCATTGCCCGAACTGCTTATCGACTGCGGACGCAGGGCCATGGCTTGTAGTAAGACATGAATCTGGACGGCAAGTTGATCCGGTGTTTGCCTGCCTATCAGCCGGATGATTTCGGCACCGTCCGCATCAGATAGAATAGTCGTGGGGAAACTGGAAATGTTTAATTGTCCGCAGAGTTCCGAATGGACAACTCCGTCGATATGAATGCAAACAAGCCAATCGGCAAGGCGGCGGATTTCCTCATCCCGAAATGTTGTTTCCAGCATACGTTGCGATCCAGCACTATCCGGCACGGAAAAAAACTGGAGCATCGGCTTTCTTTTTGATTTGGCCATTTCTTTGCCCTGGCGGACATCATCGATAAAACAGACAAATTCAACGACGTGGCTGGCTTGATTCTCAATCTGTGCCATTCCGCCGCCGCAACCTGTAAAAAGGATGCAACCTATTGCAAAGACAAACAATAGATGAACGACGCAAATTCGCATGAGCGAGCAAAAGTTTGCCTATCTTGACTCCGTAAAAGAGCACACCGCCTGGTATATCTTTAATCGAACGAAAAAAAGAAAAACTTGACAAAAAACCGGGGGATTCTATTCAATTTTTTGCTTATAAAATGCCGAAATTCAAAAACGCTCTGGATATCGATAACCCAGTCTTTCCGGCTTTCCGGTGCAAGGCAAACGTCGCTATTGTCGGCTCAATCCAATTATGTTACACTGGAGTCGGGCACGTTTCATTTGCTCATTGCATTCGCTCATTCTAAACTCTTTTCTTCTAATCTAATGGCCAACATTAAGTTTTTCTCCGGCAAAACAACACCGATTGAAATGCATCGTGTACGTATCATTCAAAAACTCAATCTGCGGCCGATTGACCGTCGATTGGAGGCAATCAGAGAAGCCGGTAATAATACTTTTCTGCTGCGAAATGATGATGTTTTCCTCGATATGCTGACTGACAGCGGAGTCAATGCGATGTCAAACGACCAACTGGCGGCTATGTCGCAAGCCGATGATAGTTATGCAGGCTCCGCAACTTTCTATCGTCTTGAAAAGGCCTTACAGCACGTTTTTGGAATGAAGCATTTTCTGCCTGCCCATCAAGGCCGGGCATGTGAACATATTTTGGCCAAGGTGTTCGTTAAAAAAGGTCAAATCGTTCCGATGAATTATCACTTTACGACATCGAAGGCACACATTACCGAACTGGGCGGGGAGATTCTCGAAATCCCCGTCAAGGAAGCCTTCGATATGACATCTGATTGTCCCTTCAAAGGCAATCTCAATATCGACGCTCTCAAGACGATTATTGCCGATCGCGGCAAAGAAGGAATCGCTTACGTCCGAATGGAAGCAGGCACGAACCTGATCGGCGGCCAGCCGTTTTCCCTCCAAAACTTGAAAGAAGTTTCGGCAATCTGCCGGGCACACGGTATCCCGCTTGTTCATGACATTAGTTTGCTTTCGGATAACCTGTATTTTATCAAACAACGGGAAGAGGCTTGCAAAAATATGAGCATTCACGAGATCGCTCTGGCGATGGCCGAGGCGAGCGATATTATCTATTTTTCAGGCCGAAAACTCGGTTCGGCACGCGGCGGCGGTATTTGTACAAACGATCAACAGTATTACCTGTCGATTCGCGAACTCATTCCGCTTTATGAAGGTTTTTTAACCTACGGCGGCATGTCGGTACGTGAAATGGAAGCCCTTGCAGTCGGAATGATTGAAACCCTCGACGAAGATGTCATTTCGCAAGGCCCGCAGTTTATTGAATTTATGACGGCCGAACTCGTCAAGCATCGGGTACCCGTCGTGACTCCGGCAGGCGGACTGGGGTGTCATCTCAATGCAAGGGATTTTTTACCGCATATCCAGCAGACGCAGTACACAGCAGGAGCATTAGCATCGGCATTGTATATCATCAGCGGAGTCCGCGGGATGGAACGGGGGACAATGTCCGAACAACGGAATGAAGACGGTACGGAACCGCTTGCTCACATGGAACTCGTTCGGCTTGCCTTGCCTCGCCGGGTGTTTACTATGTCGCAGATTGTCTATACCGTTGATAGGCTAAATTGGCTGTTCCAAAACCGTGAATTAGTCGGCGGTTTGCGATGGCAGGATGAACCAAAAATTTTGCGGTTCTTCTATGGAACTCTCGAACCGATCGGCGATTGGCAAACGAAACTCGTTGCAAAATTCAAAGCCGACTTCGGCGATAGTTTGTAACATCAATAATACTGCCTGAAAGAAGACATGATCGGCAACGGGGAGGATGAGCACGCACCCAGTCTGGCATAGAGGGCCAGTCCGGTAACAGGTTTTTGGTCGAATTTCCGAGATAGCCTGTCAATCGCAGAATGGCATCGTCTTCGGTTAGATTACACAAATCGGTTGATGCCGACACGCTTGCCCGATGGTCAAGTACCTGCCTTTTCAGTGTTTCCAACATATCGACTTACCCATTTTGAGAAAAACTTGTTAGCGGACACACCCCAGTCGCCCCGCCTGGGTATGTCCAACCTTTTATGGACATTTTGGTAGAAAGGTGTACCTTTTTCCTTACTTTACACGGAGGCACTTATTTGAAATCTCCTTCCCCCTCGTCTGCTGTTCGGACTCTGCTCTACGCAAAACTCGATGCCCGGCTTGCCGAATGCGATCTCGTCATCGACAATGCCGAACACGGACGCACCTTCCACGACCACGACGACTTCTTATGCACAAAAGCCCATGACTCACTCCAAGAAATCCTGCTACAAAAACTCCAAAAAAATCACACCCCTCTAACAAATGTCAACAGGCTGCCATATCACCAACATGCTGGGATCTAGAGCATATCCACAATTTATCTGGACTTTATGATTTTCCATAACCAGCGTGTTTGTAGTAGTTTTTGCGTTCATCGGGCGCAAACACATCGCAGAGTTCTCCAAGTTTTTTCTATAGTTCCTCCATCG
>Ga0099364_10007511_pt1 | contig 15537 bp, 9 predicted proteins | sample TergutTh196P3_FD_73070 | JGI IMG/M metagenome (GOLD analysis project Ga0099364, IMG submission 73070) | Microcerotermes parvus P3 segment gut microbial communities from Pointe-Noire, Republic of the Congo - Th196 P3 | ecosystem: Host-associated > Arthropoda: Insects > Digestive system > Gut ... | reverse complement strand
GGTTGCCAACGAGTTTACCCCTGTTTTTATCCTTGACCCCGGTGATATAGCGGCTATCCATTCAATAATCACCAACAACGGCTTGAACTGGTCGTTCGCTCCGGCGGGCAGCACCGATAAGCCTGACGATTGGATAGTACGGGGCGATTGGACAGTATCGGGTCAAGAAGATTCCAATCAGGTTTGGAGGATTATGGGTTTAGACCTCACGGACGCGGGACTAACCGGAACCTTGGATGTGAGCGGCTTAACCGCTTTGAGAGACCTTTATGTATCCAACAACCAGCTGACCGGCTTGCATGTCGGCGGCAATTCCGCTCTAGGGTACCTTTTTTGCTGGAGCAATCAACTGACCACGCTGGACGTGAGTAAAAATACGGCGTTGGAATCGCTTACTTGCTATATTTTTATGAAGGGAGGCACATTATGCCATTGATTTTCTGCCCAGAGTGCAGTAAAAAAATATCTGATCGGGCAGAGGCTTGTCCTCATTGTGGTCTGCCTTCAAAGTATTTTGGCTCTGTTGTGTCAAATCATGACGTTGCAGTCACTATCAGTAATGCGCTTCCTGATTTGTCGGCACTTCGCAATGTATTGATTTCTTTCGATCATAGCTATCAGACGTTTTTTGGGGCGGATCATTATATCACAGCGCGGGAATTATCGGAAATAAGAACGTCCTTTGAAATGTGGTCAAAACAGCTTTCCGAAAAAGTGGCATATGATTATTGCAGAGAAAATGCGCCGCGGTATGCTGTTGACATGGAAATGGTCAACACCTCTTTGCGTCGCTACGAAACATTGGTTATGGATGCGGAATCCCACAACACGCGGTACATTGACCGAATTGTAGATCAAAACAAAAACTATTTTGACAATTTACTGAAAGATATTGATCCGAATATTAAGCTGGATGAAGAACAACGGCGGGCGGTTGTCACAGATGATGATTATTGTCTTTTGGTTGCAGGAGCAGGAGCGGGGAAAACCACCACAATGGCCGCAAAGGTAAAATATCTGGTAGAAAAAAAGCATGTGCAACCCGAAGACATCATTGTAATTTCCTATACGAATAAAGCGATAGACGAATTAAAGGAACGCATTAACAAGGGGCTGAGAATTCCGGCGCAAATTTGTACTTTTCACAAATTTGCTTACGATATAGTTCGGAAATTTAGTGATGTGCCGCCGGAGGTGAATTATTCTGCATATAGCACTATCATGGAGATGTTGGAAAAAGATATTTTCAATGACGAAAAGTTTTTGCGAAAAGTTTTGCTTTTTCTCGGCTATTATTTTGATTTGCCTGCTGATGCGATGAATTATGATAATCTAAATCAATTTCATTTGGCGAAGGCAGCGCAGGACTACGAAACCATCAAAAGCGGTGCGGGAGAGTACATAAAGAAAGTTGAAGCACAACGCGGACGTTCCATGCGGACATTGACAGGCGAGTATCTCCGTTCCGTACAGGAAACACAAATCGCTAATTTTCTCTATCTAAATGGGTTGGATTATGAGTATGAGCCTATTTACCCGCATGTTATAAAGGGAGCAAAGAAAAAATACACACCTGACTTTATAATCCGACAGGGAGAGCATACTGCCTATTTAGAACATTACGCCATTAGCGAGAGCGGTTATAGTTATGTTCTTACACGCCAGGAAATCGCAAAATATTCGACTGCTATAAAGGATAAGCGTAAACTCCATCGCCAAATTGGAACGACCCTTTTGGAAACATGGGCCTGGTATAAAGATAAACGTCCGCTTTCTGAGCATTTGGAGGAAACATTGACAGCAGAAGGATTCATACTAAAAGAACGAAATTTTGCGGAAGTATATAAAAAGATTGTAGATACAAGCAAAGACAAATATGTTTTCAAAATGGTGGAGTTTCTAAAGACTTTCGTTGGGCAGTTCAAAACCTGTGGATATGACGCAGGTGGATTTGAAGTGTTACGAACCAAAACAGACAACCCTCGCACACATTTGTTTTTAGAAATTGCTGAACCCGTTTATAACTATTATCAAAAGCAGCTCGATGCGCAAAACCGCATTGATTTTGAGGATATGATTAACGACGCGCATTTTTATCTTGCGGAAATTGAGCGCCAGCAATTAGAATTGCCATATAAGTATATAATTATTGATGAATTTCAAGATATTGCCCGTCAGCGTTTTAATCTAACCAAGCGACTAAGTGAAATAACAAGAGCAAAGGTTGTCGCTGTTGGTGATGACTGGCAATCTATCTATGCATTTGCGGGATCAGAAATAAGCTTGTTTACCCGTTTTTTAGAACTTATGGGCAGCGGAGTGGAAATGAAAATTACCCACACATATCGCAACTCACAGGAATTGATTGATATAGCCGGTGGGTTCGTACAGAAAAACATATCTCAAATTCAAAAGAAGCTAATCTCTCCCAAACGGCTTGCCGGCCCAGTAGTTCTTACAGAGTTTGACGATTCATTTAAGCCCGATTACGCAATGGCGGAGGCAACCGAGAAAACAATAGGGCAAATTATAGATGAATATGGAGAAAAAGCCTCTATACTTCTTATTGGAAGATACAATTATGACAGCTATAAAATTTGCAGGACAGGGAGATTTACGGATTTACCCGGCACGCGAATCAAATGTGAAAAATATCCAAACGCAGATATTACCTTTATGACGGCGCACAGCGCGAAAGGATTGGGGTTTGACAATGTAATCTTGGTGAATATGTTTGAGGGCAGATTTGGTTTTCCGTGCCAGTTAGAAGATGATCCTATTATGAAATTGGTGCGCTTTGAGGATACATCAATGCCTTTTGCGGAAGAACGACGGCTTTTTTACGTTGCGCTCACCCGCACAAAAAACCGTGTTTATATCCTTACACCACAGAAAAAGCCATCGCGCTTCTTAATTGAGTTAATCAATGACTATAAAATCCCACATTCCGAAAATGTGAATATGGAAACGGTAGATTTGTTTCGGATGAGATGCCCGATTTGTGGTTATCCACTCAAATATGAGTATAATAAAAGCTATGGTTTGGGGCTATACCTCTGCACAAATGAACCCGAAGTTTGTGATTTTATGACTAACAGCAAATTACATCTGCACGATATTTATAAGTGCGATCAATGCAAAGATGGTTATATGATTGTAAAGTCAAAGGGAAATGAAGCATTTTATGGTTGTACAGGTTATGACAGCGAGGCCAAAACAGGATGCCGGAACACTCGACCAATTTTTATACCACCACCTCAGATTCAAGTTAAATGAGTCTCACGCACCACGGTCGGCGAAATCGTGCGGGGAAACTACACGCTCCCGGATGAATAATTATTCATTTTTCCATCAGATTATGCGCGCCGAAAGCGCTTGAATACCCCATTATAAAATAATGGAAGGAATAATGAGGTTCTCACCTCACGAAAAAAAGCCTACAGGCAAAGCCTGTAGCGGGGTGATAACGGAATTTTATTCCACCCCTTCGGGTGATGTATCAAATGCTGCATAAAAGGAGGTTAAACTGTATGCCGAGGAAAAAGCAAAAAGTCGAGGAACGGACTCAAAAACGGTCAGTCGTGTTCTCAACAAGACAGCTTGAAGAAATCGAAAAATTAGCGAATCATCGTAATTGCTTCGCTTCGGATGTTATCCGCGATTTTGTGGATAAGGGACTGTCGGTGCAGGGGTATAAGGCCGACATAGACTTCCTTACCGGCATAATCCGTCAGGAGGTCAAGGCGGCAATGGGATTGCAAGCCAACCGCTTGGCTGCTATGATGTACAAGATTGGCGTTCTCGCGGCAAGCAATTACTTTATGAATGTGCAGATGATGTCTGATGTTATCAACCCCAGTATGTAAGCCGACTTCAAAGATATTCAAGCAAAGGCCCGCAAAGTCGGCATGGATTACATGAATATGAAGGTCAAGGACGTTTTGGAGTTTTTAGAGGACGAGGAAGAAATAGCGGAAACGGTAGCGAAAATCAAGAAGAATTGATTTGATGACGATGACCTTTTCGGTAGCCGGGAATGAAAAAGGAAAAAAGGAGCTCCTTTATGAAAAAAGAATTACAAGCCATTATCAAATATCTACAGTCTGTAACCACCGACCCTTTCCCACGATATATTTTCAAAAAGGAAATCTTACAAGAAGCTCCGACCGCCGCCGACATCGAAGCCATACACGCTTCAAAATGGTACAAGCAGCTTGCTGATGAACAATGGGATGACGGTTCGTGGGGCAGATTTCACACCCAAGATTCAAAAGCGCCGATAAAACAAAAATTCGTCGTCACTGAAATGGCACTTCGGCGTATACGCGAGTTAGGGATTTCAAAAGACGATTCGATGGTGTTAAAATGTGTAAAACTTTTGGAACGGTATGTCCACGGCGAAGAAACATGGTCTGATTGGGTTGAAAAACACAAGGATAACGGGAAAAGTCATATGCTCTGGCGTCCGTATGTTTCGGCTGCTCAGTTAAATATGTTCGATCCTGGAAACCCCGTCATACAGCCGTTGAGAAACAAATTGGCGGCGGCTCTTAAAATCACATCAAAGTATAATTTTTCCTTTGAAAACATTTTGAAACAAGGAACCGATGAATATATTATTGCTGGCATCGCCGCTCCGGCACTGTATAGCGCATTGTTGTTGCAAAACTCACGCTGTATGAGCGATGAATTAGAAAAACAGTATTTGGAGTTTTTGTGGAACAAAGTAGACGGAATTTATTATGTATCAAGCGTGCCGCCTGCCGAAAAGCAGCATATTGAAAGTAAACTCTTTTTACAATGGTTTTCAACGCTTGAATTATTAAGCGGGTTTTCATTATTCCCGGATTTTATGAAAGGCGATATATTCCCGCACCTAATCAGTGAAGTGAACCGTATAATGAACACTGATGTCGAAATGCCTCCGGCACATCCGATATTCGGACATTACGCCGAAAGCTGGCGGGATAAAAGCGCCCGCAAAAACGATATGATATTGAGAATTTTAAGAATTTTAATAAAAAGTTAAACCTCTCGAATATCGAAAATTTGTTCTCCCGGCGCGCTTGACAGCCTCCCAATAATGCGCTATCATAACATTGTAGTCAAGCGGCGGTAAAATGAATAACCGATAAAACAGGGCTTATGCTGTCGGCGTTGACAGGATAAGCCCTTATAAATGCGCCGGAATCTAAGACTTGATATGAATCCAGACGCTGATCCATAAACTCCAAGCTATAATCATGCGAAAGATTCCGCACGGTTACACTGCCGCCGCTTACCGCGACGGTTACTTCTGTATTGCCTGCATAGTCATACCACACCGTCGTCCCGTCTCCGGGAAAAACGCGGAAGGTCAGGTGGTTATAGCGCTCCACGTTATTTCCGATCGACTCGCCCAGATTACGCGATGCGTCCAAGTTGAGCGGGATGATGCTTCCGGCCTTCACAAACACCGGGATTTCATCCTTCCGGCACTCTATCTGAACTCTTCCGGCCTGATATTCCTGTCCCGTGAAAAAGTCATACCATCGGCCTTCCGGAAGGTAGACCTCAATGTGTGTCCTGCTGACGTTCGTTACCGGCGCGACCAGTAACGAACGGCCAAACATATATTGAAACTCATACTCCGCCGCCGCCGCGTCGCCGGGAAAAGCATAGGCCATGCCGCGCATCATCGGTTCCCCGGTCAGGCTGGAATACCGCGCTTCGGAGTAAATGTACGGCATCAGATTCATGCGCAGATTGGCGTAATAACGATACGTTTCGAGACAGGTGTCGTTTCCCTTGCGTTCAGCCATGTTCCAGGGCGTGCGGGCCTGGCTGGGCGGCGTTCCGCTGCTGTTGGCTTCCGAGTGTATCTGCATGATCGGGGAAAACGCGGCTTGCGCCACAGAGCGCTGGTACAGCTCTGTGCCGGGGATATCGCCGGAAAAGCCCGCTATATCCCACGCGACAAAAGGGATGCCGGACATGGACGCACTCAGGGTCGCCCGGATCGCGTCCTGGAAGGCGTCCGCCGTGGAACGCTGGTCGCCGGCCCAGCATATCGGATGCTTCTGCATCGCGGCCCCGCCCGCCCGGCTGAAGGTGAGGGCGTCCGGTATGATCTGCCTTGCGTAATCGAAATACGCCTGCGCGTATATGTCGGGATAGGCGTTGCGCAGAGTGATGCCGCCGCGCCCGTCATAGGCGGCGGTGTCCCGGCCCCAGACAAATTCGCCTCCGTCGGTCTTGAAGCCGTCGATTCCAAGCTCCTCGAGAAGATACCGGCGCTTATCCAGAAACCACCGCGACGCCGCGGGATGGGTGAAGTCCACGAGCAGACTGCCGCCAAACCAGGTGTTCCGCGGCATCCGGTATGGCGAGCCGTCCCCGTTGCGGATGACATAGCCCTCTGTCTGGGCGTAGGATTGGTCGCGTGAGGATTGTATACTGCTTGGCGAATCCCTCAGCACGGGGATCTGCCACAGGAGCAGCTTGATTCCCGCGCCGTGAATGGCGTCCGTCATTCCTTTGGGATCGGGCCAGCGCCCTGTAAACGTAAAATCGGACAGCCTGGGTATCCAGTTGCCCTCCGAGGGCGTATGGATGGCATCGTTGAACCGATAGAAGGTGTCTTCGTCGCTCCACGCCTCCAGCACCATGACCGATGTCGGGATGTCATGCTTTGCGGTCTGCTCCAGCTGCTCCATGACCTTGGATTGCCGATCCCACTCATTGGCCGAAATCCACGGCCCGAACGCCCACACCGGCGGCAATACGGGTTTCCCGGCGACGGAGGTATAGCCGTCGGCTATCGCGGCGTTGCCGCCCGTGAAAAAATAGAAATCGGCGTCGCTGTCGTATACCTCGACCGAGCAGATATCGCTTTCCCGCGTTCCGAGCCGGAAACGGGAGTAGGCGGTGGAGTCGACAAACAGACCGTATGTATCCGGCACAAAATAATACGGGACGGGCGTGTATGTTTCCCGCACTTGATCGGTATACCAGTTGACGCAGTATATATCCACATCCTTGCCCCGTTGATTGAGGCTGTCATAGCGCATCCCGAAGCCATAGAAGCCATGATGCTCCGGCGCGTGTATCTTCAGCTCGATTCCGTGAACCGTTTCACCGTCGGTTAACAGTCTGATTTCACGAACGCCTATATCCGTCAGTGTGTTTTTGCCGGCCGGTTTTCCGTTTTCGGGGGGGCGCTTATTGACGGAGAGGCAAATCGTACCGTCACGCGGAGAGGTGACGGAAAGAGTCGTTTCCAACGACGCGGTGACGCATGTGAAAACGCCGTCCCGTATCTCCGAAACGGAATCCCCCGTCTCCCATTTCGTCACGGTAAATGAGAACGGCCCAATCCTTTCCCCGTCCGCGTGAATCCGATATTCCACTCGGTCGCCTTGTGTGAAAGGCCCGATTATGCCCTCATATTGCCGCTTTGTTGTGCCGCCTTCGTTGATGTTTTTGGCGTGACGGCAGGATATCTGCGGCTGAAGCTCGCCGTTTATCCTCCATTCCACGAACACATCCCGCTCGCCGCCCAGTACCGACACAACGATACTGACCGGTTCCCCCTCCTGCGGGTCTCGCGGCGACCGGCTCCACCAGATTGCCGGGACCTCCTTCGCGCCGTATAGATTGTTATGCCCATACGGGTCGTGCGCAAGGAACTCTGACGCCGGCGCGGGCGTATCCGGCCACGGTAAAGCCGACGGTTCAGGCGGCGGAACGGACGGGTCGAAATCAGGCGGCGCGGACGAATCAGGCGGATGGGTATGACAGGCCGCAAGCAAAACAGCAAGCAGCAGGGCAAGGCAAATCCGGGAGCGCGTTCCGTTCCTGTTCATTCTCCTGTGATCCCTGTCCTCTCAATGCTCTCAATAAATTGCCTTTGCAGGATCAGATACAGCGCCATCAGCGGCAGAATCGTCAGCAACGTCCCGGCAAGGCGGATAGATTCATTCAACGCCCCGCCTGTACTGACGCTTGCCGATGAATAAAGCCGGTTAAAACTCTCGACAAACTGCTGTAGGCGCATCGGCAGTGTGGCAGCCGCGCCGTAGGTAAACAACGAGAGCTGCGTGGTGTCGTTCCAAATCCAGATGAACGAAAACAGAAAACATACGACCGTCGCGGGCATCGCCATGGGCAGGGCGATTTTATAGAAAACGCGGAAACGCCCCGCGCCGTCAATTTGCGCGGCTTCGTCAAGGGATTTCGGATAGGTTGAGAAAAACTGAAAATACATCAGCAGGAACACGGAACTCTTTATGCCCTGACCCAATGAGGAAATGATAAACATCGGCCAAATGGTGCCGAGCATACCATAACTGTTAAACAGAAAATACCTCGGGATTACAGCCACCTGCGCCGGAATGAGGAAAACCAGCACAGCCAGCGCGATCCAAAGTTTTTTCAGCGGCACGGGGTACCGTCCCAGCCCGTAGCCGGACAACGCGAGGGAAATCGTCTGCAGGGCCGCCGGCAAGACGGACATCTTTAACGAGTCCAGGATGGCGGGCGCGAAATCCAGCGTCCTCCCCGCCCGGACAAAGCTCTCAAAGGAAACGCGGTTGGGTATCCAAGTCACGGTAGAGTCAACTAAGTCTTTGACATCCATTAAGCTGACCGAAATCATGTAGATAAAGGGGTAGACAAAGACAAACCCCAGCCCGGTCAGGATGCCGTAGATGCAAGCATGACCCAGCAGGCCCCGCTTATCCGCGTTTCCGAGCAGGATGCTCTTCATAGTCGTTTTTATGCCTCTGTCTTGGAATTTTTTCCAGATTCCTTGCATTTTTTCTCTCCCTCGCTTCCTTCCAATCGTTGAACATGAGGAACACAATGAAAATCAACACCATCAGCAGCGCGGCGTAGAGCCAGCTCATCGCCGCGGAATAGCTGTACGGCTTCAGTATATCGCGCATGGAGCCGAGTATCTTTTGATTTGTGGCGTCGTCGGAGAATGTGCCGGTTTCAATGATCGTATATACCGTGTTCAGCAGGATGATTGGGCGCAGATATGGCAGCGTGATACGCCAAAAGCTCTCCCACGCGGTCGCGCCGTCGATCGCCGCCGCCTCATACATCGAGCGGTCTATTTTTTGCAAAGCGGCCAAGAAGATAACGGTTTGTACGCCGGAAAACCAAAGGATGCGGACAAAGCTGAACAGAAAGGTCAGCAAAGCGCTCACCCAAAACGAGTCCATCGTTTCCAACAGCCCCACGATGCCGAACACGTCTATCTTGATTGTCATCGCCGAGGTTTCCTTCATCAGCTCGCTCATAACCGGGCCGCTCATGATCACCACAGGCAGAAAGAAGATCATGCGGTATATGGCGCGTCCCCGGAACCTGTTGTTCAAAAGCAGACTGATCAGCAAAGCGAACACAACGGCCAGCGGCGTGCTCACCACGACGTTGACGATGGAGTTCATCAGCGTGATCGGGTATACCGGGTCGGACATCAGCGCTTGCCGGTAGTATTCAAGCCCCACGGGTTCAAACTCAATGGCGCCGGGCTTGATGACCACCTGATTGAAGCTGATGTAAATAGAATACAGCAGGGGATACGCGGTGACGGTAAAGAAGCCGATCAGCCACGGCAGAAAAAACAGCAGCCCCGTTACAGCGTCGCGGCGGTGTATGGTCATCCGTGTTTTCCGTCTCTTTTTCATCTTCTCACCTCGCGTTTACGACAGCATACCATGACGGCTCGACCGTCACATCCCCGTCGGTCTTGGCTTCGTCCGTGTAATTTACATACACAAGCGTCCCTTCTGCGTATGAGACTTTGATGAACCCGCTCTCTATCGCCGTGTGCCCGACGATGCGCCGCCCATATAATGGCGCAAGCGCGCCGCCTATGGTTTGATACGCCTCAAGGATGTACTCCTCCCAATCGTAATAATGGGCGGAGAAAAAATCCTCCTGCGCCGTCCGGTATAAATCTATGCTGTCGCAGCCGGACACAATGAACGAGGGGTATACGCCGTATTCAATATGCCGCAGCAGACGGTCGGTGGAAAATGTCCCGGTATTCATGGTCGTGCCGAACAGATCCATGCTTCCGCTCAAAACCATTTGCAAAAACGGAACGGTGTCGGTTTCATACAGAAGCTGACTGCCAACCAGCGGCGCGTCGTAAAACTCAGAGACATATTGCCACATATATTGATTGGGCCGGTACATGGGGGTTTTGCCGCCGCCCGTGATCCGTTCCGCCATACCCATAAACCCCTGAAGGTTCTGCGCGCGCGTCGATTCTTTGCCTGAGGTATAATCGCCGTACAAGCGGTAAGAGAGCTGGTCGACGGCGTAGTTGAAATCGCCGTAGTCAAGAGCCTTGCTTGTCCGTTTATCCGCTTCCGTTAAGCGGTAAAAATACGTTTCCGGGTACATGACAGCCCAGCTTGGCCGGGTCAGTTTAATGACCATGTTTGTCAGGTTATTGGCGGCCTGTGTACGCGGATGTATCTGGCCGGCATTCGCCGAAAGCGGGTTTAGGTAAAGATTGAACCGCCCGCCTTGTTCGGCGACCCTCCCGGCGAGGGTCTTAAAATCGCTTTTCTGGCCGACCCCGCCGAGAAAAGAGGCTCCCGCTTCGTTGTTCTTGGTAAAGCACCGGTACACAAGGGACAGGTTGCTGATACCGCCGCCGATGAGCGACGACACGATCTCATCCGCTTGCTCTGCCGTGGTGAAGGTTTGCGTTGACGTCCCGATAAACTGGCGTTTCTTATCCGCACCCAGGATTTCCAACCGCAGCGGTATAGCATCCCTCGCGCTCAAAGCCGACAGCACTCCCGCTTTTTGCAGTCTATCGCGGTACAGTACAGCCATGCCGTCGTAGTGGGCCGCGGAGCCGTCCAGGATGTACACCGACAGCTCCGGCGACAGCTCATTGCGGTGTTCCTGCGGGACGGATGTACCCGCGCCCTCTTTGCGGTTAATGTTCTTGGTATACTTCTGCCGGTATTCAAAGCGGGCCATAACACGGTTATATGGATTGCCGGGGATAGCCGGCGCCGCCGCAATGCTCGCGTATATATCGCCTTCATCGACGACCATGAACAGGCCGTTTTGCTTCGCTCCGTGGACTACTCCGTAAACCGGCATTACGACTTGCTGTTCCTCGATTGTATAATCATTGGGGCGGTATGCCCGAAGGTCGGACGGAATGGAAGATGATTCTATGCTCAAGTCACGCCCGTATATCTTTTTGTCATACGTCGAGGCATAGGCGGCGGGTTTTTGGAAGCGAATCAACGCGCCGGCGCCGTCCGGGATAAAAAGATAGCCGTCCAGCGTATCGCCGTAAACCGCGCCCAGATAGGGCAGAAAACTGACGGATTTCAAGACAAATTCACTTCCGCCAGCGCCCTCAATCATACTATCCTCCGGCAGAGACAGGTTCAATTTGTTTCCGTGCAGTGATACACGAACGTCAAACGATATCCCGAGCTTGGTAAAGTCGGTATGACAGATGAAACCGTTGTCCGTCACAGTATATGTTGTTACCGCGTTTTCCGACATTCCGTAACGTCGTTCTATCCCCTGAGCGTCAAAACACTCTATCGCCGCGATGGAGTTGCCGTAGCTGCTCCATGTCCTGTTGAGACCCTCGGCGTCTTCCAGCGGCAAACCTCCCCAAACGTAGCCGGTTTTCCGGTTCCTTACCCGAATGGTGTCATACCGCTCACTGAGCCACAACTCCGCGTCTCCGGTCTGCGTGATCAGGGTGAAGCCCTCCGTATCGGTGAAAACACCAGTCACCGGCTGTTCGCCGAATGGATGCACATGCCTGTTTGACAGCCCCTCCATACTGCTCCCGCGCATGGGCTTTGTCCTGACGGCCGGGACGGCGTATTCCTCCCGCGCGGCGGCGAACACGCACAGAACGACAGACAGCGCCAGAAAAACCGCCATGGATTTTATCCATTTACCGGAAAACACGATACCGCACCTCCTCAAACATTTCGGACAGGAAGCTCAATAACTGCCGCCAGAGGATAAAAAGGATAATCAGCGCCAGAGCCGCGATCAGCATGAAGCCGGCTGTCAGCAGAAGGTTAGTCAGCGTCTGCCGCCCGGTATAGCAGTATGTTTCCTTGACCGACAGAACCAACAGAACACAGGTGTATCCGATCACAAGGAAATTGAGAAATTGGAAGATGAACTGCTCGCGGACGGTCAATGCGTGGGATAAGACGGTGAATACCGGCGTGAATACGATATAGGGCGTGAAAGCGTATCCGAACGCGGTGTAGGTCTGCTTGATCGTGCCTTCGCCGTCATGGATGGAGCTGACGAGATAGCTTCCGACCCAGAACAAGGCGACGGGGCCTGCCGTCGTAAGAAACATAATTCCGGGATCAGCCCACCACCCGACGCCTCCGCCGAACACAAAGGAGGTATAGACGCGGCTGACGAAACACACAATCAGCGCGAGACCGTACAGGACGCTTGCCCCGCCGGCGCTTCCCCGGAGCCCATGCTTCAAGTCATACAGGCCATCTATCGGGCGCCGCATCAGATAAAACGGCTCGGACGCCGTATCCCGCAGCAATTTGTGTTTTTGCTTCGCGTTTTTCCAAAGGGTTTGAACGGAGCGGACAAAATCATGGGACGCCCGTATCCGCTTTAGGATAAACAGTGAGAGAAATACGCCGATGACAACATAAAGAATGTTGTACATATTGGAACGCAGCCACGCGCCGCGTAGTTCCCAAAAGCACTTGGAGTATGCGTCGCGACTTCCGTTTAGCTTATAATGATACGCCGCTTCCCGATACTCGCCCAGCTGGAACAGAGTCGCCGCGTAGCCGCTGTGCGCCATACTGGTCATGGGGTTCATTCGCAGAATCTCCGTCCACCCCTCCAGGCTTTCCGCGTACCGTCCCGCCGCGTAATCCGCGCTCGCCCTATGCACCGTATCGGCAAACTGAGTGGGTATATAGGTTTGGATCAGGGCGCGCTCCTTGTCTAATGTGTAAATCGTATACTCCTCATCCACCGCGACGGAGCTGACCACAGACGTCAACCCGTTGCGGTCGCTCGATACGGCCCGCCCGCCGAACAGGAACATAAGGTAGCCGTCGCTGTCGAATTCCTCGATAGAGCCGGTATCGGTGACGGCGATGATGTTGCCGTTGGACGCGACGGTCAAATCGACGAAATTATCCTCGCCCCATACCCAACCCGAAGCCGGCAGAATATCGACGCCGGCGAGATTGAGTTTCTTCAATGAATTCCAGCGGTCGCCCTGTGTGGCGGTGTAGATGTTGTTTGCCGCCACATGGAGGGATACGATGCTGGGCGGTGTGCGGAAAAACAGCTTTGACTTTTGCTCCTCGGTATAAAATGTTTTCTGTATCCACTCAACAAGGCTCAAGCCTTTGGTTTGATTGGCTCCGAAGAAGCCGGAAAACGTGCCGTCCGGCATAAACTGCAGGATTCCCTCATGCGTTCCTTCGCTGAGAGCGAAGATGTTGCCGTAGCTGTCCACGTCAACCTTGCGGGGTTTGTAGGTGCTTCTGCCGTAGAACAACGCCTCCGGACGGGCAATCCGCTGTAATACCGCGCCGTTTTCCGACAAAATCACGATCTGCTCCGCGCCGTAGTCGGCGACAAAAATGCGTCTGTCGGCGGCCACGGCGACGCCGGTTGGCTGCGTTAGCTCCGTTTCGCCAAGAAAGTGAACATTGCCGGAAGCCATATCATACCGGACAATGCGCCCGTTGCCGGTGTCGGCGATGTACATAACGCCGTCGTGATAGCATAAATCCTCCGGCGCGCTCATCTCAATTTCGGACAGATATGTGCCGCCCGGCAGATACGCGTCCTGAATGCGGATGTAGGATTCATAGTTCAGCGAAACGGTATAGGTGTAGGCCGTACTTTCGATGGCATGGGCGGGGAGGAACAGCGGCACGGAAATAAGCACGGCGAAAACAAGAGCCGCTATGCGCCTGACGGTTTTCATCACGCTCACCTCTACTTCATCCCCGAATGGGACATGGTATTCATAACCCGCGACTGCAATAAGATAAACAGAATCAGGTTGGGCAGGAACATAATTAGCGTACCCGCGGCCTGAATCCCCAACCCGGCGATCGCGTTGCCGGACAGCTGCCCCGCCATCACGCTTTGATTGCCGCCGGCAGTCAGCGTCGTCATGTAGAATACGAAACTGCGGATGGCCTCGTTGTTGATGTACAGATTAGACGCCTCCACGCTGTTCCAGCTTGCCTGAAACGCGAGGATTGCCACTGTCGCCAGCGCGGGCACGATGTTGGGTATGACCATTTTCCTTAGGATACGGTAATCGCTCGCGCCGTCAATCTGCGCCGCCTCAATCATCGAATCGGGAAGCTGGTCGATGAACTGCTTCACGAGGAACAAGCCCACCGGAATGGCCAAAAGCGGGACGATGTGCGCGAGGAAGCTGTCAATCAGACCCAAGCCGTACACGATCATATAGCGCGGTATGGCGACCGCGATGGGAACAAACATCAGCGCCGCCTCGTTGATGGCAAAAAACGCATTTTTCAGTTTATACCGCTTCTTGGACATGCAGTACGCCGCCGCGACGGTGAGCAGGAGCGTGGCCGCCATCACAGCCGCCGTTGACAGGATGCTGTTGAACAGATACCGCGACATGGGGATGGCCTTCTCCGCCGAGGTCGAGGTCAGCTCGCGGAAGTTATCCAGCGTGGGGCGCGTCGTGATAAACCGGGGCGGGTAGACCAGCAGCTCGTCGAGCGGCTTGAAGGCGTTGGAGATGATAAACAGGATGGGCAGAGCCATCAGCGCGGCGACCGGGAGCAGATAGGCGTAGAACTTGAACTGCGAGCGGTCAAAACGCTTCGGGTCCAGCCCGAACATCCTGATGCGGTTTTTATGCTTCACTCCGTCCACCTCCCTATGTCTGATCCGCGAACAGGCGCTTTGCCAGCTGCGATACACCCCAGACCAGGATGAGCAGCAGTACCGACACCGCCGCGCCGTACCCCATCTCATACCGCACAAAGGCGTGTTCCTCGGCGTGCGTGACCAATAACTGCCCGGCGTACCCCGGCGTCGGGTTGGCGCCGGTCAGCGCGACGCCGATCGCCCCGTTCTGGAAAGTCCCCACAATCGCCATGACCGCGCCGAACAGCATCTGCGGGCGGACGGCCGGGATGGTCACATAGAGGATTTCCTGAAACCGGTTTTGCACCCCGTCGATGTAGGCGGCTTCGTACAGCTCACGGTTTACGTTGAGAATGCCCGCCAGCATGGCGAGAAAACCGATGCCCATACTGCTCCACAGGCTGACGACAATCATAATGAGCATCAGGGTTTGGGGGTCTTGCAGCCAGACGACAGGCTTTTGGATGACATCCCACCGCAGCAGCAGCGCGTTTAAGTATCCCACCTTGTCGCCGTCGAAAATAACGCGCCAGACGGCACTCAGCATGACGCCGCCGGTCATGGACGGGGAGTAGAGGATGATGGCCAGGACGGTGCGGGGAATCTTGGTGATCTGGCCAAGCGTCC
>Ga0099364_10007510_pt1 | contig 15540 bp, 12 predicted proteins | sample TergutTh196P3_FD_73070 | JGI IMG/M metagenome (GOLD analysis project Ga0099364, IMG submission 73070) | Microcerotermes parvus P3 segment gut microbial communities from Pointe-Noire, Republic of the Congo - Th196 P3 | ecosystem: Host-associated > Arthropoda: Insects > Digestive system > Gut ... | reverse complement strand
TAGGAGGTTTGGGAGGTTACGGATTTTGGAGCGTCGGTGTGGAGACAGAAATGCCCTGGCCAGAGCCAGCTACGGAAATGTTCACATCCGCTCAGCTCCGAAATTCGTGTTCTCCCAGAACCTTCTAAGCTTTTCATGCTGCCCATGAACCAACAGGTTGTCCTATTTAAATGTACATTTATCTGCAAGGTTGCTATAATTCCCCCATGCAGCTCCCCTTTCATCCCTTAATTAACCAATGGTTCACAGAAACCTACGGGAAGCCCACCCTGGTGCAGGAGGAAGCCTGGCCGCTAATTGCAGAGGGGAAGAATGTGCTTGCAATTGCGCCAACGGGGAGCGGGAAGACCTTAACCGGCTTTCTTTCTGCCATTTCGCGTTTTACAGAAGACAGTGTAGCATTCCCTTCAAATAAACTTTGCGTGCTTTATATATCGCCCCTGAAGGCGTTAAACGAAGACATTAGGCGCAACTTAAAGACCCCGCTGGACGGCATTAAAACATACTTTGAAAAGGCGGGGGAGAGATTTCCTTCCATAACGGTACAGACAAGGTCGGGAGATACCAACCAGGAAGAAAGGCGGCGGTTTTTGTCGGCTCCCCCTTCCATACTGGCAACAACTCCGGAGAGCCTTGCGATACTGCTTTTAAACCGCCGTGCGGAAGAACATCTCTCACATGTCAAATGCCTAATACTCGATGAGATTCACACCTGCCTCGGTAACAGGAGGGGTGCCTATCTCTCTTCCCAGATTGATCAACTCTCTCTTGTTGCAGGGGAGTTCCAACGCATAGCCCTCTCCGCAACGGTTAACCCTCCGGAAGCAGCGGCGGAATTTGCCGGCGGGCTCAGAGCGGTGAACCCCGGAGACCCCAGGTCTGTGCACGAAAAGCGAAAGGTGTATATTGTTGCACCTCCCATTGAAAAAAAGATCACCTTTAAAGTAGAGTTCCCCTCTGCTCTGGACGAAGAACTAAGGCAGGGCATGATTCAGGCAAAAATCGAAGGGGGAAAGGACAGGGACGACTTCGGTGAACGTTACGATGCCTTCACGATCTTTGCCCTGGAACGCATAAGAAAAAACCGCAGCACCCTTATCTTCACCGATTCCCGAAGGCGGGCGGAACGGATCTGTTATTTAATCAATCAAACGGCAGGGACAACCCTGGCATTTTCCCACCACGGCTCCCTCTCCAAAGACCTTAGAAGGGCAGCGGAGAAGGCCCTTGCCGAAGGGAGCATCCCCTGTGTAGTTGCGACCTCCTCCCTGGAACTGGGAATAGACATAGGTAATATGGACGAGGTGATCCTCGCAGGGAGCCCCAGTACCTCATCGTCCGCCTTGCAGAGGATTGGGCGGAGCGGGCACGGGGTAGGTGAAGAAAGCAGGGGGATCCTCTTTCCCTTCCACGGGCTCGACCTAATCGCATCGGCGGCAATCGCGGGGGCAGTGGAAGACAGGGAACTGGAAGAGAGCAGATCCCTCGACAACCCCCTGGATGTACTCGCACAGACCATTCTCTCCCTATGCGTGAGAGAGGACAGGTACGAGGATGAACTCTACGCCATGCTCCGCGGATTCTACATTTTTAAAAACCTCCCCCGCGAAGCTTTTGACTCAGTTGTCCGCATGCTCACAGGGAGTTACGGTGAGAGTTACATAAGCGAGAAGCGCCTGAGGGAACTGCCCCGCCGCCTTTACAGAGATTCAGAAACCGGCCTATTAACGGCAGCATCCGGAACCAGAACCATACTCTACACTTCCGGCGGAGTCATCGCAAACCGTGGATACTTCTCCATGCGGCTCTCCGGAAGCAACGAGGACGCCGGCAGCAAGATAGGCGAACTGGACGAAGAGTTTGTCTGGGAGAGGCGCATTGGCGACACCTTCAACTTTGGCGGCCGCTCCTGGCGCATTAATGCGATTGGCCCGGAGGCAGTCGAGGTCTTCCCCCTCACAAAGGATGCAGGCTTCTCCCCCTTCTGGAAGGCCGATCCCATGGGAAGGGGAAGGGTCATCTCCAGGCGCATTCTGGAATTAATGGAAGACTTTTATTTAAGTGAAACCACAAGCACAGGAGACGGCAGGGACACACTTCTAAAAATAAAAAACCTTTCCAAAGAAACAGTGGATGCCCTTTACAATTTTCTAAAAGCCCAAATGGAGATACAAAGAGGAGTACCTCTCCCCTGTCCCTCCGCCATCCCTGTAGAAATCATTAACGATCTTTCAAGCGGAGCCGAAGCCTCTCTGATTGTCGTTCACAGCTTCCTCGGCCTCGGAATCAACTATCCCCTATCCCTCTGCCTCATGGGCGACCTGGAAGATCAATTTGACATAAGGGTAGAAACCACAGTAGATAATAATGCCATCATGCTGCGCCTCCCCAAATCCATGCAGCACAATGCGGAGAAGGCAATAAAAGAAAGCATTGCAAGGCTTGGCAAGGGGAAAAATCTGGAAAGATGTTTGAGCGATGTGCTAGCCTCTTCGGGGGTTTTCAACGCCGCCTTCCGGGAAAGCTCAGAAGCCACCCTGCTCCTCCCCCGCTCTCCCTTTGGAAAAAGAGTCCCCCTCTGGATCACCAGGCAAAAATCCAAACGCCTCTTTGATTCTGTTTCCAAACTAAAGAATTTCCCGGTGATCACTGAGGCTCTAAGAAGCTGCATGCAGGTCTATTTTGACATGGATGCCTTCAGAAATCTCATTAAGGACATTATAGACGGAACAGTTAACTTGCAGTTCTTTAATACAAGGCATCCAAGTCCCTTTTCCAGATCAATGGTCTGGCAGGAAACAGGTGCACTGCTTTACGAATACGATGAACGAAAGGGCTTTAGGCAAAATTTTACAAAGAGCAGTTTTTCAAGTAACTCCTCTCTTTCAGATCTAGCCATTGCAGAGGCCCTGATACCGGGAGCCGCCAAACCATCCCTGGACAGGGAAATGACAGAGGACTTTTGTGCAAGGCTCAAACGTGAGAAGGAGGGCTGGGCACCGGAGGACAGCCTGTCCCTCTGTGAATGGGTGAAGGAGAGAGTTGCAATCCCGGCAGCAAGGGCAGGTGCAGGGAGTGCAATAATCGAAGAGTGGGAGATGCTTTTAAAAAACCTTCCTGCCAATCTTATTCAGGAACTTGAGTCTGACTTTTCATTGGGCGGCAGGCTGTACAGGATCAGGCTTGGGGATGATTCACCTGACCGATTCTCTGATTTAATCGTACACAGGGACTGGGTGAAAGTCTTGGAAGCCGCAGGAAACGAGATGCGAAGCGGAGATACACAAAGCGGTGAAACGCGAAGCAATGAGTTCCAGGAGAGGGCACTCCCCCAGTGGTTCCGCTGCCAGGGACCGGTATCGGTTTCGCGGGTGAAGAGTTTGTTTGCCCTTAACACAGAGGAAGCAGAGAGAACTCTCTCTGCCCTGGTGGAGACAGAGGAGCTGGTCTTTGGTGTACGAATAGGAAATGACGAAGAGGAACTGTACTGCGACAGGGAAAACCTGGAACTCCTCTTCCGGCTGGGCAGAAAGAAAAGACGGGAGAGTATAAAAGAAAGACCCGGTAAACTACTGCTCCCCTACCTTGCACACCGCCAGGGTCTGCTTAATAAACCGAACAGTGATCGGGAGGTAAACAATAATAACCCGAACAGTGTTCGGGAAGTGTTTGAAACCCTGGCAGGCTATGCTGCTCCGGCAAAGCTCTGGGAGACAGAAATTCTCCCCACCCGCTTTACAGCCTATAGAAACGATCACCTGGAAGGCGAGGTGCGGGAAGGTGATCTTATTTGGTACGGTGCAGGAAAGGAAAAGATTGCCTTTAGCACCCCGGAGGATCTTGATTTATTTTTGCTGGAGGAAAACGATCAGAATCATAAAACAGAGAAAGTTGCCTCCAAAGCAGAGAAGGGTTCTTCCATAGAAGATGCCTTCTCCCGATTAATTCAATCAGGTTTCTTTGACATACCCCGGAGTTACTGGCAGATGAAGGAAGCGTTGGAAGGCGAAGTATTTGGAAATGCCGCATTGGAAAAGGAAAATAAAAATGCAGGCGGACTGAACACAGCAGAAATTACCGGGGCTTTATGGAAGATAGTCTGGGGCAGCTCTCTTTCCGCCGATACCTGGGAACCCGTACACCGATCGGTAAGAGAGGGGTTTAAAGGGGGAAGCCTCACAGACGAAGTTCCGGAACCTGTAACAATAAACCCCTTTGGGCGGACAAATGCCAGGCTGCCCCGCTCCATAAGGGAACGCTGGAAGGCAGGGTCGCCGGTAAAGGGAAACTGGTTTTCCTTAACTGGCGGAACAGGTGAAATCCCAAACCCCATAGAAGAAGACGAACTTAACCGCGCCAGGGTAAGAACGATAATAAAACGTTACGGCATACTCTGCCGCCCGCTTCTGGAGCACGAAGATAAACACCTCTCATGGTCACGCCTCCTCCCTGCTGCAAGACGCATGGAACTGGCGGGCGAGCTTATTGCAGGGCGGTTTTTAAGCGGAATCAATTCCCTTCAGTTTGCACATCCTTCTTTCTCACGGGAAATGGAGGAAGCCGAAGCAGAAGAGGGATTTTACTGGTTCAATGCCCTTGATCCAATAAGCCCCTGCGGTAATCCGGGACTTGCCCCGTTGTATGAAAGGTGCAGTTTAAAGCTGCCGGCTAGGCTCCCGGGGAACAGGCTCTGCTTCCGCGGTGCAGAACTAATCGCAGTATCAACCAGGAACGGGAAGGAGCTTCAGCTGGAACCTTCCCTGAGCAAGGAACTCATAGGCAAAAGCCTTCCCCCAGGTTTAATTAGCTTTATCACTTCCCCCAGATACAGAGCTGTAAACCCCGAAAGCAAAATCGCAATCGAAAAGATCAACGGGGTTTCCGCGTCATCCTCAGACTTCGCAGAAAAACTCAAAGACCAGGGCTTTGTTAACGACAGGGGAAAGCTGATTCTATGGTAAGCTATAAATGTACATTTAAAAGCCCATTTTCTTTAGCCAGTTACCGCACAAACTCACCCATTGGTGGATGTCCGGCCATTCCTCTGCCATGCCTGTACCGTGGGGGCCTTCGTGGAAGATGTGAAGTTCAAACTCGATATTTTTATCGTTCAGGGCATTGGCATAGTCAAAAAGGTTGCGATAGTTTAAGAAGTCTGTCCGGGTGATCCATAGAAAGGCGGGCGGTGTATTATCGCGGACGTTCTGTTCGGCGGATAGTGTTTTGCGGAGCTCGTCCGTGATATTGCTTACCAGCGCTCCGCCGCCTCCCCTGTTCATGTAGGAAATCACCGGGTAGCAGGGTACATGCAAATTCGGGCGGGAGGAAAACCTTTCCACAGGGTCGTCCGCACCGGGCTTACCATCGTCAAAGAGGGTGGCGGCAAGCACCGACATATGACCGCCCGCAGAAAACCCGATTACGCCGATTTTTTCCGGATCTATTCCCCATTCGTCCGAGCGGCTGCGGATTAGCCGAATTGCGCGCTGCAGGTCAAGCAAGGGGCAGGGGTACTCGTAGGGCTCTGTGCGGTAATCCAGGACAAAGGCAGATATGCCGATGCCGTTTAACCATTTGGCAACAGGCGAGCCTTCCACATAGGCCTTATATGCGTAACCGCCCCCAGGGCAGATCACCATACAGCTGTTTAGTTTGCTGCCCTTGGGCAGTAAAAACGACATCATGGAAGGCTCGTTCTCGCCCAGGGACTCATCAAAAAGCGGTACCGGCCCCTTTTCCCATAAGGGGACATTGGGGTATTCGGCGAGTTCCTTCGCCCACTGGATCTTGCGGATGCGTTTTCTTTCTTCCGGGGCTAATGCCTGCTCTTCTCTTAATGTCATAATTTTACTCCTTAGGGTTTAATATTTTTAGGCAGATACCCTTTTATGTATTCCATCATCTTTTCGCCATAGGCTGTGGTATCATAATTTAAGGCATGGGAAACAAAGTCACAGGCTTCGGTGAAAAGTTTGCAGCAGAGCAATAGGGACTCCCACATTGCTTCTATGGAATCTTTTTTATATGTCCTGATTATACTGTCCCAGGTTTCCTTCGTAACATACTTGTCCAGATACTTGTAAGACTTTCCCACGCTGAGCGAGAAATTTGTTTCTATCCCCACCTTCCAGGAGATCATCTGCAAGAGCTGGTTCTGCATTAGATCCAGGTGCTTGATGGCGTAGATCTTTTCGTTTCTGCAAATTCCCTTGGTCACGTATGCAGAGAGGAGCCAGAACTCGTTGGCAGAGTCCTCCACAAATTCCCGGCTGGGTTTTTTTACCAGGTAATCGGCATCGCTGGGTTCGGCAATTTCCGGGCAGATTCCGTCCTTGTCCAGGAGGATCTTCTTTAGGGAATCCGTTCTTTTAAAGTATTCGTCCAGCTCATTTAAAGGCACAAGTTTTAGATCCATCTTGTTACCGTCTTCGTAGATCATCAAAAAGCTGTACCAGTTACCCAGATGTGCCTGAAAAAGGCTCATACCCTCCGGCTCCTGCATCATAAAACGTTTACCAAACACATCCAGCCAGGATTTGTCGGCTATGTACTTGTTCATATTGCTTAAGATATATGTGATGTCATAGTCCTGAAACTGATCTTTTGGAGCATGCACATTAAGCCTGGAACCTTCCATGGTGATCACCCTGATGTCGTTATTCCCATTTCCAAAATTAATAACCAAATCCATCATTTCAGTTTCGTTGCGCATAAGACATTTTACCATGTATTTTTTTTGTTGACAAACATGGGTAAGAGCTTTATATTCTTTGATATAGGAGTAAAACATGAAATATTCCATTCCGGTTCTTTTCTCAATAATTCTGGTTTTAGTATTTACAGGCTGCAGCGGAAGCGAAGGCGGCAGGGCTGCTCCTGTTTCCGGTGATTTTTCGCAATCTCAGCAGGTAGTAACACCTCCCCCACCCCCTCCGACGGCAACTTTCGCGCCGGCACCTGTTTCTGCAGGGCGTGAACACCTGGGGCTTTGGACGGGAACTTTCAATGGAAACACTGTTTCTGCCGGATTAATCAGGGAATATTTCTTCCTGGAAATAAATTCACAGATCGAAGTAGGTCAGTATGAAATTGATGGAAGTGCTGGTTCCATAACATTAGGTTCAGGCAATGCAAGTTTTCAGGTTACTGGGGATTCAATGACAATAAACCAGGGCGCAAATACAATAAACCTGGATAGAAGCGATATTCCCGCAGCCCCCGGTCCCTTAAGCGGGGTATGGGTAGGGTCTGGCACCTGGATGATGTCCTTTGTCAATAATATTGCCTATGTGGTTTACGGTGACGGTGATGCAGACTTCGGTGTATATGAATTTGCCAGAAACGAAGGCACCCTCAGAACTGTTAATGACAGCTATTACTTTGTATTCCAGCTTATGGGAAGCACCCTGGCGATAGAAATTACAGAACGCTTTGGCAGGGCGGCAACAGTTGAAAGAATGGATCTTTACAGGGTTCAGTAGTAAATAGATCATTTTACCTTAGGAGTTAGTTTATGGCAGGCGGCGGTGTGAGTGTGGTAAAAAGCTCGGTTAAAACTGGTATTACGTTTGGTTCTTGCCTCGCAATGATTATTTCCTATAACGCATGGGGATCTATTTTCTGGGCAATCCTCCACGGGCTCTTTAGCTGGTTCTATGTAATTTACTATTTAATTAGATATTAGGAACTTTTCTGCTAATGGACAATAAATTTTCTCAGGACTTTATAGAACAGCTATGTGTAAATGAGTCAGATCTCATTAAGCGAATCGCTGACAGCCTCGCGATAAAGGCGGAGCAGGTTTCGGTTGTTGTAGGTCTTTTGGCTGAGGGCAGCACTGTCCCTTTTATCTCTCGCTACCGCAAGGAACAGACGGGGAGCCTCGACGAAGTCCAGGTGAGGGATATAGACCGCAGTTACAAAAGCGGGATGAACCTGGAAACAAGGCGGGTGGAAATTATCCGGCTCATTTTTGAACAGGGTAAACTTACAGAGGCCTTATACGAAAATATTTTAAAAGCCCTTACCCTTACCGAGCTGGAAGACCTTTATGCTCCTTATAAGCGCAAAAGAAAAACCAGAGGAATGGCAGCTCTGGAAAAAGGTCTGGGTCCTCTTGCCGAGGCGATGAAGCTGCTGGAAGAGAAAGCTCTTTTAATTAAAGCTAAGGAATTTATCATACCCGTAAACGACCCCCGCATAATAGATAAACCGGAACTTGCAGTACCCGCGATAGAAGATGCATTAAACGGCGCGATGGACATTATCGCCGAAGATGTAAGCCAGGACAGCGAAAACAGGCAGGCTGTAAAAAAGTTTTACCTGGCGGATGGAATTATTATTGTTAAGGGTTCTGATAAAAAGGGCAAGGGCGACGAGGAGGCAAAGAAAACTTCTGTTTATCAGATGTACTTTGACTATAAAGAAAAGCTCTCCCAGATAAAACCTCACCGTATCCTTGCAATTAACCGCGGCGAGAGGGAAGAAGTACTGGAAGCGGATATTGATGTTGATGAAAACACAGCAGTTGAACTATTGCAAAAAAGATATATTACGCATAACGATTACCACAAAACCGCAATAGAGGACAGCCTTAAAAGACTCCTCTCCCCTGCAGTAATCCGGGAAATACGCGGAGATCAGAGCGATGGGGCGGACGATCACGGGATTTCTGTTTTCAGCCAAAACCTAAAAAACCTCCTTATGCAGCAGCCAATCAAGGGCACCAGAGTCCTGGGAATAGATCCCGGAATACGCACAGGCACAAAATGCGCCTTTCTGGACGATACGGGGAAATACCTGGACAGCGTAGTAATTTACAATCATAAGGCAGAGGAGGCAAAAAAGCTTCTGCTTGCCGGGGTAAAAAAATACGATGTGCAGCTCATTGCCGTAGGGAACGGAACCGGAACCAGGGAAGTGCAGGAAATTGTCTCACAGGTAATTTCCGAAAATAAGCTGGAAGTTCTATACACCGTGGTGGACGAAGACGGCGCCTCGGTTTATTCGGCAGGGGACATTGCCAGGGAGGAATTCCCGGACCTGGATCTTACAATAAGGGGAGCAATTTCCATTGGGCGGCGCCTGCAGGATCCATTGGCGGAGCTTGTTAAAATTGACCCCAAGTCAATCGGTGTGGGACTTTACCAGCACGATCTAAACCAGAGGAAGCTCTCGGAAACCCTGGACGAAGTTGTATCATCGGTGGTGAACAATGTGGGTGTTAACCTTAATACAGCCAGTGCCTCACTTTTAAGGTATGTGTCGGGGGTTAATTCTTCCCTCGCAAAGAAGATAGTTTCCTACAGGGAGGGCAAGGGGAAAATTGGGAGCAGGGCAGAACTGGCAAAAATCCCCGGCATGGGTCCCAAGACCTACGAGCAGGCAGCCGGCTTTTTAAAGATCCCCGAAAGCCCTGAAAGCCTGGACAATACCTGGGTACACCCGGAAAACTACAACCTTGCCAGGCATATCCAGGGCGAGCTGGGCAAGACCTCCACCAGCACCAGCGGGCTGTCCAGAGAAGCAATAAAAACCATTCAGGATGAGTACAAGACCGGTGTTACCACCATCAACGATATAATTGAGGAACTTAAAAAGCCCAACCGCGACCCCAGGGAAGATTATCCCAAGCCAGTAATGCAGAAAGGTGTCCTTGCATTTGAAGACCTTAGTGAGGGCATGACAGTCACCGGCAAAGTTAAAAATGTCGTAGACTTTGGCGCTTTTGTAGACCTGGGCATTAAAGAAACTGCCCTTGTTCACATTTCCGAACTAAGCGATTCCTATGTGAAAGACCCAATGACTGTGGTAAAAGTGGGCGATGTACTGGACTTCCGCATTATCAGCCTCGACCCTGACCGCCGCCGAATTAGTTTATCAAGACGCTCATGAACTACATGGATTAATAAAATTGTGATTTATGGTATATTTAATTAATATGACAGAGATGAATACCAGAGAACTGGAGTTTGCTGTTTTTTGTATAGAAAGCCTTGCAGAACATATTGGGTGCGGGGGAGAGGACTCGTATACTCTCCTGGCAGAAAAAAGCGATGTACTCGATAATTACATTATTCCCTGTTATGATGCACTTCATACTCAGGGAAAAGAATATATTGTAAATGACATAATTGGAATATTACATGAAAAAGGCCTGCTAAAATGATACTTTATCATGGTTCTCTTGAAGAAATAAAGAATCCTGATATTTCATTTTCCCGCAGTAATACGGATTTTGGAAAGGGGTTTTACACAACCACAATAAAAGCTCAGGCAATAAGCTGGACAGGTCGATTTAAACGAATACATGGACATGGTACTATATCTATATATGAATTTGCTGAAGCAGAACTGCGTGAAAATATATCAGTTTTAGAATTCAGTACTTACTCTATTGAGTGGCTGGAATACATAACAAAGTGCAGGCTTGGTGAATCCAGTAATTTTTATGATCTGGTTATTGGCGGTGTAGCTAATGATGATGTTTTTAATACATTGACATTATACTTTAGAGGACTAATTCAAAACGAGGAAGCAATCAGACGTTTGCGTTATGAAAAACCAAATATTCAATATTGTTTTAAAAATCAGAAAATTATAAATCAATACCTTAGGTTTATTGGAAAAGAGCAAATATGAAAGCAGATAAAACTCTTTTACAAATGACATATCCTTGTATTATTGAGGCATTTGCAGAATTGCAAAAAATTAGCAGGCGTCAAGCACTGGAACTATTCTACAAATCAAACTTATATAAAGAAGTCCGTGAAGGAATTTCTGATATGCATTGCAGAAGCGAGAAATACCTTGCAGATGAGCTAATGCTAGAATATAAGTCTATTTAATACACTATTGCCCATCGCCCGAAGCGCTTAATGCGGCAATAGGTGAAGGTGCCGATGCGGTCTACCTGGAGCTATTTGACATCAAGGTGATTATAAATATAAAAAATATACAGAAGAAATATGAGTGTTCTCTTCCCTTCGGGCTTACAGTCGAGTTTTCAATCACTCAGTTTGCTCCGGCAACTCCTTCATTTCTTAAAGAAGTGTTCTTTATAGTGCAGGTCTTCACTGCAGATATGATTTATCCACCATTGTTTTAAGAAGGTAAGGAACTGGAGTGAATCTTTCCCCATTACGCTCTCCCTGCCTAACTTTCTTAGGCTGGATGTAAGTTCCAGGTGGAGATCATGGTGTTTTTTTGCATTGGGAAAATCGATCTTTTTTAAAAAGTCTTCTTCTATCTGAAAGTGAATCCTCGTGTAATCATGCATCATCTCTATGATGGGAGAAAGTATATCTTTTTCATATTTGTTCTGCATTCCAAAGTACAGGGAATTTATTATGGTAACTATTCCCCTGTGGTGTTCGTCGATAATGGGGATGCCCAGATTAAATTCCGGCTTCCAGACTATAAAGATATTATGCTCCAGAAACAGTTTGCGTGTATCTGTTTGGTTTCCGCTGATAATAGCCATGACGATCTCCTTTCTATTCTATCTCTCGGTTTTTAAGAGCTTCTCTTTATTAAAACGCAGAATGGCAATTTCAATTAAACGATCGATTAAAACACTGTAAGAGATCCCCGATGCCTCCCAGAGTTTTGGGTACATGCTGATCCTCGTGAAGCCGGGCATGGTGTTAATTTCGTTCACGATGGGGCTGCCGTTTTTCCCCAGGAAAAAATCCACCCGTGCAAGGCCGTCGCAACAGAGGGTTTTAAAAACCTGTACGCTAAGTTTTTGAATAAGGCTGGAAGTTTCCGCCGGGATCTCCGCCGGGATCACGAGGGCGGCTCCATTATCGTCCAGGTACTTGGCATCATAGGAGTAAAACTCATGGCTGGGAATTATCTCGCCCACTGCCGATGCCCTAATGCCATGCCCCTCAAGAGATGTATCATCCCAGGCAGTAAATGAAGAACCCAGCACCGAACATTCAAGTTCCCGCCCCGGAATAAATTCTTCTATAATAACCTTGTTATCGTAAATGAAGGCCTCTTTAATGGCTGAATCATAGGCTTCTTTTGTGCTTACCTTGCTGACACCTACAGAGGAACCCATATTGGCTGGTTTGATAAAAAGGGGAAGACCAAGCTCGCCGGAAACTTCGTCAAAGGCGGGGAGCTTCTCTCCCAGAGAAACCGAGCGAAACTTGCCAATGGGGAGACCGGCATCCCGGAGGAGCCGCTTCATTACATCCTTGTCCATGCCCACACTGGAGGCAAGTACGCCGGCGCCGACAAAGGGGATGTCTGCCAGTTTCAATAAACCCTGCACAGTGCCGTCTTCGCCAAAGGGGCCGTGCAGGATGGGGAAGACCACATCCACTGCCATGCCGCTGCCGGTATTGCTGGCAGTATTGGACAGATTGGCAATTGAACCGCGGCTTTCCGGCGCGAGGACTATATTGTCGCTTGATGTATTTAAACTTATGTTTTTCGGGTCATCGGCGTTTAAGAGAAAGCCGCTTTGTCCGGTGCCGGCATTGCCCGGCAAACCAGTGCTATTGGGAAAAAGCCAGCGGCCGCTCTTGTCTATTCCTATTAATACAGGTTCGTATTTTTCCCTGTCCAATGCGTCGTAAATATTTTTCGCTGAAAGAAGGGAAACTTCATGCTCGGCGGACTTCCCCCCAAAGAGAATCCCTACCCTAATTTTTTTATTCATATAGACTAATCACCTAAGCTAATATATCCTTTTTGATATGGAAGTATCAACCTTACCCAGGATGATTCAAAAGAACGTCCGGGACTACCCAAACTCTGCTGCCCAGTACAGTAAAGATGAAGCGGGGGTTTTCCAGAAAACCACCTTTGCCGAAATGTACAGGGAAATTATTGCCTATGCAGCAGCGCTGCGCGAGGCAGGAATTAAACGCGGAGATCATGTCGGATTCATTTCGGATAACCGGAAAGAATGGCTCATTACCTCATTCGCCCTGCACTGTCTGGGCGCTGCAGATGTTCCCCGCGGCTGCGACTCAATGGCAGGGGAACTGGCTTACATTATCTCGTTCGCTGATTGTAAAACCGTCGTTCTGGAAAACGAGGCACAGCTTGTAAAACTATTAAGTGAAAAAGAAAAAATGCCCCTGATAGAAAAGTTCATCATTATTGATAACAACTTTGACAAGGGACCATATCAAAATGATCTGGGTGGAATTTCTGTCCTTGGCTACAAAGACCTGATGGAAAGAGGAAAGACCCTTGCTCCGGAAGGAAGCGATGAATCCAAATCCATTGAAGCGGAGATCGAACAGGGCAAGGCAGATGATCTTGCAACGATTATTTTTACATCGGGAACCACAGGAGAACCCAAAGGTGTAATGCTCAGCCATAAAAACTTTCTCCACCAGTCCAGCCTGGCACCCATTGCCCTGAATAACGTGGTAGGAGACATCTGGCTAACTGTCCTCCCAGTCTGGCATTCCTTTGAAAGGGCTGTGCAGTACATCTGTCTTCATCCGGGCGGTGCACTCGCTTACTCCAAGCCGGTGGGGAAGATCATGCTTGCCGACTGTGAAAGTATTAAACCGGACTGGATGACATCTGTCCCCCGTATCTGGGAAGCTCTGCGTGCAGGTATCTACCGTAATGCAATGTCGGGAAGCTCGGTTAAAAGAGGCCTTTTCAACTTCTTTATTTCGGTATCCAGCACTCACGAAAAATTAAAGAACATGCTAACTGGCAGAATGCCACAGATTAAAAGACGCATTGTTTTCTTTGACATGTTAATTTCATTCATCCCCTTCCTCCTCTTGTCGCCGCTCCGCGGGCTGGGAAATGTACTGGTCTTTAAAAAGATCAAGGCAATGCTGGGCGGAAAGTTAAAGGGAGCAATTTCCGGCGGTGCAGCTCTGCCGGATGCAGTGGACAAATTCTTTGCCGCTGCCGGTGTTTTAGTCCTTGAAGGTTACGGCCTAACCGAGGCAGCTCCCGTACTCGCAGTAAGGCATGCTAAGAACCCCATTCCCGGCACCATAGGACCCGCCTTCCCCAATATGCAGGTTGTAATCAGGGATCCGGAAACCTTAAAGGAACTTCCTCCCGGGCAGCTCGGCGTGCTTTATGCAAAGGGTGATCAGATTATGTCGGGCTATTACAAGAAGCCGGATGAAACAGCCAAGGTTATAGACAGCCAGGGCTGGCTTAATACCGGTGATATTGGCCTAAAGACCTTCAAGGGCGAAATTAAGCTCACAGGGCGTGCCAAAGACACAATCGTACTGATGGGCGGGGAGAACATAGAACCTGTCCCCATAGAAAACAAGATCCGCGATTCAGTTTATATAGACCATGCAATGGTGATTGGTCAGGATCAGAAGTACCTTGCTGCTCTAATAGTTCCAAACCTGGAAAGCGTCGAGGCTTATGCAAAGGATAATGCATTCACCTATATGGACACTGAAGCCCTGATTAAGATGCCGGAAATAAAGGAACTTATTCAGTCTGAAATTTCTGCCCGGATAAACAGCAAGACAGGCTTCCGTGCCTTTGAACTGGTTTTCCGTTCGCTAATCCTGCCCAAACCCTTTGAACCGGGAATTGAACTTTCCGGCAAGCAGGACTATAAGCGGCATGTGATTGTGGACATGTACAGAAAGGAAATTGCAGACCTGTTTAAAGACTAACAGGATTAAAACAGCAGGTAAAAATTATGACTGAAATACGCAGTCTGCGTCAGGAAGAATTACAGCAGCTCTCCCGTTTGCATACAGTGGTGTATAACGGGAGACGTGATTTTTCAAAGGAAGAAGAAAAAAGAGATCCCCTCTCCTGGCCGGCGGAATGGAGCTGGGGCTTCTTTGAAAACGGCAAGTTAATTTCAGGCATGTGGGAAATCAGGTACCTCATGAGCTTTGACGGGAACACTGTTCCCATGTCCGGAATCGGCGGGGTAGGAACCCTGCCGGAGGCGCGGAAAGGCGGACTAGTAAAATCCATTTTCCAAAGGCTCTTTAAAGAAGCTTATGAACGCGGGGTGGTGTTTTCCTGCCTCGCGCCATTTTCCTACAACTACTACCGCCAGTACGGCTACGATATTTCATGCGCCAGAAACAGGATCACTGTCCCTTTAAGGGAGTTTTCACATCTCAGGCTAAAGGGAAGGTTCACCCAGATTTTCCCGGGAGACGATTTTTCTTCACTTGCAAAGGTTCACAAGCAGTACATCGAGAAGGTCAATCACGGAATCGCAAGGGACTTTTGGCCGGAAAATCTCGCATGGCGGATCTTTACAAAGAACGACCCATACTCGACAGGGCAGTTCATCTACCTCTGGCAGGATGATGCCAGTGAAGCACGGGGCTATGTTAAGTACGAGGTGCAGAGAAAGCCGGATGAAGTAATTATATCAATCTCCGAACTTGCCTTTACCGACAGGGAGGCACTGCACGGGGTACTAAGCATGTTCGGCGTTCTGGGCGCACAGATAAACAAGCTCCAATGGCTGATGCCTTCCTTCATCGATCCCTTCGACTTTGTCAGGGCGGATTCGGAAATGGAGCAGAAAATTATCCACAGGGACATGACCAG
>Ga0099364_10007509_pt1 | contig 15544 bp, 10 predicted proteins | sample TergutTh196P3_FD_73070 | JGI IMG/M metagenome (GOLD analysis project Ga0099364, IMG submission 73070) | Microcerotermes parvus P3 segment gut microbial communities from Pointe-Noire, Republic of the Congo - Th196 P3 | ecosystem: Host-associated > Arthropoda: Insects > Digestive system > Gut ... | reverse complement strand
TACGAAAAGAACTTCCGTTAGCCGGCGCCTTCACAAAAGATGAATTAGGCAATTACTATGTTTTTTATGGCAAAGAGGTGGCTGAAGGCGCGGGTAGAGAAGAAAATATGGCTCTCGTTAAATACGATACTTCAGGAGAGAAGGAAAAGGTTTTCAAGTTAGAAGCGGGCGTAATCGATGCTTTTCGTGGTGTGAAAATTCCATATGACGCAGGTACCTGCCGAATAGAAATAGCGGGGGATAGAATTGCTGTATATTTTGCGAGGCTAATGCTTAGATCGCCAGACGGCTTAAATCACCAAGCGTCTTATGGTTTTATACTTGATATTAATACTTTTGAAAAATTGACAGGCGGGACGTCAATGGCGTACACTTCTCACTCATTCAATCAATTCATACTTGCTGACAACAACGATTTTATTTTTGTCGATCATGGTGATGCTGGTTCAAGAAGTTTTAGTTTTACAAAAATGTGGGAAGGCGGTTCGCGTAAAACACTGAACGCTTTTCGATTCAAAGAGGGAATCGCCCACTATAACTATACCTTTGCTCAGCTAGGCGGCTTAGTTAAGACGGAAGATGGATATATGTTTGCCGGTACATATGAAAAAAACAATATAGCCTCAGGAACCCATAACGACTCGAGAAACATGTTTATTCTTAAATTGGATAATGCCCTAACTTCATGCAGTCAACCAATGTGGCTTACAAATTACACGAACAGAACGACACAAAACGCTGCGAACCCAAAGATTGCCGCATTAGACGAAGGCAGGTACATATTAATGTGGGAATATATGCGCACCAGTGGATTTATACCAACACTTTTTTCTACATATATATCAACATATTACATGATAATTGACAAAGACGGCAATACGCTGAAACCCGCCACTGAAATACCATATTCCCGATTAAGTCATAACGATGTTTTACGTTACAACAAAATAACCGGAAATGTTCATTGGGCAGTTAATGACGGATTGCGATCTATTGTTGTTTATTCGTTTAATCCTGATTTGCCAGTTGAAATTGTTGGCAAAGCAGAAGCCCCTGTCGCAAATCCCGCACCAGGTAACTTTTCAACACTTTCTCATGACGTTGTTCTTAGTAGCGCAACAAGCGGAGCGACGATTTATTACACAGAGGATGGTTCAAATCCGCTTGAAAATGGTATCAGATTTTCATCCAGAATTCATTTTTACGACACAACTACCATTAGGGCTTATGCTGCAAAACAGGGTATGGCAAATAGTGACGTCGTCAGTTTTACTTATACAAAAACTTCCTTTAGTGTCACGCCTGTTAAACCCGAAGGAGATGGAGGAGGTGGTGATTATCAGCCACCGTTAACAGACTATACCCCTACCGTAATAAAGGCAACTGAGGAAGATGATTCTGATAAGTCATTGATAGTTGACGAAACCACCCCACCTCTTTCTGGAACTAACAAAAACGATCCCGAATGGTCATCATACGGGTCTGAGGGTTCTAATCTGTCATATGGGCAAAGCACCGCTTTTTCTGATGTAAAGCCCTCAGATTGGTTCAATGATGCAGTAGCGTATGTTGTTAACAAAGGATTATTTTATGGAACGTCTAGTACTACATTCGCACCAAACGACACAATGACCCGGGCAATGCTGGTTACAGTATTGTGGCGTTTGGAGGGTAGCCCTTACGTAAACAGCGCGCCATTTAGCGATGTCCCAAGCGGACAATGGTATAGCGCCGCTGTTGCATGGGCTGCACAGAATGGAATTGTAAGCGGCGTCGGTGATGATTTATTTGCTCCTAATTTGGATATTACACGCGAACAGATGGCTGCTATCTTTTATCGATACCAACAATTTGGAGGCAAAATCCCGACTGCTTACGTGACAATTAATGACTTCGCAGATAATAATAATACTAGCGAATATGCGAAGCATCCTGTGGGGGTACTTGTGTCACAGGGGATTATTACAGGTAAGCCGGGCAATTTATTTGACCCAAAGGGTACGGCAACGCGTGCAGAAGTTGCTACCATATTGTACAGATTTATGGAAAGTATTAGATAGAGGGTTGGTGGATTATTTTGAACGACTGTGTTGCCGCAAAGCAAGCGGGTTGAGACATTAATCGTGTGTTACGAATATCAGTTTAGCCGAACAGCAGACGATAGATCGCAACCTTGTGCTTGACCTGAACGGCAAAAAGCTTTTTATTGGCCTGCCCTCAGCAGTGGAGTTGTTGATACAACAAGTGGCGGTTATGCAATAGTAACCGCCCATTGCCCTATTGTACGTAAGAAGCAAAATCCTTAAGAAGCAAAATTCTTAAGAAGTAAAATCAGTTTGTTTTTTAGCAGATTCGATGATTTCATCGGGAATATCAAATTCTTTCAACATTTCTACTATATCAAACATTTTCCTGCCGCGTTTCAAACTGGCAAACGCTTTCTGTGCGATTTCCATCTGGTTATCAGCTTTGCCCTCAGCTATGCCCTCAGCTATGCCTTCAGCTATGCCCTCAGCTATGCCTTGAGCTTTGCCCTCAGCTATGCCTTGAGCTTTGCCTTCAGCTATGCCTTCAGCTATGCCTTCAGCAATCTGTGCTTCCATCTTAGCCACACGCCGCTCCTCATCGAGCCTTTCTAGAATGACTTCATATTCCCAACGCCTATATGCCTTGCGGACATCTGGCATAGCCGCGACTACCCCGTGGCGATCTACAAATTGTGCAAATCCGGGGTCACTATCATAATATGCTTTTAATACGGGGTCCATATCCACGACCTCCTTTAAAGGTTTTTTTTCGTCCTGCGCTCTGCATATTGCAGTAAGCCAGCATTGCAACGGCTTAGTTAGCTTATCTACAGTAGTAGTTCTGCGATATTTATCAAGTTCAATATTGTGTATAACCAATTTATCCGTCGCTTGTTGGTATGGTGGTTCCCTATATGACAATTCTACCACCTGATGAAATCCTCCAACATCGCGCAACGCTCTTTCTAGAATGTTCACGACGATTACTTTTGCCATTGCGGAAGTTACCTGCTCAAGTCTTTCACCACGCTTTGCCCCGCTGGCAAGAGCTTGTTCGGCATAAAGCAATCCGCGTTCAATCGTTGCGCTGAATGGCGTTAATTGGACTTCTACTAGTGCAATCTCGCCATTTTCAGTCCACGCTTCAACGTCTACCCTGAACCCTCTGGAACTGGTTTCGGAGTGTATCGATTGGGGTGTCACTGTTACTACTTTACTTATCGGGCTGTCGCCGCTGTCTTCTAATGTGGCATTAATGAAGCTTCTCACTGCAAGTCCGCTAACCTCTACATTATGAAATGTCGCTGTGAGTACCGGGTCAGATAATGGAGTTGGTGTGTTCCACGGTTCAATTTCTTCACACTCTCCTAAGTCAAATTGTAATAGTTCATCCACCATAACGTGCTCCCCCTCTTTATTGATTATACCTCAGTAAGAATATGTGTTCAACCATTTCTACTAACCATTATACATAACCGTTTACCAACCATTTAAGAATGAACATCCCCATGTTAACGTAACTGTATCAAGTTTCTTAGAAAATAATCATGTCAAGCATCTTAGAAAATAATCATGTCAAGCATCTTAGAAAATAATCATGTCAAGCATCTTAGAAAATAATCATGTCAAGCATCTTAGAAAATAATCATGTCAAGCATCTTAGAAAATAATCATTGACAGCAAAATGGTTTTATGGTATTACATATGATATAAATTTAATACAAATTGAACAAAGGCGTTCATCAGATGGTGCTGAAGCGGATTTTTCCGATAGGATCACGTGGTGGACGTCTTTTATTGTTTATAACTTAAAATAAAATGCACGGACGACACGGTTTATATGACGGGCGATTGCATAAAAGTGTTTGAAGGGATGGTAGAAATATGAACGAGTTGGTATTGGTGCTTGATTACGGCGGTCAATATAAAGAATTGATTGCCAGGACAGTCAGAGGGATGTCCGTATATTCGGAAATACATCCTGGGAATTTGCCTGTTTTTGAAATAAAACGGCTGAACCCGATCGGCATTATTTTAACGGGTGGGCCGAACAGCGTATATTTGCCCGATTCGCCGAAATGCGATCCTAAGATATTCGATCTGGGCATACCTATTCTCGGGATCTGCTACGGTATGCAAATGATGTGCCACATGCTCGGCGGCGAAGTTTCCACTGGCGACATAGGCGAATACGGAAGCGTAATGATAAAGTCTTTAAACTCGTCGGCGTTATTTCAAGGGGCAGACAAGCCGTTTGCCGCACTGATGAGCCATAGGGACGCAGTAACGCGGTTGCCGGAAGGCTTTTGCGAAACGGCATACTCTCCTTCCTGCATCGCCGCTTGTGAGAATGCCACGAAAAAGCTTTACGGCGTTCAGTTTCATCCTGAAACAAAACACACGGCAGGTGGGCGTGAAATTATCCAAAGATTTTTGTTTGATGTCTGCTGCGCGGCGGGAGATTACACTTTGGATGACTATATAGACACACAGGTGGAGCAGATACGGCGGAAAGTCGGAAAAAACAGGGTGCTGCTTGGACTTTCGGGCGGGGTTGATTCATCGGTGTGCGCGAGTTTGTTATCCATGGCGATTCCCGAACAGCTTACATGCGTTTTTGTTGACCACGGATTTATGCGGCAAAACGAGGGGGATGAAATAGAGAGCATATTCTCAAAAGCTAAACTTACATTCATCCGCGTGAACGCAGAGGAAAGGTTTCTTGCAAAATTGAAGGGGGTAACCGACCCCGAAGCAAAACGAAAGATAATCGGTGAAGAGTTTATTCGGGTATTTGAGGAAGAATCCGCGAAGCTCGGGAATATCCCGTTTCTGGCACAGGGTACTATTTACCCTGACATTGTTGAATCGGGTGGGGTGCAAAGCGCAACGATCGAGAGCCACAACACTGATGAATCGGGTGGGGTGCAAAGCGCAACGATCGAGAGCCACAACACTGGTGAATCAGGTGGGGTGCATGGCGCGACAATCAAGAGCCACCACAATGTCGGCGGGCTTCCTGACAAACTTGCTTTTACAGGCGTTGTCGAGCCATTGTCGGGGCTTTTCAAGGATGAGGTTCGCATATTAGGTAAAAAGCTAGGTTTGCCGCCACATCTTGTGAAACGCCAGCCGTTTCCCGGCCCTGGGCTTGCCATACGTGTTATGGGTGAGGTTTCAGAAGAAAAGTTGGAGCTCCTACGAGCCGCCGATGCGATTCTTCGTGAAGAATTGGATGGCATGAGGGAGAGGCCTGATCAGTATTTTGCCGTGTTGACCGATACACGTTCCGTAGGCGTTAAGGGGGATGATCGAACATATGAATCGGTAATCGCTATTCGGGCTGTAACAACGCATGATTTTATGACCTGTGAATACACGCCTATTCCGCACAAGTTCTTAAGCCGTATATCTTCACGTATAACGAGTGAATTACAGTCTGTCAGCCGCGTTGTTTATGACATCACTTCAAAGCCCCCGGCTACGGTAGAATGGGAGTGAAAGGGAGAACAAAAATGCAAAGTTGTTTTGAGACAGTTCCAAAGTACATTTTTGTTACAGGCGGTGTTATTTCGGGCCTCGGCAAAGGCATAACAGCCGCCAGTTTGGGTAGGTTGCTCAAACAACGGGGACTGAAGGTGTCGGCGCAAAAGCTTGACCCGTATATGAATATTGACCCCGGAACTATGAGTCCGTTCCAACATGGCGAAGTGTTCGTTACCGATGACGGCGCGGAAACCGATTTGGACTTAGGCCATTATGAACGTTTTATCGACGAGAATCTGACCAAGATCAGCAACCTGACTTCGGGCAGAGTATATTCGAGTGTGCTTGAGCGTGAACGGGCGGGCGATTATTTGGGCAGAACGGTTCAGATTATACCGCATGTGACCGAAACAATAAAAAGGTTTATTTGTGCCGGAGCTGAAACCAGTGGGGCGGATGTGCTTATCGCCGAGATTGGCGGAACGACGGGTGACATTGAGAGCCAGCCTTTTTTAGAGGCAATTAGGCAAATTTCAATGGATAACGGGCGTGAAAACTGTTTGTTTATCCATGTAACCCTTGTTCCGTACTGGAAAACCTCAGGCGAACACAAATCCAAGCCTACACAGCATTCCGTAAAAGAACTTCGTTCGATGGGTATTGTACCAAATATTATCATCGCGAGGGCTGATGAGCCGTTGAGCGACGGAATCAAGGAAAAAATATCGCTTTTTTGCAATGTGAAGCCAGATTGTGTCATTGAAAACGTTTCCGTTTCTTCTTTGTACGAAGCGCCGCTTATGCTTCACCAAAACGGCCTTGATAATGTGGTTTGCCGGGAATTGGGCATTGAAACTCCGGAACCGGATTTAAGCGAGTGGCGGTCAATGACACAAAAAATAGCGACAAGAAAAAGTAACGTTAATATAGCTATTGTAGGTAAATATGTAAAGCTCCACGACGCATATCTTTCCATCATTGAAAGCTTGAACCACGCTGGTTTTGAAACCGCCGCAAATGTTAAAATCAGTTGGATTGACAGCGGCAACATAACAGATGATAATACGGCAGAGATTCTAAAAGGAATAGACGGAATGATTATTCCCGGCGGGTTTGGAGACCGTGGCATTGAAGGGAAAATCACAGCATGCCGATATGCGAGAGAACAGGACATTCCGTTTTTGGGTATTTGTCTTGGAATGCAAATCGCAGTCATTGAGTATGCCAGGAATGTATGCGGGCTTGAGGGTGCTAATTCCGGAGAATTCAACGACGCCGCTCCTCATTGCGTAATAGACATTATGCCCGGCCAGATCGGCATGGTGGGAAGCGGCGGCACAATGCGGTTGGGTGCTTACCCATGCAAAACAGCAAAGGGCTCGCTGCTAAACAGATTGTATAATAACGCTAAGGAAATCAGTGAGCGACATCGGCATCGGTTTGAGGTTAACAATGATTACAAAGACAGGCTGACACAGCACGGGCTTGCTATTTGCGGCATATCGCCGGATGATCGCCTTATTGAAGCAATTGAACTGCCTGACAAACGCTTTTTTGTCGGCGTTCAATTCCATCCAGAGTTCAAAAGCCGGCCAAACAAGCCGCATCCTTTGTTTGTAGGGCTGCTCAAATCCGCAATCGGAAATGGAGGTTGTTAATGCGATGATTAAAATTATTGACTACAAAGCTGGAAACGCGCCAAGCGTCATGCATGCTGTTACGCGCCTTGGGTATGACGCGGAATTTGCCCGCTCTCCGAAAGAACTCTCGGATGCCGCGCATATTATTCTTCCGGGGGTAGGCAGTGCGAAAGCGACCATGGACTCATTGGCTGATATGGATCTGATAGATACGCTGAATGAAACTGTTATGAGCAGAAAGGTTTTATTCTTGGGTATTTGCGTTGGCATGCAAATCCTTTTTGAGCATAGCGAGGAGGGGGACGCCGACTGTCTCGGTTGGCTTGATGGGCGGGTCGTAAAGTTCGATACTCAAAAGGTCAGAGTTCCGCAGATGGGATGGAATCAGGTGAGCTTTATAAAGAAAACCCCCTGTGATACAAAAAACGATTTCTTCTATTTTGTAAATTCCTATTATGCAAGCCCGAATAGCGCTTCAGATATATGGGGTGTAACAGATTACAATGGACGGTTTGTATCGGCGGTTTGCAGGGACAACATTTATGGCACACAGTTTCACGTTGAGAAGAGCGGCGAAGCCGGGCTTGCGTTATTAAGCGGGTTTCTCAGTCTGAAGAACGGAGGGTAGAGAATGCTTACAAAACGATTGATAGCATGTTTCGATATCATAGACGGCAGGGTGACGAAAGCGATACGGTTTCAAGACAATATTGATGTAGCACCCGCCGAGGAATTGGCCGGGGTAATGTATGACGCGCAGATTGACGAGTTGATTTTTTATGATATTACGGCGAGCGCACAAAAACGAAGCATTGACATTGAAACAGTAAAAAAAGTAGCGCGACGCATTTTTATTCCCTTCACAGTAGGCGGCGGAATCAAAGACTTGAGAGATATGTACGAGGCGTTAAAGGCGGGAGCTGAAAAAATCAGCGTTGATTCAATGGCGGTGAGAAACCCGCAAATCATAGCAGACGGCGCGAAAGCTTTCGGCTCGCAATGTGTCGTGTTGTCCACGCAGGTGAAGAAGACAACACAAATGCCAAGCGGTTATGAGGTTTACATAGACGGTGCGAGAACCGCTACTGGTATGGACGCTATTGATTGGATAAAGCGTGCACAGGCGCTTGGTGCCGGAGAAATATGCTTGAACAGCATTGATAATGACGGAACGCTGGAAGGATACGATCTTAACCTGATGAAGTTGGCAGAAACAGCCGTATCCGTTCCGATTATTGCGTCTGGAGGAGCCGGGACACCAGAACACTTGAAGGATTTGTTTACAAAAACTGAGGCGCAGGCGGCTATCATCAGCAGCATGCTATATTCTCCCAGGATGGAGAAAAACTATACGGTCTGCGAACTAAAGGAATACCTGACACGCAACGGCATATGCGTACGCCCGCCAGCGAAATAAAGTAATAAAGTCTGCTAAGAAGAAGGAGTACCTAACACGAAACGGCTATGTGTGTGTCCACCTATGAATTAAAAGAAAAAGTCTGCCAAGAATACAGTTCGGGAGGGGAAGGGCGATATGAATATCAACAAAGACTACTTAAATCTGAAAGACAGTTATTTGTTCTCTGTCATAGCGAAAAAGGTCAAGGAGTATTCTGCGGCGAATCCCGATAAAAGTATAATCCGTCTTGGCATCGGCGATGTTACGCTCCCGCTTGCTCCGGCTGTGGTCAGGGCTATGCAAAAGGCTGTTTTGGAAATGGGCGAAGCGGATACTTTTCGCGGCTACGGCGAAGAACAGGGTTATTCTTTTTTGCGGCAGGCGATATGCGGATATTATGCCGGAAAAGGGGTCGCGCTCCATGACGATGAGGTGTTTATCAGTGACGGCGCGAAAAGCGATCTCGGCAACATTCTTGATATATTTGCTACCGACAATACTGTGTTGATACCTGATCCGGTTTATCCCGTATATATAGACACAAATATAATGGCAGGCAGGAAAATAGTTTACATAAACGGAAACGTGGATAATGGTTTTCTGTCCCTTCCCGACGGCACAATAAACGTGGATATTATATATCTGTGTTCTCCGAACAATCCCACAGGGGCGGTTTATAGCAGAGGGCAACTTGATATGTGGGTTAAATATGCACTAAAAAACGGAGCTGTTATCCTTTTTGACAGCGCTTATGAAATCTTTATTCAAGATGGTTCGTTTCCGACAAGCATATATCAAATTGAAGGAGCCAGAGAGTGCGCTATTGAATTTTGCTCGTTTTCTAAAACAGCGGGATTCACTGGCACAAGATGCGGATATACTGTTGTTCCGCATGAACTGAAAACTGACGGAACAGCACTAAATAAACTCTGGTTGCGCAGGCAAACAACTAAATTCAACGGCGTCTCTTATATCGTTCAACGTGGCGCGGAGGCTGTTTTCAGCGTTGAAGGATTGGCACAAATAAAAGGCAGTATTGATTATTACCTTCAAAACGCCCGAATTATCACCGATACCCTCGAAGAACTTGGCATCTGGTTTACAGGTGGCAAAAACGCACCTTACGTCTGGCTCAAATGCCCGAATGATATGCTGTCGTGGGAGTTCTTTGATTATCTGCTTGAAAGAGCGAATGTTGTAGGCACCCCCGGAACGGGGTTCGGAGCGAACGGCGAAGGTTTTTTCCGGCTGACCGCGTTTGGGAACAGAGAAAATGTTGTGGAAGCCATGGGAAGAATCAAGAACCTTTAGCGCAATCATATACTTCTTCTCTGCTGCATTTAGTTTTTCAATTAACCTATGTATGTAAAGCCAGTAATACACAAATCCAGAAAGAGCCCAATGCAAATCTTTTGTAACTTGAAAATCAAAACAGCTTCATCTAACTCAATCGCAAACAGCTTGGTAAGCGAGAAGCGTATAGAAAACACAAAGAAAGCCCCCGAAACAAGTACCGTCGAGAGCTATATCGGCGCATTGGAAAAAGCGTTTTTTTTCTATGAAGCGAAGTGTTAATAAATATGCATACAGCATTGAGCATAAATATGCTTACTTGTCTATTTAACTACCCTGTAGTATAATCATTTCTAGGTTAAATTATACTCGAATTGTGTAAAATATACACATTGAGTTTATATGAAATACACACTACAAGTTTATGTAAAATATGCACTAAAAGTTTATTTGGAGGCAGTTAGTTTTTGAGCGGCGTATATCCGAACAAGAAGCATATAATAATCGTTTGCAGTCAGCCTCAGGAGCTGGCGGAGACAAAGAAAGAGCTGATGGGGCATTTCGACGTGGATATGGCTGCTTCGTGCGATGCCGCGCTTGTTGTGCTTAAAACGGTGAACACATCAGCAGTTTTGATCTATATCGGGAGCGACAGGGAAGGGGCTTTTTGTGCTTATGACGGTCTTTTTGATCTTTTGGGTGAAAGGGGTATTCCTGTAATATTTTTGGCAGAACGAGGTAATAGCGAAGATGAATCTAATGCGTTTGAGTTTGGCGCCGCCGATTATGCCGTCAGGAGGCGGGACGCTACCAGTGCCCTGGCTAAGCGTATACATCTTCGAATCAGTGCAGGTGAAAAAGAGCGGCGCCTAGCCGACTTCGACAAAGCAGTTCTAGCGGGCAAAACGATTCTTGTAGTGGACGACGTTGAGTTGAATAGGGACATTATCGCGGCAATGCTTTCCGATTACGAGGATATTGCGTTAGAATTTGCCGTTGACGGAAAAGAGGCGGTTGAAGCTTACAAGAAAATGTCCGATAAGCTTTCAATGATACTAATGGACGTGCAAATGCCGGTTATGGATGGTTTGGAAGCGACTGAAACGATACGGCGCACGGGGCGTGATAACGCGGGTGAGATCCCTATAATAGCTGTGACAGCAGATATACGAGATGATGAGATAAAACTCTGTATGAAGGCTGGAATGAACGGTTTTATAGAAAAACCAATACGATATGAGGACTTGATCGCATTGATTACTAGACAGCTCCTAAGGAGGGATTGATGAGAAAACCGGATACAGGCTTAAACCTAGACGACTATGAAGCCGAGGCAAGGCTACATATTGAAAAGATTGAAGCAGCCTTTATTGACGCTTCCGATTTGGCGAATGACCCGCATTTGGTTAATGAGCTTTTTCGCGCCGTACACAGCCTTAAGGGGGCTGCGGGGTTATTTTCGTTGCAAAAGGTCGTGAGGGTTGCGCATGAGCTTGAAAGCGTCTTCTTGCACATCAAGGATGGAAAACTAGCCGTAAGCGATAAAATTGCTGATGTCATACTGCAGAGTGTTGACTGCCTTCGGGATCTAACGGATAATACCCGCGACGACGATGCAATAGATATTAGCGAAGTCCTGGAAGTCCTCCGTGAATACTCCGAGCTAAATGAATCAGACGGCGCCGCAAGCGATACTCGGATCCCATTCAATTGCCGAAGCGGCGGTTTGGGGCGATCCCTCCGGGAAGCCGCCCGACTCAGGTATAAAATCTATTATATCAAGATCAACTTTAACAGGGGTTTGGGCAAATACTACAAACGCCCAGAGAGCCTTGTTGGCAATGTTTCATCCGTCAGTTCTATCGAGGGCGTCATTATCGCGGGGATAGAGGCGCCTGCTGGCAAATCAAACGCGCCTGCTTGGTTCACCGAAGAAATTAGGAAGGCCCTGGCGAAGAGTGATTCATTCAAATTAGAGTTGCTGGTAACGAGCGTCCTAGATATAGAAATGCTTTCAGTTGCAATTGAAATTGAACAAAGGCATATTCATATTGTCCCATTGGCGGCAGTTTTAAAAGAGGGGGAAGGGAATAAAGCAATTAAGCCTGAGACAGCCGCAAATAGACGCGAAGGAGGTTATTCTATACGCCTTGACGTATCTGCTATCAACGACCTTATGGATCTTGCGAATGAGATGATACTCACACGGAATCGGCTCCTATCTGCCGTCTCGGGATTTGAAGATTCCATCCAAAATCTCAACCCCATCCTGCATGACATAAATCGGCTCTCAAGCGATATTCAAGAAAGACTTATGCTGACTAGGATGCAGCCGATAAGTATTGTGTTCAGTAAGTTTCCACGTATTATTCGCGATACGGCAAAGGCGCTTAACAAAGAAATTCGGGTGGAAAGCTTTGGTGGAGACGTGATGCTTGACAAATATTTGCTGGACGCGCTAACAGATCCAATCACGCAGATTGTCAAGAACTCTGCAGACCACGGGATTGAGGTTTCTGAACGCCGCGCCGAACTGGACAAACCCAAGAGGGGGACGATCACGCTTAACGCTTTTATGCGCGAGGGATTGGCCGTGATAGAAATCTCGGACGACGGTGCCGGAATAAATGTAGAAAAACTCAGAAGCAAGATTATAGAAAAAGGACTAGTTGATGAAGAAAGCTTGTCAGATATGTCTGATGAAGAGGTTTTCGAAGTAGTATTCGTTCCGGGGTTTTCAACTGCCAGGAAGGTTACCAGCCTGTCTGGGCGTGGGGTTGGCATGGATATTGTCAAGACAAATATCGAAAAACTGGGCGGAGCAATAGAAATTGAATCCGAGGTTGACAGGGGTACGACTATGCGGCTAAAAATGCCGCTTAACCTGTCGGTAATAAGGATACTCATTATTGCGATTGACTCCGTCAAGTATGCCGTGCCTGAAATCAACGTGGAAAGGATTATACGGGTGGTGGGAAATGGGAATGACAAGATGCTCGAACGGGTAAACAACTCGCTAGCGCTACGCTATGGCGGCAGGGTAATACCCGTCGTTACAATGGGCGGGATAGCCGCTAAAGTCAGAAATGCGGAACCGCCAACTATTGACTCATTAATAGAACGCTCATGTTCGGGAGAGGCGATGAAATTCCTCGTTTTGAAATCAGCCGGAAAAAACTTTTCCATTCACATAGACGCAGCGGAAGAAATGGTGGAGACGCTTATTAAGCCGCTGCCTGTTTTTCTAAAAAACTGCCCCTGTTATTCTAATGTGACTGTTTTAGGCGACGGGAACGCATTAACAATTTTGGACGTTGAAGGTATCTTGCGTGTAATGAATATCGAAACTGAAGAAGCGAGTGCGCTTGAAGATGAGCGTGTTGAAGACGGGCGTGTTGAAGACGAGCGTGTTGAAGACGAGAGTGTTGAATATGAAGCGGATAAAATGCAGGTTTTTGTTTTCAAGTGCTCAGGAGATGAGTATTTTGCCCTTGAAGCCAGCGATATTTCCAGAATTGAGACAATTAACCGCGAACATATCCAGAGGATAGGGGAAGGCGGTTTTGTCAACATCGCGGACAGAACCGTTCGCGTTATTATGCCGGAAGACTATGCACCCGTACAGAACCCTGGATATTTTAGCAAAAAGTTATATTTGCTTATGTTGAAGAAAAGCGCATCCCTAGTAGGTATCCTGGCTGGGAAGGTTCTTGATAAAATTGAGGGGGACTTTACCCTCGACAATAGCCAACTTCGTTGCGACTGCATAATTGGCACTGGAGTATTCAACGAAAAAGTCCTGGTGTTCTTGAACCCTGACGTATTATTGGAAAAAGTCAATAATGGTGAAAAGTAGAAGAAGGAAGATAGATTTGGAATAGTCAGGAATAGCGAAAAGTAGAAGAAGGAAGATTGAGAATTGAATAAAGATTAAGCAGTGAAGAAAAATCAAGAAGGGGACAGGGGAATGATAGTGCTTGGTTTCCTTATTGACAGCGAGTTATTTGCCGTCGATGTAACATATTTGCAGAAGGTTGCCCGAAAGATTGCAATAATGCCTGTGCCGACTGCACAAGATTCAGTGGCTGGAATAACTAACATTAAAGGCAGGGTGGTTACGATCCTGTGTCTTGCCGGGCTACTGGGACAAAGATGTGCCGAGCCACATGGACTAAGGCATAGCGGGCCGCTGGAACAAAGACATGTCGGGCCGCTGGAACAAAGACATGTCGGGCCGCTGGAACAAAGACATGGCGAACCGCAGGAACAAAGACATACCGGGCAACTAGGCCAAAGTCATGTCGGGGTGGTCAGTTTGACAGACGATGTGAACGCGCTTATTTTTAAAATGTTGTCGGACGGCAGCGATCAAATGGGCTTACTGATAGACAACCCCTGCGATCTAGTCGCCATTGAAGACGGCAGTATTATACCGCTTCCCCTGGAGGCAGATGCGCAAGAAAGAAAGTTTATATCTGGCGTTGCCGATGTAGGCGGGAAGCTGTACAGGATAGTTGATATCCTCTCAATCATGAATCAGTAGACGCAATATTTTTTCTAAGGGGAATGTATAAAATGTACCAGGGAACTGTATCCGGAAAGGAAGAAGAATGAAAACCAAACTGAGGACGAGAATTTTCAGCGGATTCATAGCTATGTCCATCATTGGGCTGGTTATGGGGATAATCGGCTTTGCGTCAATAAACCTAATCACACAGATGTCGGATGAACTGGGAGAGCTGCATTTTGATGCCGAGTCCATTGTGGATATTCTTGGTGGGCATAATGAATGGAGACACAAGCTGATAGAGTCGGTTTTGACCGGGCGTGAATTTAACGGGGAACTAAATCCCACAATGTGTGCGCTTGGCGTGTGGTTGGATAGCGGAAAACTGGACAGTATTGACGATCCTATTTTGAGGTCATTGTTTGATGACCTAGTTGCTCCTCACAATGCATTACACGGTAGGGCAAGGGAAATCCTGCAAATGCGCTCAGAAAACGAGGAAGACGCTATAAAGATTTTTATTGAGGATATCCTTCCTCAAACAAACGGGGTCACAAATGGACTAATGGCGGTCGAGGGCAGGTATATCGAATTAATCAATTTTAAAACGGATGAAATTAAGGACAATGGGAGACGGCTAGGCATTCTAATAATAATGTTTGTTTTCATTCCGGTAGTGCTGGGACTACTCCTGGCAGCGCTGATTACCCCGTCAATCTTAAGGCCGATTACCGCATTATCTTCTTATGTTAAGAACGCAGCTGCAGGGGACTTTTCAAAAAGATTGCCACATAAATATGAAGATGAGATGGGGCAACTGTTTGAGGGATGCAACGCGCTTGTGAATTACAGCGAAGAAAGCGTTAAAACTTTGAAGACAACTGTCAAAAAAGTACGCGAGTCATCTCAGGATATGTTGGCGATATCATCAAAAATGGCGTCTAACAGCAAGGGGCTAAACAAGCAGACGTCATCCGCAAGCACATCCGCCGAGGAGTTCTCTGCCGGGATGACCCAGTCGTCCAACTCGCTTTCGACAGCAAGCATTCACATATCTGCGGTGGCCTCTTCAATAGAAGAAATTAATTCGACAATTGCATCCCTGGCAGCTGCGGCTGAACAGACAAGTATGAGGGTAGACCAGTCAAGCTCTTTGGTTGACAGCATAAAGGAAAGCATCTAAAAGGCTTCT
>Ga0099364_10007508_pt1 | contig 15545 bp, 15 predicted proteins | sample TergutTh196P3_FD_73070 | JGI IMG/M metagenome (GOLD analysis project Ga0099364, IMG submission 73070) | Microcerotermes parvus P3 segment gut microbial communities from Pointe-Noire, Republic of the Congo - Th196 P3 | ecosystem: Host-associated > Arthropoda: Insects > Digestive system > Gut ... | reverse complement strand
GATTCTTGCCCAACTGACGTCTCCAATATGTATTAACCCTTCTATTCCCTGTTCAAGTTCAACAAAAGCGCCGAATTCAGTTATATTTGTAATGGGCGCTTTAACTACCATTCCTTGTTTCCATCTCTCGTTAGCGGTTTCCCATGGGTCTTGAGCAGTTTGCTTTATACTAAGTGAAATCCTATTGTTTTCCTTATCAATTCCTATAACTCTAACTCTAACTTTGTCGCCTTTTTTAAAGGCGTCTTTCATTTTTGTATTGCGTTTCCATGAAAGCTCCGTTGTATGTACAAGACCATCAAAAGGTCCGACATTCACAAAAACTCCAAAAGCTGTAAGGCTGGTTACTTCTCCATCAAGTTCCATTCCTTCTTGAATTTCATTATAGAATTGCTCTTTTGCGGACTTGCTTTCTTCTTCTAACATACTTCGTCTTGAAAAAACAAGTCGATGTTTTGCTTGATTCTTTTCAAGCAATTTAGCATCGAATTCTTCGTTTATAAACTTGCTCAGGTTTCCTCCCCGCTTCTCTCCAATAAGATGAGATATTGGAATGAAACCTTCAAGCCCACAGCATTCGACCATTAAACCGCCCTTAACTTTATGCACGCCTTTTATCTTTATGATTTCGTTTTGGGCGATCATTTCTTCAAGTTCTTTCCAACGACGATCAACTTCACATCTCCATCTGCTTACGAGGAGTTGCGCTTCTTCGCCTTCTTTAAAACTTAATACTTTTACCGTAATTTCATCGTTAACCTGAGGTTCCGCCGCATCATGTAAAAGAATGCGGTGAGACCATTCTTTTGTGGGAAGAAATCCCTCGCATTTATAACCAATATCAACAAGCCAGCCATTCTCAGTTTTACTAACAACCTTACCTTTTACTTCTGATCCTTTTCTGATGTTAGCAGATGCATCCTGTTGCAACAAACTTTCCATACTCTCTTCAAACTGCTCTACCATAACTTCCATCCCCTTATCCTACCGTCATTTTCTCTACCGCTTTGCTGATTGTTGCTATGAGCCATTCAGGAGTGCTTGCTCCTGCAGCGACTCCTATAACAGATTTTCCTTTAAGCCACCCCCCATTCAGCTCTTCTGAAGACTCAACAAGTATAGCATCAGTACCCCTTGATTTTGCTATTTCATAAAGCTTCACAGTATTAGCACTATTTTTCCCTCCAACAATTATAATTCCTTCCACGGAATCCGCCAATTTTCTAACGGCTTGTTGGCGCTCTACAGTAGCTTGACAAATAGTGTTTGATATTTCAAGCTCTTTTGTTTTATTTTGTAAAATATCTACAAGTTGTTTAAAATCCTCTTCACGTTGAGTAGTTTGCGATATTACTCCAATTCTTGAATATGTCAAAACTTTCTCCGCTTCTTCAGGCGTTTTTACAACTTTTATACTATTAGTACAGTGACCGACTATTGATCGCACCTCAGGATGATCTTCGTTTCCCAACAATATTACAAAATAACCCGCTTCAGTAAGTTCTCTTGCTTTATCTTGCACTCGCTTTACAAAAGGGCAAGTCGCGTCAATTATCCTACATTTTTTTGACAAAAGCTCATCATATACGCTTCTCGGCTCGCCATGCGCTCTTATAAAAACCGTGGCGCCCTCGGATATTTCACCGGCATTATTAAGAACAACAAGCCCTAATTTCTTTAGTCGTTCAACTTCTTGCGGATTATGAATAGGCATACCAATTGATACAACCAAACCATTAGCTTCAGATGAACATAAAGCCGTTTCAAGCGCGTTAATAGCGCGTTGTACGCCAAAGCAAAATCCTGTTGGGTCAGCTACCGTAATTTTCATTTATCATATCCTTCAATATTATAATGCAAAACCAATTCGCTTATATTTACTATGAAAACTCATGAATCATACCACATTATTGAGTAAAATATCTGTCAATCATGCGAAAAAACTCATAATTCCTTGTCTGTACTTTTCTCAAGAGCAATTATAAACGTAATATTTTTCTTTATTACGTCCTAGCGATATTTTTCAACGTAATTGTTATAACATATGTGTCAAGTCAAATCACTACATAGTAATCATCAACATTTTAGGGTAGAATATGTAAAGACGCCGAAAATATAAGGAGGGGTTCGTATGGATACTGTGACCTTAAAAATGGATTTTCCGAGAGATATTCTGATTGCCGCCGATATTTCAGAAGCGAATGCTCCATCCGATATAAAAAAATATCTTGCGTTATATATGTTTAAGGAACGGATACTATCATTCGGGAAAGCGTCCGTGCTAGCAGGTTTGAATAAGTCAGAATTTATAGAACTTGCCGGAAGCAAAGGCATACCTCTTAATTATGATACTGATGATTACCGGGAGGATTTGAAAACAATAAAGAATTTGGGCTTATGATTGTCGTTTCAAACACCACGCCAAGAACCAACAATCATTTCCTAAAGGAGATACTCAAAAAATCATTTCTTAAGATAAAGAATAATTAATATGTTTATTTTGCATCAGATTATTTGGAGTAGCTGAGATAGCTTCCCCAAATGTTTTAGGCGGCTCTTCCTTTATTATTCCACGTTTTATGAGGTCGTCATATCGTTCTTGTATTGCCAAAACACGAGCAATCCGGGGAGAAACGTTGTCTTTTTGAATTTTTTCAATGACGGATACCATAGACATCATATAAACCTCCTTGTATGAGTAAAAACTGTTGCACTGTTTTTATGAATATAATGCATCAACAATTCGTAATATTCTTCAAAATGTTTTGATAATATGGTATCATCCCCATAATTTTTTATCTTAAGACGCAATTCCGTCTCGAAAGTTTGAATATCAATGCCGCGGCTATGCGATTTCCATAATTGGCTATTGCTGAGTTTTGTAGCGATTTCTTTTGCACGTTTCTTTTTTTCTTCTTCTGTTACTGGTTTACCTATTTTATTATTGGTCCATAGAACGATATAAAATCAGCGTCTAAATATTTTTCAATTTGAGATAGCTGATCATTGAGCAAATTTTTGATAGTATCATCAACAGGGTTTCTCATGCAATTACCTTCCTCACTCTATCGCGATGTTACCGTATTCATTAAGTACGAATTATACTTGAATTATACCAGATTAAATCCAATCGCATCAAAAACTAAGATGTTAAATAAATTATCAATGAAGCATTGGAAAAGCGTCAAAATATAACATTTACCGGGAGGATTTGAAAACAATACAGGATTTGAGCTTATGATTGCCGTTTCAAACACCACGCCAATCAACCTGATTGAGCTGTAACAAAAGCGGGCGGGACGACCGAGGCGATTGTCACGATTTCTATGTAGCGATGGTCTGGGTTTATATAAACGGGAGGCAGGTTGCCTCCCCTACAACGCTCAATAACCGTCACGCATAGAATGCGGTTCCTACCATGCTATTAACGATGGTTATGGTTAATATATCGGTCGACCGGGGCGATCGTGCCTATCTGCCAAAATGTTTGGCGAGCTCGGAGACTTCCATTTTAAGCATGGTTGGGCGTCCGTGAGGGCAGGAATTGGGGTTTTTGCATGAGTGCAGTTTATTCCACAATTCCAACGCTTCTTTATGATAAAGCTTACTTGTAATCTTAACTGAAGATTTGCACGCAATTTCCGCATAGCGCGCGATTAATTGCTCGTCAAGTACGCGCTCCTTTCCGTTATCGCCCCAAACGGCAAGCGTAGCTCGCAACATTGATAGCGGAGAAGACATGTTTTCCAAAATAAATGGGATGCCGGTTATGTATAGACCATCTTCATCTTTGAAGTTAAAACCAACTGAACGCAGTTCTTTTTCATATTCCTGCACCTGGAGGGCAAGCGTGGGCTGCAAAGGCTCCGGAGTGATAAGCATTTGAGAAGATACGTTTTTGCCCAACTCGTCCGCGATTTTTTCATATAATATGCGTTCGTGCGCTGCGTGAGGGTCCATAAAAATAACGGATGAAGATGTTTCAAAGATCAAATAACCGGAATTCAATTGAGTGACGAATCTTACGTCATGCCTATCTTGACTTATTTCAACTAAATCGGATTCCTGACTGCTAACGCTTCCGGATTCTTCATCTTTTTCGGCAAAATTTTCGGCGTCAAACGAAGAAGCTGTTCGGGAAAATAAATTCGCAGGGCGACTTTGAAAGCTGAAACTACTATTTTCGCCACTCGACTTACGATGAAAATGAGTTTGAATATCAGATTTGTTCTCGTCTATTTTCGTATTTAAATAAGTCAGTTTTGCCGGATTTCCCGAAATAATATCAGCGGCTTTTTTAATCGAGTCAAAGACCTCACCCGTATATCTAAACCTTATTTCCGCTTTTGCGGGATGTATATTTACGTCTATCAGAGACGGGTTGATCGTTATGAACAATGCCCAATTGCCGGAAAGCTCCTTTCCCGCGTTTGACACCGCAGCGCGAATTATAGGATCGTTTACGGCGCGCCCGTTCACAAAAGCGGATATCTCGTTTCTTCCTCTTGATGGAAATGGTTGATGCCAACATTCAAGGGATAGATTACCCGAAGTTGTTCGAACGGTTATTGAATCCGGCGAAACTCCCCATATTTGCGATATTGCTCTTTTTTTGTCCCCGTTCCCGTCGGTGGAAAATAGCGTCTTGCCTTCATGAGACAAGCCGAAACTTATTCCCGCCCAAGCAATAGCGTAGTCTCGTAAAATAATGGAACAACGGCGCAATTCAGAAAGTGAAGCTTTTAAAAACTTTTTTCTGGCGGGTATGTTATAAAACAAGTCGTCGACCTGAACACGCGTACCATTTGGACATGTGGTTTTAACGTGTTCAATAATCCGTCCTTCGGTTACACTTATTAACCCTCCTGTCTCGTTCACAGGACGCGATCTGATTTCCATTTTACTCACGGAAGCTATGCTTGGAAGGGCTTCGCCCCTGTATCCCAGAGTTATGATAGAGTTCAAATCTTCGGTAGCGGATAGTTTGCTTGTGGCATGTTGCGCCACCGCAAGAGGAAGATCTTCAAACGAAATTCCTCCACCGTCATCTTCAACTACTATACGAACCTTTCCACCATCCCACAACGATACGCGTATACGTTTAGCCCCAACGTCAATAGAATTTTCTACTAATTCTTTGACTACAGAGCCAGGGCGTTCCACAACTTCTCCTGCCGCTATTTTAGACCATACTTCATCCGGTAAAAGTTTAATCATTGTTTGTTTATAAATCTCGCTTATTAGCAAAAATTAGTCAAGCTCATTTCATAGTTGTCTATATTTTAGCTTATCTTGTTAAATTGATAAACTCTTTTCGTAAAGCTTTTTTCCTATTCATTTGAGAAGCGAATAATTTAGCTATGAGTCAACGCTTAAATGTGATATTCTTAGTGAAGTTTAAGAAGAAGAGATTAAAATATTAAGGAGTGGAATTTTTTGATTTTCGAGGAGAAGGAAGTTTCGGTATTAATAGGAGATAAACCGCTTGTTTTTATAACCGGAAAATTGGCCAAACAAGCTAATGGATCTGTAATCGCAAGTCATGGAGATACTACGGTGCTAACTACTGCGTGTATGTCGGAGAGTGTTCGTACGGGGATAGATTTTTTCCCGCTTGTGGTGGATTTTGAGGAAAGGTATTATTCTGCGGGTAAAATTCCAGGCGGATTCATTAAACGCGAAGGGCGCCCTTCGGATACCGCTATTTTAAGTGGACGCATGACGGATCGTTCAATTCGTTCGTTATTTGACGAGACAATGCGTAATGAAGTGCAGATAGTAACCGTAGTGCTTTCGGTAGACCAGATATATCCGCCGAGCGTTCTTTCTATAAACGCCGCTTCCATGGCTCTTACGATTTCAGATATTCCATGGGGAGGTCCGGTCGGAGCAGTGAGAATCGGATATGTTGATGGAGTGCTTGTTGTTAATCCAACTGAAGCTCAAATTGCAGCCTCAGAGCTAGACCTGCTTGTCGCCGGGCATGATGACGGGATAACGATGGTGGAATGCGGCGCCGCCGAATTGTCGGAATCAATTTTGATAGACGCGATGGATTTGGCGTTGTCTGAAATACGTAAAATTACTTCAATTCAACGCGAACTCCGGGATTTAATCGGGAAACCCAAGAAATTGATAACTCCGCCCGAAATCTGTCCAGAAATTGATGATTGGATAGAAAATTCTCTCCGCGACGAAATACGCGCAGCTATACTTATTCACGAAAAAGGCGCCAGACATACTAAAATAGAAGAAATCAAGGCAAAAGCGCAGGAAAATTTTGCCGAAACCCATGCGGAATGGGTTGAATATATAAACAATGCAGTGGAAGAGCAGGTAAAGAAAATAATGCGGTTTACAGCCGTCAATGACGGAATTCGCGCAGACGGAAGAGCCATGAATGAACTGAGACCTATAACGTGCGAGATTGGCGTTTTGCCTCGCGTACATGGCTCGGCTTTGTTTACAAGAGGAGAAACACAGGCGTTGGCCGTTACAACTTTGGGAATGGTGGGAGAGGACGATCAAGTTCTTGACGGACTCAAAGAAGATGAACCTTCTAAGCGATTTATTCTTCACTACAACTTTCCTCCTTTCTCAGTTGGCGAAGTTCGCCCGATGCGCGGACCCGGCAGGAGAGAAATAGGGCATGGAGCTCTCGCGGAGCGCGCGCTGCGCGCCGTCATACCAGACGAGGCGGATTTTCCCTATGTCATGCGCGTCGTTTCGGACATACTGGAATCAAATGGCTCAAGTTCTCAAGCGTCAGTTTGCGGCGGAAGCCTTTCCTTGATGCAAGCCGGCGTTCCAATAAAAAGGCATGTAGCGGGAATTGCAATGGGTTTAATTAAGGAAGACGACAAAGTCCAAATATTGACTGATATACAAGGGCTTGAAGACCATTATGGAGATATGGACTTTAAGGTGGCAGGTTCTCGAAACGGAATTACTGCGTTACAAATGGACAATAAAGCCGGAGGGATAACGCGCGAAATTCTGGAGCGCGCTCTTGAACAGGCAAGGGTAGGCAGGATTCAAATACTTGAAAAAATGGAGTCGATTATTCCTGAGCCTAATCAGCTTTCGCCGGACGCTCCCCGAATATCTCAAATGATTATTGATACTGAGAAAATTCGCGATGTCATAGGTCCCGGAGGAAAAACCATAAGAGGGATCACCCAAAAAACAGGCGTGAAAATTAATGTTGAAGATACGGGAGAAGTTTGTATAGCAGGAGCTACTCAAGAAAAAGTTGACGAAGCGATTTCTATTATACGCGGTTTAACAAAGGATTTAGAAGCTGGAGAGATGTACTGGGGGACAGTAACTCGATTGCTGGCGTTTGGCGCTTTTATTGAATGTTTGCCGGGTAAAGAAGGATTGCTGCACATTAGCGAAGTAAGCACATTTCGCATTCCGAAAATTGAAGACGCTTTTAACGTTGGAGACAGAGTCCTTATTATTGTTAAGGAAATTGATGATATGGGAAGGGTCAACCTTACCCGGAGACGCATTCTGGAAGATGAACAGAGAATCAATCGGGAAGGTCTTTCATCCGCGATTCAATCAGAAAAGGAAAGAGAAGAAAAACTAAAAAAGATAGGCGCTGAAGCGCGTTCAGCGCCGCCGCGAGAGAGAGAAGGCAGTAGAGACAGTAGGGACAGAGGAGATAGGGGAGACAGAGATCGCAAGCCGCATGGCGGCGGATTCAGAAGAGGCAGAGACTAATTAGAGTATTGGCGTTAACATAAGGAGAAATATGTGTCGGAATTGAATGTTAAAATTTTAAGAGATGAAAAAGCCAAAAAATATCCGCTTCCGGATTATAAGACTTCAGGAGCGGCAGGGGTTGACTTAAGAGCTTCAGAGGAAAAGCTCCTTTTGCCTGGGCAAAGAGCTGCTGTCCCTACAGGATTGAGAGTTGAAATCCCGGATGGCTATGAAGCGCAGGTTAGACCACGAAGCGGGTTGGCGCTTGAATATGGAATAACTGTTTTGAATTCTCCCGGGACTATTGATAGCGACTATCGGGGAGAAATAAAGGTGATCATGATCAATCATGGATCTGACCCCTTTGCCGTGAACGCAGGAGATAGGATTGCGCAGCTTATATTTGCTCCGGTTGTTCGCGTATCATTGATTGAAGGCGAAGATCTAAGTTCCACTAAACGGGGCGAGGGCGGGTTTGGAAGCAGCGGCAAGTCTTAAAATAATAATCAAATTTTCTATATGAATGGGTGATCAAAGTGTTTGTTTTTAATAACAATGATAAAAACATCGAAATTGAATCCGGAAGTTATAGGGATGTCATCAAGCAGCTTGGGCAACTAAAAATTGCTATTGCGGCTGATGTAGAGGGGGAGTATTTCGATTTATCCGCCCCAATAACTAAAGGTGGAAAAATTTCCTCAATCACTGGCGGATCTGAAGTCGGCCTCGATATCCTCAGACATTCGGCAGCGCATTTGATGGCGCAGGCAATAGAAAATATTTGGAACGGCGCTAAATTTGGAGTAGGTCCATGTATAAAAGACGGGTTTTACTATGATGTTGAGTTGCCTGAAGGTTTTGTATTGAGCGAAGAGGATTTGCCAAAAATAGAAAATGAAATGAAGCGTTTGGCAAAAGAATCAATTCCGGTTACTCGCAAAGAATTATCATTTGAAGACGCGATAACGTTTTTTGAGAAGAAGAACGACCCGTATAAAGTGGAGCTTATCAATGATATCCGTTCGACTCTCGAAGACAAAGAAGGAAAGGTGTCTTTATATTTTCAGGGAGATTATGTTGATTTGTGCCGCGGTCCCCATGTGCCGGATACTTCGTGGATAAAACATTTTAAGTTGCTTTCGGTTGCCGGAGCTTACTGGCGCGGCAAATCGGATAACATAATGCTAACGCGTGTATATGGAACTGCTTTTGACGATTCGCAATCGCTTCAATCACATTTGAAGAGACTTGAGGAAGCGCGCGCTCGCGATCACAGAAAATTAGGCAGGGAGCTTGATCTTTTTAGCATTAACGAAGAAGCCCCCGGGTTTCCGTTTATTCATCCAAAAGGTATGATGATATTGAATAAGCTTACAGATTTCTGGAGGCAGGAACATCACAAAAGAGGCTACTGTGAAATACGCACTCCTTTGATACTTGACAGATCTCTGTGGATTCGCTCGGGACATTGGGATCATTATAAAGATAATATGTATTTTACCGAGATAGACGAGCGTCCTTTTGCCGTGAAACCCATGAATTGCCCGGGAGGCATAATAGTATATAAGACTCGCATGAGAAGTTATAAAGACTTGCCGTTGCGAATGGCGGAGCTTGGCGTTGTACACAGGCATGAGCTTTCAGGGGTTCTTTATGGTCTTATGCGCGTTCGGTGTTTTACTCAGGATGACGCGCATCTATATTGTCAGCCTGAACAAATAAAAGAAGAGGTTATCGGAATAATGAACCTCTGCGAATATGTATATAAAACTGTTTTTGGCTTCAATTATCACGTTGAATTATCAACCCGCCCGGAAAACCATATGGGAAGCGTCGAACAGTGGGACATTGCGGAGAACTCGCTAAAGGAAGCGCTTGACGCAGCAGGAGTCCAGTTTAAAGTAAATCACGGGGACGGAGCGTTTTATGGTCCTAAAATTGATTTTCAACTTGAGGACTGTATTGGCCGTACGTGGCAATGCGGCACAATTCAATTGGATTTTCAGATGCCCGAACGCTTTGACCTCCAATACATTGCAAGCGATGGAAAAGAACATCGTCCGGTAATGTTGCATCGCACTGTTTTAGGAAGCCTCGAACGCTTTTTGGGAATTCTGATAGAGAATTTTGCCGGCGCTTTCCCATTCTGGATCGCTCCCGTTCAAGCAAAAATTCTCACTATTTCAGATGATTATATTGATTGGGCAAAAGAGCTTGAGACTATGCTAAGAGATTGGGGAATAAATGTGGCGCTTGATGGGCGAGCTGAAAAGCTTGGGAAAAAAATCCGTGACGCGCAGGTCGAAAAAATTCCATATATGCTTATTATTGGAGAAAAAGAATCCGAGAATAAATCTGTATCCGTGAGGGAGCGTTCTGTTGGTGATATGGGAAGTATGACAACAAGCGAATTGAGATCACTTTTTGATAAGGAGTTTGACCCGACAAAATAATTTTCTATTGACTCTTCAAATCGCTTTATCAAAAAGAATAAACATATTGATTAATTGAAAGGCTTTTTGAATGAAAAAATATAAATTAAGAATATATAATGGTTTTATAGTAGTTTCCTTAATACTTTTTAATATTATATTTGTCGATGTATCCCTATCAGCTGTTCAGGATATGTCAGTAGAAGTTGACGCGCCAAAAGACGCCCTGATTTATAACGCTGATGAAAGTGGATTTCAAGATAATCATGGTCTGGTAGATAATTCAGATAGTGTCGGCGCCATATATGATAATAGCATGTCGGGAAACATTACTTTTTCGGCTTTTTATAATCAAAATAAAGGGTTTATTCTTTCATTAGCTTTCGGGCTTCTTGCAATTTTATTCTTGTCTTTTGGTAGTACAGTTTATTTTCTTGTAAAGAGTAAGAAATCCATTTGGAAAATGGCTTATATTGACCCGCTAACAGGGATAGGGAACATTAACAAATTTAAAATTGACGCGGAGTATTTGATCAAGAATAACCCGAATACGAAGTATATGATTGAGAAGCTTGATATTGATAGACTTAAGTATATAAATGAGATATATGGCTTTGGAGAAGGAGATTTAGTTCTAAAAGATTTAGCTAAATCAATAGAATTTGTTATAGATAAAAATAAAGATGCTTTTGCGAGAATTGGTTCGGATGAGTTTATAATCCTAAAGAGTTATAAATCGCTTGAACAAATAGAAATTACTCGTATATTATATGAAAATAAGTTTTTTGAGATTCATGGGAAAAACAAATCGCCATTGATTAAGTTTCGTATAGGCAGATATATACTTGAACCCGGAGAATCTAGTATTACAATGATTTTTGAAAAAGTAACCCACGCGCATAAGCTTGCAAAGCAACAAAAAGGGAATATGCTTTGTTGCTATGACGAGAGCGTTAAAATCTCGGCATTGTATTTTAGAGAAATTGAATCAAAAATGGAAGATGCTCTAAAAGAGCAGAAATTTTTGGTGTATCTGCAACCTAAATACTTTTTGAGCGATAACTCTATAATTGGAGCTGAAGCGCTTGCGCGGTGGGATTATAATGGAAAAGAACTGATTTACCCAAATAGTTTCATTTCTCTGTTTGAAAAGAATGGGTTTATTTTGAAACTTGATTACTATATGGTTGAGAGGGTTTGTGAAATAATGCGCTCGTGGATTGCAGAGGGAATAGAACCTGTGACAATTTCAATTAATTTTTCCCGCTTGCACCTTTTGGATCATATTTCATTTTTACGGGAATTGTGTGAAATCGTGGATAGGTATAATATTCCAAGAAAATATATTGAAATTGAGTTTACAGAATCTGTTATTTTTGAAAATGAAGAAATTTTTACAGACATAATAATAAGCCTGAATAACGAGGGCTTTACTATTTCAATGGATGATTTTGGGACGGGGTATTATTCGTTAAGCGCACTAAAGAATATTCCTGTCGATGTAATAAGGATTACCGATAGCTTTTTTGCCGACTCTAATGATCCTCAAAAATCAGAAATAGTAACGTCGCATATTATGCAAATGGCAAAAAATCTTGATATCAGTACGGTAGCTGAAAGAGTAGAGACGCTTGAGCAAATTGACATGCTAAAAAAAGTTGGTTGCGATATTGCTCAAGGATATTATTACAGTAAACCTGTTTGTGTAGCCGATTTCACTCAGCAGCTTAAAACTCGCATAAAGTGAGGCATGCTGAGAGCGTATAGCCGAACTGAAAAGGCTTTAAACGTTTTTTGACTTAATGTTTAACTATGATTATATTGAAAGAGAGATGGTGTTTTTATGAAAGCTTTATTTACGATTTTAATTGGATTAGTGTTGTTTTTTGTTGCATACCCTGCTGAAGCTGCGGATTTTGCCGCTACAAAAAAAGGGTTGCCGTCTTTGGTGATGCTCTCTACTCCGACATGACCGGCGTGCGTGCAGATGGCCAAAGTTTTGGTTTCAATCAATGAGAAATATGCGGATAAGATATTTGCCGAAAAAATTGATATTACAGACCAGCGTGAGCTTGCTTCAGAATTTAACGTGCGATATGTGCCTCATTTGCTTTTTGTCAACGCAGACGGCGAGGTTTTTAAGCAGGAAATAGGGTTTATGCAAGAAGAAGATGTGCTGGAAGCTTTTGAAAAAGCCGGTATAAAAATCAAATAAAATGTCGGAAGCGTTCGATGTAGTTTTCAACTTCTTGTTTAGCGGCAATTACGCTGCTTTGTTAGGGGCTTTTTTGTGGGGAATTTTCAGCGTTATTCTAAGCCCATGCGGCGCCGCTATGTTGCCGCTTGTTGTTGGTTATATTGAAAACTCAGAAGAGACGGATGTTTGGTCGGCTTTTAAAATATCTCTTGCATTCTGTACAGGGATAATTGTTAACATGTTATTAGTGGGGGCTTTAGTCGTAAGCGTCGGCGCCGCGTTTGGCGGATATGAGATATGGTTGACTTTATTTGTCGGCGCAATTTTTATTATCATTGGACTGCATTTAATGAAAATACTACGCATACCATGGGTTATTGGCGGTTCAATCGGGCAGACTAAATATGGAGGACTTAAGGGAGCGCTTGTTCTTGGAACTTTATCCGGTCTTGCGCTTGGTCCTTGCAGCTTTGCGTATGCTACCCCCATTCTGACCCTTGCCGCAAAACTTGCAGGAAGCGACGATACTTTTTTAGCGAGCGCGATAATTGTAAGCTATGCAATTGGACATAGCTTCTTGCTTGTTATTGCGGGAACCGGGGCAAAATGGCTTTCCAGGTTCCTGAATTTGCAGTATGGCGGCAGAGCGTTAAAAACATTAAATTTTGTTTGCGGATTCGCGCTCATATGCGCCGGGATATATTTTGTATGGAATGCGATTCCTATAGGCTTTTTTTAACGCCTAATGGCTTCATTAAGCAAATATGAAATATTTTTTAAGATTACCGGCTGTTCTCTTGAAATAATCGGAGGATTGCCGTCTTCGTGTATTAATCGTTTTTTTGCCGATTCATTCTTAATAGATACGGGAGTTCGTTCTGCGGATGAAAATTGGGCGTGGATCAAGAGTAACGATTATTCGAGTGAATTATTGAATAAAGTAATTAGCGAGTTTAAAAGTAAATCGCTTCAGTTTATGTGGCCGGTTTTTCCAGACGCGACAAGTCAAATGAAAATTGATATGGACGAATTGGGATTACTGGAGAGAACGACTATGAGCGCAATGGTTTTCGATTCAAACCTTGATCATGCGCATAAAATCAAAGATATAAATCCAAAACTTAAAACGACCAAAGCTTTGACGGCAGAAGACGCTTTACTGTGGGCTGATGTTTGCTGGAGAGCATTTTCAGAGGGTGAAGAAGAGCTTCAACCCGAATTTGCCAGTTTTGCGCAAAATGCAGTGTTAAACGACAAACTGAAATTGACTATAGGATATTTTGAAAACGAACCGGCGGGATGTTACATGTTGACTCTAAGCCGGGGAATATATATATCTCATTTCGCCGTCTTGCCAAAATGGAGGAACTTAGGCTTGGGAAGCCTTTTAATGAATGATATTATGGATTATAATAATAAGTCGCAGAATCGTTATATTGCGCTATTGGCTACGAATTCGGGAGAAAAATTGTATAATAAGTATAGTTTTAGGAGCATAGCCATTATTCCCATTCGTTCTTTTTGCGAAAGAATATAACGCGAAGACTAATTCAAGGAGGACATAATGAATAACTTTAATTACAGCAATACAGAAACTATTCAAGATATAAGAGCTAACGAGATAGCGCGATCTTTTTTAGGGCAGGTATATTTATGTATGAGTTTTGGACTTGCGGTAACCGGTGGACTTGCCTGGTACACCGCAAATTCTGCGGGGCTTTTGCGCATGTTGTTTGGCGGCGGCATGGCGCCGTTCATAATAATAGTCATTGCGCAGATTGGAATTGTGATTTATTTAAGTTCCAGAATAACAACGCTCAGCCCAACGACGGCCAGCTCCTTTTTTGTGCTTTACGCCGCTTTGAACGGGCTTATCTTTGCTCCGTTGTTTTTAGTCTACACAAGCGAATCTATAGCATCCACGTTCTTCGTTACTGCCGGGACATTTGGCGCTATGAGCCTGTATGGTTACACGACAAAGAGGGACCTTTCAGGATTAGGCAGTCTTTTGTTGATGGGACTAATAGGCGTAATACTAGCGACGCTGGTAAACATATGGCTTAGGAGTCAAGCTATGATGTGGGCGGTAACTTATATCGCGATTATTGTTTTTGTCCTGCTTACAGCTTACGATACTCAAAGGATAAAACAAATGGCGTACGAGCTTGATCAAAATGATGATTTGCGCGCAAGCGTAGCCGTTCTGGGCGCTCTAAGGCTTTACCTTGATTTTGTAAACCTTTTTATATACCTGTTGCGAATTTTCGGAAGGCAAAAATAGAGTTTGCTATAATTGAGGCAAATAGATAGAAAGGAGCGGGTTTTAATGGCTCAAACAAATGTGAATATCAGCATGGATGAAAATTTGAAACAGGAATTTGACTGGCTATGTACAGAATTTGGAATAAATATGACTGCAGCCTTCAATCTTTTTGCGAGAACAGTTGTAAGGCAGCATAGAATTCCTTTTGAAATTGCTTTGGATTATCCCGTCTCGAATGCTGAGACTATAGAAGCGATTGAAGAAGTGAAGAGAATGAAAAAAGACCCTAATCTTGGCAAGTCGTATACCGATGTTGACCAGATGGTTAAAGAGTTACTTGCCTGATGTACACAATAAAGCCAACCACAAGTTTTTCTAGGGATTTAAAACGTATTGAAAAGCGTGGATACAAAATTGAATTACTGACAGTGATTATTAAGAAACTTGCTGCCGGGGAAGATTTGGATGAAAAGTATCAAGACCATCCCTTGAAAGGGATTTATAGCGGTTGTCGCGAGTGTCACATCACGCCCGACTGGCTTTTGATTTATGAGATTGCGAACGGCGAGTTGATTCTGTACTTAACCAGAACCGGGACGCATAGCGATTTATTTTGATGAGAATATGACAAGTAATGTGCCGCTTGACTCTCAAAAGAGGTCATCGGCATTTTTAACGCTATTATTTGCGCTAATTATTCAATGATAAGAAGTTTTTGTATACAAACACAAAAGGATCTGGTTCAAAGACATGAAACGCATTCTTGGTTCAATATTAGTATTATTGGCTATATTAGTGCTTAACTTTGTCCTTTTCAGGATAGTTCCGGGCGATCCCACGCTTGCGATAATGGATCCAAAGTTATCACCGGAAGCCAAAATGAAGTTAGCCGCGCAATGGGGGCTTGACTGCCCGATGTACGAGCAATTTGTCGTATATTCCA
>Ga0099364_10007507_pt1 | contig 15546 bp, 10 predicted proteins | sample TergutTh196P3_FD_73070 | JGI IMG/M metagenome (GOLD analysis project Ga0099364, IMG submission 73070) | Microcerotermes parvus P3 segment gut microbial communities from Pointe-Noire, Republic of the Congo - Th196 P3 | ecosystem: Host-associated > Arthropoda: Insects > Digestive system > Gut ... | reverse complement strand
AACACGCAGGCGACGATGGCAAGGGAAATGTATTTTCTAATTCGCATAAGTATCCCCCAAGTGTTAATGTACAAATTACGATGTACAATGTAGAAATAACTAAGTAACAAGTAACAAGTGACAAGTAACAGGTGGTTGGTGGTTAGTGGTTAGTGACGTTACTGCATTTATTTGTACATTGTAATTTGTAATTTGAGTTGACATACGCTCGTCTATGTGGTATTTATTCAGGGTGGTGTATTTTATTTTGTTACTGAATGGTGACATTATATTACAAAAATAACCTTTTGACTAGCCCTTTTTGTTAATTTATTACAAATTGTGTAGTGTGTAGTGTCAAATGCTCCACGAAAACTCTGAAGAGGCAAAATCATCCGTCTGATAATTATGCATTATGAATTATGCATTATGAATTGTGTTGTTGGGGGATAATTATTATGAAAAAATATAAAGTCGGAGTGATCGGGGCCACGGGGATGGTGGGGCAGAGGTTCGTTTCTCTGCTTGGGACCCATCCGTGGTTCGAGATTGGCGTAGTCGCGGCGAGCAGCCGATCGGCAGGAAAGACTTATGAAGAGTCGGTTTCCGGACGCTGGATGATGCCTTCTTCCATCCCGGAGCAAGCGAAGGCTCTGACTGTATTGTCCGCGGAAAGCGATGTCGCCGCTATAGCTAGCTCGGTCGATTTCGTCTTTTCCGCCGTTGATATGAAAAAAGATGAGATCAAGGCTCTTGAAGAGGCGTATGCAAAGGCCGAGTGCCCCGTCGTCTCGAATAACAGCGCGCATCGCTGGACCCCTGATGTGCCTATGGTCATCCCGGAGGTCAATCCGGAGCACTTAGATGTCATCGCAAGTCAGCGAAAACGACTGGGGACGGAGCGCGGGTTCATAGCCGTTAAGTCAAATTGCTCGATTCAAAGCTATGTCCCCGCTCTTCATCCCCTCAAGGACGCGTTCGGGCTCAGTCGCGCACTGGTCTGCACGTATCAGGCAATTTCGGGCGCAAGCAAGACTTTCGACACATGGCCGGAGATGATAGACAATGTGATCCCGTATATCGGCGGCGAAGAGGAGAAGTCCGAGCAGGAGCCGCTAAAGGTGTGGGGCAAAATCCAAGACGGCGCCATAATTCCCTCGGATTTGCCTGCGATTACTTCGCAGTGCATACGGGTTCCCGCTTCGGACGGCCACATGGCTGCCGTGTTCATGGCGTTTGACAAGAAGCCGGAGATTGACGAGGTCGTCCGACTGTGGCGCGAGTTCAAGGGACTCCCTCAAGAGCTTTCATTGCCCTCGGCGCCGAAACAGTTCCTCCACTACTTCGAGGAGGACAACAGGCCGCAGACCGGGCTTGACCGTATGCTCGAAAATGGCATGGCCATCTCACTGGGCCGTCTGCGCCCCGATACGCAATATGATTACAGGTTCATCGGTCTCAGCCACAACACCCTGCGCGGAGCCGCCGGAGGCGCAGTCCTCCTAGCCGAACTCCTCTGCGCACAAAACTTTGTTTAGAAAGGAACTTAGTATGAAGACACCTATTTTTACCGGTTCAGCTACGGCTGTTGTTACGCCTTTTCGTGATGGGAAGGTTGATTATAAAAAGCTCGGCGAATTAATAGATTTCCAGATTGCCGGGGATTCTTCCGCTGTGATTATCTGCGGCACCACGGGCGAAGGCTCAACTCTATCGCTGGAGGAACACATCGCAACGGTCGACTTTGGAGTCAAGCACACAAACAGCCGCGTCAAGGTTATCGCGGGAACTGGTAGCAATGATACGCAAGCCGCGCTGTTTCTGTCGCAGGAAGCTGAAAAGTCAGGCGCGGACGCGCTGCTCATGGTTACGCCATACTACAACAAGACGACCCAGCGCGGTTTGGTTAAGCATTATGAGTTTATTGCAAACAGAGTGAACACGCCGATAGTTCTGTACAATGTGCCCGCACGCACAGGCATGTCATTCACAGCGGATACATACCTTCAGTTGTCCAAGCATCCGAACATTATAGGCGTTAAGGAGGCTTCGGGTAACTTTAAGCTAATAGCCACAACGCTTGCCGCTTGCGGAGACGAGCTAGTCTTTTGGAGCGGCAACGACGAGGACACCGTTCCAATGATGTCGATTGGCGCAAAGGGCGTCATATCTACGATTGGGAATATCATCCCTGCGCAAATTGCCGAAATGACAAAGGCTTGCCTAGACGGCGACTTCAAGCGCGGGGCGGAAATCCAGCTCAAGTATCTCGATCTCGTGGACAAGCTGTTTATCGAGGTAAATCCCATGCCTGTCAAGGCTGCACTTAACCTAATGGGCATGGATGTCGGCGAACCCCGCATGCCCCTATGCGACCTAACCCCCGAAAACCTAGAAAAGCTAAAAAAATCAATGGCAGCAGTGGGGCTGATATGACAGTTAGGAGTTAGCAGTTAGGAGTTAGGAGTTACCCATCCCCTGTTACTTGTTACTTGTTACTTGTTACTTGTTACTTGTTACTTGTTACTCAAGACTTGCGGCTCGCCCGTAATTATGCATTATGCATTATGAATTATGAATTATATTTGCGGTTTGCCGCGTTAGGAGTTAAGTGTTATGTTAAGGGTTTTGCTTTCTGGTTGTGCGGGGCGTATGGGGCGGGTTTTGGCGGATATTTTGGCTGACGATTCGGATGTTTCGATTGTTGCGGGCGTTGATGTCGTTGCTTTTGAAGCCGCAGGGTTTCCTGTTTTTGGTTCTCCGGTGGAGTTTTTAGGGGATGTCGATGTCGTGCTTGATTTCTCCAGCCCTGCCGCGCTTTCGAGTCTAATCGATTATTGCGTGTCCTCGAAGACTCCTTTGATTCTCTGTGCGACCGGTTACTCTGCAGAGCAGATTGAAGCAATTGATAAGGCGGCAGAGCAAATACCGGTGTTCCGCAGCGGCAATATGTCGCTTGGTATCAACCTCCTCGCCGATCTAATACGGCGCGCTTGCGCTGTCCTCGGGAGTTCGTTCGATGTTGAGATAGTCGAGCGCCATCATAGAAAAAAGGTGGATGCACCAAGCGGTACTGCGCTGATGCTTGCGGACGCGGCTTCTTCCGCCCTGCCTTATGATTGCGAATATGTTTTTGAGCGGCAGAGCAGCCGTAAGCCACGGGAAACCCGCGAGATTGGGATTTCCGCCGTTCGCGGCGGTACGGTCGTCGGTGAGCATGAGGTGATTTTTATGGGGCTTGACGAGGTGATTGAGCTCAAGCATTCAGCGGCGTCGCGCGATGTTTTCGCAGTCGGCGCAGTCAGGGCCGCAAAATTCATGGCAGGCATCAACACCCCCGGCCTATACACCATGACCGATGTCCTAAAGTAATTTGTTAACTGTTTGTCTATTGATTTCCTCGGTGATTGGTGGTATATTTAGTTTGGGGTGATGAAATGGAAAGCAGTGAAATTTTTAGTGAATACATTGATGTAGACGACGCGCTCTCGCGTATTGGCGGGAATATGGGCTTGTATAAGAAGCTGCTTGCGCGTTTTCTCGAAGGAAACCACTTTGAAGCAGTTGAAGGTGCTCTTAATAGCGGCGATTTGAGTGAAGCGTCCCAATTGGCGCACACGCTCAAGGGCGTCAGCGCGAACCTTTCGCTAAAAAAGATCAACTTGCTGACGGTTGATTTGGAGCAGCTATTAAAGAGCAATTCTGACTATTCCTCCTGTTTGGAAGAACTGAAGCAGGCTTATGCCGTGACAACGGAGAAAATAATGGAGATGACGGGTAGTATATGATGAACGACAAAGACTTAATTCTTATAGTCGACGATATCGATGTAAACAGGATGATCCTTCATGAGATGCTGCGGGATGATTACAGGGTCATGGAGTCCGCAAATGGGCAGGACGCGCTGAAGCTCATGTTTGTGGACAGGGTATTTCCGACCATTGTGCTTCTTGATATTATGATGCCGGGCGTAGACGGTTTTGAAGTGCTCCGGCAGATGAAAGGCGACAGCAACACCCAGAACATACCGGTCTTGTTCATAACCGCTGCGGATTCCGACGAGGCCGAATCGAATGGGCTGAAAGCGGGCGCTGCCGATTATATAACGAAACCGTTCAATCAGGACATCGTTAGGGCGCGAGTGGACAATCACGTCAACCTCGCGCGTTATCAGCACGGTCTTGAGGAGCTTGTCGCGAAAAAAGCTTCGGAAGTCACGAGGACATATGAGCAGACGCTCGAGGTTCTTGCGACAATAATAGAATATAGAAACCTTGAGTCGGGTTCCCATATCCGCAGAACGACGCTGCTCACAGAAGCGCTCGTCAATAAAATGCTCACAATGGACTGCTTCAAGGAGACACTCATGGCAGAGAATCTTCACTCGCTCATCAAGGCGTCGGCGCTCCACGACATCGGGAAAATTAGCATATCCGACAGCATCCTTCTAAAGCCGGGCAAACTTACGCCTGAGGAGTTTGATGTCATTAAAACCCATACGAGCGTCGGGAACGATATCATAGACAGCATCGCCTCGACGCTGCCCGACAGCGATTCCTATTTGAAGTATGCAAAGGATATATGCCACTACCATCACGAACGCTGGGATGGCAAGGGCTACCCAAGAGGTTTGAAAGGCGAAGAGATACCGATTGCAGCAAGGATAGTCTCCGTCGTAGACGTCTATGACGCGCTAGTCAGTCCGCGCTGCTACAAAGGGGCATATTCGCATGAGACGTCACTCGGCATTATGTCAGAAGGCCGAGGCACCCAGTTCGACCCCAACATAATGGACATCCTCCCCGACATATCGCCAATAATCCAAGACATAGAGGAGCGACATAGGGACTAATGAGCAAGCGGCACGTAACAAGTAACAAGTAACAAGTAACAAGTAGCAAGTAACAAGTAGCAAGTAACAGGTAACAGGTAACAGGGGACGGTTGGAGAGATCGCGCGATTAGTGGTATAAGCAAAAAGCCAATGAATGAAACTCCTTGGCTTTTTGTATGTTACTTGTTACTTGTTATCTGTTACTTATCAAAAGTCACTTGTTATCTGTTACTTATCAAAGGCTTCTGTTCACCATTGTGTCAACTATATCCACCAAGTTGCCTATTTCGGGCTTTGAGAGCTGGGCGTCGGCGCCGACTTCGAGGCCTTTCTTTTGCATGTTCTCGTCGATCAGTGACGAGAATATTATAACCGGGATGTCTTTTAGCACAGCATCCGATTTGATTAGCTTTGTCAGCCTGTGTCCGTCCATCCTCGGCATTTCGATATCGGTTATCACGCAACTCACCCTTGTATTTATTGGGCCGATACTCTCACTCTTCACTTCGCAGATATACTCCCAAGCTTCTTCGCCATTGTTCATAATATGGATGTTCATGTAGCCCGATGTGTGGAGCGCTTCCGTGAGCATCTTCCTCAGAAGCGCGGAGTCTTCTGCAACGACAATCGGTATGTTTTCCCTGTCTAGCCCGGCGTATGCTTTCACTTCCGCCAGATTGATGCCTGTCTCGGGGCTGATGTCAAACGTGATTTTCTCAAAATCCAGAATCGAGATTATTCTGTTGTTCACCTTTGCTATGCCCGTGACGACGCCTTCTTGACCGCCGTATATGATGCTGTCAGGCTTTTCGATATCCTGCCATGATATGCGGAATATGCTTTCGACCGCATGAACATGGAACGCTATATTCATCTGATTGAAGTTCGTGATAATGAAGATGTCCTTTTCGGGATTGTCCGACGGTCCGAGGTCGAGATATCTGGCGAGATCGACTATTGTGTAGACTTCGCTCCTCGGTTGGAACACCCCCTCCACGCATGGGTGGGCCAGAGGCATCTCCTGAACCTCCTGAATTTGCATTAACTCCGTAATCTTCGCTACATTGATGCCATAACTGTTCCCTGAAATGACAAATTCAAGGATTTCAAGTTCATTCGTTCCTGTCTCTAGGAGGATATTGGTATCAACTATTCCCATACGTCTCACTTCCATTTCAAATTTATTGTCATTGTTACTTTACAGACTTTTAGCAAGAATCTCGTTACCTCGTCTCCTGACCCCTGATTCCTTGTGATTGAAAGCCGCAATCTAGCCGTTTATTATATCCGTAATCCTAACTCCATAGTTTTCGTCTATAACGACGACCTCTCCGCGCGCTATGAGCTTTCCGTTTACGACGACCTCCACCGGGTCTCCTGCGATCTTATCCAGTACGACTATTGTTCCCGCGCCAAACTCCAGTATTTCGCTGATTTCCTTTCTTGTTTTGCCGAGTTCAACTGTCACCTGAAGCGGAATGTTATATACCAAATCAATACCTTTCTGCTCACCCGGTTCACCCGGAGTGTCAAACGATTGAAACTGTATCGGATGTACATCCACAGGACGGCCCTGCGCGGGATATGGTGACTGCATGTACTGCTGTGCGGGGTAGGGCTGCTGCGGATACGGCTGCGCCATATATGGCTGCGCGGGGTATGGCGCCTGCGGATATGGCTGCTGCTGATATGGATCCTGCGGATATGGCTGCGTCGGGTACTGTCCGCCCTGCATCGGCGCGGGTTGCGGCTGTTCGGGAACAGGCGGCGGAGGTGGGGGTGGCGGCGGCGTAGGTTCGGGTTCTGGCTGCGGTGCGGGCTGCGGCGCCGGAGCAGGTGGAGGCGGCGGGGGCGGCGGAGCGGGTTTCGCTTCGCTTTCCGTCATTCCCAATATACCGACATCCACAAAACTCTTCGCAAACTCGCGGCTTACGTCATATGGCATCAGTTGCAACAATTCGCTTTTAAGCAAACCTTCGATTTCCATGTCGAAGCTTATCTTCGTGACCATTTTAACGTCCCCGAGAAGACTGGTGACGTCAAAACCAATATCGACTTGTGAACTTCTCGGCGGCGATATGTTGATGGTCTTGTGGAGCAGCTTTGACAGCGCGGTGGACGAAGCGCCCATCATCTGGTTCATAATTTCGCTCATCGCGCTCAAGTGTATCTCATTAAGCTCGATCGGCTCTTCGACAACGCCGTCCCCGCCCATTAGCAGGTCGGTTATAAGAGCGGCGTCTTCGACTTTCAAAACCAGTAAGTTGCTTCCCGAAATGCCCTCCACATATTCGATCGTCGCTACAACGAAAGGCACCCTATATATGGACAGCACATCCACCGCGTCGAACACGGTGACGCGCGGCGTCGTTATGCTGACCCGCCTGTCCAGAAGCGTGAACATCGTCGTTGCGACCGCGCCCATGCTGATATTTCCTACTTCGCCGAGAATATCGATCTCGTCGCTCGTGAGCATCCCTTCCTTGCTGGGGAAATGCGCGGCGCCCGATTCTAGGCTCTCTGCCTTAGGTGATTCTTCATCAAGCCTGCCGAACAAATCGTCAAGATCGTCGTCGCTGCTGTCGCCGCCACCGCCCGCTTCATCCAGCATTGCGGCTATCGCTTCAGGCGACATTATCTCCGAACCCGAATCGTCGTCCGATGCGCCGCCGCCCGCTTCATCCAGCATCGCGGCTATCGCTTCGGGCGACATTATTTCCGAACTCGAATCGTCGTCCGATGCGCCACCGCCGCCCGCTTCATCCAGCATCGCGGCTATCGCTTCGGGCGACATTATTTCCGAACTGAAATCTTCGTCCGCCGCGCTATCGCCGCCGCCGGCTTCGTCAAGCATCGCGGCTATCGCTTCAGGCGACATTATTTCCGAACTGAAATCATCGTCTGCTGCGCCACCGCCGCCCGCTTCGTCCAGCATGGCCGCGATGTCCTCCGGCGACATTATATCCACTGACTCGGATTCGTCCGTACCCCCTCCGGTGAGCAGAGCATTAATTTCATCCTGCGAAAGACTCATTCTGGGTTTCCTCCTTGATAACATCGACGATCTGCAAGGCATATTTGGAACCCATTGTTCCAACTGTCGCACGGAATTTTGGAATATGCTGAATTTTTATCGTAACCGGTTGGCCGATTCCGTGTTCAAGCTTTATTACATCGCCGATCTGAAGGTTTACTATGTCGGACACTGTGGCAGAGGTCTGGTCGAAAATCGCAGTCATCGGGATTGGGGTAACAAGCAGTTGGCTGGTCAGCAGCGCGGTACGCTCTTCGCTTCTTCCGTCTTCTCGCGCCGCGCTTGAATACCACATGCGCGTATTCAACTGCTGCGCTACAGGCTCGATTGCGGTATGCGGTATGCACACGCTCATTAGCCCTGTCTCTTCCCCCATCGTAATATTCAGTATCGTGACCGCGACCGGCTCGTTGGGGGCGGTTATTTGCGCAAACTGCGAACTGGTCTCAATCCGCTCGATCTGCGTCTCCAGTTCGATTACCTTGTCCCATGCTTCGTCAAAGACGCTGATTGCCTGCCGAAGCACGCGCTCGACCAAGGCAAGCTCAATTTCTGTGAATTGCTTCAAGCTCTCGCCTGATGTAACGCCCCCGAACAGCCGGCTTATGAGCATATACGAGAATTCCGGCGACATCTGCACTATAAGCTGCCCATACAGCGGCGGCGCTTCTATGACTGCCAGCACCACCGGCGCGGGCAGAGAGTTGTTGAACTCGCTGTATGAACACTCCTCAATGGAGAGCACTTCACATTCGCAGGAGACGCGCAGTATGCTCGAGAGCCTATTCGAGAGTAGTTGGCTGAATGTCTCGAAAACAACGTGGAAAGTACGCATTTGCTCCTTTGGGAATCGGTTGGCCGTCCTGAAGTCATATTCCTTGACCTTCATCTTAGCCGGTCCGTCGGAAGCCTCCGCATCCGAAGCCGAGTCGCCTGTCATAAGCGTGTTTAATAGTTCGTCTATTTCAGCCTGTGATAATATATCTGACAAACTACAACACCCCCGATGGCAAATAATAAATTACAAATAATAAATAATAAATAGAGATTGACGATTAGCAAGTAACAAGTAACAAGTAACAAGTAACAAGTAACAAGTAACAAGTAACAAGTAACAAGTAACAAATTGTACGGGACAATTGGCGATTGGTCAACATTATTTGTACACTGTACATTGTAATTTGTACATTGATGTCTTATGCATTATGAATTATGAATTATGAATTATGAATTGTTATCAAGGGGGGTTAACTATGAGTAAGGCAGTTATAGCTATTGTTTTGGCGGCTTCGATTGTTACGGGGGCTGCGGGGTTTGTTGGGACTTCTTATGTTATGACGGGGGAGCTTCCTTTCGTTGGTGGGAGCAGCGCCACCCCGCGCGACCTTACAGGGTTTGTCCCTGAGGGCTTCGGTTGGGACAGGCTCCAAAACAGCAGATATGAAAACAGCCGATTCCTCGCGGGGAAGTATGTCAGGGAGGATGGCGACGCGGTGCTGTATATTGACTACGAGGACGAGCGCGTATATTTCGTCTTTGAGTTGTTCGTCAGCGAATCGAGGGGCTATAATGAACTCGAAATCTTTGACTATGCGGATATCGACGGCAGAAGGGCAACTAGCCGCGGAGATTATGAGATATCGTTTGAAAGCCTGAGAGATGGCGTTATTAGGCTTGAGGCGGATAATATCGACGAAGATTTCGCTCCGCCCGATGGCGTCTACTATATGGAAAAAGCGAAGTATGTAACTACGCCTCGTGTCGCGATTGAAGAAAGCGACAGAAGGCGAAGCGGCGATGGCGATAGGATCGGCGGCGGCACTGTTACCCCCGGTGGCGGCAATGGCGGCGGCGATGACCCGCCACCCCCCGGCGGAAGAGTAACTCCTTCTTCGCCTACCCCCAGCGGCGAACGCCCGCCGGTAGCCACCCACAACTGCACTCCCGAAGGCGCGTTTGCCGCTATGGTGCTACTCCTTCAGGACGAAGGCTATGATAACCGCACTATCCAAGGGATTTACGGAGCCGACGAGTATGACGCCATATTCGATTATTACACCGAAAGAGGCGCTGTACTCGAGGGAATAAAAAATGACTTTGACAAAATCGCAAACGACACCTCGGATGCATGGGTTGAAGCATTCGGTCTGAACAGGGCCCAAACCGATGAATTTATCAGAGATCTGATGAGGGCGATAATCGACTGGTTCTTATATTTTGAATATCGGATTGATGGCGTGGATTATGAGTCCGATAGCGCTGCCTATGTCAATGTCAATGTAACGCAGCGGGTTGAGTTTGACTTCCAGTATTTCATGGATTACTCGGTTGCGGAAACAATTTTTATACACGGTAATGAAATTCTGCAAATGAGCGAGCAGGAAAGAGTAGACTTTGTCTTTGATCTCGTCAAGGATTATTTGTTCAATCCATGGGACTACGGCGACGTGTCTGAAACAGACATCAATTTCCGTCTTCGCGCGATAAAGATTTCAAACGGCTGCTGGGTAATCGATAATTATCAGAACTTTGATATAACGGATATGTTTTTCAAGTTCTTCGACACCGGGAGACGTTGGTTCTAAAGCGGTCAAGACCGCTAATTGAGAGTTGAGAATTGATAGTTGAAAGTTAGGAGTTGGGAGTTAGGAGTTAGGAGTTAGGAGTTAGGAGTTAGGAGTTAGGAGTTAGGAGTTAGGAGTTATGCTACTGGCTATTTATTGCAATTGCAAGCAAGTTTTTTGACCCCTGACCCCTGTTACCTGTTACCTGTTACTTGTTACCTGTTACTTGTTTTTTGTGCATTGCACATTGCAATTTGCACATTTGTCTGGGGGGGTTACTTATGCAGTATTGTCTAAATTGTAATAGCGAAGTCAGTTCCGGTAAGTTTTGCGGAAAATGCGGCGCCTTGTTGCCTGAATCGGTTGTAGAGGATGCGCTGCCGCCGCAGGTGACGCACTATTCGGATGCGCCGCCGATTAGTGATGGGTCTGCTCCGCAGGAGTTGCAATCCGAGGAGAAAAAGCGGATTACGCCCAAGCATAAGCGGCTAATCATCATCTGCGCGGCGGCGGTGCTGGTGCTGTCGAGTGTTGCGGCGCTATTGTTTCTGCTGCCGAGGAGTCCTGAGAATGACGAAAGCATAGCGCGTCCGGCACGCCCAGAGCCGACTGACGAAGTGCAGCCTACACCTCCCGAAAACACCGGCAACACTATCATACAGAACACCAATCCTCCTGAAGATGTAATCCCCGAGCCCGAACCCATCGTGAGTACCCGCTCCGAGTACATTGCGATGTTGTACACCGCCGTGACGGGGCGCGAACCCGATGACGACATGCTTGTGAACGTAGGGCAATCGTATGTGGATGTGCCGATAAACGCGGAGAACTACTTGCAGATACAGTCCGCGATAAACTTTGAATGGCTGATATTCGAAGAGGACGTTGAGGACTTCATGTTCCGCCCGAGTGCCGTGGCAACACGCGCTTTCGCAGCGGCTACCGCCGTGCGCGCGGCCGGGTATATCGTGGCGATGGGCGATGGGGACCCGCCGAGCGACATCTACGGAGCGGAAGATGCATGGGGAGCGGTGATGGCATATAACCTCGGACTGCTAGACACCGACGAAACGGGCGCAAGCCGTCCGAACGACCCCGCCGACGAGGAGTTCATCCGCAGGAGCATCGAATTCGCGATAGAAGAACTCTCCGCGATGCAGGGCGAAGACAGGCTGGAACTCACATACGGCAGCAACGTCTATGACGCTAGGGACGCGCTCATGGGAGAGGTCACATATGATGACGTAATGGCGCTGTCGCTGACGATGCCCGCCGAGGCGGTGAGCTTCGAGCGCGGCGACATCATAATATTCCCTCCGACCGAACGCCATCCCACGGGAATAGCTCGTCGGATAGAGGACATAGACATTAGCGGCGTGACGGCGCACATATTGACGAGCGAACCCGATATAACGGACATATTCGACGAGATAGACGCATTTGTCAGCATAGACCTGACCGAGGAAGGCTTTGTGTTCAGCGCGTTCGAGGACGGCGAGGACGTGTTCGACGAAGGCTTCACGGAGCTCGATGCCATGATGCAGGTCTTTGAAATGGAAGGTCTGAACTCCGATCCCGACAGTTTGAGTTCAGGAGCGCCGTCGCGCACGATGGGAGGCCTTGCCGCAAATGTCTCTGAGCCCGCGCAGCTCTCGAGCCTTTCCTTCACGCACTCGTCCGATCAGACAATCAAGTCTCTGAGTGGCACGAGGCTGTCGTACAAGGGGTTCAGCATAGATTTCAAAAGAGCGAACATGACGTTTGTCGTGAACTACAGGGGCATAGGCAGCGCCAGAATTCCGCTGTCGATGCGGTGTGCCATCGACTACGATGTGGCGTTCGGTCTTCAGACGACGTTTTCGGACAGCGGCAATGGGGTCCTGTTTGGCTACGGGAAGGCTATTGACGTGAACAAGACGCGCGTGTTCGCCGCCATGATCCGCGTCCCCGTTGGATATTTCGTCGAGGGAGAAATAGATGTGAGAGCTCAGGCTTCGGGGATTGTAGCGGCAGGCGTCGGGCTAAACGGTGTGACCCACAGTCACACGCCCGGCAGTACGAGCGTGGATGTCGAAGGTTCTGTGAGGGGCGGGCTGACTACCGGACTTAAGGTGGAACTCGAGCTGTTTAGCCTGAACCTGTTCTCAGCGGGGTATGAACTGTCTATTGCGATAACCGCAAAAAGTGAATTCTACCCCGAGAGCGAGGACTACTGCGTGGACGTCGAGGTCGAGGGCAGCGCGAAGGTATACCTCACGCTGGTTAAGGGGATATGGGACGACATGGACAGGAGGTATAAAGCATTTCGGAATGACGTGTCCGAATATTTCGACAGTTATGTCGTCGACAAGGCTTTGGATATAGCGGACAGACATATTGGTACTCTGATAAAGACCGTCAGGGGTGCCACCAACTTCTCGAAGTCGGTGGACGCGCAGACGATACCTTTCAAGCACTACGAGGGCAAGGACATCAAAAACCTAAACCTTGTACCCGCCTGCACGAGGGACTTTGAGATATGCTGCGAGGAGCCGTCCACCCTAGCGGAGAAGGAGACGAAGAAACTCATAGTTTACCTCGACAACACGATAATGGGCACGCGAATCCTTCTGCCTTTCAGCGTGATAAGGATAGTTAACAATGACCCGAATATCGTTTCCGTCAACTCAGTGACGGGGGAAGTGACGGGTTTGAAAGAGGGGCAAGCCACGCTCGAACTGATACGGCAGTTCGCCGAGGTAGCGGGCGGGCCGCTTTTCGACTCGAATACGCGCACCAATGTTATAATAACCGTCACAAACGAGGATAGGCTCGTGTTCTCCCCACCGGATGCGACGGTGACGGGAACCGAGCGGTATTCGCCAAGGCTATATATTGTTGACTTTGAAGGCAAGTATACCCGCGTGAACTTCAACTCGGAAAGCTTCCTTCTCGCTCTGGGCGGCGGGCTTATTCTGGACGGCAATCAGGTTTATATGCCGAGTCCGGGAACCGGGGTGCTTTATGCGCGTTTCGGCGACGACCTCACGGGAGAAAGGGGTACTGCGACATTCACGCTGACATCGGAGGAAGAACCGGAACCCGAAGAAGAACCCGAGGAAGACGATGACGGAGACGGAGAAGGAGACGGCGAGGGCGACGGAGAAGGAGACGCAGACGCAGACGGCGAGAACGATGGCAACGATCTTCCACCTCAAGCAGACCTCGAAGAATCCGAAAATCCCCAGACCGGCGGCGGTTGGTACAATTGGGGATGATAAGACCTGTGACATAATTATTGTAGGGGTTGAAAATTTCAACCCCTACGAAATTTTCAACCCCTACAAATTGTTTGGATTGTGGATGTTATCCTATCGCTGTTAGGCCGCCGTCGGAGACGTAACTGGTTCTGTCAGAAGGGTACACCATTTCATGCTCTTCGACGGCAAAAGCGGCAATCGCATCTGCGTTGGTTCGTTAGTGCAGCACCAAAACCCTGTCTTTTTCGGGGATGAACGGTGCGAAATAGTTCATGGAATTGTTGGCGGAAACCAGCGAAGCCCTCAGACTGAACTGTTCCTCAATGTATTCGCGGTTCGAGATTAATTTACTTAATTGCGCGGCATCCAGAAATTCGAGCCTGTCCGAATATGAACGCTGTCGGCGAGGGGCGCACGCAAGCTGAAACAGCGTCTCATCCCCCCACTCTGCAATCATTCCGGCATCCCTGTAGGCGATTACCCGCAGTTCACTTCGCACGGCGTCATTGAATCGCGCGGGGTCTGACGCCGCAAGAACCTCCAGAGCTTTTTGCGGTTCGCTGTGGTTGACATATAGCCGCGCCAGCCTGTAAGTGGACCTGAAATCCCCCGGCATCGCCATCTGCGCGGAAAGATATGCCGCTTCGGCAACGTCGAATGAACCCGAAGCGGCAGCCTTGTCCCCTGCGGCATAATGACTCTCGCCTATCGCAATATACACAGAAAAGAACAGAATCGGGAGCGCCGCCGCGCAGATGACCACCGGTTTTATCAAACGAGCGCATTTTGTCGGCCCATTCGATCCATTATGCCTGAATCGTTTTGATGGCTCCGTTCGCTCCGAGGAGGGCGCCCCGTATGCACAGCACATGCCGAGAACCATCAGAGCCGGGAAAAATGCGAAGTTAAAATCAACAACGGAATGCAGCAATAGCAGAAGCAAAACAAAAAAGCGCGTGCGCCCATCTCGCTCGAAAGACGTTTTTTTGCTTTCTTTCCATGAATGAATTAGCGCCAGAGCAAATACTGCCGCAAGCGAGAGAAGCGCGGGAATCCCGGCATCCACCGCCGCTTGCAAAAATGCGTTGTGCAATTGTTTTATCACATAAATCGCGCTTTGCAGTTCATGTATTTTGAAGATAAAACCTTCCGGTCCCAGTCCGAAAACCGGGGTTGCAGCAATCGCTTTTGACGCATCCAGCCAATAGACGAGCCGCAACGCCATAGTCTCACCCAACAACAGCTCCGGTTTTAATGCAAGAGAAAATATGACCGCGAGTGTAAGCGCCGCCGCAGAAGCAATCGCGGTCTTTTTTGCTCTGCGCCAAAGCAGAAAATATGCAAATAAAAGCACCGCCATCTGGGCGATAGCAAGGCGCGACCCGGTCAGAAACATGCATACGGCGAGAACGGCGATTGCCGCACACTTCAGCGCTTTAGGGGCTGTTAAGAAACAAACTCTCCCCAATTCTGACCCCTGCCCCCTGTCCCCTGACCCCTTGCGATCCGAAGACCGCATTCCAATAAGCGCTAAGATTCCAAGGCCCAACAGCATCCCGCCCGTGTTTGCATAACCCAGCAGCGTCAACAGTCTCGGGCGCGGGTCGCTGTTATAGCCGGCGGGGACAAATGTGTTCGGGATATACGGCACGAGCGCGCCGAGCAGGCTTCCGACAGCCAAAAAGCACGCCCCCGCAACTATCACGGGAAGTATGCGCCGCGTATCCGCTACACAAAGGCAAGCAAGCAGTGGCACGCACATCAAAACGGTCTGCCCTGCGGCATAGAATGTGAGGCCTCCGACGGCAACCGAGGACAAGAGGTATAGGCATGGAAGAGCGGCAAGCGGGATATGCACGACGCAAAAAGAGACGCGCCCAAAAAGCAGCCGAAAAGC
>Ga0099364_10007506_pt1 | contig 15546 bp, 11 predicted proteins | sample TergutTh196P3_FD_73070 | JGI IMG/M metagenome (GOLD analysis project Ga0099364, IMG submission 73070) | Microcerotermes parvus P3 segment gut microbial communities from Pointe-Noire, Republic of the Congo - Th196 P3 | ecosystem: Host-associated > Arthropoda: Insects > Digestive system > Gut ... | reverse complement strand
TTATTTCAATCGCTCTTAGCTTGGTTATTGCCTTGTCGGGATTATTTGCGATTTACCCAGTTTTCGCAACTGATACAGACAAAATCACAGAAAAATTACATACTGTTCTCTATATTGACGGGGAGGAGTTTGTTATTGGGGCTGAGGTTAGTTTTGAGGTTGGGGAAGTGGAAGAGGATATAAATACATTAAAAATTGATGATAACACATATATTTCATTGCCAAATTCTTCTAATGTTTCAACTGACCCCAATAACCCTATTTCGCAATTTGTAAATAATGAATTGCTCATTATTGCCAACCCCGATACTGACTTAGAAATGTCCGCACTTTGCAAAGAGTATAATGCAAGACCGGTCGGTCGCTTTGGTGACGTATATCAAATACGTTTTGCTTCAAATTATACTTATGATGAACTTGAAAATATAGTAAATGAGTCTAAAGAAAAAGAGTTTATATATGACTGTTTCCTTAACCTTGTGTATGAAGAAACACTTGAAGATCCTAACCAATATTTAGACAATGTATACTATCCTTTGCGGGACACGGAATGGACTAATGAATGGGATTTAGAACCTGATGGCATAAATTGGGGTGTAGAAGCAATTAATGCACCACAAGCATGGGATAAATATTTGTCTTTAGATAATACGGAAATTATAGATGTTGGTGTTTATGATTGTTGTTTCTTTGAACATGAGGATTTAGAGTACGCAGAGCGATTTTTTAATGACCCCAACGCTTGTGGCGGTTCTCACGGCACACAGGTCGCAGGGATTATTTCTGCCGGATTTGATAACGATGTTGGCATTTCTGGCGTTGCACCTAGAACAAGAGTATATGGTTTTTCAACTACCGAAACAACTCCATTTGAAACAATAACAAATATAAAAAACGAAACATTTCTTGTAAAATACATGTTTGCTCTTCATGTTTTAATTTTAGAAAATAATTGCAAGGTGTTGAACTTTAGCCAAAATACAAGTAGGCTAAGAGGTTTCGCTGCTTCAAGAGGTAATTCTGATGCTCTAAACTGGGTAAATACACGGGCAAAAATAGTAGAAACATATTTGTTGTATTTACTTAAGCGGGAAAATGATTTTGTTCTTTGTGTAGCCGCCGGAAATAATAATACTATTCCATATATGGTAGATAGTAATAGCGAATATGGATATAGAACTTTACGTATGGGTGAAAGCAGAGATGGAAGTGTTCAAGGCAATGCTTTAGCAAAATATAATAATTTTCTAAATGCCATTGAAATCCCAGAAGTCAAGGACAGAATAATTGTGGTTGGCTCCATGAATTCAGAATATGAATATTCTAATTTTTCCAATGTTGGTGATAGAGTTGATATTGTTGCTCCAGGAGAACAAATATATAGTACTGTTGCAAATAATCGGTATGATAGTGACGATGGCACATCATTCGCTACTCCGCTTGTTACAGGTGTTGCTAGCTTGGTTTGGTCTGTAAACAGTTCTTTCACTGGTGCAGATGTAAAAGAAATTGTTTGCAAAAAATATGACGAAACAATAATGGTTAAGGATAATACCGATTCACCTACTACAGGTGATTTCAAGTTACTCAATGCAAGATTAGCCGTTGAAGAAGCTTTGCGGAAAAGTGGGGTTGATATTGAAGAAGAAAAAGGCTTCGGCGAATTAAGCGGAAAAGTGCAAGACAGCGAAACGAAAGAGCCTGTTGCAAATGTTATTGTTCAAGTTTGGAATGAGGTCGGAGATGTTAAAATAGCCGAAACATTAACAAACGAAAACGGAATTTACCTCTTTACTGATTTGCCAGAGGGGCGGTATACAATTGCTTTTATGCTTTTCGGTTACGAAGCCGTCGATAGTATGAAAACTACCATTGAGAAAGATTGGCAAACAATTCTTGATACTGTTTTGTTGGAGAAATTTATTCCTGATAAACCACCTGCGCCAGATGGCTATATAGGTATTTACACGGCAGAGGACTTAGACAACGTGCGGAATAACCTAGAAGGCAATTATATTTTAATGAACGACATTGATTTGGCTGATTGGGGTGATTGGGAGCCGATAGGGGATAATGTTAACGCCTTTAGAGGTGTTTTCGATGGCAATAATCTTGTCATCAAAAATATGCTTATTGATATTAATAATGATGTTGATGATATTGAAATTGGTTTATTTGGTAGAATATATAATGCTACCGTTAAAAATCTTGGACTTTCAAATTCAAAAATAAACTCTACTTCTGCTTTTGATACTTCGATAGGCGGAATAACAGGAATAGCCCTTTATTCTATTATCTCGAATTGTTCTTATTCTGGGAATATAAGCGTATATTCATATTCAGATGAATTTTATGGAAGAGTAGGAGGAATCGTTGGGTATAACGGCTCTACTATAATTGAAAAATGTTACAATATAGGAGATATTGAAATTACTACAACGTCTTCTTATTCATATGCTTGTTTAGGAGGAATATGTGGTTATTTAAGTACAGGCGGTTCAATTAACAGTTGTTTCAATTCTGGAAAAATTACTGCTGTATCATCGTTGCAAAATGATGAATTGATTGCAGGTGGAATTGTAGGTGAAGTATTATGTTCTACATATGACAAGCCAGAAAGTATTACTCTAACGAATTGTTACAACACTGGAGATATTAGCGGAACACTTGCAGGTGGAATAGCAGGAAGTTTTCAAGCTTTAAATTTTTACATATATGTAACAACTTCTATATCAATGGATTATTGCTATAATAGAGGTGTTGTAACATCGGACGTTTATAAAGGTGGCTTAGTGGGATACATATATGCTCGAAGCGGAACTTCTGTACGACTTACGACTTGCTATTATCTCAATAATATTTCACAGACTGTTGGTTCAGGAGGAAATACACCCAATGTCAAGTCTTTAACATCCCAAGAAATGCTCCAACAATCATCCTTTGTTGGCTTTGACTTCGACACCATTTGGGCTATAGACCCGAACAAAAATGACGGATACCCATATTTGCGATAATAGTTAAAACTTGACGGTATAATCGACAAGCCAACGGGGACAGAATTCTAAAATTCTGCCCCCGTCGGCATTTTATTTTGATTTAAGCAGACAACGCCTTTTTGCCAAGAAATTCTTCCAAAAGTTTTTCCTTTTTGCCTACGGCGATAAACTCCATATCGGTTATTTTAACCTCGCCATTATAGCTGTAAGCCGTTATATTAGAGATGAACTGATGTACAAATTGCCTTTTTTCTCCATTGCTTAAGTTGCCCCAGTTTTCTTTTATATTGCCGATTATGCTTTCTATGTCATTGTATTCCACCTCTTTTTCATCGCCCTGTATGCTTTCTATTTCTGTTCTAAGGGAATTAATTTTTTGCCTTATATCATTTGAAAAACCTTTATATTCTTGCAAGGTCAATTCATCACTAAGAAATAGCTCTTTTAGTTTTTCTCTTTTTCTTTCTAGCCTTTCAATTTCTGTATTGATTTTTTTGTTTCTTACTTCGCTTTGATTTTTAACATCAGACAGGGAAGAAAGAGGGGCAGGCTTAAAGTTTTCGATTGCCGATATGTAATCTGTAAATGCATTATCTATTTTTTTATAGGAAAACCCTTTAGCCTTACAATTGCCGTTTCCTGAAGAATAACAGTAATAGCGAATATATAGTCTTACAGAGCCGTCTTTTTTTGTCTGTTGGTTCTGATGAGCGCACATTCTAGCTCCGCACACACTACACCTTAACGCACCTAAGAAGTAAGTGTTATCACTGGAATATTTTTTAGTGTCATATTTTTTTCTTTTCTTCATGATTTCTTGTGCGTTGTAAAAAACTTCTTCATCAAGTATCTTCTCATATTTTCCGTCTTGCTCAAATTTTGCAGAATATTTTTTATTGTCAAGCCCATAACGCACTTTGCCAATATACAGAGGATTATATAAAATCGAATGTATGGTTGATTGACACCATTTTCCCCCGCGTTTAGTTGGGATTTTTTGTTCAATCAGCTTTTTACTAATTTTCGTCATAGATTGACCGCTTATGTATTGCTCATAGATATATTTTACTATTTCGCTTTCTTCTTCATTTACTGTCAATTCTCCGCCGATGTGATAGTCATAACCATATACACCGTTGGTGTTAGTATAGTTTCCCTCTCTAGTCTTTTGTTCATATCCAAAGCTAACCCTTTCGGCAAGGTTTTCACGCTCAAACTCGGCAAATATTCCGACTATCTTCAAAAACATTCTGCCTGTTGCTGATGATGTGTCTATCGATTCCATCAATGAATTAAACTCACAGGAACACTTTTTAAACAGTTCCGTCAATTCAATCAGATTTTTTGTAGAACGTGTTAAGCGGTCAATTTTGTATACCAAAACATTATTGATTTTTCCGTTCTGTAAATCCTTTAAGAGTCTAACCATGTCGGGGCGGTCTTGGATATTCTTTCCGCTCACCTCATCAACGTAATAGTCGTAAATTTCCCAGTCACGTGCCATTGCATATTTTGTTAGCTTATCCTTTTGGGCATTTATTGAAAAACCCTCTTTTGCTTGCTCGTCTGTACTCACTCGCATATAGATTGCGGTGTTAAGAACTTTGTTTTCCTCCATTTATAAACATCTCCTCTTTAAATACTAAAGGCTGATTTTTTTCCTGTTCCTTTAATATCCTTGGAATTGACGTTTTCAAGAAAAACTTCATCATTGCAATTTGGGTTTCTCTTGTAATTTCGGGAATTGATTTCTCTTGCTCGCTATTTTCCATGCAAACCACCTCAATACATTATAGTGGCATTTTTAGAAAATATGACTAGTGTTTATTAAGCATACAAAGCCTTTTGTATATGTAAAGAACACTAGTGAAATCAATCTTTTTCACTAGTGTTCATTGGCTATGCGACTTTATTAGTATTCACAAGCTCCGTTTCACCGCCACGCAGTGAGTCCATCCACACGGTTGTGTAATTCTGAATCAGGTCGTATTTTAGCAGCTCGCGGGACATCACAGCGATATCGTGAGCGCTAGTCAGGTGCTTCTGTGTGGTATCGTCAAGCCCTGTTCCGTTCTCAAAATAGCTGTCCGCCATACCCAACTGCACTGCCCGCTCATTCATCCTGTCAACAAATGCTTCCTCACTGCCGAAAAGATGCTCGCCAAGGGCGGTTGTGGCGTCGTTGGCGCTGTAAATCGCCGCCGCCTTGAGCAGCTCGTCTACACTCATCACCTCCCCCTCCTTAAGCCAAATCTGGGAGCCGCCCTTCCCTGCGGCATTTTTCGTTGCGGTGACTTTATCGAGCAGGCGCAACTCACCGCGGTCAATGGCTTCCATAACCAACAACAACGGCATAATTTTCGTCACAGATGCAGGGTAAACCTTGTCGTGCTCGTTCATTTTTGCCAAAATTTGCCCACTGGAAGCGTCCATCAATACCGCGCTTTTCGCTTTTAAGGTGACGGGCATATCCTTGTTTTTACTAGATTTTTCATCCTTTGCTTCAGCGGCGACAGGCACAGCGTTTTCAAGAGAAGTATCCCCCAATGCCGCTGCCGTAAACGACAGCAGGAGCAATAGACTAATTACAAGAGTTACAGACTTTTTCACAAATAAAACCACCCTTTGCGCATTTTTTAAAATGTTATGCGCGAAAGTGCGGTTTAATTCATTGATCGCGGGAACAAATTTTCTCCCTGATCACCTGAGCTGTAACAAGCCTGTCCCGCCGTGCATATTGTGGTAATGACCCAAACCTGGAGGACGACTGCAGCGTCACGTCGGGGGGCGGGAACAATGTCACGGAGGGCAAAATATGTCAAATTACAATCAAAATTCCCATAACTCTTGTGAGAGACAACACTATGGATGCAATGCCAGAGATGAGCAGATTCGCGAAATCGTACCCGAACTTAGTGAAGCCATCGAAATTTCAAGCGAACTGCGCGATAGCGTACGTTTTGAGGGCGACCGCATCAACCGCGAGCTTCTTGAGCGCGAGAACGACCGCGGCTGCAATAGCGGCGGCTGTAATAGAGATTGCGACGAGTGCGGCTGTGAGCCTGTACCCGGTCCGCGCGGTCCTGAAGGTCCTCGTGGTCCTATCGGTCCTGAAGGTCCTCGCGGCGCGAGAGGCGACAAGGGTGATAAGGGCGACCGCGGCTTGTCTGGCTTGAAAGGCGAACGCGGTTCCACAGGTCCTCGCGGTGAAACAGGCTCTCGCGGTCCGGCTGGCTCTCAAGGGCCGGCAGGTGCGAGAGGTCCGGCGGGTCCCCAGGGTCTGATTGGTGCAACGGGGGCTACCGGCGCAACAGGTGCTACCGGTGCGAGAGGTCCGGCAGGTGCCACTGGAGCCACCGGTGCGAGAGGTGCTACCGGGGCGGCTGGTCCCAGGGGTGAGCGCGGCGAGCGTGGACCCCGCGGTGAGGACGGCGTGTTGTCCTCGGCGTTCGGCAGTCTTTATAACAGTGACTCAATCTGCAAGGGACTTGGTCATGATTACCTGAAACTCGAATTGAACGCAGGTGCAGCACTCAAGCATTTCCACGTCATCGACGACGGTCTTGTCGCCGAAAAGGTGGGTTGGTATCTAGTCACCTATGATGTGGATTTCTCTAGCAATCTGAAGTCAAAAGTCAGCTTCCACCTACAGGACAGCTATGGACATCCCGTACCACTGAGCAAGTTCAGTGAGAATACCCATTGCGATGAACTGCATGAGGTGAGCAAGACTGTCCTTGTCTATCTTGACAAGGGAGAGAGCCTGCAATTGGCGTGCAAAGCGGCTTGCGATTGCCGCGTATCACTGCCTGCACAAGGGGCTTTGATTACGGCGATTAAGATTGCCTGATAGCCACTTAACCAACGAGGATACAGGATTGAGGATAAACTCTCAACCCTGCATCCTCATTCTTTAACGCGCACTTTTTCCTTTGAAAACAATTCCCGCAAACCCAACAACAACAAAAATCCCCCAAAGATTTTGCCCAACCAATCCGCAGAAATTGCCCCTGCAATCCACACGCCCAGTCCCACGCCCAAAACCCCGCCGATTGTGACGGGCAGTGCTTTTTTCCAATCGATGAGCTGTTTTTTTGTGTAAAAAACAATGGCAATCAAAGCGCAAGGGATGAAGAAGATCAGGTTGATGCCCTGCGCCTGGATTTGCTCCATGTGCAACGCCAGTACCAAATAAAGCAAGAGTATCCCGCCGCCGCCCAGTCCAAGGGATGCAACAAGCCCGGAAAAAAATGCCGCCAAAATGTTCCATAGAATCAAGGCAAATCACCTACAGTATTTCGTATTCATGCTTCAGAGCTGAAATTCCAACCCTTTTATTCCGCCGACAAAAATTAGCCTTTAATCATCCGAAAGCCTGCCCAGAGCATAAAAATCGCAAAGATCTTGCGCAAAAGCTTGTCGGGAATGTGAGGCAGGAGAAACATACCCGCAATGGCGCCGATTGCCCCTGCGGGCAGATATGGCATTGCGTCGGCGAACTGGACTTTTTGAGTGACAAGATAGACAATCGCGCTGACCAATGTCAGCGGGAGGATTACGGCAATCGCCGAAGCGTGGGCTTTTTTCTGCTCCAGACCGCGATTTTTCAGTAGCGGCACCACAAGCATTCCGCCTCCAGCGCCGAGCAGCCCGTTGATAATCCCCACTAAAAAACCAATACCCGAGCTGAGTAAGTTTTCTTTTCCCAGTGCTTTTTTCAATTTCATGAACATAGTTTTACCTATAGATAATGATATATGCGAGGCTAAAAATGGATAAAATTACCATAAAAAAACGGCATATATACGCGCTGATTTTAGCGGCGTTGTTGTTAGTGTTTATCGGCTGCTGCTACCTTGTGGACAGGGGCAACCGACAAGCGTTGGGAGTGGCGGCGTTGATGGAAAACCCTGTGTTTATTGTGGACGCGGGACATGGTTCCCCAGACGGCGGCGCTGTTGGAGCAGACGGAACATTGGAGAAGGATATCAATCTTGCAATAGCTATGTATCTGCGTGATTTTCTGCGGGCATTCGGGCATGAGGTCATCATGACGCGTGAGGGTGACGAGAGTATCCACGGTGAGGAGGCGACGACAATACGCCAGAAAAAGGTGTCGGACATACACAAACGCACGGCGCTTGTGAACGACACACCCAGGGCTGTGCTGTTGAGCATCCATCAGAATAAGTTCCCGCAAGAGCACGTTAACGGTATGCAGACGTTTTATTCTCCAAATAATCTCAAAAGCTTTGCCCTGGCGCAATCCATACAAGACAGTGTAAGGGAGCTGACTCAGCCGAAAAATCATCGTAAGGTCAAGCCTGCCGGGAACAATATTTATCTTCTGCGCTACGCTCAAGCTCCCGCAGTGCTGATTGAGTGCGGATTTATCTCCAACAGCGCGGAACGGGAAAAACTCAAGACCATCCAGTACCAAAAGGATTTGGCTTTTGCTATTGCTTTGGGCGTGTTGGGGTAAGCTTTTGCACAGGCTGAATGGCAGGCATGCACGCGCCGAGTGGTAGGTCGAGTCAATGCACTAACTTTTGGATGTGCATTTTCGCGAGAATTTTTGCCGACTTGCCGAACAGCGAATCCAAGAAAACTTGAATATTATCAGAAAAATCGTTCTCAATTCATTGCGTTTTTACAAAAATACTCACAACTTGAAGGCTACTTTTTCTCACCTCATGCTCGAGTGTTTGATGGATCATTTTTAGGTCGTGCAGACCCACAAATGAGCCGCATAGCACAATCAAAATGGCGTCTTGGATATTGCAGAAATATCTGTCGTGGCAGCGCAGGATTTTCACCTCGCCTAGCATTTACTTCAATTCATTTAACTCGTTTATTCTCTAATTATCCCATGTTTTTCAAGCGCTGTCGTCTTTTGTGATGAATTGTCACGAAAAATAGAACGGCGTGAATTGCAATGCGGAATAGATGACAATTTCCTCAAAATGTGGTATAATATCAAAAAATGCTTATAAAAGGACAGGATTAAACCATGTACATAAAAAAACTAACCGCCTGCCTCTTGATAATTGCGACTCTTTTCGTCGTACCCGTATTTGCTTTGGCGGAGGAAGCCGCACCCGTTGTTCTCGCACCCGGTGAACACAGCGAGGCTGCTTGCAATCACGTACCGATTATCGTCTGCGAGGGTGCGTGGCACGATATTTATGTTGATGCCGGCACGCCCGAGCAGGCGGTGGGTTGGTCAACCGGCGGCGGCGGCGAGGAGATTCTCTCTGAGTTCACCGACCTTTTGCCCGAAATCCCCCAGTATATTCGCCAGGAGGAGTGGGATAAAATCGCGGATATTATGGTGGAATTTGCCAACGCCATGTTTGGACCTATCCGCTTTGACGGCGACGGAAACAGCGTCAACAAGTTTGATGGCGACCTGAGTGGCATGAACAGCGAAATTGAAACCCGTAACCATAAAATCAATCCCGAACAGCGCGAGTTCAACTACCGCTACGACTGGCGGGAGGATCCATGGTTGTTGGCGGAGCGTATGCACAACATGATTGAGGCGGTCTGTGAGGCGACGGGTCACAGCACTGTCAACGTGGCGTCCCAAAGCGGTTCCACCGTCATCTTCATGGCGTATTTGGTACGATACGGCACACAGCGCATTGCCGCCCTCACTATCCGCTCCACATTCCACAAAGGCTCAACGGTTCTCGGGGACTTAGTCAACGGACGTGTCAAGCTAGATGCCAATGCCCTGTCACGCACCAACTTCTTCAAGGATTTCGGCGTGCCCAACCACGAGATGATTATGAGCGTCCTCCAGGCGGCACATCAGGCGGGACTCCTTGCGCCCTTGCTCACGACTGTGAACCGCGCCTTGCCCCGCATACTGGACAGATTTTACGAAAATGCGTTCGTCCCTTCTGTACTGACAATTCCAATGTTATGGGCGTATGTTCCCCCTGACGATTACGAAAGCGGCAAGGAATTTTGCTTTGGCGACAAAAAGGACCAATACGCGGGACTGATCCAGAAATTGGATCGCTACCACTACAGAGTGAAACTCAAGGCAGACGAGTTGCTGCAGGAAACGGCGTGGAAAATCCCCGTGGGTACATATTTGGGCTACAACTCCACATTGTTTTTCGGCGTTGAAAACAGCAACCGCGACGGAGACGGTATTATCGACACCGCCCTTATGTCCATGGGGGCAATCTGCGCCACGCCCGGTAAACGCCTTGGTGTGATGGGAGTTTACAGGCAAAAGGTGAACTGCGGTCACGACCACATTTCCCCAGGCAGGACTGTCGATGCCTCCGCCTGCCTTTTCCCTGAACACACATGGTTTGTGCGGAACGATCCCCATATTGGCGCAACCAATATGGTTTGGGCAAGGTGGTTTTTTGACTCACCCAAAACACCCAGTATCCACACCAACCCCCAGTATCCCCAGTATGTCCAGTTCAGCAGTGAACTCGACACCTTTGTCCCCCAGGAAATTCCCACGCTGTGGGATAAGACGAGAGAGTTTTTCAACCCAATGAGCCGTATGCAGGATTTCGCTCTCGGGCTTGTGCGTTTTGTGGTTTTCTTGAGTACGTGGTGGATATAACTTGCTTTTTTCTATTAGATATCGTATAATATAGGCGACGGTAAATCTTGCATAAAGGTGAGCAAATGAACATCCTATTAGTCTGCCCCCGTGCATCCCGCACAACAAAAACTTTCCCCAGTGCTCCCTTAGGCGCGTTGGCGATTGGCTCTTACGCTCAACGGGAGGGGCATAGTGTCAAAATTGCAGATTTCTCCGCAACCCGCAAGAGTATTGATTATTTCCTCGAAGATTTTACACCCGATGTTGTAGGGATTTCTTCAATTTCACCCTTGACTATCCCCAACGCTGTTGACGTTTCCCGTTATTTCCGCGAAAAGAGCGTTCCCGTGGTTTGGGGCGGCACCTTTGCCACTATTGTACCGGATCAGATTTTGCTAGAGGGAGCGGCGGATTACGTTGTGATGAGCGAGGGTGAGATAACCTTTACCCAGCTTTTGAAGAAAATCGAGGGGAATGAAGAAATTGGTGACCTGCCTGGACTTGTTTATCTGGACAAAAACGGCGAGCCGTATCACACTCCGCCGCGCCCTTTTGGGGATCTACAGGATTTCCCCAAAATCGACTGGTCTTTAGTGGACATTGAAAAATACTGGCAGCATTTGCCTAGCGCATCCCGCAGTGTTTATGTCTACAAATCCAAGGGCTGTCCCTGTCAGTGTACTTTTTGCTTCAACCCGTATTTTCACCGTTCTCAATACCGCCAACGCAAACACGAGGATGTGCTTGAGGAATTGCAGGAGCTTGCCGCCATGGGCGCCGACGGGATATTTTTTGCCGATGAGTGTTTCTGTGTCGGCTCTGAACAGTTGCTGTCATTTTGTGCAAAGCTCAAGGAACTGAACTTGAATCTCTCGTGGTATTGCCAAACTCGCTTGGGTGTGAGCCGCGAAGAACTCCAGGCTATGTATGACGCGGGCTGCCGTCTTGTTTTTTTCGGTATCGAAACCGGCTCACCCCGTATGCAAAAGCTCATAAAAAAGAACATACGGCTAGAAAAATTGGAAGAAACTGTAGATATTTGCCGTGAAATCGGGATAATCACAAACTTGGCGATAATCTTAGGCTTTCCTGAGGAAACCGAAGAGGATTTGCGCCAGACGATAGATTTGATTTTCCGCGCTTCAGGTGACATCACTGCGCCGAACTTTTTTGTTCCCGCTCCCCATTCAGAGACATGGGAGACCTGTTATCCCACAGTTGAAAATCCCCCTGAGGTGACACTGGAGAATTGTTACAATTTGTTTTCGGACGAAACGGGTGCCTTTATGTTCTCCGAAATTCCCCGCAAAGAATTGTTCGTCGTCCAAAAATTTATCCTGCTTTCTAGCGCTCTTCGTATGCCAAGCCACGGAAAAGACCCCTTTTTCATCTTAAAACGCTACATAATCGATACTCTGCGCTTTGCGAAAATTTACGGAGTTGCTAAAGGCATTTCATATGTTTTTAACTTGGCAAAAGAGGTTTTAATTATGCTTTGGTATGTCGCCATGTACCCCAAAATACGCAAGAAATATGGGCTTTATATGAGAAACTTCAAGAAGGGTTAACTATGAATGTACTGCTACTTTGCCCAAAAACCCCAACAACCTCCGCTCTGCCTGCATTACCTTTGGGTGCGTTGGCAATTGCGTCATACCTAAAAGAAAAAGGCTATAGCGTAAAAATCGCCGACTTCACCGTCAGCAAAAGAAGCCTCGCCTATTATCTAAAGGACTTCAAGCCAGATGTAGTGGGTGTTACTTTGATGTCCCTGTTGGGTATACCTCATTCGCAAAAACTTTCAGCACACTTTCGTCAGCTCGGAATTCCCGTGATTTGGGGCGGTAATATTCCCTCTTGTTTACCTGAAGAAATATTGCGTGAGGGGGCGGCGGATTATGTTGTCATCAGGGAGGGTGAGAGCGTTTTCCACGAGCTTTTGCAAAGGATAGAAAAAGGAGAAAGTGCTCACGATGTTGGCGGTATCGCATATTTGGACAACGATGACAAGCTGCAAATGCCTCCCCGCGAGCAGATGTTTGAGGATTTGCACTCTTTGCCGCCCTTGGATTTTTCGTTTGTAAATCCACGCAACTATTACCAACACTATCCTAGTTGCTCAAAAGGGATGTACCTATACTCATCCAAAGGTTGTGGTGGCGTTTGCGCTTTTTGCTTTAATCCTCATTTCAATAAATCTGTACACCGTCCAAGAAATATCGAACACGTTTGTCATGAAATCCGCATACTTGTGAATGAATATGATGTTGACGGTATATTTTTTTGTGACGCGGACTTTTGCGGCGACAAGCAAGAGCTTTTTAACAAATGCGCAAAACTAAAGGCGTTGAATTTGCCCTTTGTCTGGGGATGTCAGACAAGAATTGGCATCACCAAAGAAGAACTGACTGCTATGTATGACGCAGGCTGTCGTTGGGTGATGTTCGGCGTGGAAACGGGTTCTGAACGTTTGCAGGCGAAAATCAACAAAAATCTAGACCTCGCGACGGTTCATAAACCATTTGAATATTGCCGCGAACTAGGAATAACCACAATTGCCGGTATAATTCTTGGTTTGCCTACTGAAACACAACAAGATTTGCGCGACTCAATAAGCGCGGCGTTCCGCATGAAATCCCATATTACAGCATGCCAATTTTATTGTGCTTTTCAACATACGCAGTTTTTTGACGAACTCGTTGAATCAGGCTTGTTGAAAGAGCCGAAAACATTAAAACAATGGCTTGGCTTTTTTGCTTTAGAGAGCGGAAAAATAACAATGGGCAATGTTCCAAACAAGGAATTACGCGTTGTACAAAAATTTTTCCTTTTTGCCAGTGCTGTATTGCCCCAACCTCATACGTCTGGTCGCTTTTTCCTCTTCAGGCGTTATATCGTTGATACATTGCGCTTCATGAAGCTCAAAGGTTTCTTCAACGGCATCGCCTTTGCCGCCGCACTTGGAACGGAAGCGGTTAAGATGCTCTGGTACATCACAATGTACCCCAAAATCCGCAAGAAATATGGATTATATCTAAGAAACTTTAAGCAACAATAAGGTAGGCTGAAAATGATGGCACACACGGCGAAAAAAATCAGAAACATTCTGTTGGTATCCCCCCTAATGCCGGCGACTAGCGCGTTGCCCACATTGCCTTTGGGTCTGCTTGCTATGGCGAGTTTCCTCAAGGAACACGGCTATAACGTCAAAGTGGCAGACTTTTGTGTGAGCCGCAAAAAGCTCTCCCACTACCTAAAGAACTTCACTCCTGACGTGGTGGGCGCAACCATGATGTCCCCCATGTCCATCCCCCACTGCATAGAGCTCTCCCGTTATTTTAAGGAGTTGAGGATTCCCTTTGTTGTGGGCGGCGCCGTCCCCACCTGTTGCCCTGAGCCCGCGCTGATTGAGGGCGTGGTGGACTTTATTATTCTCCGCGAGGGGGAAAGTACATTCCTTGAACTCCTGCAGAAACTTGAAAAGGGTGAGGACGGACACGATGTGGCGGGGCTTGCCTATTTGGGTGACGACGGCAAGGTGGTTATCAATCCTGAACGTCCACAACAGGACTTGTGTGCCTTGCCGCGGTTAGACTTTTCATTTGTCACCCCAAAAGCCTATTTTCAGCACTACCCGGGGACGGCACGTTGTCTGTACCTCCACACCTCCAAGGGCTGCGAGGGTAATTGCGGTTTTTGCTTCAACCCCCACTTCAATAAATCCATCCACCGTACGCGGAACGCGGACACAGTTTGTGAGGAAATTCGCGAACTTGTAACCAAATATAACGCCGACGGTTTCTATTTCTGCGATGCCCATTTCGGCTCGGACAAGGAGCACTTACTGGAGCTTTGTGCCAAACTCAAGGCGGTGAACCTCCCATTTACGTGGGGTTGCCAGATGCGAATCGGCGTGAGCCGCGAAGAGCTGCAGGCGATGTATGACGCGGGCTGCCGCTCGATTATGTTCGGCGTGGAAACAGGTTCGCCGAAGATGCAGAAAAAAATCAACAAAAACCTTGACCTCAGCGCAGTACCCAAGCACTTTGACGACTGCCGGGAGATTGGCATCGCCACAATCGCGGGGATAGTCCTGGGATTGCCAGGCGAGGGAGAAAAGGAGCTGCAGGAGACCATTGACCTTTGCTTCCGCATGAAGCCCAATATCACCGCCATGGGCTTTTTTGTCCCCTTTCCCACGATTCACCTGTGGGACGAGGTTTTCAACGCGGGCAAGGTGACTATGCCCGATTCCCTCATGGGCTACCTTGAATGGTTCACCCTTGAGAGCGGAAACAAGGCGTACGGCGATGTACCCAACAAGGAACTGCGCGTTGTGCAGAATTTTTTCCGCTTTATAAGCGCAGTAATTCCCCAGACGGAAGCGACAGGGCGTTTTTTCCTATTTAAGCGCTATCTCATAGATATCCTGCGCTTTGCGCGGGTCAGAGGCTTTTCAAGCGGTTTAGTGTTTGCCGTTGCAATTTATTGGGAAGCCGCAAAAATGTTCTGGTACACCTTCGCCTACCCCAAAATCCGCAAGAAATATGGGCTGTATCTTAAAAATTTACATTAACACTCCCCGCTGACGACAACAGCCCCAATCTTCAACAAGCCCTCAATCCGCGCGCCGGCAGCGTCTTCACTGGCGGCGATAGCGTGTGTGTAAAGCTTAATCATTGGTTCTGTGCCAGAGGGGCGCAAAACTAACCAGGCACCGTCGGCAAAAATGAACTTCATCACGTTGGAGCATGGCAGGTCGATGGATGTTTTTTCGCCTGTTTTCACGCAAACTCGCTCCTGTGACAGATAGTCCTCAATGACGACGGGCTTCTCGTCGGCAAAGGCACGTCTCCAGTCTTTGCGCAGATTTTTCATGATTTCCTCACGCTTTGCCACGGTCATATCGATTTTCTGCAAATGTTCCTTTGCATAGCCGTATTTTGCCCACAACGCCTGTAATGCGTCATAAAG
>Ga0099364_10007505_pt1 | contig 15546 bp, 12 predicted proteins | sample TergutTh196P3_FD_73070 | JGI IMG/M metagenome (GOLD analysis project Ga0099364, IMG submission 73070) | Microcerotermes parvus P3 segment gut microbial communities from Pointe-Noire, Republic of the Congo - Th196 P3 | ecosystem: Host-associated > Arthropoda: Insects > Digestive system > Gut ... | reverse complement strand
ATATCGCTCACTCCGCTACGCTCCGTTCCCGATATTCAAAATTTCACCGATAGATGCTAATTCCATTAAAAATTTTGAAAAAATGTCTTGACAAGCCGACCACTTTATACTAAACAGTGACTAAAGACAAGATTCGTCGTATTCCATGTATTAGGAGTTATCATTCAAAAACATATTTCATAATGTAAGCATATATTGCTTCGCCTGATGTGCCGTCAGGATTGGCAATACACTCTTCAAGCATTGTCACCTGCTTTCTAATGAAGTAATGCGCTTCTTCATTGCTTGATTTATTGACAATATAATTAGTAAAAAAAACAACGTTTGCAAAAAGCGATTCTGGTAAATAAAAATCTTGCCACTTTTGTGCGAAATTCGCCTTATCAAGGAACAATCTGTTCGTATTCGAGTTAATATGCTCAATTAGATCATTTGAAAGATGTATACACTCTTCTGATCTTCTGTTGTCCACTATGTCGTATGTAATGAGTGAATTGAGAGCTGATGTGTTTTTGTGGAGATATGCAGTGTTACCACTGAGACTACTCTCAATCCAATCTGAATTCATTTTTTGTAAGAATTCATCGACTAGCTCTTCAACAACAGTAATTTCGCAATTCTCAATATTGATTTTTAAAGAAATATTACTTGTTGAAGGAAAACACCACACATACCCCATCGAATAGTGGATATTCCACACCCCTTCACGTACATTAGTAGGGTTCTCATACTCGATGAGTTCATTGCTCGATTCTATCCATTTTACTAAATAGGAACACTCTTCTTGAGGAACCAACCAGATGTGCGTCCCGTCATGAGTCAGATCTCTAAAACCAACTGCTGCAGTATCTAATTGGTATATTTTTGAAGTACCTGTGTCCATATCAAAAACTAGAATCGCCTTTTCTGACTTAAATGGGCAGTATAACTTGTTATTAACGGCACAGATTCGTACAAGTTGATGATGACTTTGTACTCCTAGAATCGCATTGGCATCATCAATCCATTTGTCAAAACAAATTGACTCTCCAGTACGAACATCATATCTAACAATTCCTCTAAACATATACCCAACGTAGAAAATAAAGTTTTTATACGATACAACAGAAAAAAAACTGAATAAACAGACTTTTTCATTTATTTCAGGAGGCATAATAATCTCTTCGAATTCATGACAAAATATATCATAGACATAGAAATAGCGACTATTGTATGGAGCAAAATATAGCTTCCCAGTATTTTCAGCCATATACCTGCTTATCCATGCCGCGCTCACATCATGTTTCGGAAAACTCCCCATATACCCAACTTCGCGTGTAGTTTTATTAATCCTGAGTAAAGCATTAAACTCAATAGCTGAAAACCATAAGTACTCACCATCATCGTAAAAATTTTCCGATGCAATAGAGTGGTTGCGAAAGTCAATCTCATACGTAGGTACGCTCTGGTTTGCAATCATGATATGCTTACCCACGATGCCAAATAGAAGCGTCATTGAACTTGGATCACCATAATAGGCATCCGTCCAAGCTATCGCTCGATGTAAGTCAGGCGAATCATCAAAAATACCCCAGCCTCCAGCTTTATATTCATCAACAATTTTTCTATATTCTTCTAAGAGCATCGGGCGCATACTCCTATATGTTGCTTCTGTAAGAGGGTGCGGTCGCCACCAGAGTACAGCATCATCATAGAGACGGAAAGCATCGAGCATATTTCGCAGTTTTATTAAGTACTGTACATCATTTTGCAAAAGTGCGGCGATACCTGTATTAAACAAAACAGCTTTTTTACCAACGAGAAGTTTCTTCCACTCAGCTGGAAGTGTGAAGTCTTTGCGTTTCGAGTTTAACACTTTATCAAACTTTGGACTTCCAAGAGCGACAAACTTCTCATACGGATTTCCACAATTCTTTTCAACCATCTCATTGTGTACTTGAATATATGTTTCACGAATTTTTTCCGATTGAAGAACCACTCTGTGAGCATAAATACACCCTGGTAACAAGCAGAAATGATCATCAATTGCATCACCAACAATATAATACGGCACATAAACAAGCATATCTGTTAAATTGCGCAAGTTTCTGCAGTAGTAATCCGGATGTATGCTTGTCACTCGATTTTTTTCATCATAGGGATTAAATGTAAAAATAGCATCTGGGCGGCGTTCTTGAATGCTATATTTTTGCCAATCTGTGCATTCGATATAATCTGGGTAGTATTCGGATCCTTCAAAATGCATCGCCCTAATAGTTCCGGCTTCTCTGTCTTCATACTCAAAATACGGCACTGGAATCCAATACGCATCACAGTTTGAATCTGCTTTTGCAGCCAGATATATCGATTCGAGGCTATCGCTCATACTAGCTTTATAGCTAATAAAAACTATCTCGACACGGTTTGGTTTCAGCTCATTCTTAACACTGTTTTCTATCATGATGAGCTGCTTTTCAAGTAATGTGCAGCATCTTCCTGCTTCGTTTCCACTTTTAATATCAATACTAGCATTGAAGAGCAGTTCGCAGTATTCTTCTAGCAGAGAAACTGTCTGCGTGTCCTCACCAGAAATTTCTTCTATATAACCACCAATAACCAAGGCGAAGTCTTGACAATTCGCAAGTAGCTCCACTGCGACATCATGTGTCGGGTTTTTCCGAAGCTCACTGTGTGCATCCCCAAGAGTTTGTAAAAGCTCAAGTATTTGTTTCTGTTGGTGTTTTCTCATGCTGAATATTCCTTGAAAATTAATCATCTAGAAAAGTGTCAGTAATCATTTGCATCAAAATTGGCTTTCCAATTCTCTGCCGCTATGTTCAGCATTATTGTTTCGCATTGTGAAACTCAGTTATCAGAGTGGTTTTCTCCAAACTGCCATATTTGTTACCGACGTGTACCCTTGTACCAACCGTATAACCTTTGAGGAAACATTGCCATCTTTGTAATCTTGAACTATCTCTGCACGTTCACCTCTCTCGAACATACTCACAGCTACCTCAACTGACTGTAATACTGTACTTACATTTACGCCGCCAAGCGTAAACACTCCCTTATCAATCGCTTCCGGACGCTCTGATGATGTTCTGATGCTCACGGCAGGAAAGCTACACATCGCTGCCTCTTCTGGTAGCGTACCGCTGTCAGACACTACGCAAAAGGCATTTGCCATCAAATTGCTATAATCAGTAAAGGGAAATGGCGGCATTTCTCGAACCATAGCATGAAATTGAAAATTACGTTCATATATATACTTTGCGCTTCGCGGATGTACCGAGTATACTACCGGTATCAGATATTTTTCAGCTAGTGCATTAACAGACGTCATAAGGTGCTGAAATGTAATTGGGTTATCAATGTTTTCCTCGCGATGTGCTGAAAGGACAATATACTTCCCTCTCTCAAGATCAAGTCTGTTCAAGACGTCGCTGGCATCAATTTTATCTTTGTTAACCCTGATTATCTCTGCCATTGGCGAACCTGTAACAAAAATGTATTGCGGGTGTATCCCCTCTGCAAGGAGGTTCCGTCTGGCATGCTCAGTGTATGGTAGATGAATATCGCTTATGTGGTCGACTATTCTGCGGTTGATTTCCTCTGGAACATTCTCGTCAAAACAACGATTTCCGGCTTCCATATGGAATATCGGAATCTTTAAGCGCTTGGCAGAAATTGCCGATAACGCCGAGTTGGTGTCTCCAAGTATCAACAATGCGTCTGGCTTGATTTCATTGAATAACTCGTAGCTTTTCGCAATAATATTACCAATTGTCTGCCCAAGATTATCCCCAACAACACCTAGGTAATGGTCTGGTAAGCGCAAGTCCAAATCACTGTAAAATATATCATTCAGATTAACATCGTAGTTTTGTCCTGTGTGAATGAAAGTGTGCTCAAAGTATGTGTCAGCTTTTTTAATCGTTTCGGACAGTCTTATAAGCTCTGGTCGAGTACCGACAATAGTTGCCAACTTCAATTTACTCATACAGTCAACCTTTCACATTGTAATTGGGATAATGACCACCATGTACCTTGATCCAATCTCTCAAACCATCAACCATTTCCGAATATGATGGAACAACAAAATGAAAATCATCGCGAGTATTGATCATTGATTTGTCTGTTATGTAGTCGTCAAAAGGAATTATTCCTACCTGTTCTGCTCTTAGGCCATTGAAAAGACGTAGTAGTTCGTACTTTGAGATTTTATCGTTATTAACTAGATGGTATAACCCTGTCAGATTCTGCTCCAATGCAGCATCAATAGCATCTGCTAAAGAGATTGTAGTCACACCTGTCCATATAGCCTTCGTGTACCCATTAATTTCACCGTTTTGCTTCATGAACCAATTGAATAAGCCGACACCGTTTTCGTTAATGTCTGGTCCGATAATCGAAGTTCTGAATGTTAGATTCTTGCTATCATTTAGTTCGCCGAGTGTTTTTGATCGCCCATAATAATCATCTGCGGAACAATAATCATTTTCTGCATAATTCCCGTTATCGTTACCCGAAAAGACACAATCTGTACTGAGATGTATAATTCTAGTACTTTTTTTCATCGTCAATTCAGTCAGCAGATGCGGTAGACATGAATTAACCCATATTCCATTGTAAATGTTCGCATTAATTGAGTTTGGCAAAGCCCCTATGCAGTTAATAATAGCATCAAAGTCTTTTTCGCACAGGTTTTCTATCATGTCAATTTCTGTTGCATCACCGACAATGGAATCGCAAAAATCTAGCTCTCTTCTTGCAAACCCAGTTATACTATATCCCTTTTCCAGAAGACGCAAAGCTACAGTATGCCCCGCCATGCCGCCTGCCCCCAGAACCAAGACCTTCATGAAACTAGTTCCTCTTGGATATATTCGGTTGTGAGCAGTTTTTCTTTAATCTCTCTAATCGAAAGCCTATAGGCATTGTCAGATGTGAATTCTTCGATATTAGTAGATACTGTTTTACCCTCTTCAAAATATTTCTCGTAATTTAGGTCACGGTTGTCAGCTGGAACACTATAAAAATCACCCAAATCAGATGCATGCATACATTCTTCTCGAGTCAGCAATGTTTCGTTCATTTTTTCCCCATGACGTATTCCGATATATGATATCGGGTTGTCAGCATTGAACAGTTCTTTGAGTGCTTGGGCCAAATCACCAATAGTGCAAGCGGGTGCCTTTTGAACCATGATATCACCAGGAGAAGCATTTTGATAAGCAAAGAGCACCAAATCAACCGCTTCGTCCAAATTCATCATAAACCTCGTCATATTGGGATCAGTAATCGTCAGAGGGTTCCCTGCCTTTATCTGATCAACAAAAAGCGGAACTACGGAACCTCGAGATGCAAGCACATTTCCGTATCGAGTTCCGCATATCAGCGTACTGTCTGTCGTTCGAGATTTAGCGATAAAGACCCGCTCCATCATGGCTTTGCTTATACCCATTGCGTTAATCGGATATGCTGCTTTGTCAGTGGACAGGCATACCACCTTTTGTACACCATAATCGATGGCAGCAGTTAGTACGTTGTCTGTACCAATCACATTCGTTTTGACAGCTTCCATCGGAAAAAACTCGCAAGAGGGAACTTGTTTCAACGCAGCAGCATTAAACACATAATCCACTCCATACATTGCATTTTTTACGCTAGCCAGATCACGGACATCACCGATGCAAAACTTAATTTTTGAATTTCGGAATACACGGCGCATATCATCTTGCTTTTTCTCATCGCGGGAAAAAATCCGGATCTCATTTATATCTGTATCTAGGAACCTCTTTAGTACCGCAGTGCCAAAAGAGCCAGTTCCACCTGTTATTAGAAGCGTTGCGCCATCGAACATATTTGTTTCTCCATTTTTCAGAGTTTTTCCATAATCTGTTCTGCGATGTTATACTCTAAAGACACATTATCTGCGTACTCAGTTTCTGTCGTTGGAACTATGATAAGCGGTAGCCCAATACTGGAAACATTTGTGACATTTTTTTCATTAATGACTATGTAATCTGCAATCGAAACATCTGTCACCACCTGTGCTGCATGAGGCAAGGAATTGTCAAGTGCTGCCGTTAAGTTGCTATCTCCATATGCAAAATATTTTTTCCTGGTAATCTGACGTAACTCTGGAAAAAAGTTAGCAATACATATTTCCAGTTCACGTAATTTATTTGTAACAACCTTATCATCATCAATAGTTTCACATTTTCGGCAGGCAAACCGCAACTGACCCAAGGCTATTTTTTTATATTCTAAAATGAAATCCTCATACATATTAAACTTCATTAGACTTTCTCGAAGCAATAGTAATCCTTTTTTTATATCACCGATATTTCCAAAATCATTCGATAGGCTGCCTGGTCTATTTCGTAAATAATTAATCATGGGCTCTGATACATATGATATTTTGTTAGAACCAGCAATAAGCAATGGTACTACAGAGTCTTCATATGCTATATTAGGAAAGATGAATTCGAATTTTGAAAGCAATTCTTTTCGGTATATCTTTCCCCAAGCAAAAAGGCGTGATTTGTTTACAACGCTTTTATCTGTATTCGCCGAAATAACACTATTGTTGTATCGCAGCTTAACTGCTTGTTTTGTCATCGTTGTGCTATCTACATAGTATATGTCGCACTGTCCAACTTCGCTGCCGTCAACAATCATCGCTTCTATGATATGTTTAACGAAATTACTTTCAAACCAATCATCAGAATCAAGAAACGTTATGTATTCCGATTTAGTATTTGCTATTCCTGTGTTTCGCGCTGCTCCTAGTCCTGCGTTTTTTTGGTGTATGACTTTGATGCGGCTATCAACTAATTCCCATTTGTTGCAGATATCTGCACTTCTATCTGTCGAGCCGTCATTGACGAGTATTATTTCTAGATTACTGTGACTCTGCTCAACAACCGAAAGAATACAGCGTTCCAGATACTCTTCCATATTATAGACAGGTATAACCACACATACACATACTTGGTTTGACATATACCTCGATGTTGCCTTTCGTTTTAATGTCAAGCAGAGAAGCTACAAACCCAAAATCTGCTGATTTTCTAGCACTTCATATAATGCCCGAAAAATGTAATAATCCGATGGTGCCGTGATTTTTATATTATTTGGAGTGCTCTTAACAGTATGCATCTCTATTCCATATATACTGCATAGATGCGCTGAATCTATGGGTGTGATATTGTCTTTTTGTGCCCGCTGATACAGATCCCAAATCGTTCCATATCTAAACGATTGAGGAGCCTTTGCTTGGTGCATTTCCTCTCGCGGGGGTACATCAGTAATGCATGCAGTTTCATTGATTCGAACAACGCTTTCTGATACAGGCTCTACTGTGATTGCTATGTTGTGTTCCTTTACCTTTGCTATGTTTGCGCTGATTAAATCGGAATTTATCAGCGGTCTAACCCCATCATGTATCAGCACAATATCATCATGGTCGCAAACGCCATTCAGTGCAAGCAGACCATAATAAATCGATTTGTCCCCCGTGTCTCCTCCGGGTACAACCTGACTAACTTTGTCAAAGGCATAATATCGGAGCATATGCATGAATTCTTGTATCCAACTTTCGATACAAACAACAATAATATTGTCCACTTCCGGATGCGCCTCGAAGTGTTCCAGTGTGTAGATTATTATGGGTTTACCATGCAGTTCAAGAAACTGCTTTGGTTTGGCACGGGTGTTCATTCTGACTCCTGTGCCGCCCGCAAATATCAGAGCTGTTGTCATTAATGCATATCTCCCATATGGTTACGAGGGTTGTTTTTATAACACCTAAATATAATGTCTTAGTGAAAGATTTAAAGTGTACGATTTTACTATAAATTTTATCGTAGTTTCTCTTACCAAACTTTAGCTGCTTTATCTCAAAAAAACACAATCCAGACTCACGTGTTTATCGCCAGGATGTGCCAATGCTTCCAATTCACTATTCCCAATGGGCTACCAACAAAACTGCATCCATAAGCAACGGCTTATCAAGCAGAAGCTCATAGTTTGAATCAATCATCTTTGCCGAGTTTTCGTAGACACACATAACAAGCTCGTCGAGTACTAATCCCGCCTGGCGAGCTACTTGGCATATTGTATATGGAGTGAACCAATATCTGTGGTCGCTGTTTATTGACTCGACACCGTTTTTGAGCGCTTGCGAAACATTTATAAGACCGAAAGCATTTGGAACAGTGATAATCAGCCGATCAATGCTCCCTTTGTAGTATAGCGCAATGTCTTGCAAGAACAAAACAGGGTTATCAATATGTTCGAGTACTTCCGCGATGATCAAATAATCCCAGTGTTCATCGGTAATGCGTCCTATACCTGGTTTCGTAATATCTGCATAGATAATGTTTGTTATCCCTAGTCCATACAGGTGTTCTAGAGCTGCTTTATTAGTGTCGATACCCAAACATTCTGATGCTATCCGAGATAACTGTGTATGCAGATAGATGCCGCTTTTCACTTTCTCATTGATTAAGGACAATTGGTCGGTACAACCCAGATGCAAAACCATGTTACTGTATACATAATCGAAAATCACATTTGGTCGCAACCGAACGTACTCTGTCGGCTGTAGTCTAATTGTTGCTTGCAGAGGCACATTCTCTGCCAAAGCATCCAATATCTCTTTATCAATCATATTGTTCATGTGTGCTTCGCCCCTTTTCCACAATGTAGTACATACACTCTTCAAGCTTTCCGATCTTTTTTCGAACGAATATCTAGCCACAGCATCAACCTCAGCATCAGGGAGCTCATTGTTGGTGATTCTCAAGCAAATTCACAAATATGTATACCCTTTGCTTTAAATCTCCCAGCTCCATCAGCAGGTAATTAGCCATAGGGAAGTTAAATTCTTGTGTCCTAATTATCTTCAAATGTAAATCGATGGAACTTATTACATCGATAAAATGCAGTATAATAAGGCATTATGGTTATACGTCTTTTTAAGTGAAGCTTTGGAATACCTGACCTAATTTTTCAAAAAACGGTCATCGCATATTATAAAAGTAGACAGCATGGTATCGCTATCTTTCACATCTGCCAAACTATACAAACTCTTTTACCTCTTGAGTCAAGGAGTTGTGTAGAGATACAGCAGTATTATCGAGTGGAGACTGCTTAGGATTACCGTGCAGTAACTTTGAGATTCATTTGGTTTGACTACTATTCTGTATCAAGTAGTGCAAATCGTTCATATGACTTGGCGAAATCTAGTAATTTCTCTAAACATTGCTTCTGAAATGAGTGCTCTATAGTATACAAACAATTTAAAGCACTTTCCTTTGCACTATTTATTCCAATCATAATATCCCTATCCAGAGCAGAATGTGCTAGGATAGATAGTCGCTCCATTTTTGAGAGTAATGAAACAGACTCACTGATCATCTCGTAAGAGTAATTTTCACTTGCAGATAGACACTGCCATAGCTCAACTCCCAGCTCCCGCATTCTCATCTGTAACTCAGAAACCTCAGCATTAACAGTGGTGGTTACTTTTTTTACCAAAACGGTATTAATATGTGATATTTCGTATTCAACGTACTCACCAGGAAGTGCTATAATGCATTGGCGTAGTAACATATCACCTTGTGTGTGACATAGGATGTTTCCTCCTGGGCGAACGATGCGAATCATATTACGAACGACCTCATCATGGTCTTCAATTATTTGTTCGCCATTGAGAATCACCAAATCAAAATAATTGCTTCTGATTATGTCACTCTTTGGGCTGGTTGTAAGAAGACTTAGATTCTCTAAAGACTCCTCCCCAAGGTTTTGAGCGATTCGAAAGAATGTGTCGGTGTGCAATTCTTCTGATAGTACCCAAACATGGCTCAGGGGGTGAGCAACTCTCGCAAACTGAATAAGCAGAGTTGTTAACAACCCTTGAGAATGACCAGTTTCAAGGATGTTGAGAGGTCTGAATCCTTGAAAACTTTGACAAAAAAGGTAAGCTATCGAAATCAATGCAGATAATATGTCTAAAGGTTCGTCCAATTCGGTTGCAAGTTCATTATATGTTGCAGTAGCATCTTTAAGGATTATGTCGTGTATTGTGCTTGATTCTTCTCCATATGTATTGTGCATTGGAATAGCACCCAAATTACCAAAATAATCAGTGTAATCTATTATACATTTAAAATCTGAATCGTCAGCGATAAAAAATAAACCGTCTGTGGTAGAGCGTATTGATGGCATAAAGACCTCCCCTTATTGTTGAAACAGCATATGATGCAGACGTTTTATTATTAGTTCCCAATCGTAATTATTTTTGGCGTAAGTGAGTATCCTGGGAAATGTTTCTCTTAACAGTTTATCATCCAGACAGACTTCGCGTAAGACATTAACGAGAGCACTTATGTCGTTTATCGGAAAGACTCGACCGAGTTTACCATTATCAGTAACATCCTCAGCAGCATCGATATTGCTAGTTATCTGGAAGCAACCGTGGAATAACGACTCAGAAAATACATTCGGCATTCCCTCAGAAATAGATGTCATTATGAACACTTTTGCTTGAGCGTACTGTTTAAACAGCTCTGTTTTGTCTTCTATTAAACCTTTGAAAAAAACTTTATTGCGCAGTTCTGGATACTTGGAAAAATAATCCTCAATATATTGAATAAACCCACCTTCAATCGCACCAACAAGATGCACCTGCCAGTCTGGTAGTTCATCATGTACAATAGCGAAAGCTTCGAGTAAAATGTGGTTTGCTTTTTCCTTTATACCGATTCGACCTACAGTAAGCAGTATGTTTTCTTTCTCCTCATATTTAACACTAATAGCACGTGCAGTTGGGTTATAAAAACCGTTTGGTAAATAGTTTATTGTCCAGCGATTCCACTTTTTATTCAAATGCTGCCACATCTTTCGGTTACTGGTACCAATAACATCGCAGTGGTCGAGAAATGAAGAAAACGACGATTCTGTCCAGGAGATAGAGTCAGTCCAAAGTGAGTTGGCATCAAGTGCTAAATATACCTTCCCATCTGGTCGAAGATTGTGATATACGTCGAGATATGACTGATAATATCTATGATATGCACCATAGAGAATTAGAACATCCATCTCTGAATAGTGTTTTTTTAGAAAGGCGATGTTCAGCGATAAGTGTTCCATGACATTTGTGCAGTCGGGTAGAAATTTCATTTCCAGCCCTGGTAGTAATTCGAGGTATGGATACTCGCCTTCTTTGCACCCTAACATTGTTGCGGTATAGCCGAATACTTTATGCAGCATATACGGCACAAGCCCGACATCTTTCATCAGTTCCTGATTGCGCCACGCTAGGGACACCGATGCTGGTACCCATACGTTGATGTTGCTGCTTCGACTAACAATTGTATTCGATTGTTCAACAATCTCGCTTACAGATATGATAGAAGCTGCAACATTGTCAGTAGGCAATGAACAATCATACATATGCCAGTTACCCCTTTACCTGCGTTAATCATTATGATTGAATAATAACACTATCTGCAACTACTCAAAAATCTCGAGAAGGCAATAGTCAGCATTCATTGGTTGCGTTTAGTATCTGCTCATTAATCATATTCAGAACTCATCTTTCTTCCGCAACTGAATAATTTTATACAAGCATTCTTCAAGCCTCTTTATTCCTTTTTCGAATGAAAACTCTTCTGCTGTTTTAACACCTGCCATAGCCAATGTTTCAAGTTGCTCAGGGTTTTCTAGCAAAGCAACAAGCGCATTTGCCATCGAATGTGCATCCCCTTGTTCAACTAGCAAACAGTTAACTCCTGGTTCGGCATACATCCAAATACCACCATTGTCAGTAGCAAGCACCGCTGTCCCTGATGCCATTGCTTCAATCGGAGGTAAGGGAAATGATTCGTACAGTGATGTTGACAAAAATAAGTCTGCTTGCCTATAAAGCTCTGCTAAAACCTCCTGAGAAGGCATAACAATATGCTTAATTGGAAAACTACACTGTCTATTTTGAGGCATAGATTGACAGGCCCAATGTACAGCGAAGCGCGAACCGAGTCCCCAAGCTATTTCCAGAACGCGAAAGGCAAAATCAAAGTTTTTAAACGATAATGCTGGGTTTCCAACAAGGAGAACTACAGGTACATTGTTGTCCTTTTTTCCTGGTTTATATATGCTTACATCGATACAGGCTGGAAATAATAGTGAACTTCTGTTGTACTTCCCTTTGAGTGCTTTGACAATTGTTTCAGAAACAGCTAGCAAGTTGATAGGATATCGATATATTGTGCTAAGTAACTCTCGTTCAGCGGAACCACTAGCCAAAAGATCGCCATAATCACCATAGATCATTTCAGATCCCTGTTCCCACAAAACCACAGGAACTTGAGCATCAACAAACTCATGCATCTCACTAACCCATCCAAGAATAATAATGTCGACTTCATCAATAAAGTCAAGATAGAGCGAACCAATTGGTACAACTATCTGTTCCGAAATATCATCATCTTTTAGCTCGCTCCATTCTGGAATGGCCCTGTTAACTTGGTTCGAGCGTATATATGCTTTTACTATATGCCCGTTTTGCGTAAGGTGCTTCATTTGGTGCAAAAGCGCTTTCATCCCGCCAGTTAACTCTTGATGAGGCAAGATGTACGCGATTCGTAATTTGTCAATACGGCTAGTATTATCTATAACTTGGTCTATCTCCATTTCTTCATAATCGTGTTTTTTATAGAAACTATAAAGCTGCCAATTACCCTCGCTTGAATAAAACGGCATATAACTAAAGTCTAACCCAAGAAAAACCATGGGGTGATATGCGCGAACGTTCGATATACCGTTTGTATTAGACATGTCGTATGGATACTCGGGAGTGAGTACAAGAATTTGCTTATTGACTTTCTCCTGTAACTGTTTAAGCAATCTAATGGCATCATCTACCTCAAGATTTTCAAGCAAATGTGTGATAAATATCATGTCATACTTTTCCATAGAGCTGATGTTAGCCAATGCATCTATTGTGAACACCCTTTCATAAATATCGCAGTACTGATCAGCACCTTCCTCATCTAGCAACACCCTGTCAACACTGCAAGCATCTCTATTAAATCGTAAGAGACAATCTATAAAAAGCTTACAATAACACCCGTTATATCCGCTGATTTCCAGAATTGTTTTCGGTCGCTCTTGTAATACAATTTTCTCAATAATTGGGGAAACCTGATAGTAGTTATCCATCTAGTACAGCTTTCTTCATTTAGTATATCGAATAAGCAAGTTGTGCAACACCTTCATTGTGAAGTGAGTATATAGCTACGCCAAACTGAATACTATACCCATAAATACACCATGCTCATATCAATCATTCATAAGTGATAACAGCTTCTCGCTAAGTGAGACATCTCCACTCTTTTTTGCTGCATTAGCAACATATTCAACATCGATTAAATTGCCTAAATCGTATATGCCACACAATAGGCTAAAGATTTCATCTGAGGATACTTCGTTCTTGTGCAGGATGCTGATATATGGTGTCAATAGATTTTCTTGGTACTTATACAACGACAACGACATCGAAGAATACTTAATCATACCTTCAATGCTACCAATCCCTTGTGCGGAAATAGCAAGTTGCGTGAAGAGCATTGCAGGATTTGCCGAAATAATAACTGATTCATCGTAGGAAGTACTCCCAAGCAGAGCAGTCTCACATGCTTGTAAAATTTCAAAGGCATCTCCATATTCCCTTTTTTTGTTTAATATGTACCCCAAACAATAATTCAGATCAATATCTCTGGGAAAAGCCATAACTGCCCTGCGTCCAAGCTCATCGCTTTCAAGGATTTTATCTCCTGACTCGATTCTCATTTCTAGTAACCGTCTATATGCCATCTTTTTTAAAGAAACTCGTATGTTATCTGAATTTTCATTTATTACATCAATAAACAGATTTTCCGCTTCTTTCCTGCTCTCTAAATCTTCTTTCCCAAGGAGCGCCTCTCCCAAATATGCTTTTATTTCAAAATTGTTTGGTTCTTCGGTAATTGCTTTTCTCAATAGTTCAATGTTACGATCAGTCTTTCCAGTTTCTCTAAAAGCAGTTTCCGAATACCCAGTGTGTATTATTGACAATCCATCTGCTTTTATCACATACTCCGAACTTAGATTGAGATACTCATGAATTTTACCTATGTATCGAATTTCAGGAAGATTTCGAAAAATGCGTTCTTGGCTTAGTATACCCATGGGATTGCCTGCATCATCAATATTGACAATAGCGCAATTGATCGCAAACACATTATCTCGAAGTTTTCTGTCCGATTGAATACGTTTTAATAATGATATCATCCTCTTAGTATTATCAGTAGAAAAATACTCATCAGCGTCTAGAAAAGCAATCCAGTTACCTTTCGCTTGCTCAATTGCGTAGTTCTTCGCAGCAGCAAAGTCATTTATCCACTGAAAATGATATACTTTAGCTCCTAAATTTTTCGCTATTTCGACCGTCTTATCGCTTGACCCTGTGTCTACAACAATCTGCTCATAGACAGCTCCTTTTGCCCAACGAAGTGCTGTTTCGATATTCCTTTCTTCGTTCTTCACAATCATGCACTGTGACAAACGTAGCTCAAATAGAGATGGATTTTGTGTTTTTTTTCGCTTCTTTTTCGTACTCATTAATCGCTCCTGCTCTCTGTAAAGCTTTATCGGTGGAACCCATCTGCGTACTCATTTAGCTACCTTTAATATGCTCTTATCATTTCAACTATTTTTAACGCAAAATCTTTTGCGCCTACATTTTTCGCAGCGCGAGCGATTACAAGTAAATCCTGTGGATTGTCAAAGTCATACATTCTAGATAGCAACCCAAACACTTCATCGTCAGAAACGCCATTATTTAGTAACATTCCGATATACGGACCAAGTACACCTTCTTGCGTTTTATCTGCAACTAGCACCATTGATGCATATCTTATAACATTCTCAACATCACCTAAACCTTGAGCTATGAGCACCATCCTCGTAAACAGCTCATTTGGATTTGCAGTGATATTCCTTGCGTCATCTAACGATCTAGCGCTAACTAATTTTTCTTCTACTCCTTTGATTAACTCCCATGCTTCCGCCTTCTCTCCCTTATTATATAAAATGAGGGAGAGAAAATACTCGAAATCCATATCTGCGGGAAAATCAACCAATGCTCTACGGCATATAGCTTCTGTTTCCTTCGGATTCTCTCCAGTGTTAATCCCTCTTTCTAATATGCGTAAGTAGGCACTTTTTTTCAGCATATCATGAATTGGCAACTCACTATCGAGTGCTTTTTTGTAGAGTGCTAGTGCTTGCAGTTTTCTTTCCTGATTATCGCCAATCCATAACGAATCAGCGAGGTATATCATCAATCCAGGATCCTCAGGATTTTCATCTAGTTCGGCCTGGATAAGCTCAATGTTACGATTCGCCTTCCCTGTCTCTTTATATGCACTAGCAGTATATCCAGTGTGAATAATTGTAATTTCATCAGCTTTTAATACATTTGAAGGTAGGATGTTTAGCTTTTCATGTATT
>Ga0099364_10007504_pt1 | contig 15547 bp, 10 predicted proteins | sample TergutTh196P3_FD_73070 | JGI IMG/M metagenome (GOLD analysis project Ga0099364, IMG submission 73070) | Microcerotermes parvus P3 segment gut microbial communities from Pointe-Noire, Republic of the Congo - Th196 P3 | ecosystem: Host-associated > Arthropoda: Insects > Digestive system > Gut ... | reverse complement strand
GGTCAAACCTCTTACGAAATCGCCCGAGGCCATCTTGCCGAACTCTGTCAGATTTACCTGTCTGCGACCACTATCGGTAAGATTGCCGAGGAGACGGCAGGTGAAATTGCGGAGCGTTTGCAGAACAACCCCGATGTTTGTCGCAAGTTTCAACAAGCCAAAGGAGAAACCGAATTCTATGCCGATGGTGCCTTTGTGCACATTCTTAATCCCGATGGCACCCGAAGATGGGGCGAATTCAAACTTGGTGCGTTTTCCAAGCGTCCCTGCGGCCCGTTTGCCCTTGCTTCTGAATGGGGCACTCGGGAATTTCCGAAACCGACAGCAGTGTATGCGTTTGCGGCGATGACGAGCAAAGAGGAGTTTCAGGAATTGTGCCAACAAATGCGTCGCACTTTGGGGGTGGGTGGTGTCACTTCGGCATTGGGCGATGGGGCAAAATGGATTTGGAATGTGGTGCGTGAGGTGTTCGGCAAGACAGAGGAGTGTTTGGACATTTATCATGGAGCCGAGCCCATTTCAGACTGTGGGAAGGTATTATTGGGTGGGGCGACGGAGCAGAAGGAGTGGTTCGAGCGTATGCGTCTGGTGCTGTTATCGGAGGGTTTCGTGGGTCTAGAGCGTGAGTTCTCATCGTTATTGTCGGGCAAGTTGAAGAAGCCGGAGCGGGCAGCGATGACTTCATTACTTGAGTATTTTCGCAACAATGCCCATCGACTGAATTATGCGGAGCGATTGGCAGCGGGGCGTGCGATTGGGAGTGGTTTGATCGAGGCTGCCTGCAAGAGTTTGGTGGGCAAGCGTCTCAAGCAGACGGGAGCGTGTTGGAGGTTGCCGAGGGTGAACAGAATAGCGACGCTTTGTGCAGCACTTTACTCCAACCAATGGGAAAACGCATGGAAAAGAAACCACTAAACGTGGATGCTCCCCGGTGAATTTGCATGTCAAGGGGGTGGGATTGCCTTTTCTGGGATTTCGGGTAAAATTACCATCGGGGGGGGGCTTGTGAAAATACCTGAATTTGAGAGGATTTCTCTCAAAATGGTGTCGGACGCAATTGCGAACACGATGCTCGTGCGACTTCCAAAAATTTTACAAAAATCCAATAATTATATGGCATTTGAAGATGTAATTGATAGGCAATTCCAAATTGCCAACGGGAATGCTGTACCAATACCCTTACCACGCTTCCAGAAGTACACCATGTGTAACCTGCGGGGCGGCATCGGGAAGACCACGCTTACCTTTAATATCAGTTTCCTTGCTGATAACGTATTGGCAGTTGATACGTGTCCACAGGGTAGCCTCTCCTATCATTATGACAATCAATATTATTCTTCTCGATCTGTAACTGTACGGGACTTAATTTTACCCTATGTGATTCCGGGCTTTGCGAATGCTTCCCATGCGGCGTTACGGATTGATGCGACAAATACCCACTTCAAAAACAAAAATAACTACTACGTTAAGTCCTCTGATGAACTGTTTATATTACCTTCGCAGATCGCTACTGCGATGAGTCAGGCGATGAGTTTGTCGTCGCCTCAACGAGAGGCGGCTGTTCGTAGTATTATATTTTCGTTGCGTACCGAGATAGAGCGTGAAATGGCGGACTGTGGGTTAGACAAGTGTATTATAGACACATCTCCGTTCTTTTCTGGTGCGACCCAGTTGTCGTGGTACGCAACAGACGCTATGATCATTCCAGTTCGGACGGATCAGCAATCTATAAACTCCCTCGAATTACTTATCCAAACGTTAAGTGCCCCCCATGGTGAATTTCGAAAATATTTGTATAACGGTGCTGCTAATGTGATACCAAAGATCCAAATGGTTGTATTAACACATTGCGGCTGGTCACGTGTGAAGGGAGATAGAAATGTACCAGATAGACAAACTAAAATGTATGTCCAGAGGGTCTACAATATACTATCACAACATCGATCATTATTGAGTACACTTGATCCTGATAATCACTTGTTCCTACTTGATGATTTTTTAGGTTCGGGTCGTATTTCGTCTATTCGCTCAAAACCCATAAATCTTTTACAACCTGATGAATCCATGTCAATTGATGGACTACGTGTTACGGTTAATCCATCGGTGGAAAAATGTAAAAACCAATTGGAATTTATCAAAAGTTTGTTATGGTAAATGCTCGGATAGAAGAATGGGATAAAATCGGTACATTCGTTAATACCCTTGATCGAATCTTAGGTTTTCATAGAAGGTGCCCTAAACAATCTAACCTTGACGGGATACTAACGCCGCGTGATCGTCGCAGGACGTTCATGGGCAATAAAGTCTTCGACCCGCGTTGGTCTTTGCGGTTCTTTGGGAGTCATCCATGAAAAAATACCCGGTTTTGCTGCTGTGCTGCTGGATGTGGAGGTACAACCGACCATCTGAGAGAGCCCGGCGATGAGCAGAATACCCATGAGAGTTCGGAACAACGGCAACATATTTCAAAGAACCCAAAAAACAAACAACAATCCTACCGCCCGCTTAATCGGCAGAATCTGCACAAACGTTGAGGAAAAGTGCCGAAATTATCCGGCAAACCGCTGGATGGTGAGCCAAAGTCCGACAAGGATAAACACTCCGCCGGTGATCCATCGGGCAGGACGTTCGATGCCCGTGATGCTTTGAAATGTGCGATCCAGTAATTCCCGTTGCGTTGCCAAAATACCGGAGAAAACCAAAATCGGCAATGAGGTTCCTAATCCGAACAACGCGGGCATCACCATGAGCGGAACTATTTTTCCCGAAGACAGGCTTTCTGCGGCAGCCATTCTTTCGGCGGTCAACGTCAGTAACCCCAGAAAAAATCCTCCTGTGGTGGGGCAGAATGCCAACGCGAACATCATGCCGAGGAGCAATGCACTCCATTTTCCGAATCGGTCAGTGACTTTTTGCATCATGTCCCCATCCCAAGAGGGGAGTGAAAACCGGATCAATCCCGCCAGTAGCATACCGATAACAATGAGCAGCGGACCGAGCAGGGCGTGAAGTGTCAACGCCAAAAACCGGGAAACTTGCTCCCCCGAAAAAAGCGGTATTCCCAAAACGAGCACCGTCAGTCCCCAAAAAGCGAGAACCTGTCCGAGAGCGTACAATAAACCGGCAAACCAAACATGTTGCGACCGCCCCAAATAGGCGATGGCAGCGATGTTTGCCGCAAGCAAACAGGGACTGATCGCCGTGCCGATTCCCAGCCACAGGACACTGATATAGGAAAAACTGTCTGACATGGAAAACTCTTAAAAGGACGTGACTGAAAAAATTATCCTGCAAATCCTGTCGATAGACCATGAACGGGCGCACATTACTTTTTCCTTGTACTCTTTTCGGTCAAAAAAAGTTAACCGCAAAGGACAATTTCACGCCGCTTACGGGAGTACACCGTTTCTTAAACAGCATAGATTAAACAGCATAGATTATCTGCACTTCATATTGTAAGCCTCTCACAAAGGTACCAAGTTCACAAAGAGTCTCAACCGCCGTAAATTCCTTTGTGTCTTTCGTGACTTTGTGCAAAACATCATCTCTATCATTTAAGGAAATGTGTAACAGAGCGTCAACCCTGCTCTCCGTATCCGTCCGGGTGGCTCGTATGCCACCGCCAGGCGGAGGCGATAATCTCTTCAATATCGGTATGCTGCGGCTTCCAGCCCAGTTCACGCTGGACTTTTTCCGAATTGGCAAAAAGACGCGCCGGATCCCCTTCGCGGCGGTCGCCAAAGACGGTCGGAATCTCCCTGCCCGTGACGTTTTTTGCCGCATCGAGGATTTCCTTCACGGAATATCCGCGACCAATTCCCAAATTATAAAACAACGCGTCTCCGCTTGCCAGTGTCTCAATTCCCAGAACATGAGCGGCAACGAGGTCATTGATGTGAACATAATCCCGAATACACGTCCCGTCCGGTGTGGGATAATCTGTACCAAAGACGGTAATGTTGTCCCGCTTACCCATTGCCGCCAACAGTACCAGCGGTATCAGGTGTGTTTCCGGGCGGTGGTCTTCCCCGATAGAAGCATCCTCCGCCGCTCCGGCGACGTTGAAATAACGGAATGCCACGAATCCAAATTCAGGATCGGCTGCCGCAATATCCCCCAGTATTTGCTCGACAAACCACTTGGAGCGTCCGTAAGGATTGATCGGCAGTTGCTTCGTTGTTTCATAGATCGGCTCATGCGTCGGTGTGACTTCCGGCTCACCGTATGTTGCTGCCGTTGAACTGAATACGAAACGTTTGACTCCGGCACGTTCCATGGCTTCGAGGAGACTTACTGCTCCTGCCGTGTTGTTTTGATAATAGAGCAGCGGTTTCTGCACCGACTCGCCGACACTGATGAGTGCTGCAAAGTGCATGACCGCTTCGATTCGGTGTGTCCGCAGGATCATTTCGATACGGTCTGTCTCTTTCAAATCAACTTGATAAAACGGCATAGCATCGGGGAGAGCCCGGCGGTGTCCATAACTCAAATTATCGAGTACCGCGACGGTGTGTCCTGCCTCGGTCAACTTCCGCACGGCATGCGACCCGATATATCCTGCTCCGCCCGTTACGAGAATGTTCATGAGTTCGATATTTGTTGTGGTGAAAGGTTATCTTATGCCCTCAAAACAGGAAGGAATTGCTCATTTTTCTATTTTGTCTATTCTCACGAAGACTCAAAGTCCACAAAGGAACTTCCGGCAATTCGGCTTCTTTGCGTCCGGCTTCTTTGTGCCCTTCGTACCTTTGCGAGAGAAAAAGAACACTTCCGAACCATTCTGATTATACCATAAACGAGGAGGAATTGGTCGTTTGTTCCTTGCGTATTCCTTTGCGGACTTTGCGGTTAAATTCTATTTTTTTAACCGCAAGGTTCGCAAGGGAATGCGCAAAGGACGCAAAGAAAACGTCCAATCTCTCCCCGTTTGCAGCATCACACCCATGCCTGCCGGTTCTACCGCTTCGGCAACAATTTTGGTACAATAACCAGATAGTTTTTATGTGCCTTCATTTTTATAATGCGTTCGATTCTTTCGTTGGCTTTCAGTTTGATATTTTGTGCTGTGGTGTGTGCTGATGAAGTGTTGCTGGACATTGAACTCCCCCTCACCGCAAGGTCGGCTCACGCCGCTGTCCAAACGCTGGAACGGCTTGATTCCGAAATTACGACGGTCTTTATGCAATTCAATGTCCGCACCGATGAGGAAATCTTCGGACGCGGAAGTAACTTTGGCGCGTGCTACGAACTCGCTTCGCTTTTGACCAGCGAGAGGTTTTCACACATCCGGTTCGTTGCGTTTATGCCGCAGTCGATACAGGGGCATGCCGTCCTCGTTGCCCTGGCGTGCCATGAGCGGATCATGGCAGCGAATGTTGAAATCGGTGCCGCCGGAATCGATGAACCGCGAATCACCCCCACGCAACGGCAGGCATACGAGGAAATTGCCCAGCGGCGGAACCTTTCTGCTGCTCTTGCTGATAAACTGCTGGATGCACAAGCCGTACTGCTCCAAGTCGAGACGGAGCACGGACTTCGGCTTATTGCTCCCGCCGGGGTCGAAAACCTGCGGCAGACGGAAACCTTCGCCAATGAACCGGAAGTCGTGATACCCGCAGGGCAGCACGGAATCGTTTCGGCGGAACTTGCCCGGCAGATAGGGCTGATTGACTTTATTGCCGATGACCGAATCACTGCCCTCCGCAGTCTCGGACTCACGCCGGACAGTTTGAGGATTATTCCCATTCTCAATGAACTGGGACATGCCGTCCGTGTCAATTTGATGGGTGTGATCAGTGCGGACAGAGCCGGTGCGGTGATGCGAAGTATCCGAAACTATCTGGACAATGCCGAGAACAACGTTAACTTTTTGTGCCTATACATTGATTCTCCCGGCGGAGATTTGGACGCAAGTTTGATGCTTGCTTCATTTCTTGTCAATGAAATCGACTCCGCAAAGGTTTATACAGTTGCGTACATTCCTTATCATGCCAGGGCGGATGCCGCCCTTGTCGCGATTGCCTGTGATGAAATTGTGCTGGGTCCCGGTGCCATTCTCGGCGGGGATGGTGCGAGGAATTTTACGGCGAACCAAATTGCCGACGCACGCCGGATGATTCAGGAATCTATCGCCAAAAAAGCCATCCGGTCTTGGTCGCTTCCAGTAGCGTTTGTCGATCCGGACATTGAAGTTTTTCGGGTCGTCAAAGAAGCCGACGGGATGCGCCGACCGGCAACCGACTTTTTATCTGAAGAAGAACTGGCAGAGTTTCCCGACCATACGCAGTGGACGAAGCAGGGAATCGTGAAGCCGAGGGGAGAACTCTTGCAAATTGTCGGCGGAAGAGGGGAACAATTTTTCCTCGTGGACCGTACCGCCAAGGATTTTGCCGAGTTCAAAATGTTCTACAATTTGGAGCAAGACCCGATGCTGGCGGATCCCACCTGGGCAGACCAGTTGATCCATTTTCTCCAATCCCCCGGAATGTCGGCACTGATTTTGCTCATTGTCTTTTTGGCACTGATGATTGAATCGAACGCACCCGGTATCGGCGTGGGGTTGTTCGTAGCGATTGTCGGTGTGGTTTTATTTTTCTGGTTACAATTTCTCGGAGGGACTGCGGGTTGGTTGGAGGTTGTCTTGTTCCTAGCGGGGGTGGCGTGCGTGCTGCTCGAACTGTTTGTGCTGCCGGGCTTTGGAATTTTCGGACTCGGCGGCATTGCGCTCATTTTGTCTTCACTGGTGCTGGCGAGTCAGACGTTTATCATTCCGCAGAACTCGTATCAAATTTTGCAATTTCGGAATTCGCTCTTAATTTTGGCGGTTTCCGGTGTCGGTGTGCTGGGCTTGGGGATAATCTTTTCCCGCATGTTGGAAAAGATCGGCAAGCCGAAGGACGTTGTGGTGATTCAAGAAACGGAGCGGCTGGCGAATTACGATAATTTAGTCGGACAACGCGGCACGGCGGCAACGCTTCTCGTACCGGCAGGGAAGGCACGTATCGGCAATGATTTGTACGATGTTGTTTCCAACGGCGATCTCATCGAAAAGGAACACGCCATCGAGGTGGTACAGGTTGTCGGGTACAAAATCGTGGTGAGGCGGGTGTAAAGGCTTCGTTACTGCCCTGAAAGAGCCTTTGCGTCCCTTGCGGTTAATTTTTTTAACCGCAAAGACGCAAAGAAGCGCAAGGAACGCAAAGAGGAAGGGCGGTTTTAAGCCCATACCACACCGGTAACACCGCTAACGACCGCGTCCCCAACCGCGTCTGCCGCCGTTGTCTCGGAGAACATCTTGTTGTGCTCCTACATTAGCAACGTCCAGCGGTGTTTCGCCTCTGTTCCCCCGTGCGTTTATTGGGGCTCCCTTGTCAATGAGGTATTGTAATACCTCAACGTTATTGGGATTGTGCTGGGCGGCATAGTGTAACGGTGTCCAGCCATTATTCGGTGTTGTTGCATTGACGAGAGAGGGATCCCGTTCGAGGAAGAATTGGACATCCTCTACTGTTCCGCGTCTTGCCGCCTCGAAAATGTTCCGAAAAACGATACGTTGTTCGGCAACAGCGCGTTGTGCGGCGGCAAGTTGCTCGGCAGCAAGTCGTTCGGCAGCGCGTTGTTCAGCGGCAAGTTGCTCAGCAGCAAGTCGTTCGGCAGCGTGTTGTTCAGTGGCAAGTTGTTCAGCCGCGTGTTGCTCAGCGGCAAGTTGCTCGGCAGCAAGTTGTTCAGCCGCGTGTTGCTCAGCGGCAAGTTGCTCGGCAGCGAGTTGTTCAGCCGCGAGTTGCTCGGCAGCAAGTTGTTCAGCGGCACGTCGTGCGGCTGCACGTTGTGCCGTAGCACGTTGTTCCGTAACACGTTGTCCGTCGGCAACGCGGTCAATGTTGTCAGTGGGAGCGGCGGCGGTTTTTTCCGATTCCAACTCAAACGTAAAACGATTGTTTCCTTCGAGTGCTACGGTAATCGGTTCCAGTCCTGATGTGCGAGGCTTGCCGTACCTCTCTGGAATGATATGCGTTCTCTTTACCGGAGTTGGTACTGAACTGTGCCGAGTCATCGGCGCGGGTGCTTGCCCGGAAAAAACCTTGTCCTCCGCTTCTCTCTCCACTTCTATTTTACTGAACGTAACATCATACTCCCCCTCCTTTGCTCCGCTCCCAATTGGTGCTGTGCCGGTTGTTACCCTAAACCTGCCCCTTGCATCGGTCATCCCGCCTGCTGCTGTACCCTCCCCGCATCGGGGATGCAGAATAACGCTTACCCCGTTGACGGGCTGACCGTCTAACGTAACGATTCCTTCGAGATAGAGGATACCGGGCGGAGCCTTTTGACAGCCGGCAACGAAGCACAGGATGCACAAGGCATATCCGAGCGTGTTTCTGCGGGAGCCGTTGAAAATAGTGATTGTGATGTTTTGCATGGTTGATTTTCTGTTTGGTGCAATTGTTCTTGCGTCTTTGCGGTTAATTTTTTAACCGCAAAGACGCAAGGAAGTGCAAAGGGCGCAAAGGACAATTTTAGGTCTAAACCGCTCCCAGTTCACGGTTGCGGAACCGCCCTATCGCTGTTGACCGCTCCGAGTTCTGCCCAAAGGCCGTAACTGAATCTGTTACCGTCGTCATCGACAGGATAGGCGGGTGGATTACCGGGAAACATAATACCATAGCCAACATGGACGGAACCGGGCTGAGTGGCAACACTATGGTGCAAATTTTCCGTTTCAATCGAGTTACTGACGAACCGCACGGAACCATCCAAAAAGGAAACGTTCACACCGCCTGTATGACGACTCGATGCCGAAATCCATGCACTATAAATATCTCCACAATTGGGACTGTTCGGCGGCAAAAGAGCGTAAAAAGTAACAACATCTGGATTATTTTCCCAAACACGTCCTCCGAGAAAATGTGACTCACCACGCCAGGTTTGCTGTGGGTCTCTGAATTGACCATTCGGACCCTTTACGGTCAGACAAAGCGCTGGAACCTTGTCGTAATAGGCTTCAATTCCCGCCGCAACAGCATCCCCGTATGTTCCGCCGATGCCACCATCATTTTCCAAACGACCGATAAGTCCCTCACTGAATGCAATGGTGTTGCTCTGTCCGCTGGTAACGATTACGAAACTACCACTGTATTGGTATGCACGCAACCAACTTCGGGGCATATTGTACTGGGGGGCATCATGGAGTGGTCCGTTAGGGTAAGCCATCCCATCGGCATCATTTCCCAAAAGATCGCCACGGCAACCCCGATAATTTGTGATTGAGTGATAATATCTACCACCATGTGTGTCTCTGTTTTCAGCACGAAAACGGGAACGTCCAGTACCATCTGAAGGACAAAGCAAGGCAGGAAGTGCAACACTGCCCGCCGGATTCAGCATAGGAGTATGGTTCCACTCGTAAGTATCCGGTGGTAACGGTATCATAATTGCATTATAAAGAGCCTGCTGTTCCATGTAAGGGAGAAGCAATGGGAAAAAGCCGCATCGATGGAGTTGCAACGAGGTTACAATCGGATCGAGTGTCATTGCTGGTAGCCTATTGTGCGTATCATGAAAATTATGCACAGTCAGTGTAATTTGTTTCAGATTATTGACACACCACATCCGCCTTGCGGCTTCACGTGCATATTGCACCGCCGGTAGGAGAAGAGCGATTAGCAATGCGATAATCGCGATGACGACGAGAAGTTCGACGAGGGTGAAAGCGGAACGGTTTTGTGTTGTTGTGCTCATAAACAATGTCCTTTCTGGGGGTTAAGTATTAGCCGAGCATCGGCAACAAGAACGCTCAAGATGGGAGCGACCGCTCAACAGATAGGTTCTCTTCCCGTGTTCCAATACGGTGCGACAGGGGTTCAACGCCTAATGCTGAAGATTCCCCACAGAAACGACACGGCACTCCCCCTACGGGAGCATCGCTACACTCGCTTCTTTTGGTAAATCTTCACACGGCAAGCCGTTTGGAACGTGAAAACAACCAATCCACCCTTCGGCGGCTGTTGAATGTTGACGAACTCTAAATTCGGTTAGTCTGGTACGTGACCGGACTGTATTTCAATCAGGGGAGAGTATAGCAAAGTTTTTGGAGATTGCAATACCCCTTAATTTCTTTGCGCCCTTTGCATTTCCTTGCGTCTTTGCGATTAAAAAAAGAAGATTTAACCGCAGAGGGTGCAAAGGAAAATGTCCCATTCCTCGCTGTGTAAGGTCTATTCAAGCCGCGCTGTGTCTCTTGACAATCCCCTTGCCGTTTGGTTAAATGGGTGCAGTGATGTTGCAGCATGGCAACGTCGGTTACCAACCCTTTATACTGGAGATTTTCTATGAAACTACGTTACGTTCTTTCCTTTGCCGTCGTTGCGGCATTTTTCGGTCTTTGCACCGTTTTTACCGCCCAGGAAACCAAGGCGGAAGAAGTGAAACCGGCGAAGGTTTTGCTCTTTAGCCGCTCCCCAGGGTTCCCACACGGACCCATCAATGCCAACTTGCGGAACGGAACCACCCCGGCTGGCAGAGCATTGAACGCCTACTTCAAGGAGAAAGGCAAGAATATCGAAGTCGTCGAGAGCAAAGACGGCAGTGTGTTCGATGGTGATTTGAGCCAATATGACGGTTTTGTATTCAGCACGGTGGCAAACTTGCTGGGGGGAACTGACGAAAGAGCCAATGAGGCAAACGGCTTCGCGCCGGACAAGCCGATGACAGAACAAGGACTCCGTAATCTGATTACTGCCGTACAGGGCGGTAAAGGATTTGTCGGCTGGCATAATGCTACCGATACTTATAGCAACGTGCGGGACGAAGACGGTAAAGATATTTTCACCAATTTTATCGGTGCCCGGTTCATTTCACATGGTCCGGAACAAACGGCAACGGTCACCACTGTGTCGGATGGTGCCGTGGTCGCTGCGAACGGAACCAGGAGCGGCGGTTTTCCGTTCCTTAAAGATGTTCCTGAAATCACTGTTTGGGAAGAATGGTACGCGATGAAGAACTTCAACAAGGATATGCATGTTCTCTTGGTACAGAAGACCCGAAACGACGCGGGAGAATTGACGATGCGCGGGGGTGAGTACCAGCGGGACCCGTTTCCGATTGCTTGGATTCGTGCGGAAGGTAAAGGTCGGGTAGGGTACACTTCCTTCGGGCACTCCGAACATTACTTTGAGGAGAATCCGAGTCAAGTGGAAAGATGGGGAAAGGCGGCGGACAATTTGCCGCGGATTGCTGATTTGATCGAGTGGTCCATCGGACGCTTCGATGCCGATACGACTCCCAACCTCGACAAAGTGGCTCCGAATGCCGGTTCGCACGATGACGGACCATGGAGACGATAGTCCTTTTTGTGTGCCTTTGCGGTTAAGTTCTTTTTTAACCGCAAGGACGCAAAGGACAACTTTATGCCGTTTACGGGGTATTCGCACGATTGGGCATGACAAGGTCGATTTGGCAAGGCACTACATCCGAAAGTTGAATGTCTCATTGATAAAGAGCCAAAGGCGGCAGCCGAGTGTTTGCGGTTCCACGTGCACTTTGCCGATACCCGTCATCCCCACTCGAATCGATTGCTCCGGCGTGTTGTCCAGTAACATCCGCACACGGTAGGCGGTGCGCGTCGGCACCTCCCCTTCTTGCGTGGTTGTTGTGGGGATTTCTCCCCCCGCATGGGTTGTCAACTGACGCTCCAATGACCTGACCGGTTGCTTTTCGATTTCTTCCAGTTCACCATAGTATGTTCGGTTGGGGAATTCATGCAGTTTCAATTCCATCCGCTGTCCTGATCTTAAAAAGGGAATCTTCGATTGATTGACAATCAAAATTGCTTCCAGGTATTGCGGATCACCCACACTGCACACGACCGTTCCCGGCTCTAATGTTGCGTTGAGGTTCTTCGGCTCCAGCGGCGATCCCCACCACTGCGGCAGTTGGTCATCCGGCGGCGGTTGATGAATCCGCCACGGCGGTGCAACGACGGTTCCCGACATCGGCGCACGCAGAATCAACGACCCGGCATCACGCTGCTTGTTTTGGAGCAACTCCCTCGCTACTGCAAACGCTTGCTCTGTCGGACGAATTTGCAGCCCTGCGTCGCTCTGGTATGTTTGTTTCGTTTCCAATGTTTTGAGTTCCTGCTCCAATTCCCGATAGCGTCCCGCCGCATCGATCAGTTCCGCTTGGAGTGTCAGATTTTCCAAGACAGCAATCACATCACCGGCTTGCACCTGTTGTCCCGGCGCGACGCTGATTTTTTGTAGCCGATTCCCGCCTCTTATATCAGGAACGAAAACCTGCTGCGCCGTGCCGGTGCGGAGTTCCACGATTGCCGGTTCCACAACGGTATAAGGCAACGGATAAAAAAACAACAACGACAAAAGCCCGATAAACAGGGCGAGCGACGCATAGAACCGTAATTTTTTCACTTTATAAATCCTCCCTGGCACCCAAAAAAACTTAATGACTTTGTAAATCGGCATCACGAGCAGACTGAACAGTGCCATTGCCGAAATAAGCCGGGCAACGATAATGAGTTCGTAATGTTTGAAAAGCGTATGTAGAAAAAATAGGATCGATGCCATAATCACCCATCGGTAGCACACGGCGGCGACCGAGTAAAAAGCGAACATGCCTTGATTCTTCTGCGGCAAAAAGGGGTCTTCCGGCGGTTCCATTCCCAAAAACCATTGCGAACACTTCTGCGTGAAAATCTTCGATGCCTTCTGCCGCAGATTTGGAATTTCGAGATAGTCCGAAAGCATATAATAACCATCGAACCGGAGCAGCGGATTGATGTTGAAGAGCAACGTGCTGACCGACGAAATGAACATGATATTGAGTGCCATGTAATGGAGCAATCCCGGCTCAGAAAACCACCAGATGAAAGTACAGACTGCTGCCAGAAAAAATTCGACACACATTCCTGCTGCTCCGATAGCAATGCGGTGCCACTTATTCGGCAGGAGCCAAGAATCGGAGACGTTGACATACAAACAAGGAGTGAGCACGAGAATCATGACTCCCATTTCGTGACATTCCCCCTTAAAGTGTTTGGCGGTGAGTCCGTGTCCGAATTCGTGCAGGATTTTAGTAACAACCAACACAAGTGCCAGACAAAACATATTGACCGGACTGAAAAACGTGTAAAACTCCGGCAGTTTCGACCGGAAGGTATCGAACTGAACGAGAATGAGCGACAGTGCAGCCACGCAGACGGCAAGTCCAAAGGCAATCGTGAAGGGATGAAAACACCAACGGACAAAGGGATACAGAAATGTAAACATTCCATCGGGATCAATCCCTTTGAATTTGATGGCGAGGATATTGGTGAACTTTTGCGTAAGTTCTTTCCGTTGCCGCTTTTTGCTGCGTTTGAGGAGTTCCTCCCCTTGGTTGGGAGTGGCGGCAACAACGAGTCCGCTCTGGTGAAACTGCCCAATGAGGTGCTGTAACTCTTCGAGGGAAATTTTTTGCGGCGGAAATTCCTTTTCAAACGCTTTTTTGATGTCATCGAGGCTGTTATTGCCGTCGAAGAGTTTGAGCAGAGCGTATTCTTCTTCCTGCAACCGGAAGTATCTCGCACCGATAGGGTCTTTGAGAATCCAGTAAGTCTGCCCGAGGTAACTTTGCCGTTTGACGGTCAGGTCGGAGCGGCACTTCACTGGTAATTTCCGGGCGATACTGGATGCGAATACGTCTGTTTGCGAGAGCATGGGTTGGGGGAAACAGAGATGTAACCGTAAGTTTACCAAATTTTGCCGGGGAGTATAGACTGTAAATGGCACAAAACTGTACTCCGTGCTCTTTGCGCAATCCTTGCGTCCTTTGCGGTAAAAAAACGCGGTTAAAAAAGCAAAGGGCACTTTATAACACTCTATCGTCTCAATTCCGCTCCACGCGCACACTTTCAATACGCCGGCGGGTCGCCGCTGTAACGGTCAGACGTACGGTCTTGCCATGATACTCAAAATCGACCGACTCTCCCACTTCGGGGATGTGTCCCAAAGTTGAAAAAATGAAGCCCGCAACCGTGTCGTAGTCCTCTTCTTCCGGTAAATTCAAATCTAACTGCGCATTCAAATCGTCAATGCGGACTCTGCCCAGGACTTCAAACGTATCGGGACTTAATTCCGTAATTTCTTCGACCGTTATCACGGGATCGTGTTCATCCGTAATTTCTCCGACGATTTCCTCCAAAATGTCTTCCAACGTTACAATGCCGGCGACACCGCCGTATTCGTCCAGCACAATGGCTAAATGCCCCTTTGCCCTATCCTTTACGGTATTCTCTTTTGAGGTCTCCACCGTCGATGGGACATTCAGGAACTCTTGTAAAAGCGTATCGACCGGCTTCGTCTCCGGGATAAACAGCGGCTCCGAAATTAATTCCGTCCAGGGGCGGCGTTTGCCGGGCTTGTTCAATGCCAGTTCCCGCAGGAGGTCGCGTGCGTGAATGAGACCGACAATATCGTCCCGGTTTTCCTTATAAACGGGAATGCGTGAGTGCGTTGAACCAAGCACTGCTTGCAGCATTTCTTCCCAGGACAGAGCGTCCGAAATGCAGACCATATCGGTGCGCGGAGTCATGATTTCGGAGACGATGACATCTTGCAACTCAATCACCCCTTCAATCATTTCACGGGCATCCTCTTCGAGTAAGCCTCCACGGTGTCCTTCGGTAACGATGGTGCGGATTTCCTCCTCAAAGGCATCTTCATCTTCGGTATGCCCCGCGAGACGGCAGAAAAAGAGGGTTACAAGACGGTCGATCCCAATCAGCGGAGAGAGCAAAGTTGTTGTATTGCCCCAGAGCAACCAACCGTAATAGACAAGCGGGGTTCCCCAAAGTTTTGCGAACGCACGCGGCAGCCAAAATTCGGCAGACACAATGAAAAACAAAACGGCTGCAACGCCGACGGCAATTTTAAACCAAGAGGTTTCATCGGGAGAAGAGTCTCCAAAGAGTTCAACAACGAGGAATCCTATCAAAAAGAGAGAAACGGCGAGGGTTCGTGCAAGACTGACTGCGGCGGCGGCGTTGTCATGTTTTTTCAGAATCACCGCAAGTCTCTTTTCGGCATTTCTGCGTTTGCAGAACTCTTCTAATTTGTGTCGTGAAAAGGATTTGAGAGACTTGGCACCCAGCGAAAAAATGAAAATAACCAACAATCCCAAAGGGACGACAAGGTAAAACATCCGGCTCCTAGTGTATTGTAAAATAACGAAGACCGATTCTACATGAAATAGAATTGAACGTCAAGGTGCCCGTTGTTTGCCCTATACGGTTTTGCGGTTTGCGTCTTTTGTGCGTACTTTGCGGTTAAATCCAAATCAGGTAACCGCAAGGGGCGCAAAGAGTGTGCAAAGGACGCAAAGAATCTATTTTTAGAGTTTGTATGAAAATCGGTGCATCCTTTTCTTTTTTGCGTTATAGTTATTTGACGATATTTTAACCCACTCAGCAGAAAGGAGCACCAGAAATGCTAAATTTACCAGTTTTCATTGGAATTGACTACCACCAAAAAGTGATTCAAGTTTGTGTCATGGACCA
>Ga0099364_10007503_pt1 | contig 15547 bp, 13 predicted proteins | sample TergutTh196P3_FD_73070 | JGI IMG/M metagenome (GOLD analysis project Ga0099364, IMG submission 73070) | Microcerotermes parvus P3 segment gut microbial communities from Pointe-Noire, Republic of the Congo - Th196 P3 | ecosystem: Host-associated > Arthropoda: Insects > Digestive system > Gut ... | reverse complement strand
CTGTTGGATGGCTTCTGACGAAGCATAACTCAACGGGAAGGTTTGTATCTGTGCCTCCGCGTCAATGGGCGAGTCAAGTTTCGCGATCAGGTTCTGGATCGCCTCGATACCGCCGGGGTAGCCGATCAACAGGATCGAGTTCGGGCGAACCAGTGGCGTGACGCTGATTGGACCAAACTGGTTGGCGTACCACTCGTTGTACAATTGCAGGGCCACAACGGTCACGCGCACGCAATCGGCGTGAATCATCGGCACATCCATGATGGTCGGCTGGTATTCGCGGCTCGTCACTTCGATGTAATTGATCAGCTCGCGAACCAGTGCCAAGTCGCCGGATGTCCGTGCCCTGATGACGATCATGCCGCCGTCCAGAATTTCCACTTCCACAGGCCCGACCAACGCGCCGGCATCGGGCGGAACCTGCGACGGGGCGGTTTCACCGTTCGTCACAATCTGTGGAGTGGCGAAACGCAGCTCGCTTCCCTGCCCCGGCAAGGTTGCCTGCGGGGTTGCCTGTGATGGATTTCCCGCAAACTGGCCCGCCGTTGGATTGATCATGCGGGCCAGGGATTGAAACGATTCGTTGCCCCGCGTAATGGGAACCACTCCCATCACGCCGTTTTGCGACTGCTCGCTATCGAGCAGATTGATAATTTGGACAAAGGTATCGACTCTGTTGCCCGGCCCCGCAAGCGTCACGGTGCTGTTCTGGGGGTCGATGGCCATTTCAATACGCTGGCTGTCGGGAAGCGGGATGGTGTAGATCGTCTGGTTTCCCGAAACCGTCCGCGCCACTTGAACCGAACGGCTTTGGATCGCATTGAGGATTTTCGCTTCAAAATCACGAGCCGACGTTCTTTGCAGTTTGATTTGCCGCGTTTGGGTGCTGGTTGCCACAGGCGGCAAACCCGCTTGCGGTTCCTGCATGTTGCCAGCAACCTGCCGTACCTGGCTGTGTTGCGGGACGTTTTGATTCTGCCAATAGGCAGGAACATTTTGTCCCGTGTCACTGTCATGCAGGCTGGCAAATCTCACCTGCCCGAAAGCGTGCGTGTTGCCGCCGTTGTGCCGCCGTTGCATCAGCGCGATCAGATTGCCCGATGACGGACGGCGCACTCCGAGAACCTGCTGTTGCGTCAAAAAGTGCTCAATTTGCGAGTGTTCGGCGTCTGTGGCCCAAACATGAACGCTGTTTTTGCCGGCGTTGTGCGACACCGTGATGGAACGTTGCTTGAAGACGTCCGTCAAAACGCGATCCGCTTCTGCGGCATACGCACGGACTATCGGGTACGACCGCAACACGGGCTGGACTTCGGGTGCCAAACGGTGCTTCACTTTCGTCTGGGCGGCCGTCTGTTGGCAAACCAAAACCGTGGCGCCGAGGATCATCAATACGATGATGGGATTGCGAAAAACGCAACAATGCAGACCTGTCTTTGTCATGATACTTTCCTGGACCTCGAAGGATGATCACTGTGACGGAATCGTTCTCATACCGTAATCGTTACCTGGAAGTAACGCTGAACGCCGGTACGGGAATGTCTTTACCGCACTTTGCCGAATGGTTTTAACACATTCACCAAAAACAAGGCGGTTTTTCTCCTGTTGAAAAAGACTCATTCCGTCCTCACAATTTTTCGGCGAGGCTTCGAAAGAAACATTAGACAATTGTAGTGATTACAGCAGTTTTTCCATTTGTTCCCGTATTCACGTGACAAGTGGAGTTAAACTTTGCGGATTGAAGAGAATTTTAGGAATGATAGCCGGGTAACAACAGCCCGGAGCATGAGCGACGGGTATAATAAAATTTTCAAATTTTTACTGCCCCCTTGAGTATCGGACAGAACGGATACGGGCAACGTGTGATTTGCCGCAGTTGTTGACGTCGCATGGTTTATGAGATTGGCAGAGAAAACCAGTGCGGCGGCGCATGGCAGAGTAACGGTCGTTCAGCAAATCGCGTTGCAAGCGGTTGCTCCGTGACCGTCCTGCCTTGTCCCTTGAGGCGGCTTGGTTTTACCCACGTGCCAGTTTGCGGAACGCTTCGATGCCGCGTTCGATGGTCGCGTCGGATGCGGCATACGAAATACGGAAGTGCGTATCCCGTTTGCTGAACACGTTGCCGGGGATGATGAGCATCGAATATTCCGTGATCGCCTTATGCACGAACTCGGTTGCCGTACCCCACGGGGCTTTCGGGAACATGTAAAACGCGCCGCCGGGCTTGACAACCTCGTAATCCTCCTTGATGCCGTCGTACAGCATGTCGCGTTTCCGTTTGTAATGGGCGATTTCGGCACTCATGTCGCAGTGGATGGCGGTCATCGCGGCCCACTGGAACGGTTGCGGCGCACACACAAACGTGTACTGCTGGATTTTCAACATCTGTTCGATGATTTCGCCCGGCCCGTGCGCGAATCCGACGCGCCAGCCCGGCATCCCGAATGATTTGCTGTAACCGCCGAGTACGAGAACCTGATCGTTGAATTGCACCGGCGAAGTGAACGGTTCATGGCAGAACAAGTCGTAAATTTCGTCGCTGACGAGTAGCACGTTTTTCTCTTTTGCGAGTTTGGCGACCTCTTCGGCAACCTGGGCCGAAGCGACCGCACCACTCGGATTGGCCGGTGAGTTGAACAGGATGACTTTCGTTTTCGGCGTGATCGCATCGGCGATTTTCTGCACATCGAACACGAAATCCGGGTAGGTGTCGATCAACACCGGCACACCGCCGAGCATTTTGGTCAGGGCTTCGTACATGACGAAGTAGGGGTCGAACATGATGACCTCGTCGCCAGGGTTGACCGTCGCCATGAGCAACAGCATCAATCCGCCGCTCGTGCCGCTGGTGACGAACACTTTGCGGTCGGCATGTTGGTATTTCGCATCGACCTCCGATTGCAAATGCGTGAGCAGCGGCGCGACGCCCTGCGTCGGCGAATAGCCGTTCTTGCCGGCCATGATCGCTTCGCACGCCGCCTGTTTTGCCGCAAGCGGAACGTCGAAATCCGGCTGCCCTATCGAAAGGTTGATCGGGTTTTGCAACTTCGCCCCCAAGTCAAACACTTTTCGTATTCCCGATGCCTCGAATGAAAATGCACGCTCTGATAGCCATTGTTTTGTCATAACATTGTTGTTTTTTTAATAAAGTCAATGTTGTCGAAAGGAAATGTTTTTTATGAAATGTTATGCCGTACAACGCCATGGACTTTGCATTTCTGCCTGTGGGCTTTGTGTACTCCTTTGTGATCTTTGTGTTGAAATCTTTTAACACAAAGGCTACAAAGCTTTTCACAAAGGTCACAAAATTAATACCACTCCAATGGCGTTCGGCAGTATAACCCTCGTTGTTTCAAACGGTCTCTTTTTCGTTGGTGAATGTCAAATGTTACTATTTCGCTTTGCGCTTATGCCGTGATGCCTTTGGTCAGTTTCATGAATGCGGTTTCGAGGTTAATCTCGTCTTCCTTGAATGACAAAATCTTGAAACCGTTTTCTATCAAGCGGCTGGGCAGTTCACAGTAATCGTCGGTCGTTTTGCTTTGTTTGATCGTCACTTCGAGCGTTTTGCCGTGCAAAATTTCGATTTTTTCTACGCAATCCTCCGTTTCAAGTGTTTTCGCGGCCTTTTCGAGGTCGCCGATCAGTTGCACAAGCAGCACCGGCTGGTCTCGCACTTGCCGCATGACCTCGGACACGTCGGCATTGACAAGCAGTTCGCCGCGTTCGATGATACCGACTTTGTTACAAATATCAGCCAGTTCCGGCAGAATGTGGCTCGAAACCATGATCGTTTTTCCGCGACCGCCCAGTCTTTTGAGCAGTTCACGCATTTCGATGCGTGCCCGCGGATCGAGGCCGCTGGCCGGTTCGTCGAGCAACAGCACCTGGGGATCGTGCAACAGAACTCGTGCCAAACCAAGACGTTGTGTCATGCCGCGCGACAAACTGGTCACAAGTGCCTGGCGTTTGTACCCCAAATCGACCAGTTCGAGCATCTCGTCGCAGACTTTTTTGCGTTTTTCGCCCTTGATGCGATAGGCAGCGGCGAAAAATTCAAGGTATTCGATGACCTTCATGTCGTCATACACGCCGAAAAAGTCAGGCATGAAACCAATCAGTCGCCGGATTTCCTTCGGTCGGGTATAAACTGACAAGTCGCAAACGTAGGCCTCACCGTAAGTTGGCTGCAAAAGCGTTGCCAGCATTTTCATGGTGGTCGTCTTGCCGGAGCCATTCGGACCAATAAATCCGTACAAATCGCCTTCGCGTAATTCGAGCGTTAAGTCTTTGACGGCAAATAGCTTGCCATATTGTTTCGTCAGTTCTTCGGTTTTGATCACGAAAATCCCCGCCTATGATTGATTTTGTTGCGATATTTCAAAATTTTTATGAAAAAATTTTCCTCATGATTTTAAAGCATACACGCAAGCAAGACGATTGCAAAGTCCCAATCGATATTTCGCAAGACTTTTCCACGTCGTCTGCATTTTTCAACGCTGAACACGCGGAAGGACGGAAATTGCGGAAATGCTCATGGAATACTGGACTTTTCCTGGGAACTTCGCCATAATAACAAATTGCGTTGCGGCAATTGAAAGATTTTTACCAAAACCACAAATGGACGGAGGAAAACCAGGCATGAGCGACAGACCACGAGTGATACTATCCGGATTCGCGGACGAAGCGGCGAACAACAAGACGGCCATTGAGCAATTTGCCGTCTTCGCCGCGTTGGGCTTGCAATACTACAGCATTCGCTTTATCAACCTGGGCGACGGCGTCAAAAATGTCATGAAGCTTACCCGTTCCGACATTCAGCAAATCCGGCAGTTGCAGGACGAATACGGCCTCAACGTTTCGGCCATCGGTTCGCCAATCGGCAAAGTCAAGCTGGAGAATGTCGATGACGGGACGGCCAATATTTACGTGCCGTTTGAAACTTATCTCGAAAACGACGTCCGTATTGCCTGTGAGCTTGCCCATGCGTTTGAAACGAAGCTCATTCGCGGTTTTTCCTTCTATCACCCCAAGGGAAACGACCCGCAAAATTACGTGTCCGCCGTCGTCGAACGGATCGGGCAGATCACCGAAATGTGCCACCGCAACGATCTGACGTTCGGCCTTGAGGTCGAGGCGAATCTTGTCGGGCAGAACGGTTCCATCCTGGCCGAGATTTACCGTCAGGTCAACCACCCGGCGTTGACGCTGATTTTCGATGGCGCCAATCTCGTGATGCAGGGCTACACGGGCGACGATTTACTCGCCCAATACGAAGCGATGAAACCCGGTTTGAGGTGGTTTCACGTCAAGGATTACGTCGATCCCCAGAGCAAGACCCAAGGCGGACACATCAACGAGGACACGATGGCGGGCTTTGTGCCCTGTGACTTGGGAGCTTCCGCTTACGAAGCCATATTGACCGACTTCGCAACGATTTGTCCACAAGTTGAAGCCCGACTCGTGCAGCGCGGCATCCCCGGCGTGTTCGTCGATCTCGAACCACACCTGAAAGGCGGCGGCCAGTTCGGCGGCTTTAGCGGTCCCGACGGCATGGGAGTCGCCCTGCGTGCCTTGTGCCGCGTCCTCGACAAGACCGGTTTCGACTACCACCTCCGCGATTTCGAGGACATCAAAGCCTCACGCGGATTTTGAGTGAGTGTGGAATGTGGAATAAAGAGTAGGGTTTTGGAGTGTGGAATGACAAGTTCGTTGCTCACCTCGTGACGCACATGGCTGGGGGGTTACAGTGTGACCGCCGACAAAACTAGAGCCGCGACAGTGCTGGAGCGGTTGAACAAAAGAGGAATGAATATCCTCTTGGATACCCATGGCGAATAAGTGAACACTGGTTGTTGATCATGGGATTGACTCATGAACAAACTCCTACTCGGCGACAATCTGGAAGTTCTCAAGACGCTGGACGAGGAATCGGTGGATTTGATTTATCTTGACCCGCCGTTTTTCAGCAATCGGAATTATGAGGTGATTTGGGGCGATGAGGGGGAAATTCGTTCATTTCAGGATCGTTGGTCAGGCGGAATTGACCACTACATTTATTGGCTCAAGGAACGCGTCGGCTATCCCACGCAAAAACCGGAAGCCCTGCTGGACCGCATCATCAAGTGTGCCGTTGACGAAAGCGACATCGTTCTCGACCCTTTTGTCGGCGGGGGGACAACGGTTGCCGTGGCCGGCAGACTCAACCGGCAACGGATCGGCATCGACCAGTCCGTCCAGGCAGTCAAAGTCACCGAGTTGCGGCTGGACAAGCAGGGGGATTTGTTCAGTGTCGTGAAGAAAATATAACCAAGCATCAACGAAAGATATCACCATGCAAGAATCATCAACCCATTACGAACAAGCCGTCACGCAGTTACGCCGGCGGATTCAACGGATTCTCTTCTTGAAGTACCTGTTGCAGGGGCTGATGATCGCCCTGTTTGTCAAGGGGACGGTGATCATTGCCTGTCGCGCGGCGGGGATCACGCTGGTGGACATGCTTGTCATGGGGAGCGTTCCGGTCCTTGGGGCGGTGATTGCGGCGGCGGTGCTGGCGTTGCGGAAGGTGCCGGAGCGCAAAAAGCTCATCGCAGCCATTGATTGCGAAAGCGAAGGCGGCGGACTGCTCATGTCGCTGGCCGAACTCGGTTCGCTCGGCGATTGGGATTCGCAACTTCGGGACATGAAAACGCCGCGTTACCGCTGGCGGTCGAAAAAAACCTTTGGTTTTCTTGCAACGAGTCTGCTTTTCGTCTGCTTTGCGTTGCTTCTGCCGGACAGGACGGTCAACGCGCTTGCCGGACCGCGAAAATTGGACATCACCAATCAGGTGCGTGAGATTGACAGCAAACTCGAAAAGTTGCAAGAGGAAAAAATTCTCGACGCCGACAAGGTGGAGAAACTGAAAGAGGAGTTGAAGCGGATTCAGCAAAACGCGGAGGCCGAAGGTCCGATCAAAACCTGGGGAGCCATCGATCACCTGAACGACAAGCTGGCCAAAGAAGCCCAAAACGCCGCCGAGGAACTGCTCAAGGAACAGGAAAAACATGAAACCATCGAGGCGATGGCCGAAGCGTTGAAAGAGCAACTTGCGTCGGAGGACAACTCACAAGGGCCGACCGCCGAGGAAATGCAGGATTTGGCCCATGAAATGAGCAACATGCTCGGTGATATTGCCGGTGACGATGATTTTCTCAACGATTTGAAACAACAAATCGACGAACAGGGACTCGACAGCTTAACGCAGGAGCAACTTGAGCAACTTGCGGAGAAAATGAGCGAAAAGTGCCGGGATTGTCAGGGACGCATGAACAATCTGAAAAGCGGGCGTATGGTTGATCCGAACAGGCTGAAGGATTTCAGCGACTGCAAGCCGTGTGACAATCAGTCATTGAAGGATTTTCTTGACAGCCAGTGCAAGGGTGCCTGTGAGGGCGACGGGGAATGTGACAGCGGAATTCCCGGTCGCGGCGGCATCACACGGGGACCCGGTTCGGCGAAAATCAATTTCGATCATAACACGCAGGAAAGCGACGCCGAAATGAAGGAACATGCCATGGAACCGGACTACGTTGACATGGAAGCGAGCATCAAGATGGGCGTTACGCGAAACGCCCCGACACCCAATCGTGCCGGTTCGGCGGCGGAAGAAGGCGGTGCCGTGACCGACACGTCAGGCGTTGCCGGCAGTTCGGGACGCGACGTTGTGCTGCCGAAACATCGCGGCGCGGTCAGACGGTTCTTTGATACCAACTCCCGGTAAGCCTTGAATATGCGCGTTTATTTTATCACCGGGATTGACACCGGGGTTGGCAAATCGTTCGCCGCGGGGCTTGCGGCACGGTGGCTCATGCGGCAGGGAGTCCGTGTCGTCACGCAAAAAATGGTGCAGACCGGCACATCGCATGGCCTTTCGGAGGACATTCTGGTTCACCGCCGCTTGATGGGCGTCGAACCGTTGCCGGAAGACGTCAACGGCACGACCTGCCCTTACATTTTCCCTTATCCCGCCTCGCCTCACCTGGCGGCGGAACTGGCCGCAACGGAAAAGGGCGTGATTGATCCTTCGGTCATCACGCAATGCACACGGCGGTTGCTTGAGTCGTTCGACGTTGTTCTCATGGAAGGTGCCGGTGGTCTGCACGTTCCGATCACCCGCGATTTCCTGACCGCCGATTATCTTCAGGAGCAAAAATACCCGCTCCTCGTCGTGACCTCCGGCCGGCTGGGCAGCATCAATCACACGCTCCTCACGCTCGAAGCGGCGGCACAGCGTCAAATCCCGCTTGCCGGACTCGTGTTCAATCACCATCCGCCGTCCGACGCGGTGATTCGCAACGATACGCTGCAACTCTTCCGCGAACAACTCAAAAAATATGGACGCCCCGGCGCATTGGTCGAAATGCCGCTGATTGATCCTGAAAACATCCCCGATGTTGACTTTTCACCGTTGTTTTTGTTATTACAGCAAAGGTAGTGCGGTCACGGCGTGATTGCCACTACTTTTCAACCATACACAACTTTGGAGGATAACTCATTTTATATACAGCTATAAATAAGGATGCTTATGCTCTGCCAAGTGCCTTACTTTATTACAAAGAAAGAATAGAAAAATGAATTACAACAGAAGGCATGGTCTATTGGATCCATTTCTTGTTGGAGGTGGAACGGCAGGCGTGTTCTTATGGATATTTGGTCCAGGTTTAAATCTTATTGACTTGTTTCGATACTTTGTCGCGTTATTCATAGTACTTACGATGACATCATTCTTGATTTTTAGATTTTGTAGAAAAATATCATCATATAGTGTGTCACTTAACTCTAATAGGAGTTTTTACTTATTCATATGCAATGCAATACCATTGCTATTTTACATTTTTATTTCTTTCTATATATCATCATATATCAGAGATATATTTGTTAAATAGTTTTCTTGGAGTAACACAATTAATTCCTCTACCAGTATTGTTGTTTTGAGTACCAGGCATTTTTCTTTTGGCTACAAAATACCATCCCGGCGCGATACTTGCTCTATCATGGCGGGATACTCGTACCATCCCGGCATAATCTTTTGATCACGGCGCAGACCTGACATGTTTGCGGCGGGTGGTTGCGTGATTCTCGTGTGCTCTGCGTACATCACGGCGCAGAGTTGCAGGTATGGCGGATGCTCTGCGTTTATGTCGGCGCAGAGTTGCAGGTATATCAAATGCTCTGCGCTCAGCATGGCAATATCTCGCAGGTCTGGCGGATGCTCTTCGTTTATGTCGGCGCAGACCTCGCAGGTATGTTTGATGCTATTCGCAGATCACAAAAGCATCTCGTTATGACGGAAATGACAAATGGGAGAGCATTCGGCATGAAAATACCTATACGCAACTATCCCTGATTGGCACAATCGACTCTTTCCGTGAGTCGATCATAATAGGCAAGTTGCGATTTTCCGGTTGATCGCTAAGAGATGGTCCATGCGGAAATCTTTTGGAGGTTTTACCCGCGTTGCGGATTGGAACTATGATGCTGTTGAGTGGCTCGTGGCGAGTGGCCAGTGACCAGACATGATTTGTCCCGCAGGGACAAGATGTTGGTAGAAAACGGAATCCCAAAGGAAACCTGACGTCCCGTAGGGACGAAATGGCAAACGCTGACACATATAACGTCCCTACGGGACATTCCGGCCAAAACGACAGCAAATCCGACAAAAACCGGATAGAGGAACCGGGAAATTTCACGGAGGCATGTTCGCCCCGCCAAGCGTGTCGCAGGGCGACGCGGCGAACGGCGAACGGTGACGCAGATAACGGTTCCCATTGAATCCATCGGCCTGCATGGTAACATAACACCATGGTCGATGACATTCAACAACTCCTTGATTTTGACCGCGAACACGTTTGGCATCCCTACACGTCGATGCGCGACCCGCTTCCGGTTGATCCGGTGGCGTCGGCAAGCGGGGTGCGAATCACACTGGCGGACGGTCGCGAACTGATTGACGGCATGTCATCGTGGTGGGCGGCGATTCACGGTTACAATCATCCGGTGCTCAATCGCGCCGTGACCGGGCAGCTTGCGAAAATGTCGCATGTAATGTTCGGCGGACTGACGCATGAGCCTGCCGTCGGACTGGCACAACGGCTTGTTGCGTTGACGCCTGAGCCGCTGACCAAAGTTTTTCTGGCCGATTCCGGTTCGGTGGCCGTTGAAGTTGCAATCAAAATGGCATTGCAATTTTGGCAAGCTGCCGGAACGCCGAACCGCAACCGGCTTCTTACCGTCCGGTCGGGTTATTATGGCGATACGTTCGGGGCAATGGCTCTTTGCGACCCGGTAACCGGAATGCACTCGCTTTTCACCGGGGTGCTCGCGTCGCATTTCTTCGCCGAAGCCCCCGCGTGTCGTTTTGATGAAGAATGGAACGAAACGTTCCTTGCCGATCTGAAAGAGAAGCTGTTTGCTCATCGTGACCGGATCGCCGCCGTGATTCTCGAACCCGTCGTACAGGGAGCGGGCGGAATGCGGTTCTATTCGCCCCGGTATTTGCAACGGTTGCGCGAGCTTTGTGATGAAACGCAAACGCTGCTGATTTTCGATGAAATCGCCACCGGTTTTGGCCGGACCGGCAAGCTGTTTGCAATGGAACACGCCGGCGTCGTGCCGGATATTGTCTGCTTCGGCAAGGCACTCACCGGCGGATACATGACGCTCTCCGCCGTGATGACGACCGATTCTGTTGCCGCAACGATTTCCAACGGTCAGCCGGGCACGTTCATGCACGGGCCGACGTTTATGGGCAACCCGCTTGCCTGCGCAACGGCCAACGCTTCGATTGACCTTTTGCTGGAAACCGATTGGCCGTCGAAAGTCAGCAGAATCGAAACCATCTTGCGGGAAACACTGAAGAATGCCTCGCAATTTGCCGGCGTCGCCGATGTTCGCGTGTTGGGCGCGATTGGCGTCATCGAAACGCGGACGCCGGTCGATATGGCCGCAATGCAAAAGCGATTCGTCGATTCCGGTGTTTGGGTGCGGCCGTTCGGCAAACTGATTTACCTCATGCCGCCGTACATCATCGGCGAACACGATCTCCGTACACTCTGCGACGCCGTTGTGCGGGTCGCCGGCGAATTTTACGCTTGAAAACGACATGCCGCTTTGCCGTGGAAGAAAAACCCCAAAAAGGCATGATTTTTTCCCAAACACTTTTCCCGGCGGTTTGTTTCCGGTATAATGCCCCGATGGTTTTTTGATTTGTTACGTGCAACAAATAACAAGCTCAAAGGAGATTTTGACAATGATAAAACGTTTCGCATGGATTCTGGTCGTGTGTTTGATGCTGGTTGCTCTTGTGGCAGGGTATTCTATAGAAGCTCAAAGGCGAATTCGAACAGAGGAATTGAATAGACTCAGACAGGCAGTCCAGACATATCACGAGAGTAACATGTTGCCGAGTGCCAGCATGAAATTGGCAAGCGATGAGCTCCAAACTCAATATTTCGCGGAAAGAAAGGCTGATTATATGCAATTCATGGAAAATTATCTCGCCGAGATGCAGGCGATGAACACGGAGGCGAACCTCGCGTATTGGGACGCGTCAATCTCCGGCACGGAAGAGGATTTCGAAAAATTTGCCGGGCTGAGTCTCAAGATCAAAACCTACCTCAGCGACAAGGAACGCTACGAGCAGTTCAAGTCGCTCCGCGAAGCGGCAGGCGGGCTTTCGCCGCTGGAGGAACGCACGGCGGTTGTGGCCGATCTGGCGTTCCAATCGCACCAGTTGCCGGAGGATTTGCTCAGGCAGATGGTTGACCTGTCCAAGGAAATCGAGATGATCTTCCAAACCGACCGCGCCGAACTCGACGGTCAGCCCTACACAAACAACGACCTGCTTGAAATGATACGGAAAGAAACCGACTCGGCCAAACGCGAGGCGATCTGGAAGGCACTCAAGGCGGTCGGCGACAAGGTGGGGCCGAAACTCGTCGAACTGGCGAAAATCCGCAATGAAGCGGCCAAACAACTCGGCTTCAACAACTACTGGGAAATGGAAATCGTCTTTCAGGAACACGATCCGAAACAGCTCATGGAGATTTTCGCCGAACTGGAAACACTGACCACGCCGCTGTTCGCCGGCATGAAGGCGGAACTCGACGCGGAACTGTCGGCGAAATTCAGCGTGGCCGTTGAAGACCTGCGGCCGTGGCACTACGACAACCCCTTCTTTCAGGAAGCCCCGCCGGCCGCCGATCTGGATATGGACGTGTTTTATGAAGGCAAAACCAAAGAGGATATCGCCGAAATTTCGCGGAAATATTTCAATGACATCGGCATTTCCGCCGACCGTGTGCTGGAACACAGCAGTCTTTATGAGCAGGAGGGCAAGAGTCAGCACGGCTTCTGCACGAGCATCGACGGCGAAGGCGACGTGCGGATTCTCTGCAATCTCAAGCCCGACGCGAACTGGATGGACACGCAATTGCACGAACTGGGGCACGCGGTTTATGATGTCAACATCGACAAGTCATTGCCGTACAACCTGCGCGACCCCGCCCACATTTTCACGACGGAAGGCGTGGCCATGTACTTCGGTGCCCTCGGGCATGACCCGCAGTGGCTGACCGAATACGTCGGCGTTGATGCGGACCAGGCAAACGCAATGGCCGACGCGATGAAAAAACAACGCCGCCGCGCCCAGTTGATCTTCTGCCGCTGGGTTCTCGTCATGCTCCATTTTGAAAAGGCACTTTACGAGAACCCTGACCGTGACCTCAATACACTGTGGTGGGACACGGTCGAACAATACCAGATGCTGCACCGGCCCGAAGGCCGTGACGCGGCGGACTGGGCGTCGAAGCCGCACTTTACCATCGCGCCGGTGTATTACCACAACTACATGCTCGGCGAGTTGTATTCGGCGATGATCCGCGAAGCCGCCGCCGGACTGACGCCCGGCTCCGACGAATACCGCGACCTGTTCATCAACCGCATTTTCAAGCCAGGCAGCACCACTCTTTGGCCTGAGTTCGTGCGTCAGTCGATGGGCAGGGAATTTTCGCCGGCGGCATTTGCGAAAGAGTTGGAGTAAATGCAAAGACTGGGCGGTCCCTGTGCCACCAGCGCAATAACCCGTGACCGCCTCTTCTTTTTCACCACGAAGAGCACGAAGAACCACGAAGGGATTTTTGACAGGGCGGTCACGCCAATACCGTCGCCACTTTTCAACCATACACAACTTTGGAGGATAACTCCAACTATTGTTAACGAGGTATATATTGAGGCAAACTTTGAAGGTTCGTATTCAGTATCAGAAAATTATGGCAAAGAATATCAGCATTCAGCCAGTTGGACTATTGAATGCGTGTGTGTATCTGATTGACAAGATATATTGATCACAGTTGAGGATTCCAGAAAATCCAACAACGTCATGAGATCGTAATTTACGAACTCATGACGTAATGGTCTTCCAAAAACTCAATTTATGTTCGGTATAACTGCCATTGTAGTAGGTAACAACGCCATTTGAAACAAACGTAACAGCCAAAACAGGACGCAACGCCGCTAAAACACGTCGCGACATCCTGCGCCGTCTCGGCTTGACCGTTGTACGATGAATCAATCGTTTTAACATGGTTAGGATAGCGTGTTTTTATGGTCAAAATGGATTTTTGCAAATTGTTAGGAGAAAGTTGTGATGACATATTACCAATACATCTTTTCATTAATTGTCGTGCTGTTTTGTCTTATTTTTTTGGGTTGCTCAGAAAAACTACAAAGAGAAAATTCACTTTGGGGAGGACGAGGAGTATCTGAAATTGATGATGGAAATAAAATTCATTTTTTTTGGCAAGCATCTGGTTATCGTCCGCCAAAAATGTCATATTCACTGAAAAAGAATGTGGAACCAGTTGAATGGCAATATGCGGCTGTATTTGTAGCTTATGTGCAACAGGATGGTAAACCCTATGCTTTTCCTTTCGCTGACTTTAGTTTCACACCACATTCTCTTTCAGTCGAAAAGAATGATATTGATTTTTCAACTCTTGCCTCATCAAAAGTGATATTCTATACAGATGAACAGGGAAATGTACGACAGCTTACAGTTGAACACGATAAGTTTGATTTTTTTAGAAAATACTCTGAAGGGGATGCAACCCCAAATGAAGTTATAATTTTTTGGAAGGAATTACAAAAAAATAATTCTGAAAGTATTGTTTTTTGGGAAAATGAAGCCTATTGTCCTTCTCCTTCGGATGGCCTGCCTCTACAAAACATGGAGTCAAACAACAAAACCGATCAAAATTGACACCCGTTTTCCGAGCCGCGCATTTGTTATGTGCGGCTCTTTTGGTTTTTGTTTATCATTTCCTTCGTGGTTCTTCGTGACCTTCGTGGTGAAAAAAAGAGAATTTCTGAATTTGCCGGTTTTTCAGGCGATGAAGACGCTTTTTTGGTTGATGAAGACGCTTTTTTAGTTGATGAAGACGCTTTTTTGGTTGATGAAGACGCTTTTTTGGTTGATGAAGATGCTTTTTTGGTTGATGAAGATGCTTTTTTGGTTGATGAAGACGCTTTTTTGGTTGATGAAGACGCTTTTTTGGTTGATGAAGACGCTTTTTTGGTTGATGAAGACGCTTTGTTAGTTGTTGAAGACGCTTTTTCGTTGACGATCGCACATTAATTCGTCTTGCCGGCGTGATCAATTTTGAGTGGCGAGTGGCTGGTGACCAGACATGATTTGTCCCGTAGAGATACGGCAGTCACGGGTGCCACCAGCGCAATCACCCGTGACCGCCCTGCCTTGTCTAGCCACTAGCCACTCATCCTGGGGTTGTTTTCCCGGAGGAAATGAGGTATAAAGGCGGTTGTGACGGTCACGCCGTAACCGCCCCGCCTTTGTTGCCCCTGCATGGGGTATGGACCGAAGCCGATTGAAAAATGCCCGACAATGTGACACGGGAGTCCGTTTTCCCATGATGCCACCAGCGCAACAACCTGGTCAACGGACGCGCAAACCGGAAATTTCAATTGGTGACAGTACGATTTTCCTCTTACCTCACTTGACTTTATGAGCAATACAACGGACATCAACCAATCGGGACATCCCACGGGGATATGGGTGCTTTGCACAACGGAAATGTGGGAGCGGTTCGCGTTTTACGGAATGCGGGCGATTCTGGTTTTGTACCTGGTCAGTGTTTCGACAAGTGAGACCACGCCCGGTTTCGGCTGGAACAAGGCGGATGCATATCGGCTTTACGGCTATTACACGAGCCTCGTCTATCTGATTCCACTTTTTGGCGGTTGGGTTGCCGACCGTTTCCTGGGACAATTTCGTTCCGTCCTGTTCGGTGGTGCGCTGATGGCACTCGGACAATTCATTCTCGCGGCAACGGAGTTTGTTCGCATGGGCGTCGGCACCGACGTGACCATGGCAACCGATCCGACCGCACTGCTCACGTTTTATACCGGATTGGGACTGATGATTCTCGGCAACGGGTTTTTCAAGCCGTGCATCTCGGTCATGGTCGGCCAGCTTTACAAGCCTGAT
>Ga0099364_10007502_pt1 | contig 15548 bp, 9 predicted proteins | sample TergutTh196P3_FD_73070 | JGI IMG/M metagenome (GOLD analysis project Ga0099364, IMG submission 73070) | Microcerotermes parvus P3 segment gut microbial communities from Pointe-Noire, Republic of the Congo - Th196 P3 | ecosystem: Host-associated > Arthropoda: Insects > Digestive system > Gut ... | reverse complement strand
CAGCGCTTCGCCGAAATCGCCGACCTTGCCAAACACCAATGTACCATCGAAGAGATGGAGGAGTACGAACCGCACATTGCTCGCGGCAACGTGATTTACGCCGGTGTGGATTACGAGGCGATTCTCCGTGCGGCGGAAAACGATCCAAGCGGCTGTGACATTATCCTCTGGGACGGCGGAAACAATGATTTTCCGTTCTATCGGCCTGACCTGATGGTTACGGTTGTCGATCCGCACAGACCGGGACACGAACTGGCCTATTATCCGGGCGAAATAACGTTACGCTTGGCCGACGTGGTGGTTATCAACAAGATCGACAGTGCCGACTTTGACAATATACAGACGGTAAGGCAAAGCATCGAACAGGTGAATCCCCGTGCCGTGGTGGTGGACGCCGCTTCGACGATCAGCGTGGAAAAGCCGGAAATCATTCGCGGCAAACGTGTTTTGGTCATCGAAGACGGTCCGACGCTCACTCACGGTGAAATGAAGATCGGTGCCGGTATCGTTGCGGCGAAGCGTTTCGGAGCGGCGGAAATCGTCGATCCGCGGCCGTTTGCCGTGGGCAAGTTGGCGGAAACGTACCGAATTTATCCCAATGTCGGAACGCTTTTACCGGCAATGGGTTACGGCGACGAGCAAATCCGTGATTTGACGGCAACGATTGACCGCACCGACTGCGATTCGGTGGTTATCGCCACACCGATTGATTTGGGCCGGATCGTTCGGATCAACAAGCCTCACACACGAGTGATGTACAATTTGCAGGAAATCGGCCAACCGAGTATGGAAGACGTCCTGGCACAGTTCAAATAATCAGAGCTGCAACCGTAAGATTGCAGCTCTGTTGACGCATTGGTACCGTTTGCCGACCAGCGGTCGGCAACCTACCCCAGTTGACGGTTCACACGTTTCGCATTATACTGCCTAACCTACGGTAAACGAAGGCGTTTATCGGCGTAATCCTCTCTGATTGCGCCGGTGAACGCCTTTTTTTATGTACAATCTGATGCCGGACACAGCCTACCTAATTCTGGAAAACGGTTCGATCTTCGAGGGCAAGTCCCTTGGAGTGCACGGAGAAATTACCGGCGAAATCGTTTTTACAACCGGGATGACCGGTTATCTGGAAACCCTTACCGATCCAAGTTACTATGGGCAAATCGTTCTCCAGACCTTTCCTCTCATCGGTAACTACGGTGTCATTCCTTCCGATTTCGAGAGTTACTCCATTGCAGTGAAAGGCTATATCGTTAAACATCCGTGTCGACATCCGTCCAATTTTCGTAGCGCAGGCGATCTCGACACGTTTCTGAAGGAACGCGGGATCATCGGATTGAGCGGCATCGACACGCGGGCACTCACCAAAATTATCCGCGAAAACGGCGTGATGAACGGAAAAATCACAACGGCATCGCCGACGGAAGCCGACCATATCGAAGCACAAAGTCATTCCATCCGCAATGCCGTCGCCACCGTTTCCTCACATGCCGTTACGAAAACAGAAAACGGCAATTCGCTGCGCCGGATAGCGCTGATGGATTTCGGTGCAAAAAAAGGCATTGCCGATGCACTGACAGCAAGAAATTGTGAAGTGTGGACGTTTCCGCACGACACATCGGCAGAGACGATTATGCAAACCAAGCCGAATGGTATTATGTTAAGCAACGGTCCCGGTGATCCTGCCGACTCCGGGAACAAGGGAATTATCGAAACGATTAAGATTCTGCAAAGAAGCGGCGTTCCGATTTTCGGAATCTGTTTGGGCCATCAATTTTTGGCATTGGCGAATGGTTATTCGACACGAAAACTCAAATTCGGTCATCGGGGTGCCAATCAGCCGGTCAAGGAATTGGCAACGGGAAGCGTGTACATTACCAGTCAGAATCACGGTTACGAAGTGATTGCGGAGAATAGTTCGTTTGTCAATGTCAACGATGGCACTTGTGAGGGGTTGGATTTCGGCGATTCGTTTTCCGTACAATTTCATCCGGAGGCACGCGGCGGACCGCTCGATACGGCGTTCTTGTTCGACCGCTTCATCGAAAGAATCGACCAATCAGAGCCGCAATCGTAAGATTGCGCATCAGAGTCCCTTGCGGAAACAAGGAAAAAGAGGAACATCAACCATGAGACGTAGCGACAGAGAAATCCCAATGGAAGACAGGATTAAAATCGTCGAAAAGTGTAGACATTGCAGGATCAGGGACTTGCCCCACGGTTTGTCGCAATTTTTTGTGGTGATTTTCAGAGAGTTTGTCCCGAAACGCAATGACGACACCATTTAGCCGGTACTCCGGCGCACAACAAAAACGCTCTCCGAACACAACGTTAATCGGCAGAGTTGAGAAATCTGCCGTATTCCTGACCCATGAGGACATGTTCGTGGACATCGCCTGCTACCGGTACTGTTATTTTAAAGCCCGCCGCCTTTTCAAAGATCATCACAATATCAGAACCGCCAAACAGGAAACGTCCAAGCGGGTCTCCCTTCTTCACTTCCGCTCCCGTTACAACGGTATCCTCAAAAACAACGGACGAAATCTGCGACATACCTACCGGCAAGACCGCCACAAGTCCGTAATCGGCGGTCTCGATAATGATTAAGCCGCGAGTCTCGATTGTCTGCCAACCGGGCTCGGTTGAAAACAGGCGGTATTTTCCCGCCACCGCATTCCACACGGTTCGGCCGCCGGCTGCATCCTGGGCTGCAATGATTCGGGCTTCTTTGATCGTGCCGCTCACCGGAAAATGAAAGCGGTGGTAATCATGGACATTCAGGAAAGTATGGGTGAGCACTCCGCCTGCGAAAACATGACCGTACTCGCTGTTGTCAAGCAAAAGCGGCACCGATTGAAATTCGGTTGATTTTACCTGTACCCCCAACACGATGGAGGAGTCTTCATCAATCTGCCAAACGCCTTGCGGCTCGGAATCGGCGGGAGAAACAATCACAGAATCATCATGCGGTGCCGCGATGGGTCTGACTTCAGGAGAACTCAATGCCCTGGAAAAGAAGTCATTCCAGGTACGCCAGTTCGAAGGGTCTTCGTACCAGCCCTTGTCCAAGTTGAACCGTTCCTCCTGTTGCATCAGGGCATAATACTCGCTACTCCAAGACTCCTCCGTTGACAAAAACTTGCCATAGAACTGTGCATATTTGACGAGCCAGGGCTGCAACTCCGGGACATACTGGAGACTGTTAAAATACAAACCTCTCCCTTCAAGTTCCGGTAAGGGTTGATCAAGAATCCAATAAAAATAGTCCAGGCTTTGATCGACGGCATCAAATAACGAAACATTTTGTAACGAAACATTTTGCTCCATGCTCGGCAGCGCCTTCCAAGGCATTGCCTTGACAGTCCAATTAAGGTAGGCGAAATACTCTTCAAGCGACTGGGCGGGATTAGTGTGCTTGTCGGGGTTGATTTCCCTTGCCATTTCAATAGAACGCAAGAGCAGGGATTCCAACTCTGGATGTTCTTTCAAGAGATGGATAAGGTCTTGTGTAATCGGCTCATGCTTTGCCGTTGCGATTGCCGACGTTGCTGCTGGCGTTGTTACCGGCGGTTCGGAACAACCGGTCAGCATCAGCATAGCACAGAGACAGAGCGGCAATACAAATTTCAAGTTCTTTATCATCTTGTTTCCTATAAATGATGGTTTTGGGACAGAGTCGTCGATTGTACATGCTCTTTTGCCGATTACAAGTGTTCCTGCGCCGGAGTCACGTGGATTGCAAAGTCTGAAAGGTAGGCAGCCGACCGCCGGGCGGCTGCGTCGGCGATAGCCGACACGGAGTTTTCTGTGCGGAGTACCGCACGTTGCCGCCCGGCGGTCGGCAACCTACCTCTTGCCAACAAAACTTTGACGCACCCTTCCGCTCTCACGCAGCATTCCCCAGTTGACACTCCGTTCCTTTCCTGCTATACTGCCAATCACGGTGAACAAAGGCGTTTATCGGTACAATAATAAATAATCGTACCGATGAACGCCTTTTTTATGCGCTGAAAATACCTATGCCTCTCGATAAAAGCATCAAAAAGGTTCTCGTCATCGGCTCCGGTCCGATTGTCATTGGGCAAGCGGCGGAGTTCGATTACGCCGGAACACAAGCCTGCCGCGTCCTCCGCGAAGACGGAATCGAAATCGTACTCGTCAATTCCAATCCCGCGACGATTATGACCGATAACAATATCGCGGACAGAATCTACATCGAACCGCTGACGCTCACGACCGTCAAACGCATCATCGAAAAAGAACGTCCCGACAGCATCCTATCGGGACTCGGCGGACAGACGGGGTTGACCCTTTGTATGCAACTTGCCCGCGAAGGATTCCTCGACAAAATGAACGTCCGTCTGCTCGGTTCGTCTCCCGAAACCATCGACAAAGCGGAAGACCGGCAGATATTCAAAGAAACGATGCAAAGCATTGGGCAGCCCTGCGTTCCGTCGGTCATTGCAACCGATGTGGCAGCGGCACTCGGCTTTGCCAACGAACAGGGCTATCCGGTCATTGTGCGTCCCGCTTTCACTTTGGGCGGCAGCGGCGGAGGTATTGCAGAGAACGAATTACGACTGGTGGAAATTGCTTCTAACGGAATCGCCCTTTCGCCCATCGGACAGATACTCGTGGAAAAGTCCATTGCCGGTTGGAAAGAAATCGAGTTCGAAGTGATGCGGGACCGTGCCGGGAATGTGATTACCGTTTGTTCAATGGAAAACTTCGATCCGGTGGGCATCCATACCGGCGACAGTATCGTCATTGCACCTACCGTTACACTGGCGGACAGAGAATATCAGATGTTGCGCACGGCATCCTTGAACATCGTCCGCTCTTTGGGCGTGGAAGGAGGCTGCAATGTCCAACTCGCTCTGCATCCGCACAGTTTTGAGTACGCCGTCATCGAAGTCAATCCGCGTGTTTCACGTTCTTCGGCACTGGCAAGCAAAGCGACGGGATACCCTATCGCCAAAGTTGCAACGAAAATTGCCATCGGTTACACACTTGACGAAATTGTCAATACTGTAACAGGAAACACTTACGCCGCTTTTGAGCCGGCGCTGGATTATGTCGCCGTAAAATTTCCCAAATGGCCCTTTGACAAATTCGTCTATGCTCAACGTGATCTCGGTACGCAAATGAAAGCGACGGGCGAAGTCATGGCGATTGCGGACACATTCGAAGAAGCCCTCTTGAAGGCGGTACGCGGTGCGGAGATCGGACTCGATAGCCTTGATCTTCCTCGATTGGCGGCGAAGTCCGATGAGGAAATTTATCAATTACTTCATACTGTTACCGATGAGCGGCTCTTTGTGTTGTACGAGGCGGTCAAACGGGAACTTGCAAACGGGGGACTGCGAAGGTAGGAACTGTCCGCCGAGCGGTTATTAACAACTATTGCAATTTCCCAAAAACTCCGCTATACCTTGCGCAGGAATGACGGGTTATGCAACAGGTCTATTAGGCATAATGCGTTCACGCAGAGCAAACGGCATAAATCAAAGAGTCCGAACGTTTTCTTGCCGTCTCTATTCCCCTGCCCGGACCCGCCGATAGCACCGATGACGGGGGAACGTCTGCGCCCGTGATGCCGCTATTGTGAAATGAAAGCCGGAAACGGAGCGTAGCGCAGTGACCGGATCAACCGCCGACCAATCCGGTCGCTACACTTCATTACGCTCCCGGCTTTCATTTACAAAAAAACAAAAAAACTCCCATGAAAACCCCACTCCCCGTAATCCTGATTCTTGCCCTGCTCTTCTCCGCCGCCAGCGTCAACGCAGAAATCGTGAACTTTCCGGGATACGATCTCGATAACCCGTATAGGGTTCTTCCCTACGAATACGTACCGCCGGTGCCGAATTCGCTCTTTCCGCACGACGATTGGAATAACAATACCGTTACCGTCAATAGCGGAACCATCGGCGGACACGTCTTCGGAGGCATTGCGGTAAGGGACGCAGGACGACCGAATGCCGCCGGAAATACAGTCAACATCCAAGGAGGCACCATCGGCAGTTCAACAGGAACCAACGGTAACGTCACAGGCGGATGGACAGACTTCGGCAGCGTTACAAACAATACGATCAACATAACCGGCACGACCACCATCTACGGCATCGTCTTCGGCGGATGGATCAATGGCGGTCGAGATAATGAAGCCCTAAATAACAAAGTCATCATCACCGGTTCCAATGTAACGTTGCGAGGCAACGTTTACGGAGCCTACACGCAAGGGGGTACTACGATGACGGGAAACACCATCAGTATCACCGGCAGTTACGTTTGGAAACTCGATGCCATCATTGCCGGAGCATATAGTGCGCTTAATACGAGTACCATCACCGGCAACATGGTAACAATCGGCGGTGCGGCAAACATCCGCCGGGCTGCCATATACGGCGGAAGAGGACAAGGCGATTCTACGATTACCGGCAATATCGTTACCATCGACGGCGGAACCATCGGTTCCTATGGTTCCGGCAGTACCATCTACGGCGGAAACAATTTTAACGGCAGAGGCGCAGTAACCGGCAACACCGTCAACATAACCGGCGGAACGGTCAACGCCGCGATTTACGGCGGTGCAAGTACCAGCGGTGCTGCCACTGGCAATACCGTCAACATCAGCGGTGGGACTTTGAACGGCTCCAACCTCTACGGCGGGTCAGCCCGAACAGGCGTAGACGCTTTTACCAGCAACACCCTGAACGTTTCCTCCGATCTCACGGCAAATTCTGCTCAAAATTTTGAGAAAATCAATTTTACCAACAACATCAACGTCAACATCGGTACCCTCGACACCACGCCCACCGGCAGCGCACTGTCCGGCGTAGAATTGACCGTTACCGACACAAACGCCGTTGACTTCACCGGCAACATCACCGGCACTGGCAGTTTCACGAAAACCGGCGCAGGCACATTCTCGCTTAGCGCAGACAGCAGCATCGACATCGACAAAGCCTTGGAAATCCAAGAAGGACTGCTCTGGTTCCGAACAGGAGACATCAACACTCTCCAAAACCACATTACCTTTGCGGGAATGGAAGACAAACTAGTCGTCGTCAGTGGCGTGGAAGAACTGAAAAATTCCTTCCGCACCCAAACCGGAGCAGGAGACCAGAACACCCTCCTTCTTCAGGGAGAGTCTCCAGAGAATCCATTGGTCATCACGGAGACCGACGGCGGAGCATTTTACGTAGCAGGCGGCACCGGCATGACTGTTCATGCCGGCAACCTCTTCCTTGAAGACAACGGTGCATACGACCTTTACGTCGCATCGGGCGGAGAATTTAACCTGCACACCTACGGACTCGTCCAATTTTACACCGGAATCGACGGCGACGGAACGTTCAATATCTTCGGCACTGCGCTGCCCGGAATGGTCACGTTCTCGAATCTGAAGGATTCCCCTGCCAACACGTTCCGCATGGGAGAAATCAACGTCGATGGAACCGGCGGACAAGTTTCGCTCAATCTTTCCAACGGCGCGTCGGCAGAACGTGTTCTGTTGCAGACGGACTCCTTCACCGTGACCAACGCAATGCTGGAAGGAGGAGCAAAAATCACGGCAAATACGATTGCCATCAGCGATTCGATTATTTCGCCCGATAACTGGTATTTAGGGGACGGCAGCAGAACGACGGGAACCCTCACACTAGAAGCCCCGACGGTTACGCTAAAAGACTTCTGGATGCTGTACAGTGCCAATGCTCCGAACCTAACGGGCATACCGACCACAAACTCGTTGCTGGAAATCAACAATACCAATCCGGTGAACATTACGGGAACGAATCTCATTGCCGTTACGACTATCGGCGGTCAAGCATTTGTACCGGGCGAGTATCTCATTATGACAACGACCAACGGTTTTGTTGGCGGCGACCCGACCGGTACGCTCCGGTTGATGATGGACAGTTTCGTCGTTGCCCCGGAAGATGACAGTCCACGCGGCGGATACACTTTTGTCCTCGGCGACGACTCTGAAATCGGAGGAAGCGTCAATGACATTTGGCTCAAACAGAGTCTCAACTCCCTCACGATGGGGTGGATGGGCGGCAATAGCACTTGGGACGATGGCGAAAAATTTCTTTCACGACAAGTAGGAACGTCGGGAGAACGAGAAGAGTGTTTCCTTCCCGGCGATAAGGTTTATATCGGCGGAAATGCGGACATTGAATTGAAGAATAATGTTACCGTCAGCGGACTCGTCGCCGGACTGAATAGCGACGAAACTCCCAATGCGGGCAACGTTACCTTCAGCGGCGCAGGCGGGATCACGTCGGACAAAGCCTCTGCTTTCGGCGACTATGCGGAAGGCGGCACCGGCATGCCGCTGATGGACGAAAACGGCAAACTCGAAAAGTACGGCAGCGGCACGTTGACGTTCCAAAACACCGGCGGCAACTTCTTTATGGAAGGCGTGGACATTTACGACGGAACGATTGCCATTAACCAAGCAAACCAACTGCAAGTCGGCAGCGGGGCGGCGATTACATTTTTAGGCAATGCTGTACTTGAGAGTACCGACTTCGTCGCATTGCATACGCCGATTGTGGTAGAAAATACTTTTACCGCAACGCTCAACACGCAGACTAATAGTACGCTCTTGCTCGGAGGAGCATTAAGCGGGGACGGCAGCGTTAGCAAAACGGGACTCGGCACTCTCTATGTTCTTAACGGTGTCGATTACGAACCGGCAACATTTACGTTGTCTGCCGGTACGCTGGCGGGCAGTGGAACGGTCAAAGCCACTGAGTCCTTGAACTCGATTATGATTCAAGGCAATCTCAGTCCTGACGGCACCCATAATTTAGCCGGTACTCCGGGCAGCCGCTTCGGAATGCTCACACTGCAAGGAAGTAGCATTGTACTCGGCAATTCAAGTGCTCCGCTTCCGAAGGAGAGTCTTTTTTCAATGGACTTCGACGTTGATTTTCTGTCGAATGGCAAAGATACGAACAAAGACCTGCTGAAACTCGAACCGACCAGTAGCCCCTCCCCATTTATTTCAGGCAGGATCAATTTTCACGGCGGTCTCCAATCGAATACCGATTACCTCATTATTCAGGGACCATCGGGGCTTAGCTATGGTGCTTACCATGGCGATATTAACGCGACACTTATACCGATACTCAACGGTGTTACGATAGCGACTTCGGGTTATGCGGCACCAACTGCCGAAAGAGAGGAGCGCGGCATCGTATCGGGCGATTCGCCGCGAGGAACGGTACGATTTGAGTACGGCAATGCCAGCGGGATACAACCCCCCACTAGCCCCGATTTGGGCAGCGTTTGGCTGAACGTTAATCTTAATTCGTTGACGATGAACTGGGCGGGCGGCAACGGTATTTGGAATCACGATCAACTGCGTTTTGCAAGTTTGCAAGAAGGAACAAATCTCCTGACCGGTCTGCCATCTGACACTGAATACAATACGACTGACTTGGGGTATCTACGTCAGCATGGGATTTTGACGAACGAAAACTTCGATACATTGTTAATTCTCGTGTCCGAGCAAGGAACCTACAATGAATACCGTCTTCGGGACATTGCGTTCCAGCACGGCGACGAAGTGGCGTTTTACAATGCGACACTCGACGTAGCCAACGCCATCGAAATTACGGTGCCCGATACCGTGCTTGCCAGCAATATGACAGTCGGAAAGGAAAGAGCAGCCGGCAATCCAACACCGAAAGACGGCTACGTAACCTTTACGGGTGCCGGTTCGATTAACGTGAACGGTGACTATGCCTTCGGAATTTATAAAGGGGATTCACTCGAAGCGGACGGAATGCTTCACAAGTACGGCAGCGGCACGTTGAGTTTTGAGAACGACGGCGAAAACAACTTTGCCGGTGGGATCCACCTGTACGGCGGAACGCTGCAATTCCAACGGGCGGAGCAGATTCAAGTGGGAAGTGGTGCGAAAATCACGTTTGAGGACAGCGCAACGTTGAAACCGACGGATACGGTACAACTGGCGCACAATATAGACATAAAGGACAACGTTACGGCAACCTTCGATGTTAGGGATGCGGCGGTCGCTCTTCTCCTGTCGGGCGAAGTGTCGGGACAGACCGGCAACATAAAGAAAACCGGTGAGGGCATTTTGCAGTTGAGTGGCAGTAATGGTGTGGTACAGAAGACCGACGTGGAATATGGGACTTTCCGCATTACCGATGCGTTTGGTACGGACGACTTGACCGTGCAACGGGGCGGAACGCTTGCCGGCGGCGGGACGATTAACATTGGCGTTGCTGCCATCGGCAACGGTGCCGCAGGCGACACCGCTAACGGACGGATCAGTCCCGACAGTGCGGTCTTTACGCCGGACAATACGGCGATTACCGGCGACGACAAGTTCGGTACGCTGACGTTTGTGGGGCAGGGTGCTAGTTCTAGTCTGACATTCGAGGCGGGAAGCGTTTTTGAAGTTGACCTCGCAAAGGATGCCGACGGCAATTTGCGCAACGACTTGATAGTCGTTAAAGATGCAACTGTTAACATCAACTCGGAGGCGATTTTGCATGTTACAGTCGATTATTGGAGCGGCGGTTCCGAGAATGTGATGATTATTGATGCAACACAGGGAAGCGTGGGTAATACAGAGGCAAAGTTTGGTGAATTTCTTATTGATCCTCTTCCTCGCGGCGTGTCTCTTGAGCAGATCGGCTGGCTTGGTTCGGGATTTTTTCTTGGAGTGGGTTATAATTCAGAACAGGGCTTCGGCGAGATGTGCAACAAGCACAACCGACGCGAAATCGGCAAAACGCTCGACTGGTTCATCGAAAACGTCGATCCCGGTCTGCAAAACGTAATCGACTATCTGTCCGGTTCCGGTTTGACCGACGAGGAAGTGTGCAAGATGCTCGACCAAATCACCGGCGATTTGACTCCGAACGCCATGATGATGGCACTGAAAGAGCCGTGGCGGTATCCGTTCCATCGATTGCAATTCGGCTGTCCGATTCACGACAGAACCCAACAGCAATACTGGGGAGAGTTCACAGCCCGATACGAAAACATCGGTTACGATGACAACGCTCACAGTTTTACGATTAACCGCTACGGACTTGCCGTCGGGGCCGATCAGCGGATTACCAGTAATTCGATTTTCGGTATGACATTTCAGTACAGCGAGCCGCATCTGCGTCAGGCGACCGGCAAAGTCCGCGTGGAAGACTTTGAAATGGGGATGTACGGTTTGACTCGAGTTGCCGACCGTGTTGATGTGAAGTCGTATCTTGGTTATTCCAGTCAGCGTTACCGATTTGACCGCACTGTTGCGTTCATGAATGAGCAGTTACGGGGCAAGACCAGCGGCGATACTTTATCGGCGAGTGTCGAAATGATCCGTCCGATTCGTGTGCGGCAGGGCGTGTGGCTTAATCCGCTTGCCGCTGTGGATTTTGAGCAAACGTGGATGCAGGGCTATCAGGAGAGCGGCGGACAGACGGCGCAGGTTTATGACAAGGCATCGTTGGTGCGGTCGATGTTCCGTATAGGATTGAATGGCGATTTCAACTTACAAAACGGTCTGGTTTTGAAGGGTCGTGTGCAGTACGGTACGCAACTCAACGGTTTGGAATATCCTGTGCATGGAGTGCGGTTTGTGAATGGCGGAGCGGATCAGCGGACGGCGGGTATTTGGGGCAGCCGGATGGGTCGGGACTATGTGAACCTTGGTCTCGGCGGCACTTGGAAACTGGACAATCGGGGAGATAAATTTTTGTTTGTCAACTACGATGCCAAGTTGTATGATCGTGCGACGTTGCACCTCGGCGAGGCGGGGTTCGTGAGGAAATGGTAAGTTCGCCGCGTCCCGTCGTCGGGGCGTACGAGTCCGCATTTCCGCCCTTGTCCGTTTTTAGAAATTTGATATAATATACTGTGCCTCGGCAAGGTGGTGCTATTCGGATTTACATCCGGGGGGTCGATACCAAGCCCGATGGGAGCCTGACTAAAAAGAACTCGGCTACATGTATAGTCGCTCCGTTACCGTTATTCGGTCGAAGCGAATCACAGCGGCTGATTTCCGGGTGCCCCCGTACACTTCGGGCCTCCACAAACCATCTTCCGAGGCTTTTTCCCCTCCGCTGTGAATTTGCCTGGACTTACCCTTGACACCCGCCTATGATTTGGTACAATAGCGGAAAGCCGGGGGCAGTTCTACACAGTCAAACTCCCGGATGCCTTTGTAAAAGAGTAGGGTAAAAGAGCACATATTTTTTCCCGTTTCTTCGTACTCCCCAATGAATTGGAGGAGACCGCAAAGACCTGCAAGGATGATTTCGTTTCCTATGTCGAATTTTCACATCGTCGTTTCTGACGTTCCGCTTTGGGATTGCAGAAACATTAACCCGTTTTTGTTGCACATGTCTTGCGCTCGCGCTGCCTGTGTCTTCTCCACTATCACCCGATGAGGTGTCTTTTATGCAAAGAAAAAATTTCAATCCCAATAATCGCAATCGCAAGTTTCGCCCCTCTGGCGGCGGCGGAAAGCCTCGACCCGCCAACAATTCTTCGATCCCCGGTGTTCCCAGAGAAACCGCCGGAAGCCGGTACAATCCCAAGTTCCGAAGCCGGGAACACGCCGTCCACATCGAGCCGGGCGATCCCTCTACCTACTACAAAGTAACCGGTGCGTTAGAACTGCATCCCGACGGCTACGGCTTCCTGCGTGATCCGAGCAACGATTACACCCGGATCATCACCGACCCGTTTGTGCCGGGAAGCCTCATCGAACGTTACGGATTCCGCGAAGGTGTTCTGCTGACCGGCATGGTACAGCCCGGCACGAAAACGCAGGGTCCCCGGCTCCGCGAAGTGCTGGACGTGGACGGTATCCCTCCCGACGACTACGCCAATGTCCCGACGTTTGACCAGCGAACACCGATCAATCCCGAAGAATGGCTACGTCTGGAAACCGGACCCGAACCGCTCACCACGAGGGTGATGGACATCCTCACACCGCTAGGAAAAGGACAGCGTGCCCTCATCGTCGCTCCGCCGAGAAGCGGAAAAACGATCCTCCTGCACCACATCAGTCAGGCGGTCGTTAAAAACCATCCCGACATAAAGGTCATCGTCCTGCTGATTGACGAGCGTCCCGAGGAAGTTACCGATTTCCGCCGGGCTGTCAATGCCGAAGTGGTTGCCAGTAGCCTCGATCGGGAAATTGAGTCACATGTCCGGCTTTCCCAGTTGGTCATCGAACGTTGCCGTCGTCTTGCTGAAATGGGCAAGGATGTGTTCCTTCTGATGGATTCGATCACCCGATTGGCTCGTGCATTCAATAAACACATCGGCAATTCGGGAAAGACGATGACGGGCGGGGTGGACATTAAAGCGATGGATGTTCCGAAAAAACTTTTTGCGACGGCTCGTGCCTTTGAAGGAGGCGGCTCGCTTACGATTGTCGGTACGGCACTGATCGAGACCGGCAGCCGGATGGACGAATTGATTTTCCAAGAGTTCAAGGGGACGGGCAACATGGAACTGGTGTTGGATCGCCGGTTGGCGGAACAACGGATTTGGCCTGCGATAGACATCGGACTGTCCGGTACTCGCCGCGAAGAAAAGTTGTTCCCGGAGGAGATTCTTCGTGGAGCGACGATGATTCGGCGGACACTTTCGTCTCGGAATCCCACGGACGCAATGGAAACGCTCACGACGAAACTGTCCAAGTTCAATTCCAACGGCGAGTTCTTTTACCAGTTCCTCAAAGGAGCAAAGTCGCAAATTGATTGACATAGACATAGAAACGGTAAGGAACCGGGTAATAAGCGTACCTTATAGGCTCTTGACAAAGGGGATTTTGTAGGGGATAATCCTGTTGTCTTGTTGCCCCCTTCGTCTAGTGGCCCAGGACATCGGGTTCTCAGTCCGAAAACAGGGGTTCGATTCCCCTAGGGGGTACTTTACATTATTTCCGGTGTTCTCGTTTATCACCCCTTGCGTCGGGTGTCTTGTTTTCTAGGGTTTGATTACGTCCCTTGTGTCAGTTGCATCCCTTATTTCTGTTACGGCACCGGATTTCTCACTGGATTCGGCACGGTCGGAGTCCCCCTCTGACTCTGCGTTTTCGGCAGTGTGCCGATTCACATCATTTTCCCGGCACGGTGTTTCATAAAATGAATCGGTCAATTCCTTAAAATCGTCCATCTGGAAACGCTCATAGTACGTCATTGCCACTTGCGGAGAATGTCCTAAAATTTTGCCGATGAGGTCGATCCGCCCTCGGAGTTGCGGGTACTTCCCACAGTACAGGTCTTTCACGGCACTTGCCCGCATATTGTTTCCCACCATCGGAATCACCGACAATCCCGCTTTTAGAACTATATCATCGAACACCGTTACGAGGTTCGCTCCCTTCATGCCGCATGATCTCGTACCAGTTCGGTACTGTTTCGGGCAAGCCTGATCAATCAACCATTCGACTCCCTCTGTTGCCCTAGCATGGCACTCGGCAAGCGGTTTAGCAATTTCGGGGAAGATCGGCACAAGACGCTCATCCTTCTTTTTGTTTGACCGTACCCGGATCAAGCGGGCGTTCAAAGTTTTGAATCACGAAGCCGCTAAATCGTTTACAAGGAGAAACTCATGACGAAAAAACTTATAAAAAAGAAACGCATACGGAGCAAACATAGGCTTTTATTGAAACGCGAAGTTGCCAAGCGGTTGAGAAAATCGACCGCAACAGTGGATCGACTTCATGCCTTGAGAAGAAAAGGGATTGGGACGTTCCCTTTATCAGCCAGCCCTTTCAAAGCCAAGGGAATGTGGCTTGAAAGCGACATTGACGCTTACATTGAATCGTTGACAAGTGTCAACGCTACCACTTGTGTTCATGTCCAAAGCGAAAAGGAAAAAGAAAAGGAATTCGCCGAAACCCTGTATGAAACGGATTTTGGCGAATTCGGTCAAGGGCAATTCAAACTTGACTTATCGGCACGAACGTTCTTAAGTACGTGGTGGGGCAGCCCGAAAATTCGGGGCTGGTCATCCGTTTTGACAAAGTGGGCAAAACGTGACATAGGAAAGTGCGGCAGTGGAATCAAAGGGATAAATCCCAAAAAAAGATGGGTTATTTCGCGAAAAAATGGGTTTTCCTGCGTGCCTTTGGAAGAAAATGCTTGAAAATAGAAGAGTCGTTGCGGTCTTCTCCCTTACCGATTTTCGGCGGAATGAGTGGTTCGAGGATGTTCCATTGGTTGTCGGTCAGGTCGGACGGATAGGGCTTTCATGTTCTTTCGGGCATGATTTGCTCCAGATGGAAAATAGGCGATGTTTTGCCGAAAGTATAGAAAACTCAAATGGTTACAACAATAGCATTCTCCAACTAGCCTCTCAGCGGACTGTAGGGTGTTCATCCCCCCTTGCCAAAGTGGTATTATGTGGGTTAAATGTGGTGTAGTTTTTCGTGCGCACCCCTAGCTCAATTGGATAGAGCATCGGTCTACGGAACCGAAGGTTACTGGTTCGAGTCCAGTGGGGTGTAATAGGGCTTTGAGCCCGGAAATACAACGGTTTGCGATAAA
>Ga0099364_10007501_pt1 | contig 15557 bp, 14 predicted proteins | sample TergutTh196P3_FD_73070 | JGI IMG/M metagenome (GOLD analysis project Ga0099364, IMG submission 73070) | Microcerotermes parvus P3 segment gut microbial communities from Pointe-Noire, Republic of the Congo - Th196 P3 | ecosystem: Host-associated > Arthropoda: Insects > Digestive system > Gut ... | reverse complement strand
TATCAAGGCAGCTTTCCAGTGATTTCGCGATGAGAGACCTTGACGCGAACGCTAAAAAGCTCGCCGTGTCGATCCGCGAAAAGGGGCCGATGCTGGGAGTAAAAAAGCCGTCGGCGAATTTGCGCGGGCGTGACGGTATCGAGAGGGCGGGGGATTTCCTGTCTTCCGCCGCTGCTTATCTCACGAAGACTGAATTTATTGCGCGGGCGCTGGATGGATTTGAGGATTTGGGTACCGCCTGGAATATGCTGTTCAGGCCGATAGCGGAAGCCGAGAACGTGGCGAGTAAGCTGTTGAGGGAATATACCGGGGCTTTCGAAAAATTGGGGGAAGCTCACTTCTCCAAGGATGATATGAAGCACTTGGGACGGATGTATTACGATCCGTATCTCAAGAAGAATGTCAGCAGGGAGATGCTGCTGTCGGTCGCGCTGAATCTGGGCAACAAAATAAACCGCGAGCGCGTCACAAACGGCGACCAATGGAACGAACACGACTTAACCTATATTACGAGTCAGCTTACGGAGAGCGACTGGAATTTTGTGCAGGATACGTGGAACCTTATTGATTCACTTTGGCCGCGAATAGCGCAGCTGCAGCTTGATATAACGGGTATGGTTCCCCAAAAGGTTGAGGCCTTGGAGTTTTGGGTGAAACCGAAAGATTGGGGGCCGGAGCGTGGCGGTTTGAAAATGCGCGGCGGGTATTATCCTATTGCTTACGACAGGACGGAAAGCCGGACGGTTCGAGAACTGAGCGAAAGGCAGGCTATAAACGACCTGTTTGAGACGCAATACGCGCACGCGGCGACGAGACACGGACACACGGAGGCGCGCGCAAGGAGCACGGGGCATAAGCTGCGGTATGACCTGGGCGTGATTCCGCAGCATTTTGAACAGGTAATACACGACCTTGCTTACCGGAAACCGATAATCGACGTGGATAAATTGATACGGCATGAGGACGTTCGGAACGCGATAACCGACGCGCTGGGCGAGGCGTATTATGATCAGTTGCGGCCGTGGCTGCAGCACGTCGCGCGGGGGGACCGGGAGGAACGCAACGCGGTGAACAGGGTGGCGAGGGCTTTGCGTCGTCGGACTCAGGTTGCTGTGATAGGGCTGAAATTTTCGTCGGCGCTTTTTCAAACAATGGGCTTTATCTCGGCTTCTAACAGATTGGGCGCGCCGCTTGTTGCGAAATCAGCGTTGGCATTTCTCCATAATCCCTTTAAATGGATGGAGAAAGCGGAATGGGTTTGGAACAAGAGCGAATTTATGCGGAACAGGTCGACCAACAGGGACAGGGATATACGGCAAGCTGTGATGGACATGAAGGGCGCTGGGAAGTGGAACGCCATACAAAACTTTTTTTTCCAGGTGACTAACATAGGCGACGCGGCTGTGACGCTCTCGGTTTGGAATGCGGCGTATGAGAAGGGGATGAAAAAATTTGACTGGGACGAGAAACGGGCGATTGCATATGCGGATTCAATTGTCCGCAATACGCAGGATATAGGGACGCCAAAAGACCTTTCGGGTATACAGAGGGGCGGTTCTCTTCAAAAGTTGTTCACTCTGTTTTATAACATGGGGAACACGTTTTTCAACATGATACAAGAGGAGATATTTAAGGTACGTTCCGGGAAATCGAGCCCGGCGGACATAGCGAGTTTTCTTGTTATGCTGATGATGCTTGCGCTTGCGGATTCATGGCGTTACGGCGGGCAACCGAAAGCGGAGGAGGGGGAAGAGCCGCCGGGCGTGTTGGATTATCTTGGATGGGCGGGTAAATCGGCGCTGCTTTATCCGACGAGCACGGTTCCCGTCGTAAGAGACATAGCGAAATATTATGAGAGCGGACGGAATTATCAGGCAAGCCCGGTGACTGAGGTATTTACACAGCCAAGACGGACGGGAGTTGCTTTATATGAGACAAAAAAAGCGCTCGACGAGGGTGAGGAGCCGGATTGGAGGAAACTGACCAGCGAAGGGCTGATGACGGGCGGGTATCTTTTTGGTTATCCGGCTAGCCAAATCCGAATAACACTTAACGCTATTCTTGACCGGTTGAGCGGCGATTACGACGTGAAGCCCGGAGATTACTTCGTGTACAGAAAACGAGAGCCGAACAGCGGGACGCGGGGGCGCGGGGGGCGGGGAGGAAGCGCGCAGCGAAGGCCGATTGAATTGAGCGATTTTCGGAGAAAGTAAGGACCCGGGTTAATCCCGGGTTTTTTATTTAAAGAAAACTGGAGGTGAGGGTATGTATAAGGGCAATGGGGCGACGATGGCTTTTCCGCTGCCGCCTGGCGAGGATGGGCGATCCGTTTATTGGATGACCGAACACACGGCGACGGCAATGAAAGAGGGGGAGGCATACCGCGTGGAGGGTGGCTGCGTTGTGTTTGAAACGGCGCCGCCGGTGGGAGTGACCGTCGCGTTCTCCGGGGCGGATATACCGACGCCGTTTAGAGCCGCGAATGTTTGCACGGTGATATATCCGGACGGGCGGGTTGCCGAAATTACCGAGGATCCGGTCGCGCTGCTCGCGGCGGCGAAAATCGAATATGACAAGGCGAAACGGCTGTTGAAAGAGGCCATGGCGGAGAACGAGAGGGCGGAGATTGCGGCGCGGAACTATGCGGAGCTGGCAAAGGAAAAGCTTTCGTCGCGGTTGGATAAATATGCGGAGCTGGTTGACGATTCGGTGAAGCAGGCGGCGGCGTTGGCGCGCGACGAGGTGAACGACCATATAGACAAGAAACTGGTGGAAATTCGCAAGAAACACAGGGAAACGATGAGCGCGCGCGGGGAAATCGCGGCGATTGTGGAAGGGGCAAGGGAGAGTTTTCTTGCGGATTTTTCCGACATGAGGCAAAAGCATTTATCCGAGCATGAAACGGTTTTTAACAACTTAAAAGAATTAAGGACAATTAAGCAAGACGTACGTGAGCTTGTATCAGAGGCAAGGATTGCCGCGACGGAAGCCTCGTCGAAAGTTGCGCGGGTTTTCGGAGATCGCACAAACGTTGTGCTCGAAGAATTGCGGAGCCTGAAGAACACGCTTTCAAACGAAGTGGAATCAGTGATTAAGGCGGCCGTGCGCGAAATGGAAAGCGGGCTTGCTGAGATGAGGGCGCAAAGGGCGGAGAGCGCGCGCATGATGAAGCATATGAACAGGATAGAGCGGTTTACGGCGGAAGCGCGCGACGAAATAAGAAATAAATCCGGAGACGACAAAGCTGTCGCGGCCGCCAAAATATTCGAGCCGAGAGGGGGCGAATAGGGGATGTCTATCTACGAACCGGGCAATATGTATTTTAGAGGGCCATGGAAATATTGTGAGAATTACGACCCCGGCGACGTTGTTAAGCGAGCGGGGGCGTTTTTTTTGTGCCTCAGACAGAACGCGGGAAATGATCCGATTGAGGTTGTGAGTGAAAATTACTGGGAGCATTTCGCGGCGGAGGGTTCCGGATTATTGTTCCGCGGGGTTTATCGCAGACTTGAGACGCTGCGGGAAAAATATCCGACGGACGTCGCCGGGGCTTGTGCAATTGTTATAACCGCCGGAGAAATGCGAATTTTTTATTGGAACGACGTTGACCAGGAATGGCAGTCTATTTCGGGCGGAGGCAGCACGGTAGGCGGCCCGGAACATTCCGGATTGACTGGGCGCGAATTGCCCGGACAGCATCCAATGGGCGCGATAACAGGACTTGAAGAAGCGTTTGTGTTACAGGGAGCTGAGTTGGCGGCGGAGATAGAGGCGAGAGAGACGGCGATTGCAAACGAAGCATCCGCGCGGCGGGAAGCGGACGATGGGCTTGAGGGGGTCATTGAACTCGAAACGCAGGCAAGGCAGAACGCGATCGCCGCGCTGGAGGGGGCGATTGCCGCCGAAGAACAGACGAGGACGGCCGCCATGGAGGCCGAGGCTTTGATTCGAGAGAACGCGGATGTTATGTTGAAAGAGCAAATCAACGCTGAGATGCTTGCAAGGCAGGGAGCTGACACGGCGCTGCAGGGCGCGATTGACGCCGTGACGGGCAAATTGCGGTACATGCCGGCGAAAGATTTCGGCGCGGGCGCGCCGGGGCAGGGAGTTTTAAGCGCCTGGGCAATGGCTCACACGGGGCTTGACCATGTCGCTAATTCGACGGCGGTTATAAATCTGTTTGATAATCACGAGTGGATTTACAACGAGGTCGGCGACGAGTGGATAGATAACGGACTTGGCAGCGTGGCGACGGCGACTGATGCCGCGCTCGGCGTTGTGATGGGCACGGACGAAGACGGCGGGGTAAGCGTAGATCCGGACGGGACAATGAGGGTGAATAAAGTTCCGGTGAAGCAGGGCGGAACCGGAGCCGCGACTGAGGAAGAAGCGCGGAATAATTTGGGGCTTGCGGACGCCATAACCTCCCCCAACGGCACAATCAAGCACATAATCGCCCTAACCGACGAGTAATACGAAGCCCTCACAAACCCGGACGTATCAACGCTTTACGTGGTCGGGGGGGGGGGTAATACGCCTTGACTTATTGGGCGGAGTACCCGCAGGCACGATTCTACACACCGCGGCGGCGCACCCGCCGGCTGGGTTTATCAAAGCCGATGGCGCGGAGTTAGACCGCGAAGTGTATCACAAAATGTTCGCCGAGATAGGCACGATATACGGCGAGGGCGACGGGGTGACGACGTTCAATGCGCCTGACCTGCGCGGGGAGTTTTTGAGATGCTGGGACGACGGGCGCGGGGTGGATGTGGACAGGGAGCTTGGGAGTTGGCAGGAGGATGCGATTAGGAATATTACGGGTGAATTGGGTACGCTCGCACATGATCCGCCGAACTGCAATAAAGGGGCATTCAGCCCTAATACCAAACGCATGACTGTCTCTGGTGTACAGGGTTCGTGGTGTGGACATGATGTAGTTTACTTCGACGCCTCTCTTGATGTCCCCACCGCCGACGAAAACCGCCCGCGCAACGTTGCCCTGTTGGCCTGTATTAAATATTAGGAGGTAAACAAAATGAAAGTATACAGCTATCACCCCACGACCGGGGAATACATGGGCGAAACCGTAGCCAGTCCATCGCCGTTGGAGCCGGGGAAATATCTGCACCCGGCGAATACAACGGAAGTAGAGCCGCCTGGAGCAGACGAGTGCGAAGCCGCTGTGTGGAATGGCGAAAACTGGCACGTGGTTGATGATTTTCGGGGCAGGAAAGGTTATATCAACGGCATCGAAACCGTAATCAAAACCCTCGGCCCGCTGCCTGACGGTTGGAGCGACGAACCGCCTGAACCGACGCCGGAGGAAAAAGAAGCCGAGCGCAAGGCTGGGATATACGCCCGACTCGCGGAAATTGACCAGGCGAGCATACGGCCTTTGAGAGCGATAGCGAAGGGCACGGCGACGGATGATGACCGGGCCGTGTTGGCTAAACTCGAAGTCGACGCGGTTAAAGAACGAGATAAATTGAAAGTTGGAGGTGTTTGAATTGAATGAATTGAAAATATATCAGGGAGATAAATTGATAAGCGGGGGTGTTGGCGGACTGCCCATCGGCTTTGCATTCCAGTGGCCGTCCCTGACCCCCCCGCCCGGATCATTACCCATAAACGGCGCGGAACTGGGCCGGGCAACGTATCCCGAGCTGTGGGCGTTTGCGGAAGCCAGCGGCAACATCATTCCCGAAGCCGACTGGCAGACGCAGGCGATGACGCAATCATCCGTGGGGCATTTCAGCTACGGGGATGGTGCGACTACGTTCAGGCTGATGAAGGTAAAAGATTTTGCATACGACCATAAGGGAGCCAAAACAGCGCCGGTAATGGGAAATGGTAAAACTTTAGGTTTAACGGATGGTAATATATTTTCGGGACTTATGTCGGGAACTACATATCCATTGAGTAGTTATACGGGTAATTACGGTCAAAATGTAGGTGTTGGAAACAGTGGTGGTATCTTACAAACGAATAGAAGTGTAGGCGTCACTCCCGACCCCATCAACTCCGGATTAATTGCCAACCTCGACCTAGCTACCGGCGAACCGCAAACCTGGCCCTGGTACATCAAAGCGTTCGACGCGGACGTAAACCCCGGACTGGTAAACACAACCGAGCTTGCGGCCGACGTGGCGCGGCTGGCCGGTGAGCTGAACGACACGCAAGGAATTGAGAGCTGTTTCCTGTACCCCAACGGCGGCACGGCGACTGCACCGGCTAACGTGGCGATAAACAGCCGGTATGTGATGGATTCGCCGTGGCCGGGGTATATGGTCAAGTGCGAAGCGCAAGTATTGCGTAATGGTATGTGGGGGTTTCCCGGATGGTATACAGCGGGAAATGAGATAAGAGCCCTATTTGTATCTGCTAATTTACTATTGCCAGATAATACAATTATTATTCAAACAGGAATTGGCGCCGTAACTGGGTTTTCCCCGTATGATGGAAACCCGTTTAATCTGCATACGAACCTTACAACAATCCCCTGCCGCGTTTATTGTGAAAAAGGAGGCCCGTTACCATTATGAAATACTACGCAATCATAGGCGAATCAGCCTGCACGTACGACAATACAAAAACACCCAAATGCCCGGACGGCCATATTGAAATGCAGGGGCCGCCGCCGTCTGCTGAATACTTGGCGCAGGCTGACGGAACCTGGGCTATACCGGTACCGACGCTTGAAGAATTGAAAGCCGCTAAGCTCGCGGAGATCGTAACAGCAAGGAACAATGCCATTGACAAAGAAGGCGCGGAGCACAAGGGACTAAGATTTTGGGCCGATAAGGGTTCCAAATCCGACATTCTGTTCGCGATCATGGCCTACGAAAAAACCGGGCACCTTGAACCGATGTGGAAGGCCATGGACGGCATCATGCCAATTGAAAGCGCAGATGACCTGATGGGGATCGCCGAGGCGATAGGGCTGCATGTGGCTGCGCAGTACGCCACAGAGTTTGCCTTGGCCGAGCTGGTTAAGGCGGCTGAAACAGCGGAGGAACTGGACGCGATTGAGGTTGAGTTTTACGTACTCGTACGTGCAAGAACCGAATGAAAAACCGAAAGAAGCTGAGCACCGTTGATAAATGGGCGCTTGCGGTGGCGTTATGGGTCTGCGCCGGGCTTATAGGCTTGGTTTATGCCATTTTTGTGCTGAGGGGGTGATTGCCACGCCGAATAAAGACGAGTTCGTAAGTCGCGATGTTTTTGAAGAACGCTCGAAAAATTTCACGCGCCTGTTTGAAACGAACAACAAGAATATCGAAAAACTTACCGATATGATCAACAATCTCGAAAATGTGATAATACGCCTTGTGACCCTGGAAGAAGAATGCGCGAAGCAGCGCAAGGCAAGTGACGCGAGTATGGTTGAGATCGCGAAGACGTTAAGCGAAATATCAATGACTGTTAAAGACCACTCAGGCAGGCTTGAGAATCACGCCAAACGAATTTACGAAATGGAACATAAGCCTGCGAAAAAGTTTGAGGCGATAATAACAAGCCTAACGACAGGCATCTTAATGCTGATTGCGGGGGCTATTTTCGGCTTTCTCGTCAACAGATGAGGGGAGGTCGGTTGGTGTGGGTAAGCCTGTGATATTCGTGGTGGATGACAGCGTTCATGAACTTAAAGTCTGCAAACACTACCTGAAAGAGCTTTACGCGGTATATACCGCCTCTTCGGCCGCCCAGATGTTCGAAACGCTCAAAGATTTGTTGCCGGAACTGATTTTATTGGATGTTCTAATGCCGGACATAAGCGGCTATGAGGCGGCGCGTACGTTAAAAAACGATAATCGGTATAAAGACATACCGATTATTTTTCTGAGCGGACTGACAGACGAAAAAAGCGAAGAAGAAGGTTTTAACGCCGGCGCGGTTGACTATATCTATAAACCCTATAACGCAAGGCAGCTTATAAGGCGCATAGATACCCAAATTCAGTTGTTGAACTTGCAAAAAGGAATGAAGCAATTGCAGTCAAAAATTGATGAAACCGCGCACAGAGCGGAGGAAATGATTAAGGAACAGGAAGAAGGTGATTTTGATGCAAACGAGCGAAAAAGTTAAGCAGTGGTGGCCGATGCTTGATAAGTGGTGCGTTGAATTGCAGGTCTCGCAGTCCTTTGTTTTGGCCGTAATCCATGCGGAGAGCAGCGGGAACCCCGACGCGACGCGATATGAGCCGGATTTTGAGCGGCGGTATATCGCGAACAATTCCACCTGGTTGAAACGATGCGCGGATTTGGGAATGACGACGCGTGAGGTCGCGACGTCTTACGGGTTAATGCAACTGATGTTTTCGACGGCTTACGGTTACGGGTGCCAGTCGGTCAAGCAGGCGCTTGATCCGGATCAGAATATGCGTTTCGGTATCGCGCATTTGGCGGCGTTGATAAAGACTTACGGCGGCAAGGAATCTGTATTAGCTGCGTACAACGGCGGCGACGGGGCTGTAAATGACCTTCGTGCCGGGCGGGATACGGCGGCTGTGCGGTACAGTAAAAAAGTCATGGCGCTGTATCACGCGTACCGGGATGAGGCGCTGGCGGCGCGAGCCGAAACGACGGCAAAAGTTATCACGCCTGCGAGGAATTACTTTGCTGTAAGCGAGTTTCGCTGTAAATGCGGCTGCGGGCTGAGTAAACCTGACGCCAAGCTGATTGCCACGCTTAATATCGTTCGCGAGGTGTTTGGCGGGAAAATCTTCGTGAATTCCGGGCATCGTTGCGCAAATCACAATAAAGCGGTAGGAGGCGTCGCGAACTCCAACCACACGACAGGGGCGGCGGCGGATATCCGGGGTGAGAATGCGACGGCTGACGACATGTGGAAACTCGTTCGGCGACTTTGGGAAGAAGGCAGCCTTCCCGATATTGCGGGGCTGGGGAGATATCCGACGTTTACGCATGTTGACATAGCGCCCAGGGTAGAGGGACGGTTGCGCGAGTGGGAGGTCAAATGAAATGATACTGGAATTATTCGGGGATGTTCTGAGAACCACTATTCAAGCAATTATCGCGGTGGCGTTTCCTATATTGATCACCTATCTAAGCCGCTATTTGGCATCAATGACAAAAAGCGAGGCGGCGGAGAGGTGTATTATGGAGGTCGGCGATGCAATTACTACCGCCGTTTTGTACGTTAATCAAACGTATGCCGACGATCTCAAAAAACTCGGCGCGTTTAATACGGCAAATCAGCGCTATGCAATGCAACTTGCAAATGAAAAAGCCAAGGATTTATTGTCCGATGAGGCTGCACATTTTCTCGAAAAAACTCACGGGAACATTGCTCAATATCTTGGGCCGAAGATTGAGGCGGCGGTGAAGCAATGTAAATAGATAAATTCTGCATAACCCTTCAATTCACCTTTCGTTAAAGGCCAATTGACAAGTATTCCTTGTTGGTTGGCCTCATTTTTTTTTGCAAAAATAAAAATCATCCTGAAGTGCGGCGCGAAAAACGCGCTAAAACAACCCTCGTAGCTCATCCAAATAATTGGCCCACCATTGCATCATCTTCCGGCGATCCGGGAGGTATTCGGCGTAGTTGTAGGCCGCGCTGACTTTGTTGCGCTCGGCATGGGCAAGTTGGCGCTCTATCCAATCAAAATGAAAAAGGCCGCTTTCGCGGAGACGGGTTGACGCCATCGCACGGAAACCGTGAGGGACGATTTGTTCTTTTGTGTATCCCATTGTCCTGAGGGCAACAAGAACCGTGGCGTTGCTCATGGGGCGTTCTCCAAATGCGCCGCTTGGGGTGCGGGTCGAAGGGAATACGTATTTACCGTGTCCGGTGAGTTGGCGCATTTTTTCGAGGACTTCAATTGTCTGTGAGGCGAGAGGGACAACGTGTGAATCATCCATTTTCATTTTTCCCGGGGGGATATGCCATTCGTCTTCCCATATTTCATCCCATTCGGCTTGTCTGGCCTCGCCGGGGCGTACGAACGTTAACACCGAGAATTGCATAGCGCGGCGGACGATATCATGCGGGTAGGCGTCGATCGCGCGTAACAGTACCCCGATCTCGTCGGGTTTTGTTATTGTTGGATAGTTTCGTTTTTTCGGCGTTATGATGGCGCCGCGAAGGGCGTAAGTTGGATCGCCGGAGCAGCGTCCGGTTGCCACACCGTAACGAAAGATTTGCGACGTATAGCTGCGAATGCGGGACATCATCTCATAATTTTCGCGATCGGCCAGGCGTTGAAGCAGAGGAAGGATATCGGCCGCGGTTATGGTTGTAATGTCTTTTTCTCCGATAAATGGCAGCAAATGGTTATTCAGCCTGCCGCGTTTTTTTATCTTGTCTTTTTCGTTTTTGATTTTCTTGTCGTGGGCGTCAGCCCACTCAAGAGCTACTTCAAAAAAAGAATTTCCCTTCGTTTTCAGTGGGTCGCCGTCACGGAGTTTTTTTCGAAGATCGTTTCGACGTTCGCGCGCTTCCTGAAGACCGGTCGCCGGGTATTCGCCGATTGTATGCCACGAGCGTTTTCCGTCCTTGAAATACCGAAGCCTCCAGTACTTTTTGCCGGATGTCATTATTTCTATGTACAGGCCGTCGGAGTCGGCAATTTGGTATCGTTTTTCGCCTGGTTTTGCTGATTTAATCTTGACTTCCGTTAATGGCATTGTAGGCCACCTCGAATTTTTGTGTAGTCCTTTTTGTAGTCCTGATTATGTTGGATTCGAATGGATTATAATGGATTGCTATGGACAGGTCAATATAACGAAATAATGGTGGTGATCTGGTTTTTTAGTGGGTTTTGGGTTGGGTTGTATTGGGTTGGATTTAATGGTTGGTGCGAGAGAGGGGACTCGAACCCCTACGCCCGGAGGCTCCAGATCCTAAGTCTGGCGTGTCTACCAGTTCCACCACCCTCGCACAAAAGCGAGTTTATTACTTTTCAGGCGGGCAGTCAACGAAATTTCTGTCACTCGGGCGGGAATTTGACTGTTTATGCTATTATTTTTAAAAAATAAATCCGTTAAATATATAATGTGCGTGTATTGATAATATGATAAACGGGTTAAGCGTGGAATTTTTATTATTTTATATAAACTGAGGAGGTCTGACATGTCCTTGCTGCATGTGGGACTGGATATAGGATCCACCACCGCGAAAGCGGTCGTACTTGACGAAGAAGATCGCCTGATTCACAGCAGTTATCGCAGGCATTACGCGGACATCCGCGCAACAGCTGGAGATATCATGGAGGATATCCGCAAAAATTACGGCGATTCTATAATGACGATGGCGGCGGCAGGCTCGGGAGCGCTCTCGATCGCCGAAGGAATGAGCATTCCATTCACCCAGGAGCTTGTGGCTTGCAGAGCAAGCGTGGAGCGATATCTGAAGGGCGTCGACGTCAGCATCGAACTTGGCGGCGAGGACGCCAAGCTCACGTTTTTCGACGAGTCGGGCATAGATCAGCGAATGAATGAGACGTGCGCCGGGGGCACGGGGGCGTTCCTCGATCAGATGGCGGCTTTGATGGGCGTCGACGTGGCCGGGCTGAACGAACTGGCAAGAGGTTACGGCACAATCTACCCGATCGCCTCGCGATGCGGCGTATTTGCAAAGACCGACGTTCAGCCCCTGCTGAAAGACGGGGCCGCGAGAGAAGATATAGCGGCGTCAATATTCAGAGCTATAGTCAACCAAACGATAAGCGGGCTTGCGTGCGGAAGAAAGATACGCGGCAATGTCGCGTTCCTGGGCGGTCCTTTGTATTTTTTTTCGGAGCTGCGAAGGCATTTCGCGGAAACTCTGAGCCTTAGCGACGAGCAGTGTATATTCCCTGAAAATCCCCATCTCTTTGTTGCTATCGGCGCGGCGATATTGGGCAAACGCAGCGATCCCGTCGATATCGCTTCTCTTTTCAGCAAGGCCGAGATATTTTTCTCCACCCGGCAGCCGGAATCAATTCACGTACTGCAGGCTCTCTTTGCCGACGAAGAGGCTTGTCGAAAATTCAAGCGCAGGCATTACGCCGGGCATGTCGCCCGCTTTCCCCTCTCCGAATACAAAGGCGACGCATACCTGGGCGTAGACGTTGGTTCGACGACGACGAAGATGATATTGATAAGCTCCGGCGGAGAAATACTGTTCACCAGATACAAAGCGGCGGGGGGCGGCGAGCCGGTGCGTACCGTGAAGGAACTTTTATCCGAGCTGTACGATGAACTGCCGGAGGGAGTTTCGATACGCCGCAGCGGAGTTACGGGATACGGCGAAAAATTAGTCAAGGCCGCTTTTGGCATAGACGTCGGAGAAGTTGAGACAGTCGCTCACGCCCACGCCGCCCAATTTGTTCTACCCGGCGTCGATTTCGTAATCGACATCGGCGGTCAGGACATGAAATGCCTGGGTCTGAAAAACGGAGTGATCGACAGGGTATTCTTAAACGAAGCATGCTCGTCGGGATGCGGGTCGTTCCTCCAGACTTTCGCCGAGTCGCTTGAGATGACGACCGAGGAATTCGCTCTCGCCGCCGAGACTTCGGTAATGCCGGTCGACCTTGGGTCGCGTTGCACAGTATTCATGAACTCGCGAGTACGCCAGGCACAGAAGGATGGAACCAACATACCCGATATATCCGCCGGACTTGTCTACTCAGTGGTTCGCAACGCGCTGTACAAGGTGCTCAAGATCAAAAGCGCGGACGACCTCGGCGAGAATATAGTCGTGCAGGGAGGGTCGTTCAAAAACGACGCGCTTCTCCGGGCTTTCGAACTCGTGACGGGACGCGAGGTCGTGCGTCCCGAGATCGCCGAACTGATGGGAGCGTTCGGCGCAGCGTTACTTGCCCGTGATTCTTCCGACGCAGCCGCGACCACTCTTCTCTCCTCCGAGGAAGTTGCGTCCCTCTTTGCGCAGAACTCCACTTCGAGATGCGGAGGTTGCGGCAACAGGTGCATACTCACAAAGACGCGCTTCGACGACGGAAGGGCTTATATTTCTGGAAACAGATGCGAGCAGGGATCGGGCGCCGTAAGCGCGTCGTCGAATATACCGAACCTGTTCGAAAAAAAATACAGAAGATTGTTCTATTTCAGGGAACCGCTCCCAATCGACAAGGCTCATCGCGGCGTAATAGGTATCCCTCGCGCGCTCAATATGTACGAGGACTATCCGTTCTGGTTCACGCTGTTCACGGAGCTTGGATTCAGAGTAGAACTGTCTTGCGAGAGGCCGGACGAGTCCCTCGGCATAGACACGATCCCCTCTCAGACGGTGTGTCACCCCGCAAAACTCGTGCACAGGCATATACTCGACTTGCTGGCGCGGGGAATAAAGAGAATATTCTATCCGATAATACTGCGCGAGGGACTTGAGTTCGACGATGCGCATAATAATTTCAACTGTCCGGTGGTGACCGGATACCCGGACGTGGCGTATTTGAACATTGACGATTTGCGTGAGGAGGGCGTGGATTTCATGCGCCCGCCGATGCCGATGGAGCCGGTATATAAATCGCCGCAAATGAGGAAAAGATTGTACGGCGAATTCAAACGATTCGGAGTGAGTTCGTCCGAGATTGCCGGGGCTTTTAAAGCCGCTCTCAAAGCGCAGCTTGATTTCAAGGACGATGTGAGGCGGTACGGCGAAGAAGCAATGGAGTTTCTCAGGCGAACCGGAGGGATTGGCGTCGTGTTGGCGGGACATCCGTATCATCTCGATCCCGACGTTCATCACGGTATCCCTTCGCTCATTTTGAGTTACGGCGTGGTTGTTCTCACTGAGGACTCGATATGTCACAGAGCAATTGAGATAGGCGGTGTCGACCCGCTATACGTGGTTGACCAGTGGACGTATCACTCAAGGCTTTTCAGAACCGCCACAGTAGTCGCCCGGCATCCCGATTTCGAGAACGTTCACATGGTGCAACTCAATTCGTTCGGTTGCGGGCTCGACGCGATTAGCGCCGATCAGGCCGCTTTACTCCTGGAGCAGCGCGGGAAAAATCACACCCTTATAAAGATAGACGAGGGCAAGAACAACGGCGCGGTCAATATCAGAATCAGATCTCTGCTGTCATCCGTCCGAAAGAACAGAGTCAAGCCCGACGCCGCGAATGAAAAAACGGATCTCCCGAAAATATCCGAACGATGTCCGGTCGCATCTGTCGTTAAAAAAACTAAACGCGCGACGCGCACTATACTCTGTCCATCCCTTTCCGAGCACCACTTCCAGTTTTTGGAGACGGCGATGCAAAGGGAGGGAGTCGATTTCCGGGTGTTGCCGGAAGGAGGCCGGGAGTCGGTTGAACTTGGTCTGAGGTACGTCAACAACGACGCCTGTTATCCGGCGATGGTCGTGGTGGGGCAATTTCTTGAAACTCTGCGAAGCGGGGAGTTCGATCCCGATACCACGGACTGCCTGTATGCCCAGACGGGAGGCGCGTGCAGGGCGAGCAACTATGTACCGCTGCTCCGCAAAGCGCTTGACGCCGCGGGTTTTTCTCAGGTTAGGGTACTTGCAGCAAACGCCCAGGCCAACAGCGGCGCGGAGAAATTTCTTGTCTCGGGCGGCACGATGTGGCGCTCGCTGCTGGGGGTATTGTATGGCGACATGCTCATGCGCCTGCTCAACAGGACGCGCCCATACGAATCGCGCAAGGGCAGCGCCGGCGAACTTTACGACAAATGGGTCGCCCGCTGTAATAAAAACGTCGTCCGCGGAAGCTGGCCGGCGTTCAAACGCGACGTCTTCCTGATGGCGGACGAATTCGCGGCCTTACACATCAATGAGACGCCGCGTCCCAGAGTCGGGATAGTCGGCGAGATACTCGTCAAATATCATAACAGGGCGAACGAGCATCTCGTCCGCGTGATTGAGAGCGAGGGAGGTGAAGCGGTGGTGCCGGATCTTGCAAATTTTCTGCTTTACTGTCTCTATGACAAGATCTTCGCTCATAAAAAACTCTCGGGTTTGTTAATCCCGAGATTAATTTGCGAAGCCGGCATCGAGGTTCTGGAATGGATGCGCCGCCCGATGTATCGCGCTCTCAGGGGTACGAGATTCGGCGTTCCACACCGTATACGAGATATGGTCTCCGGCGTTGAAGCCACGGCGAGCCCCGCGAATCAGGCGGGCGAGGGATGGCTGCTTGCGTCGGAAATGATGCGCCTGATAGAATCAGGCGTTCGCAACGTAATCTGCGTACAGCCTTTCGCCTGTCTGCCCAACCATATAACGGGCAAGGGAGTAATGAAGGAACTGCGCCGTCTCTACAGGGGCGCGAACATTCTTGCGCTGGATTACGATTCCAGCGTGAGCAACGTCAATCAGTTGAATCGAATAAAATTGTTGATGACGTCCGCTTGCGGATGACTCGGCATCTGAATTTTTTTACAAGGGCGTCGGTTGTGGTTATAATCTACCTGATTGTGTTTTTTAATGGCGGGAGAAAAGAGAAATGTTTATCGTCCTTGAAGGAATAGACGGAGGCGGAAAGACGACGCAGATTCGCAGGCTCTTCCGGTGGTTGGAGGATAGACTGGGAACGGGGCGCGTCGTGTCGACAAGCGAACCCG
>Ga0099364_10007500_pt1 | contig 15558 bp, 13 predicted proteins | sample TergutTh196P3_FD_73070 | JGI IMG/M metagenome (GOLD analysis project Ga0099364, IMG submission 73070) | Microcerotermes parvus P3 segment gut microbial communities from Pointe-Noire, Republic of the Congo - Th196 P3 | ecosystem: Host-associated > Arthropoda: Insects > Digestive system > Gut ... | reverse complement strand
CAAAATGCAAATGTTGGCTGGAAAATCCCGTTAGGGATGATATATCGGTAGAAGAATAACGTTCCTCTTTCGTAGCGTGCCGTCAGGTACGCAATTATTTACCGGAAACATTTCGTGCACATTTCGTACCTGACCGATTTTTCACAGAGACATCTCTTTTCTACCGATATTTTGTTCCTAAAGGAACATTTTTCTACCAACGTCATTTAACCCTGTTTGATGCTTTCATCGGGGCCTCGCAATGCTGGAAAACATTTCTTTGCAATCAGCACATCCGATTTGAGAATTTTTCCTTCGGGCGCCTGTTTCCAGTTTGTCAACCCCATGTACAGTTTTGTCGCATCAGCCGAAGTATAAATAATCTCTGCTGCCGTTTTGCCGGTAATAGCCCAGTGCAATTTGTTCTGAACAGTGGCAAAAAAATCTTTTGTCACGGGCGAGTTTTTGTCATAATCTGCCGCGAGTGCATAAATATCGGTTATTTTCTGATAAAACCGCCTTTCGCTGGAGCGAATTTCGCGTATGCGCTCCAATAACTCGTCAAAGTAATCCCAGCCAAAACTCCTGCCTTGCTTCAAACGCGCATCATCCATCACAAATCCCTTGATAATAAACTCCTTCAGCGTATTGGTCGCCCAAATACGGAACTGAGTAGCCTGATAACTGTTGACCCGATACCCGACGGCAATAATCGCGTCCAAGTTATAGAAGTCAAGTTCACGCGAGACTTCTCTTGTGCCTTCCTGTTGAACTATCCGGATTTTCCGGACAGTTGCATTTTTTTTCAACTCTTCGCTTTGATAGATGTTTTGAAGGTGTTCATTGATTGTTCGTACATCGACGCCAAACAATTCAGCCATCCGTTTTTGGGTAAGCCAAAAACTGCCGTCTTCGTACTGCACCTGAACGCTTACCTGTCCGTTTGGCGTGGTGTAAAACAGGATGCTGGATTCAGTCATGATTTAATTCATAAGATTGTGAAAGTTTTATCAACCGTTCCTGGATTTCGATGTCAAAAGAGGCAATATCGTCTGTAGTCAATACACCGTCCATGAAAAGACCCAAGACGGTAATAAAGTAATGCGACCCTGTCAAACCATTGTATCGTCGGGCAATATGTTTATCAAAAGATACAACTTTTTTATACAGTTGAAGGTACAGTTCGTGCGGATTTTCCGTTTCCCATTTCGGACTGCCGATAAATCTCGCTATTTTCTCCGTAAACGTTTTACATTCACGCTGAAGCCCGACATCAATCAACTGCCGGGCAATTTTTTTCTGACTTTTAGACAATTCAATCATAATATTTTTCTTTATACGTTTGTTTTATAATATTCAAAATACATGCCTGGCTGCGAATAATCGTAATCTTTCAGGCGGATGCTGCGGCAGTGATGGATGGTGGGGTTATAGTTGTTGGGCATATTCGTATATTTGTGTTAGTAAACAATAATTTTTGTATAATCAAAAAGTAAATGATAAATAGAAAAGTCACTTTTACTTGTATTTCGCTGATGTATAGACATATATGTTCCATTGAATTTATCACTTATAGCGATTGGCCCTAAGAAACTACTCGTAATAATTGATTTATAATTATTTAAGATATTGTTTATTTTGATGCAAAGCGCTGAATGGCTTATGTTTCGGTTTTCAATAAAGGCAATTTGTCCTTCGAAAGGCAATCGTGCGTTAACGTGGTTTCTATTGCAAAATTTTTCCATATCAGAAGTATAATTAGACGCATCTGATAATCGTTCTATTCTTTTACATTCAATTGCAAATCTTATTTCATCATCTGTTTTCCCTGACCAGATAGATTGCAAAATATTTTCCCAAACGGCTATATCTATCTTATCCGTACTTGGTTTTTTTGTTTCACGGTTAATGAAAGTCATTGTTTCTTCCGGATGGAAGGTGATTTCAGCAGACGGATTATCAGAAATGTGTTGTTTGAAGTAATTTTTGTTGTAAGATTTTTGTAAATAATCATTGACAAGCCCGTTTCTCAAAAATTCCTCCTTAGCGATTTTACCCTTTACGGCATAGTTATATGTCTTTTTGTCAGCCAATATCTGCAAATAGCAATAAACAACATAATGTAAAATTTGCCGAATGCGACATTCGGTCAGTTTATTGATATTGGGTTTGAAATTAGTTGCATCAATCATTTCCGGAATTTTTATTTATTCGTTTTAACTCTGCTTTTTGTATCGCCTCTTTAAAATCTGCTACATCATACCAAGCCATTGCCCTGTGCCAGCATTTGTATTCGTTGGGTTTGATAACATAAAATGAATTTGCTTCAAACCCCTTTATATCCTTTTGAATAAAAATAGTTTCTGCCGGATTTGAGGCATTCACACCTTGAGAAATACTCAATTTGCCTGAAAAAATTTTAAATATTTCCTGTTCCGTATTGCCTTTTGGATAAACGTATTTTTCAGACGGTTTCGATTCTGAAAAAATGAAATTCATTGCAATAAAGTGATTTAGCGAATAAATTTCTACCTGTATCGATTCATCGGTATAGATTTTCCCAAACTCCTGCAAATAAACGTCCGCATATTTTTCAAGTACAAATTTTCTGTTTCTGTAATGATTTCTTTCGGCAGTAAAGTTCAACAAATGCTGTTTGCTCTCCTGAAACTGGTATCTCGAAACATTTAAAACATAATCAATCAAATCTTTTTCATACCCTTTTATCCCGTATAAATCATTAATAATATGATTGATTTGGGCTAATATTTTTTTGTTCGGTTTGGGTTCGCATAGACTAAACTTTGCATAATGTTCCTGAAACGGCCTAATAAATTGATTTACTAATTTAATCAGTACTGTTTTAGTTTTTTCATCAGGTTCAATAATTGGGAAAGATAAATATTCATCTTTCCAACGAATTTGGGGTCTTGTTGAAGTTGCCCAAGAACCTGCATTGAAAAAAATATAATAAGAATATATATCCGAAATCAAGGCTGAATACAAACTTTTAATGTTTTTTTCATTTACGGAACTAATTCCAAAAACTCCTTTTTTGAAAACATACGGCTCATTTGTTAATGAAATAACCAAATGACTTTCATCTTTTGTCTGTTCTTTTATTAAAATTTGATTGCCCTCATATAAATTCCGAATTCTTCCGCTCTTTAAATGACTTTCTTTTTCGTTAACTTTTTCAGGCTCACTTACAAAAGAAAAATACCTGGTTACCTGGTTATTGTTAATTAAATTTTTACCTATGATGTCGTCATAAATAGGATATTTACTTTTTATACCCCTCATAATACCTGCTCCCTTGCTATATTTTTTTACAAAGTCAAGTAACGCCTGGCCTTTTTGATTAATCTTTTTCAACAATACAAAATCCAAAACATTTCCATACAACGCTACTTTAAACATCCACGCATTATCAATAAAGTGCTTTTGTTGAATTTCCTTTCGGTCGAATTTCTCAATGACCGGCATTTTGAAATATTTAAGAAAATAGTTTATCTTTAGTGATTGGTGATTAACGATGTTTTTAGAAGGTTCATCTGCATTGTTGGGCAACCGGAAATAAACAATACTTGCAGGACTGTTTTTTTCTTCAAAAATCAGGCGACGTACCGGTGAAAGGTCAAAGAATTTTTCAACGCAATAGGTTATAAGAAATTCGTTTCTAAATTTTTCACTTGTCTTTGATACATTATAAAACATTGTACTTGTCACTATTAAAGCAGTCCTGGTATTTGATTGCATAAAGTCTTTGACTCTTAACAGAAATGATTGTGCAATTTCATATCCGCCGACTGTTTTATTATTCTCTTTCAGCCAATTTGAGTGTAACGTATCGTCCTTTTTGCTTTTCCATGGCGGATTTCCCAAAATAAAATCAGGTTTTTCTTTTTGTATTTTTTCATTAAAAGGGTGTCCGGCGTCAAAAAAATTTGCTTTAAAAAGATTACTGTCTATTAAAGTCGGAAACTCATATTTATCTATCTCTTTCGGTTGCTGATAGTCCAACAAGGCAATATAAATAGAGAAACACGTTACTTTCAATGCCTCCGGGTTAATATCTATCCCATAAAGATTTTCTTTTGCTATTTCTCTGATTCTTTCGCTAAACGCCTCATTTGTTGCATGTTTATTTATTACTTTCTCCTTTTCAATCATTCTGCGGAGCGATTGAACGAGAAAAATCCCCGAACCGACAGCCACTTCAAATACTTTACAGCCGGAAGTTTGCGCGTTTTCCAAATATTTATCAACCGTATCATTCAAGATATATTCAACCAAAAAAGGCGGCGTATAAATGGCAGAATTATGTCTTTTTGTTTCTTCATCAATCAGAGATTCATAGATGCCTGAAATCAACTCAACAGGAATAATCGAAAAATCATAAATCTCAAAAAAGTAATCCTTAAAAATCGAATCATCACCTTGTAGTTCGCCGCTGAAAACATTTGCCAGAAACTTGGCATGTTCATTGTTGATTGAAACATCTAAATCTTTGAATAATACCCCATTAAATCTTTTATCAAGATAATCGAAAAGATCGTTCAGTTTGTCAGGTTGAGTTATTAACTCACAAAAACATTTTCGTCTGTCATTGCCCGTTTTACCTGAAATATACGCTTTGTTGATTTCAACCCCTTTATCAATCAAATACCTGATAAAAATCAATCTTAAAATTAACGAATTGGCATGAGATTCAGGCAAGGCCAGTTTTTTCAATTCCTCCCTTACATCTTTTATATTTTGAAATAACCTTTCGTTAACCCTTTTTTGTGTTATCTTTTTAGATTGATTTTCTAAATATTCCATTTGCAGCCATTTCCATGTATCGCCGCTTTGTAAATTCCAAAAAGAGAATTTTTCATTGCGTTCGTTTTCTGTCTCAAAAGGAATTTCTTGCAACAGTCTTTCTTTTTTCATATAATTCAGCGCATTAAAAACGCTAATATCATTCTCTTTAACAATAAAAATGACAGGCGCATTATCGAACGACCAAACCTTTTTATGTATCTCATATTCTCTTTCCGCATCTTTTGGATTTGTTAAATCAAAAAACAGGATAAGGGGTTGTTTGTTAAAAACATAAATCGCTGTGGGCTGAATAAGTTCTAATTTTTTATGCATATCGAAATGCAAAGGCGCATCGAACTTGCCTTCTTCGTTCAAGAAGTAAACTGCGCCCGAATTTTTCAATTCAAGTTGATTCAGCAAACTGTCTAATCCTCTTCCTTCCATAATCGTTGCCCTCCCATACTTGTCATTTTTAAAAATATTTTTCTTTTATTTCTGCCTCATGTCCTGTCACAATCCCCTCAACCTCTCGTTTTGCTTTTTCCAAAACCTCTCTTGCCTCTGTCTGCAATTGTTCTTATCACTTTCAACGCGACGTTCCAACTTCTTAATGTCTTCGGCAGGTGGAAGGTCATTTCGCGTACAGTTTTGTTATTTTGCACATGTTCGGTCATGATAGGCTGTTCTCCATGCAAGTCTTTTTCTTCTACATTGTAATTAGTTATTTCTGTCGCGAGATTTTTGGCTGCTATGGTTAAGGTGGGAAGGAAATCTGCTAACGGACGATTTGATTTTATACCCAAACGTTTTTTCATGTCATCTGTGGTATGTCCGCCAAATAAAACCGTATCTCCTTTGGAACGTATACGCTTACCGCCTTTACCTATTTCGATCATTTTCGTGACCTCACGAAAATGATCATCAACATTGTTTCCCTGTGTTTTACAGGAATCTATCGCTCGATTAACGGCGATAATAAAATTCTCCCATCGGGCATATCCCAATAGAGTTTGCAGTTCACGCGCGAACCATACTTCTACTTGCTCGCTACTGTCAGCGTTGTTGATAAAATGAGCGATCTTATCAAAATCCGATTGATACTGTATAATACGTTGTTTATCCATTTGTTTGTTTTTTACAAGCGCAAAGATATGATTTTTTATTCATTTCCAATAGTTTTTCGCAATAAAAAAAACTTTGAGCGCACTACCGAACAGTCGGAAGCAATTATTTTGTAATCATGAAACCAAACATAACCTGAATACGCGCAGGAAGCGCTGACTGGTATAGCATTTTCTTCTTCATTGTATTCCGAATGAGCGTACTGCACCTGAACGCTTACCTGTCTGTTTGGCGTGGTGTAAAACAGGATGCTGGATTCAGTCATGATTTAATTCATACTTTTGAACGTTTCCATCGCTACCTCGCAATTTTTTTTGTGGAACGCAATGCCGTATTTGTATATTTGCGTATAACCTTCTTTCATCAGATTGTAGATATATGCCTTTTCTTCAATCTGTTTCAATCCTTCTTGGGCCAATGCCTTCAGGTTACAGGACTCTTTGTTTTCGTGTTTAAACTCGATCACGACTGCGTATTTTTCTTTGTCAACGGGTTTGATCAAACAGTCCGACCGTCCTTTGCCCGATTTGGGGTTGGAATAAACGGTATAATGATCGGAAACAGCGAGCAATATACCGTAAATAAACATGTGGTAACTGTTTTCTTGCTTAAAGTCGTAGCAACTGGGGTTGTTCAACAACTCTTCGTTAAGAATTGCGCTTACCTCTTTTGCGTCGCCCGCTAAAATAAAATCCACAAATTTCTTTATTGTTTCGGGTATGGAAGACTTTTGCTCGCCAAACCATTTCTTTGCATAACGCGAAAAAATATTTCTGATTTCCATGTTGACTAATTCGGCACAAAATTTCTCTTCTGTATCCTCATCTTTACAGGGTTTTAAATATCCGGAATTTAAAAGCATCGTCCAAAAGGTGTCCGAATCGGTATATTCGATCGGATAGGTAATGCCATCTTCCAAATACATCGTAACCGGCGCACCCGTTAACAATCCTGCCAATTCATTTTTCAAATAGTCATCGCCTTTATAAAATACATCCTGCAATACATGCACCGAGCCGGTGTTCACCCAGTAATTTTTCAATTTTCCCCTGTTTAAAAATTGTATGATACTCCATGGGTTGTACATGTCCTGATTGCCAAACAGGTAACCGTCATACCATTGCCTGACATCGCCAAACCGGTCGCCATACCCGTACTGCTCGCATGCAGCCATCACTTCTTCTTCTGTGAAGCCATAGCACGTTGCAAATTCCTCATCAGCAATCCCGCAGACTTTAGGATTGTTAAAGTCGCTTAACAAACTCTCTTTGGATATTCTTTGCACCCCGGTCAATACGCCAAACGCTAAATTGTCATTCGTTTTGAAAACACTACCCAAAAAACCGCGCATGAAATCTATCATTTCCCGGTAATAACCTTTAAATAAAGCATTCGTGATGGGGGTGTCATATTCGTCTAACAAAACAATAACCCGTTTGTTGTGATAGGAATAAAGACATTCCGTCAGAAACAATAATGCTAACTGCAGTTCATCTGCCTCTATTTCTTTTGAACAAAATCTATAAAAGTCTTTCTTCTTAAACTCGTTCAGTCTGTCGTTTTCGCATAAGTATAGATTTTGCTGATAAACAGCGGAAACAAGGTATTTTATCCTGTTGATGGAACTTTCGTAGGAGGCTTGCTCCACATTTTTTAATGTTAGTGAAACCACCGGATATTGATTCAGATTTTTTTCTACGATGTCCTTGTGTTCCATTATTTTAAGTCCATCAAACAAGGCTTTGCTGTCTCTGCTTATATCAAAAAAGTACTTCAACATACTCATGTTAAGCGTTTTGCCAAATCGTCGGGGTCTGGTGATTAAAGTTACCGCGCCCCTGTTTTCAAGCAATTCTTTGACAAACAATGTTTTATCAATGTAAAAAAAATCTCCTTTGATAATCTTTTCAAAAGATTCTTCGCCTGTTAAAATCTGCTTTTTCATACATATATATTTAAAATTATGCAAAATTACAATTTTTATTCGAGTTCTCGAATAAAAATTGTAACTTTTACATACCTTTGCCAAAAATTATACAATGTACATCATGAAAAAACTTGTTTATCTTTTGTGTTTGCTTTTGTCGGGGTTCATGTCCGTTCACTCCGACAGGTACACGTCAACCCGGCAGAACCCCTTGCCGGTTGCTTTTGGCGACCCTTTTATCCTGAAGGCATCCGACGGTAAATTTTACATGTACGGTACCGGCGGCGTACAGGACGGATTTAAGACATACGTGTCGGACGATCTTGTCAACTGGACGGATTTGGGACGCGTTTATCAGGGTAATATGGAAGGTCAGTGGTGTGTGGCGAATTTCTGGGCGCCCGAAGTGTATGAAATCGACGGGAAATTTTACCTCTGGTTCAGCGCCGACTGGCGGGAAAATCCTGACAGTGAGTTGGAAAACTTCCGTATTGGGGTTGCTGTTGCCGACCGGCCATCAGGCCCTTTTACGGATTTGATGAACCGCCCGCTTTTTGATCCGGGTTATCCCATTATCGACGCGAACCTCCTGTTTGATAACGGGCGGGTGTACCTGTATTACTCCCGATGTTGTTATAAAAATCCGGTAGAAAGCGAAATAGCCGACTGGGCGAGAGAGCAGGGATGGTTTGATGAGATTGAGGAAAGTTGGGTCTATGGTGTTGAAATCAGTCCCGATTTTTCGGATGTCATTGGCGAGCCGGCGCTATTGCTTCGTCCGCCAACAAGCATGAACGACCGGCAGGCAGCATGGGAAAGCCGTTCGGTCACATCGCGCGAAGTAAACCGGCGCTGGACGGAAGGCTCGTTTATCTTCAGGGAGAAGGATACTTACTATATGATGTATTCGGCCAATTATTTTGGAGGTAAAAATTATGCGGTGGGCTATGCAACCTCTCGAAATCCCTTAGGCCCTTTTGTGAAGGCGGACAACAACCCCGTTTTGCAAAAGAATACCGATGAAGGAGGCGATGTTACAGGCACCGGCCACAATATGGTGTTTACCACCGCAGGAAAAAGGTATTGCGTTTACCATGGCCGTACCGAAAAAACAGGTAATGAAAGGATGGTATTCATCGATCCGTTGGAAATACTGCCCGATGGCAAACTGGTTGTACATGGCCCTACCACCGGCCGGCCAACCGGAGAATCATTAAAAAAACCCGAAACAGTCACTACCCCTGTTTTCTTCGGCGACCCGTTCATCATGCTCCACGAAGGCGTGTATTATGCGTACGGCACGTCATCGCCCGACGGCATCGCAGTATATACTTCTAATGACCTGCTTACATGGCAAACACCCGGGCAACGTCTTGCCATGCATAAAAATGACGTTTATGGCGAGAAGTGGTTCTGGGCGCCCGAAGTATTTCACGTCAACGGAAAATTCTATATGTACTACTCGGGCGACGAACATATCTGCGTTGCTACCGCCGATAATCCCTTGGGACCATTCCGTCAGCAGGAGCAAAAACCGATGATTGACAGCGAAAAATGTATCGACAACTCCCTGTTCATCGACGACGATGGCAAGCCGTACCTGTTTTTTGACCGGTTCAATGACGGGTTGAATATATGGGTCGCCGAACTGGAAGAAAACCTGACAGACATCAGGATGGAAACCATGCAAAAATGTATCAGTGTATCACAGCCGTGGGAAGAGGTTTGGCCACGCGTGAATGAAGGAGTATTTGTGATTAAACATAAGGATGTTTACTATATGACCTATTCTGCAAACAGTTACGAAAGTCCGTTCTATGGCATTGGTGTAGCCACTGCAACGAAAGTGACAGGCCCCTGGACGAAATACGATTCGAATCCGATTTACCAGAATGTGGGGGATTTAGTCGGGATAGGACACAGCGCACTGTTTACCGACAAAGATGGAAAATTACGTATTGTTTTCCATTCACACCATTCCAGGACGCAGATACATCCCCGTATCATGCACATCAGCACGGTAAGTTTTTCACAGAAAGAAGGTAAAGAAATCATGACCATTGATCCGGATTATTTTACGCCTGCCCTGGAAGTAAAATAAAGATCAAGCCATAAATAAATCATCCAAAACAACATCGTTTTGCACGATAGCCGAATATTGATTTTGTTTTACGCCAAAAGTTGTTATCAGTAACAAATGAATGGCTTTGCGTGGAGAAGCCTCCTGTCGAAACGCCTCAATTTTATTTCGCAACTGCTCTTCATAATCTTTTGTTATGGCGTATTGCATGTTTGCGTATTTCATTTCACAAAGATTTACAATATTGTCGGCGCGGTCGATGAGCAGGTCAATCTGCACTACAGGGTCTGCACGACGACTGCGCCACGCATACGCTGTCGATTGAACGCCGAGAATTTCGAGTTTCTTTTTTATTTCGCGAACATGAAGCAGGCACAAAATTTCAAAAGATAAGCCGGCCCAGGTATTGTGCAGTGAAGAGTTCAGCGAATTTGTCCAAAAATGCTCGTCGCGTGATTTATCTTTGTGCAGGAAATTAAAATGAAAAAGGGTAAAGGGGTCTGTCAGTTGAAAAATCTTATCGTTTTTGCGTTTGGGCTGCGAATAAGAGCGGATAAAACCGCAGTATTCCAGATTGTTGAGTATGGCAGTTATCCGGTTCCCGCTCTTCATTGCTGTTTTTGCCATGATTTCGTTTCGGGTCAAACCTGACTTTTTCCCGCTCAAAACCTCGACAACTTTTTCATAATCTTTCGCATTGTCGAACAATGAAGCGTAGAGGTTTGAAAACTCGTTTTTAAGTTCTCCCGACTTGCTGAAAAACAGATTGTCAACATTTTGAGCCGGACTGCCACCCTGTTTGAATTTTTCTAAATAAAAAGGTATGCCGCCCGTAATCATATAGATTTCCGCAATCTGGTAACGCGTCCATTCGATATTTTTTGAGCGTAAAAACAGTTCCGTCTCATTTAAAGTAAAAGGAAAAAGTTGAATGGAAGCGGTTACACGGTTGTACAGGCCACCGACATTGTTTATCAGATTGTTGATAATCCATGAAGTAGCCGAACCGCAAACGATGAGCATAATATCTTTTTTTGAACACGCCCAGCCATTCCAGAAATGCTCCAAAGCGGTTAAAAAACCGGACTTTTGGGTGTCTATCCACGAAATCTCGTCGATAAAAATCACTTTTCGTTTTGCCTGTGATGTTTCAAGGAAAGCGATGAGTTGTTCAAACGCTTCCAACCACGACGAAGGTACCGGAAAGTCTTGTGTAGCGACTTTTTTCATTGAATAATAGAAATTTAGCAGTTGTTTTTTCATTCCGCTTTTTGCCAAACCCGCAAGGTCAAAAACAAATTTTTTTTCTAACAGTTCGCGCACAAGAAATGTTTTTCCTACCCGTCTTCTGCCGAATAGCGCTACAAATTCAGGCTTTCCTGAAGCGTATAAATCTTGAATCCGATTTATTTCCGGCCTTCTGCCAATGATCGTTGAGTTCATATAAGTATTTATTTTTTGCCACAAAGGTACAAAAAATCATCATTCTGGCAAAATATAATTTTATTTTTTGCCAATGTTGTAATATTTTTCAATGTTTGGCATAAAATAATTAATCGGGATAAATTCCCGAAAATGAGACCAGTGTCGTGTCAATCGTAAAAGAACGCTTCGTCATTGCGAGACTCCAATGAAAGCATCAAACAGGTCGGATGAAAAATGTTCCTTTAGGAACAAAATATCGGTAGAAATGAGATGAATCCGTAAAAATCGTGCCGTCAGGCACGAAATGCACACATATTGCGTACCTGACGGCACGCATCGAAAGAGGAACGTTATTTTTCTACCGATATTTCATCCCTAACGGGATTTTTGTTTTGTGGACAAAATAAAAATATATCTATTTTGTTTTGTCCACAAAATAAAAACGTTATATTTGTCGCGATTTAATTGAGAAAAAGATGAATAAACGGATTTTAAAAACAATCATTCTTGATAATCAGGCAGAAGTTCCTAATTATAAAGTGAATCCCCGGAATTTTACTTTTGAGGATTTTGGCAATTATGTATTTGTTGGCATCCGAAGAGCCGGTAAGACATTTCTGCTTTATCAGCGAATGCAACAATTACTTGCTCAGGGAGTACAGTGGGATGAGATGCTTTACATCAATTTTGAGGACGAGCGTCTTAGCGGTTTTGTAGCAGATGACTTGAACCTGCTGATCGAAGTTCATTTGGAAATGTATGGAAAAAAACCGGTTCTGTTTCTTGATGAAATACAGAACGTTGCCGGATGGGAAAAGTTTGCCCGCCGTATGGCTGATACCAAGCATCGCGCCTACATCACAGGCAGCAACGCCAAAATGTTGAGCGCCGATATTCAGACTACATTAGGCGGACGTTATATCCCTGTTGAGGTCTATCCGTATTCGTTCAAAGAATTTTTGGCGGCGCACCATATTACTGTTACCGCCCATCAATTGTTGTCTACAACGGGCAGAGCCGAAATATTGCGGAAATTTTCGGATTATTTTTATTATGGCGGTTTTCCCGAAGGCGCCGGACTGTCAGCCAAAAGAGATTATCTGACAAGCGTTTATCAAAAAATATTTCTCGGCGACATCGTAGCGCGTCATGCGGTAGAAAATTCTTTTGCATTGCGTATTTTATTAAAAAAATTGGCGGAAAGCATCAAACAGCCCACATCGTTTACCCGTATAGCCAACATCGTGTCGTCTACGGGAGCAAAAGTAGGGACTAATACCGTCATCAATTACATGGAATATGCCAAAGAGGCATGGCTCATTACCCCCATACAAAACATTGCCTCAAAATTAGTGGATAAAGAAACCGCACCCAAGTATTATTACATGGATAACGGTTTATTAAACCTTTTTCTTGTAGATGGTAACACCTCGTTGCTGGAAAATTTAGTGGCGATCAATTTGCTGCGTCGTTACGGGCGATATGATGCTGTCTTTTTCTATAACAAAGAAATAGAAGTTGATTTTTATATTCCTGAAACATGTACCGCCATTCAGGTTACTTACGACATTGACAACAGCGCCGGCACATTTGACAGGGAAGTCCGCGCGTTAGTGAAAATTTCAGGCGCGCTCGAATGTAAAAGATTGCTTATCATAACACAAGACAATGAACAAACGTTAGAAATAAACGGTCATATCATAGAAATAATGCCTGTCTGGAAATGGCTTTTAAATGAATTTAGTTGATTTCGACTTGCGGTAGTCGGTCGGCGTCATGTTGTAGCGGTCGCGAAAGACGCGGTAGAAAGTCCTGATACTGCTGAACCCGCTCATCCATGCGACGGTTTCAATCAGTTCGCCGGATGTGTCCAACAGTCGCCTTGCTTCATCAAGACGGATGGTATTGACATAGTCCTGCACGGTTTGTCCGGTCGTGTTTTTCACTGTTTTATAGAGGTATGTACGGTTGGTGTTCAATGCAGCAACTCTTCAAGATACATCCTCAAAAAATAGCCCTCCGACGGCAAACCAATACTCAATTCTGTCAGGTCGCCCATAGCGCGCAACCTGACACTGTCGCGCAACTGCGGTAGAAGCGCCGTGATGGAATCAATCTCATGCTGCTGCGCCGGCGCCGGCATCGTAGCGGCCAGGAAAGCGATGATAATAAGGTACTTTTTCATTGCTCCGGAATATTTTGGATAATTGTAACGGATTCAAAGATATTGAAAAATTAATTTGTAGTAAATATTTCTCTCAAACGAATTTTCGATGGCGCCGTTTACAGGCATCTCTGCTCATGCCGCGTTGTTAGTGAAGGTAGAATTGTACAAGCGCTGTCCGATACGTATTACCTAATCATGATTGAATGACGAGTCCCCGCTGATAAGCCACCTCGGTCTTACTGTAGAGTGCAGAAATAATTTGTTTTTTGATATTATATTTTGAAAATCAAAATAAATCATCTATCTTTGTCCCCACAATTAACAGAAATGAGAATATTTACAGAGCAGATATTAAAAGAATATGTAGATACTCATCCCGATTCAAAGTCTGCACTTCAATATTGGGTTTCTACCGTCAAAAAGAACCGGTGGAGTTGCTTTGCAGATATAAAGAGAACGTTTAATAATGTAGATAATATTGGTAATCAACGTTATGTGTTTAATATCAAGGGTAATAATTACCGTATAGTTGTTGTGATAAAGTTCACAATCCAATTTGTATACATTCGTTTCGTCGGAACGCATAAGGAATATGAAAAAATTAATTGCTTAATGATATAATTATGACAAAAATTGAAAATGAAATCCAGTATCAATGGGCAGTCAGACGGGTTGAAGAGTTGCTGCCAATGGTAACCGACCATACACCTTTGGATGACCCGAACAGTATTGAACTTGAACTTTTATCGAATTTGGTTGCTGACTATTCGGAAATACATTTTTCTTTGGGTGAGCCATCTTTAACCGATGTAATCAAACTGCGCATGTTTGAAATGGGCCTTAATCAGGTTAAACTTGCTGAATTGTTGGAAATAAGTCCTTCACGCATAAGCGAATACTTAACGGGGAAATGCGAACCTACTTTGCCGGTGGCAAGAAACATCAGCCGAAAATTGAATATTAATGCCTCTGTTGTGTTAGGCGTTTGATTTTAGGGTGACTTTATGCACGTTACAAACACTTTAAGATATCTCCCTCGTTTCCTAACGAGGGAGAGCAGTGTAAACAAGGAACTTTTATCGAATAATAACTGTGGCTACCCTGTTGAAAGACAGTCGTTTATCTAATTTTGAAATGGATTCCGATTTTAATACCTGCCTGCCAGCGATTCCATTTTTCGTCAACTTTCTGAAGGTTTGATCTGTTGTATTCGGCGAGCATGTTGGTTGCCAACAGGGAATTGATGGCAAACAGATTGCTGCGTTCGGGCGTGATAACATCCTTTTTATCAGCCTGTTTTGGGAGAATATCCATCAACCCGTAACCTGCATGGACGCCTGCATACAGGTTGCAGGCATCGGACAGGCGAATCAGTGCGCCCAAATCGGCAATGGCGTCAACGGAATAATTGAGTTTTACTGTGGCAGGCGTTGTACGGACGTCCTGTCTGCCGAAATGGGGCGCGTCGTTAAACCAGGTGTCGGTAAAAGATTCGTAACCGGTAACGATCAGCGTTCCTTCGGCTTGTGAAAAGACGCTTTGCGCCGTAATAATCGGAAGGTATGCTTTGGCGCCCATACCGGCAAAAAGGCCTATCTTGCCGTTAGACGGGCGATGTTCAAAATGAAATTGCAACGGTATTTCCAACGCCCTGATTTGCTGCTTTTCCTTCAAGTTTTTAGTTTTGTAGTAGAGGTCGTAATGTTGATGTCCGGAAGGGTCAAACGAGGGGTCGTTATAATGCGGAATGACGCCTTCCATGTTCAAGGTCGCTTTGGCTGAAAAATCCGATACGCCGGCGCCGAGGCTTATACCCCACTTGGGCGCAAAAAAGAAAGCATATCTCAGTTCGAGAGCCGAACTGAGCGAATAGTCGGCGTTGATAAATGATTTGTCGATTTTATCGAAGATAGTGTTGGCATATTCCATTCCATAATTAAGATATATCCTGTGACGTGTGTAATTTTCGGAATCATGCTGTGCATAGTTTTCCGAAATACATAATAAAGTGGCTATAATGATTGCTGTTGCCTTTCTGTTGTTTTGTTTTCG
>Ga0099364_10007499_pt1 | contig 15558 bp, 18 predicted proteins | sample TergutTh196P3_FD_73070 | JGI IMG/M metagenome (GOLD analysis project Ga0099364, IMG submission 73070) | Microcerotermes parvus P3 segment gut microbial communities from Pointe-Noire, Republic of the Congo - Th196 P3 | ecosystem: Host-associated > Arthropoda: Insects > Digestive system > Gut ... | reverse complement strand
AAGAATACAGTAATAAGATTTTTCATAAAATCTCAAATATTATTCGATGTATATAATATATCAAATTTGGCCAAAAATCGTTAAAACCACTTAAAAACATCTATTGACATCAAAACGCCATTCAAATAAACTGAAAATCCGCCTTGATGGTTCTAATCGAAGGTTTCTAATCGAAGGCTTCGAATCGTTAGCGGTAAATAGATTAAGGAGCGGTGTCCGAGTGGTTGAAGGAGGCGGTCTTGAAAACCGTTGTGCCGCAAGGCACCGGGGGTTCGAATCCCCCCTGCTCCGTAACTCAAATCCCTATGGGTTTTGAAATGATAAATTCCTTCTTGATTTCATCTAAAGAATGCCATCCTTCTTTTTCTCCGGAAATTCTGCCTTTTTCAAGTTCCTTCATCAATTTTAAGGCTGCTTCTTTCCTTTCATATTCCTGCATTTCAAGAATTACATAACATCCTCTCCCGTTTTTTGTAAGAAAAACAGGGGAATCGGAGCTGACACTTTTTAGTACCTCTGTATAATTTCGTAAATCCGATACAGGTTTAATATTTGGCATATCTTCCTCCATTCTTGTATAATAAGTATAGCTTAATTTTACTTTAAATTCAACACATTAAAACGGTGTTTATTTATCAGCAAATCTGCGGGTTTTCAGTTTGTTTAAAAGGCGTTTTGATGTCAATAGATGTTTTTAAATGGTTTTAACGATTTTTGGCCAAATTTGATATATTATATACATCGAATAATATTGGAGATTTTATGAAAAATCTTATGACTGTTTTCTTGGCTATTCTAATAGGTTTAACCATTACAGCCTGTAACTTCTTCGATCGCTTCCATCACGATATGGAAGAATGGAATGTGACAGCCACGGTGTTTAATAATTCCGACTATGATATTACAGATATTGCAATTATAGGTAGTTATGGGCCTGAGCTGTTTTTTCTTGAAAAAGGCAGTGAAAAAACCCTCTCCTTTCAATGGCGGGATTTCGCAGGTATTACTATTGGGGATCGTATACACATTCAATATAAAATTAATGGGGAGCAATTTAGCGTCAAACATCAGGAAGATGCTGTATGGTATAAAAGCCTTCCAATTGGTCAATGGGAGTGGGAAGAGGATGGTGTGAGTTATAGGCTTACAATGGGCGGAGAGAATTATGAGTATACTAATGAAATTGAAGGAGAGTATCTTTCTTTACATTGCTGGGTAAATGGTACTGAAATAAAAATTTTCATTCAAAACAGGAGCTTTAAGGTCGAAGGCGGCGCGTTTAAAAGAATCCACATACCCTTACTTCCGCCCTGGTTCCGGGATGACTACCCGGAGGCTTACTTCGAGTATGATAGAGGTCCCGGAAGGCATTGAATTAAGGTATTAAGCCGTATATATTTTCACAATGATAAAAAGGGTCATCATCATCACCTGTATAATTCTAACCCTTATGGGGTGCAGCAGGCTTACGGGTATACCTTCGATGTCTCAGTTTGCTTTAAATACGGTATGTACTATCACTCTATTTGATGAAGGGGAGATTCAGATTTACAGGGAGATATTCACAAGAATTCGCGAGATTGAAGAAAAAATGAGTCTTTTTATCGTTGAGAGTGAGATCAATTTGATAAATAATTCGGCAGGTCTAAATCCTGTAAGGGTAAGTGAAGAGGTCTTTGCCGTGGTGGAAAGGGCCTTGTATTTTGCAGAGCTTTCAAACGGGGCATTCGACCCTACTGTGGGGCCCTTGGTCAAGCTCTGGGACATCGGGGCCGATGAACCGGTTCCCCCTAGTCGGGAAGAAATCGACGCGATTTTGCCCCTGATTAATTGGCGGAATGTTGATCTGGATCATATCAATCAAACTATTTTTCTTAACTCTCCCGGCATGGCCTTAGACCTTGGGGCAATTTCGAAGGGTTATGCAGCGGATGAGGCAGCGTCGATAATCAGAGGGGCAGGGCTGCCTCAGGCAATTGTGAACCTTGGCGGGAATATTATGACTATCGGTGAAAAACCTGATGGTACTCTATGGCTTGTCGGGATTCAAAATCCCCTTGAAGAGATTTGGGATTATTTGGGGATACTTGAGACAGGTGAAAAAACAATAGTGACATCAGGTCTTTATGAGCGATATTTTTATTTTGAAGAAGAATTTTATCATCATATATTTTCACCCACTACAGGATATCCTGCACAAAGCGGATTATTATCGGTTACTATAATTACAGATAAGTCCATGGATGCAGATGCCTTATCTACGGCTGTTTTTGTTCTTGGGTACTCTGAGGGGAGGGCCCTTGTGGAGTCCTTAACCGGAGTCGAAGCTATTTTTATTCTTGAAGACAGGACTATTCGTCATACTGCCGGTGTTGATTTTACCTTAACTGACTTTTATTTTACTCTTATAAATAATTAAGGAAAAATAGAAGCCAGGTAAGAAGTAAAAATGTAATTATTATAATTAGGCTCATAATTTTATTATTCGATGTATGCTTTATAATTAACACTTCTTCTGTCACAGGTAAATTTTTATTGCCAAGCTCAACCATCAACTCGTCAATATCTGCCATAAGACTTTTTACTCTTATGCGCTTTCCTAATTCTGTAAACTGTGCCAATACCTTAAATGACTCTCCTAACAGTTCGCCGAAGCGGCCGGGGAATTTAAGGTCTTTTCTTATCGAAAGGCGAGATAACATGATAAGAGCTTGCAAGGTGATAGCTCTTTGGATACCTGTCATTAGGGCGCCGTGTGTTACATTAAGTCTCCCGATAGAAAACAAAACTTCTCCGTGCGGCACAATTAGATTAAAAGCTACTATCAAAAAAATAATGATTATCGTAATAAGAGGCTTATATTTTTTTCCTGCAAGCCAACATAAAAAGTAGAAAAAAAGAAATTGAGTGACTCTAAGATGAAGAGCAGGGTTAAATAGCATTGCGGGCATTGCAATAATCCCGGAAGCGAATAATTCGGGAGCAGTGAATAAATCATTATATATTTTTTCGCGCCGAATGCGGCTTGCTTCAGAAAATATCATGGGAGATTATCGTACCCTTCTCTCTGCATACCATTTTGATTTTCCTGTAAAAAACTCACAGAAAATCCCGAGAGATATACCGGTAATAAGGCCCGCTGCAAGAAAGGGAGGAAGTATCAAGACAGCGCTTTCGCCAAAAATAAAAATGCGGGCAAGGGTTATTTGAGAGATATTTGACATCATTGCCCCTGCTATCCCAATGCCGATAAAACTTATTCGATTCCTCCCGATTAAGCGCCGCAATAGATACATGGATAGGGCTGATAGAAAGGTCCCTGCAAGGGAGAAGAGGAAAACAAAGGAAAATAAGGTTCCTGTTATAAGGGCTTGTCCGATTACTTTTATGCCTGCAAGTAGAAGGAAAGAAGGAACCGGAAGAATATCCAAAGCCAGCATCAAGGGCAGGTTTGCAATTCCAATTCGCATAAAAGGCATTGGCTTTGGAATCATGTATTCAATAGTAGAAAGAAAGATACAGAGCGCTCCAAGTAGTGCTATATTTTTCGAGGTTTCTTTTCTATCTAGTTGTTGCATCAACATCCCCCGGAGCGGTTATCCCCTCTATTAATACAAGTACTTCATTGGGAAGACATGCAGCAAAATCGGCATGTCTGTGTAATTGCCCTGCTGCAACGCAGATCTGGTTCGCACAGGGGGATGATTCCACCCAGGCATGGTTTCCTGAGATTCTCACTATTGTACTGCCAAGGGGACCGGGAACAGCAATTGTCTCCTCTGCGTGCAGGGGGTAAACCCATCTCCTGCCCTGGCCCTCGATGCGCACCCTAATCGTATCACCTTGCCTAAAATAAACCTGATATGCCGAAAAAAGAGTTATGGCAAGGGCGAGAATAAATATAACCGGATCGAACAATTTTATCGGTAATTTTCGCTTCACAAAGGTTCCTAATTTATTATAACATAATGAAAGGAAAAGCCAATGCAGGTACTTGAATGGGATAAATTTATTAAAGACGGGCTTCCCGAAGCCGGAACAGCAGTCACGGTTGGTGTTTTTGACGGTGTCCATAAGGGGCATAAGGCCTTGATTGATCGAATTGTGAATTTTGACAGACAGGTGGTTCCGCTTGTAGTGACCTTTGAGCAGACTCATAAAAAAGCAATCGAAATCCTTAGCTTTCGACAGAAATTGGCTTTGTTTGAAAGTCTCGGTGTTGGTATTGTCATAATTGCTAGAATGTCAGATTCTTTCAAACGCTTAAGCGGAGAAGAATTTATTAATATATTAAGAAACAGGGCCGGGATGAAATATATGGCCCTTGGGAAAAATTTTTGCTGCGGGTACCGGAGGGATACGGATGCCCAAAAAATTGAAGAGCTTAATTTGGCACATGGCATTAAAACAGATATACTTGATGAAATTACCGAGGGCGGGGCACCAATCAGCTCCAGCCGTGTGCGTGCTGCAATAATGGCAGGGGATATTGATGAGGCTGAAGCTCTGCTCGGGCGGCCCTTTGTTTTAGACCCTGATGGAGAAGCATAACTCTACTTGATAACAATTTCCAAAAAAGGTATCATGTTAAAATAAAACAGGAGTGCCTTTAATGTCTGTAAGCACATTTAAGCGGGGATTGAAACTCGATACCCGTAAACATGCAACCGAGGGCAAGGCGATAGAGAATGTACCTAAGCTCGACCGGGTTGTCATACCGATTAATCAGCACTTTGGTGCGCCGAATAAGGTTATTGTTGCCGAGGGAGACAGGGTAAAAAGAGGGCAGCGGATTGCCGAAGGTAATGCACCGGGGCCGATGACTGTGCCTGTCCATGCTTCCATTTCAGGGATTGTCAAGAAAATAGAAAACCGTCCCCAGTCTAATAATGCCGAGGGTCTTTGCGTTATTATTGAAGGAGACGGTGAAAACGAAGATATTTTTATGCCGCCCCTGGATCCTTTTACCTGTACGAAGGAAGAGGCAATCGAGAGGGTTCGTGATGCCGGCATAATCGGCATGGGAGGGGCAGGTTTTCCGACCCATGTGAAACTCTCTCCGCCGTCAACAAAAACAATCGATTTTGTTATCGCCAACGGGGCAGAATGTGAGCCCTATATTACTTCCGATGAAGCTCTAATGGAAGAAAACCCCACAGCAATATTGAAGGGTATTTCCATCGCCATGAAGATAACAGGTGCTCCAAAGGGGATAGTCGGCATTGAAACCAGCATGGCAGGCATGGTGCCCAATATCGAAAAAGAAATTGCTAAAAGTGATTATCCGAATAATATTAAAGTACAACTCTGCAAGATTCTTTTTCCCCAAGGCTCTGAGAAAATGCTTATCACAGCGATTACCGGCAGAGAAGTGCCCTCAGGGGGGCTTCCAATGGATGCAGGCTGTATAGTTTCCAATGTTGGTACCCTTGCAGCAATTGCAGAGGCCTTTACTCTTGGGAAGCCTCTAATAGAGCGTGGTCTTACGGTTTCAGGAGGGGCATGCAGGGAGCCGAGAAATATCAGGACGCCAATCGGAACAGTGATCACTGATCTTCCAAAGGAGTTTGTCGACATAGATTACGAGAGGCTTAGGAAGGTGATAATCGGAGGGCCGATGATGGGGGTTGCCGTCCCCACATTGGGTGTCCCTGTTCAGAAAAATACTTCCGGTATTCTCTTCCTTACTGAAGAAGAGCTGTTAATCAGCGATGAGCAGCCCTGTATTCGCTGCTGTCGCTGCATTCATAACTGCTCGCTGCTGTTATCCCCTGTGATAATGAATACGGCCCTTAACTGTGATGATTTTGATGAGGCAGTTTCTGTAGGGCTCCTTGATTGCATGGAATGCGGCAGTTGTTCTTTTATGTGCCCTGCAAGAATTAAACTTACTCAGCGCTTCAGAGTCGGTAAGCAAAGGTATAGAATTTTACAGGCCTCAAGGGCCAAGGCTTAAGGAGGGTAACATGTCTGACACCGAAAAGCCCGACGCCCGGTCCGGCGAAAAGAATCCCGCTCAGCCGTTTTTGTTTATATCATCGAGTCCTCATACAGGTTCTTCCATAGATACAAGGAAGTTAATGGGCAGGGTTCTTATCTCCCTTACGCCTGTTACAATTTTCGGAATACTGCTTTACGGGCTTCCTGCCCTTCTGACAATAATTGTCGCTATTTGCTCTGCATCCATTGCAGAAGCCCTATTCAGAAAAGCAATAAAAAGAGACATCCGAAATAAGGATCTTTCTGCGATTGTTACGGGCCTTATCTTTGCACTGATCCTTCCGCCTTCAGCGCCTGTATGGGTCACTGCCCTTGGAGCTGCCTTTGGTATTATCGTTGCGAAGGAATTCTTTGGCGGTCTTGGTGCTAATGTTTTTAATCCTGCATTGATTGGCCGTGCTTTTATTGTTATAAGTTTTCCCGTTGCGGCTACCAACTGGTCAATCCCAAGAGCATTTTTCACTCCGGAAACCGGTATAGCGCGTAATGCAACAGGTTTCATTGCTGATGTCATTAGCGGTGCTACTCCGTTAAATATAATTAAACTTGAAGGCAGTATACCGGATATAAGTGCAGGATTTTCTGCCCTTGGTCTTGCGCCGGGTAACGACTATTGGTCAACTATTTTAAGCTTATTTCTGGGAACCCACGGAGGTACCATTGGCGAATCTTCGGTATTGCTGATTTTAATCGGCTTTATATATCTCTTCTTTACAGGGACTATCCGCTGGCGAGGACCTGTATTCATGATACTTTCAGTTTTTGTTTTCTCATTTTTATTCGGACAGGATCCTCTCTTTGCAATCTTGAGCGGGGGAGTGTTCTTCGGTGCGGTTTTCATGACTACAGATTATGTAACAGGACCTTTAAGCTCATTGGGGAAAATGATATTTGGTGTCTGTGCAGGATTAATAACAGTTCTTATACGCCAACTTGGAAATTACCCTGAAGGGGTTATGTTCGGCATCCTAATAATGAATGCTGTAACCCCCTTTATCAATCGCTTTATAAAAAGAAGATACGGTTATGTTAAACCGGGAAAAAGCGGAGGAGGGAAAAATTGAGCGAGAAAAAGACTGAGAGCCTAAACCCGCTAAAAATGATTAAACTTGGAGTAATTCTGGCAATATACGCATGTGTGGCCTGCGTTGGTCTTGCCTTTGTTTATTCAGGTACATTGGATATTATTACCTTACGTGAACAAGAAGCCCTTGAACATGCCCTGCAGGTAGTATTTCCGAATGCCGACAGTTTCAGTGCAATTTCAGCACTTGCAAGTACTGACCCGGCTGTTACCATTGAAGATGCCTATGCTGTTTTCGCAAGAGGAGAGCTTATTGGTGCTGCCATAAGAACTTCACGCTTTAGCTATTCAGGGCCGATTAAAATCCTTGTCGGGGTCGGTGTAGATAATAGGATCAGCGGGATACAGATTCTTGACAATATCGATACTCCGGGCCTTGGATCAAATGCAAGTTCAAGGAGCTATTTTGTTGACCGCCCTCACGGCATACGTTTTTATGATCAATTTGCAGGAAAGAGTGTAAGTGATCCCTTTATACCAAAACAGGATGTGATTGCAATCGCTGCTGCTACAATTACGAGCAGAGCTGTTACATCTTCTGTTAAAGCTGCAGGCGAGGCTGCAGTGGCCTGGTTTGCGACGGGAGGTTCCAGATGAAGCAATCGAGTTTTAAGCAATTATGGAGCATCTTTACCAATGGTCTATTACATGAAAACCCCCTATTAATATTGATGATAGGCCTCTGCTCGGCCCTTGCCGTTACCACTGAAGTGTCCAACGGTATTGGCATGGGCCTTGCAATGACCTTTGTGCTTCTTATGTCAGAAATTGTTATAAGTACCTTCAGAAAACTTATACCTGAGTCTATCCGTATTCCTGTTTTCATCGTTGTCATTGCTTCTTTTACAACTGTAATTGACTATGTTTTAAAAGCTTGGTTCCCCGACCTCTCAAGATCCTTGGGTGTCTTTATACCGTTAATCGTGGTTAACTGCATTATCATGGGAAGGGTTGAAACCATAGCATCCAAGCGCCCCCTGCCCCAAGCCATCGCAGACGGTCTTGGCATGGGGATGGGCTTTACCTGGGTGCTTGTAGGCATTTCTTCAATAAGGGAAATCCTTGGGGCAGGCACTCTTCTTGGAGTGCAGATTCTTCCCGAGGGTTATGTTCCTGTGCTCTTTTTCATTCTGCCACCCGGTGGGTTCTTCGTGTTTGCGCTTTTCATCAGCCTTAACATTTACCTTAAATCGCGGCTCAAACTGAGGGCAAGCAAAGTCAAGGAGGAATCTCATGCATCTTCTTAGAATTTTTATTACAGCATTCCTTATTGAAAATATAGTCCTATTACGCTTCCTTGCACTCTGTCCCTTTATCGGAATGAGTACGGATCAAGATAAATCCATCGGCATGGGGCTTGCAACAACCTTTGTTACTGTTCTTGCGACCACCGTTACTTGGACAATTTTTAGATTTATCCTTGAGCCGCTTGGCCTTGTCTTTCTGCAGATACTCGTTTTTATTTTAGTAATTGCATCTTTAGTGCAGCTTGTAGAGTTTTATCTAAAGAAGTCTTCGCCCGGGCTTTATGGCGCCATGGGAATTTATCTTCCTTTAATAACGACTAACTGTGCCATCTTAGCTGTGACTTTGGAAAATATCACAAACGGATATAATTTTATTGAAGCGATAGTTTACGCGGTTGGCGTTGCAATGGGTTTCCTCCTTGCAATGTTATTTCTTGCAGGAATTCGAAGAAGTATAAGGACTTCTCCAATTCCTGACTTTCTTAAGGGAACGCCAATACTTTTTATCAGTTCCTGCCTGCTTTCCATTGCCTTTATGGGCTTTGCAGGGCTCGTAAACTAGGGGGCTGTAATGATGAACATAGTACTGCTTACAGCATTAGTAGCCCTCGCAATTGCCTTTGCTCTTGGAACGGCCCTCGGCTTTTTCAAACAGTTCTTCTCAGTTGAAGAAGACCCGCTTATAAGCGAAATCCGAGAGCTGCTTCCCGGGGTTAACTGCGGAGGCTGCGGTTACGCAGGCTGTGACGGCTTTGCTGCCGCCCTGGCGGAGGGCACAGCGGAAGTGAGCGGCTGTGCCCCCGGGGGAACCACTGTTGCAGAAAATCTTAGCTCCCTGCTTGGCGGCTTCGTAGACTTGGTGCCTCAAGTTGCATTTTTGGCATGCGGAGGGGTACGCAGTAAGGCTGTTTATAAAGGTAAGTATATCGGGGTAAAGAGCTGCAGGGCAGGTAAAATTTCTACGGGGAATGTAAAATTATGTCACTGGGCCTGTCAAGGTTTTGGTGACTGTGTGAAGGTATGCAAGTTTAATGCCATTACAATGAGCGACGAGGGCCTTCCCCGGATTAACCCGGAGAAATGCACAGGCTGTAAATTATGTGTAAGCGAATGCCCTCAGTCTTTAATAAGGCTTATCCCAAGAAGTCAAAAAGGTGCAATTGCCCTTTGCTCGAATATGAGCGTAAACAGGGCAATGGTAGCAAGAAGTTGTAAGGCCGGGTGCATTAAATGTGAACTCTGTGTCAAGAATTGCCCCGAAAATTGCATCGTTATGGGCAAGGAAGGAAACAGTCTTGGCCTTCCTGTTATAGATTATTCCAAATGCACAAGCTGCGGAGTATGCTTGACCAAATGCCCGACTAAGGTCTTAATGTTAACATGAAAAAGATATCACTTACCGGGATTCAATCAACCGGAGTCCTCCATATAGGCAACTATTTCGGTGCAATAAAACCAGCTCTTGAGCTTGCAAAGACCTATGAAACCAGATACTTTATTGCAGATTATCACGCCTTAAATAAAAAGAAAGACCCGAAGGAATTGTATACAGGGATTAGACATGCTGCGGCAGGCTGGCTTGCCGCAGGGCTTAACCCGGATGAAGTTATTTTTTACAGACAAAGCTCAGTCCCTGAAGTTTTTGAACTTACCACAATGCTTATGGCCTTTACTTCCAAGGGCCTTATGAACCGCGCCCATGCCTATAAAGCCGCGGTTCAGTTTAATAACGAAAGGGGTGAGGATCAGGATGTGGGAATCAATATGGGGCTTTTCACCTATCCGATACTTATGGCGGCAGACATACTTCTTTTTGATTCCGATGTGGTTCCTGTAGGTAAGGATCAGGAGCAGCATATCGAAATGGCTCAGGACATTGCTCAATCGGTGAATGCAATTTATAAACAGCAGATCTTAAAAGTGCCGCAAGCTGTGATACAGGAAGATGTGGCAGTAATACCGGGACTCGACGGAAGGAAGATGAGCAAGAGTTATGGAAATACAATTCCGCTGTTTTCTTCCGAGAATGAGTTGAACAAAATTATTATGAGCATTGTGACAAATTCCCAGGGAGTTGAGGAACCGAAGGACCCTGCTACTTCAAGTATTTACACCTTCTATAAGCTCTTTTCTACGACTGAAGAACAGGAGGCGCTGGCTGCCCGTTATCGTGCAGGCGGCATGGGTTGGGGAGAAGCCAAGAAGGAACTCTTTAGGGTAGTAAACCGTGAACTAAGCCCGTTAAGAGAGCGTTATAATGCGATAATTGCAGATATCCCCGCAATGGATAAGATTCTTGCCCAAGGAGCCGAAAAGGCAAGGGCCATAGCAGGCACCGTGATTGGACGTTTCAGGAAAGCCGCGGGGATCGACTAAACTCGCAGACTGTTAATATACCTTTGAAGACATTGCTTAATATAACGATGGATTATCAGTTTCTGATCCGCTGTTAAACCCCCAAAGAGAAGTATCTGCACATGCTTATCGTCACTGCGCTGTCCCATAAAGGTAAGGTCTGTCATTATAAGTCCGCCCCTTAATTTAAGCTGAACATCTCGAACCACTGTATTTGCATCAAAGTTAGGTGCCTTATCAAACTTTGCAGCAAGGCCTGATGAACTTATGTCCAGAATTTTCCCGCGGAAAAGGGTTTGATCGAAGCGATAATTTAGAGAAGCGTTTATATCATCTTCGCAGGCAGCGCGGATACTGTTACGGCGTCCCCTTGCTTCATTTGCCTGCAAAACGCCGAGCATGATCCTGGTGCTTTCCTGAAGCCCAAGCTTCAACTGAATGTATCCGCAGGGGAGTCCTAATTCCATAAGATACTTATGCATCAACCCCTGATCCTGATTATATGACATAATCCCAAGTTTATTGCCCTTGGTCTGGGGATCTTCCAAAAGTTCCCGAATATAGACTTCCCATTCCTTTTCCTTTAGGCCCTCATCAATATTTATGAATAAAATGGAATCCGGGAATTTGCCGAGCATTCTCTTTGCTCTTTTTTCATCTGCAAGAGTATAGGTCTCGAAACCTGCCATTATCAATAGATCCAACATATCATCTCTGATTACACTATGTGGATATAGAAGAAAAATCTTTTTTCCGCTTGCGTTCACGGGAGAATTTGCCTGTGCTTCCATCCTTGTAATTACTCCTTAAAGTACCTTTTTGCATTTTTAAAAGAAATATCTCTTACCATTTCTGATAATAAGGTGAAGTCATTTGGTATTTCTCCTGCCTCAGCCCAATCTCCAAGAATATTACAAAGTATGCGTCTAAAATATTCGTGTCTTGGATAGGAAAGAAAACTCCTTGAGTCGGTGAGCATTCCAATGAATTTTGATAATAGGCCCACATTTGCAAGAAGCTTCATCTGGTCTTCCATGCCGTCTCTATGATCTAAAAACCACCACGATGAGCCAAGCTGCATTTTTCCGGGAATGCCGCCTTGAAAGCAGCCCATAATTGTTGCAAGGGGGTAAAAATCATTAAAATTAAGACTGTAAAGTATAGTACGGGGCAGTTTATTTTGTTGCTCAAGCAGATCGAGGAATCGGGAAATGTTTGACGCAATTTGATGATCGGCAATTGCATCATAGCCGGTGTCGGGGCCTATAGTCTTGAACATGCGGGTATTATTGTTCCTTAGGGCTCCAACATGTATCTGCATTGCCCAATTTTTATCGGCATAGCAAATAGCAAGAAACATCAGGATGAGGGTCTTATACGATTCTAAGGCCTTTTTATCGGGCTTTTCACCCGAGAGAACCTTTGCAAAGGTTTCACCTGCTTCTTTTTCCCAATTAGGCCCGGGACCTGAACTGAGTTCAAAGGGCATATATTCAAGGCCATGATCAGATGCCTTGCATCCCATTTTGTCAAAATAATCAATTCTTTCTATTAATGCATCAAGCAAATCAGAAATTTTACTGATGGTTTTACCGCTTGCCTTACCTAAATCTTCCATATAATGGGTAAATCCTTCCTTATCGATATTGATTACCTTGTCAGGACGGAAAGAAGGAAGAACTGCCGTTTCGGTAATCTTGTCTGCTGCTACTTTTTCATGCCATTTTAACTCATCTATCGGATCATCCGTTGTTCCCACCGAATGAACCTTGAACTTCTTAAAGATGCCGTATACAGAAAATTCGGGGTCCTTTATTAATTTCTCGTTGGCCGCCTTCCAAATATCAGAGGCACTTTCCCTGTTTAGCGGCTCATGAATATCAAAATAACGCTGTAATTCCAGATGTGTCCAATGGTAAAGGGGATTGCCAATGAGCTTCGGAACCGTTTCTGCCCAGGCAAGAAAGCGATCGTAGGGGTCGGCATCCCTTCCCGTAATTAGGGCCTCATCGATACCGTTTGCTCTTAGGACCCGCCACTTATAATGGTCTCCGGTATTACCTTCACCGAGCCAGACCTGTGCAAGATTCTCAAAGCGTCTGTTTGCGGCAATTTCAGCCGGGTTCAGGTGGCAATGATAATCGATAATTGGCTCATCTGCCGCTGCCTCATGGTATAGCTTTTGGGCAGTTTTGGTATTTAAAAGGAAGTCTTCTGTCATGAATCTCTGCATCTTAATATAATACAATAAATTATTGGAGATATAAAGGCCCCCTCTTCACATGCTTGCGAGACCCTGCTTTTTTGGGTATATTTTCGTATGAAATTAAAACTCCTGCACATTATTCCTTTTGTATTTATCCTTTTATTCTTTTCCTGTGATGATCTAAACGAGCAATTGCTGCCACCCTCGGGTAATTATATCTATAGAACCTTTTGGGCCAGAGATTTTCAAAACGGGAGTCATTATCAGCTTACTGCGGAGCTCCTTGCTGAGGGTCACTATTGCAATGTTTGGGTTGAAAGGGGCTCAGGTGCAGGTTTAACGGCTGCAAGAAGAGTTGCAAATGCCTATGATACTGTTGTTTATCAGGCAATAATGGATTCCTTTGCAGTAAGAAGGGATTTTACGGTTGACGGGGTGGAAATAGTAGCTCGTAATACGATGGAACTTGCAGATTGGATGGGTGATGGAGACGGTAAACTTGCCATCCTTATTTTAAAGATTAGGGACGGTCATCGACCCGGCATTAATGATACCATGGTTGCAGGTTACTTTTGGTCCGGAAACTTATTTCAATTTGATCCTGATGATATGGCCCTTCGTTTTTCCAATGAATCAGACATGATTTATATAGCCGTAAATCCCCAGGCACCCTTCGGCTCAATGGAATCAAATGTCACGATTGCTCATGAAATGCAGCATATGATGAATTTCGTAACTTCCTATGCATTAAGGGAAGCTTATATGGATACCTGGATTGATGAGGGCCTTTCAAGTGCCGCCGAATGGGCCATTGCAGGATCAAGGCTTAGGGGCCATGCAGCTTGGTATAACCAGGATATTTCCGGAATGATTCAAAGAGGTAATAACTTTTTTGTTTGGGATAATCATAGAAGCAATCCCCTTGCTATAATTGATGATTACGCTACTGTTTATCTTTTCTTTCAATGGCTAAGACTTCAGGCAGGAAGCAGCAGGATTTATTATGATATTATTTCTTCTCCTAACAGTAATTTCCGCGCAGTTACAAATGCAATGAATGGTATGGTGCCCGGGAGGGGCTATAGTAATTGGGATCATCTTTTAAGAACCTGGCTTGCGGCTAACTATATTAATGCTCCGACAGGTCCTTATGGCTATATGGATGACAGTGTTCTAAGAAATATAAAGGCTACAATGGTACCCATGGGAATTGCAAGTGTGAACCTTGCGCCGGGAGAAGGGGTTTATAGCTTCACCTCTCACGGTTTCTCCCTGCCCGCAGTTGAGGAAAATATAAAATATGCAAGTGTAAGCCTTGGAAGTCCCTGGCTTAGTGACAGCCTTATTATCCCCGGAGGCGCACTTCTTAGCTTTAACGCAAATACCAATACCCGAGGCAGGACCGAACCCGGCAGAACCGGAGGTGCAACTGTAAGTCTTGATGCCGGTGCAACTAACGGCGCAGGCACTCAAACCGATAGTCTTGCAAGGTATCTTCCTCGGGGCCCCTTCCCAATCAGCGCGAATGACATGTTAAACCGCCACGGGCATCAAACTTTTAGTAATTTCAGGTCAATAATTAGGGTGATAGGTGATGAGTAGATATAAACTAATTCCGCTTTTCTTCTGCCTGCTTATCATATTTTTTACAACAGCAAGTCCCCTATTTTCTCTTGGAAGAAGGGAAAAAAATAATATGATCAGGATTACAGGTGTAGTAAGGCTTGTTGGCAATGAGCCCTTTACAGAGATAGTAATAAGCGGCCCTGAAAGAGAATGGCATATTGCCCCCGATGAGGTTCATAAACTGCATGACCTTCAACATAAGACAGTTACAGTAGAAGCAGTAGAAGTCATTACAGTCTTGAGATTTGCAAACGGCTTTCCTGCAGGGGAGAGGTATACCCTGGACAGGATTAGGGTTATTTCTGTCGAAGAAGATTAACTAAAACAGGCCTGATATCTTTCCTGTATTGTCCACATCGATTTTTTCTGATGAGGGAACTGCGGGTAAGCCGGGCATTGTCATAATATCTCCTGTTAGAGCTACAATGAAGCCTGCTCCTGCAGAAATCTTTAAATCCCTAACCGTCAAAGTAAAACCTTTAGGTGCACCCAAAAGAGCCGGATCATCAGAAAAGCTATACTGTGTTTTGGCCATGCAAATCGGAACCTTATCGAGGCCCTGCTTTTGAAGCTGTTCAATTTGCTTTTGTGCATTTGGGAGGATTGAAACTTTTTCCGCCCTGTAAATCTTTTTTGCTATTGCTTCAATCTTTTCTTTTATTGGAAGATTTAAATCGTAAACAAATTCCGGGGTAGAAGACTGTCCCGCACCCGACCTGTCGGCCGGCTCTGCGAGCGGCTCTGCGAGCTTCACAACTTCACTTGCAAGCTTCTCTCCGCCTTCGCCGCCCTTTGCCCAGACTTCCGACACAGCCACGTTCACACCAAGCTCTTTGCATCTTCTCTCAACAAGGAGAAGCTCTTCCTTTGTATCTTTTGGGAAGGCATTAATCGCAACCACTGCAGGAAGCTTAAAAACACCTGTAATATTTTCGATATGACGTAAAAGATTCGGAAGGCCGGCTTCAAGTGCCTCGAGGTTCTCCTTTTCGAGATCAGCCTTTTTTACTCCTCCATGCGACTTAAGCGCTCTTACCGTT
>Ga0099364_10007498_pt1 | contig 15561 bp, 13 predicted proteins | sample TergutTh196P3_FD_73070 | JGI IMG/M metagenome (GOLD analysis project Ga0099364, IMG submission 73070) | Microcerotermes parvus P3 segment gut microbial communities from Pointe-Noire, Republic of the Congo - Th196 P3 | ecosystem: Host-associated > Arthropoda: Insects > Digestive system > Gut ... | reverse complement strand
CATTCAGAATCAGCGGCGCACTGATTTCTTCGTAACCTGCTTTGTTGTGCTCGATACGCCAGAAGTCAATGAGTTGGTTACGCAAGATCATCCCTTTAGCAAAAAAGAAGGGAAAGCCCGGACCTTCGTCGTAGAGCGCAAACAGATCCAATTCACGGCCCAATTTGCGGTGGTCCCGCTTCTTCGCTTCTTCGATTCTGTCCAGATACTCCTGGAGTTCTTTTTTGCTGAAAAAGGCGGTCGCATAGATCCGCTGCAGCATCTTATTCTTCTCGCTGCCCCGCCAATAGGCGCCGGCCAGGGACAGGAGTTGAAAGGCATGGATATAGCCTGTCGAAGGCACATGCGGTCCTGCGCAGAGGTCGGTGAATTCCTCTTGTTTATAGCAGCTGATCTCCGCGTCTTCCGGTAGATCGTGAATCAGTTCAACTTTATAATTCTCCCCTTTATTCTGAAAAAAAGCTATCGCTTCGTCGCGCTTCATCGTGAAACGCTCTAAGGGATAATCCGCCTGAATGATTTTCTCCATTTCCGCCGTGATCAATGCCAGACTCTCCGGATCGAACGCTTTGACCGGATCAAAGTCATAGTAGAACCCGTCGTCGATGGAAGGCCCGATCGCCAGTTTTGTCCCGGGAAAAAGCCGCTGCACTGCATGCGCCATGATATGGGAACAGGTGTGGCGATAGGCGTCACGCCCCTCTTCATCTTGAAAAGTTAATCCCTCTACTTCGGCGTCGTCCGCTATCTCTGCAGCAAGATCCATGACTTTGCCGTTGACTTTTCCCAGTAAAACGCTTTTCTTCAGCTTAGGCTCCAAAGTCCGGAGGATATCCGCCAGCATCGTTCCCTGCGGGAAGGTTGCGGTTTTATCGCTGTCCTTATATCGAATCGTTATGCCCATTGCCCTATCCTCCTGCTTTTCATTTTCTATAGTAAAAATAAGTATACGATGAAGTATATCGCCGGAAAGCGCAAAAGTCAACGCCTTTTCCGTGCATTTTACCACATATTTACAATTGCAGTATGCCTGTTCCGTGCCGACGCAGTAGGTGGCGGGCGGCGCAAGGATTGACATAAAAAGTTTGCGGGGATATGATGATATCCGAAAAACGATAGACGGAGGACGACAAGCACATGCGTACACAACAAGTCGCGAAAAACATTTATCGCATCCCGGTAACGCTGCCCAATAATCCCTTAAAGCTACTCAACAGCTATCTGATCAAAGACAGGGAAAGAAGCCTCCTGATCGATACCGGGTTCCGCATGGAGGAATGCAAAGCGGACCTCCTGGCAGGCCTCGAGGAATTGGACGAGGATCCGTCGGAGCTGGATATTTTCGTAACGCATTTGCACGCCGACCATACGGGCTTGGCGATGGAGATCATAGGCGAAGGCAGAAGCGTCTTGATGAGCGCAGTCGACCGGGAATGGATGACCGGTGAAGACTCCGCCCTGGCAAGATGGTATAGAAACGTGACGACCTACATCATGGCGGGCATGCGTCTCGAGGATATCGGAACCTTGCCGACCCTGAGTCCGGAAGTCAGGGCCGCGCCTCTGATTACCGGCGAGTATGTGCCTGTCGAAAACGGTCATGTGTTCCATATCGGCGGCCATACGCTGCGTTGTGTGATGACGCCGGGACACTCGCCCGGACACATGTGCCTCTGGGATGAAGAGAACGGGCTGATGCTGACCGGCGATCACGTGCTATTTGATATCACGCCGAACATTACTGTATGGGGTACGATGGAAGACTCCCTGGGGAATTATCTGGCTTCGCTGGAAATGATCCGTCAGTATCCTGTCAAAACAGCGCTGCCGGGACATAGAGAAGCGGGGGATTTTGCATCCCGTATAGACGAACTCTGTGCGCATCATGAGATCCGGCTTGCGGAAATCACCGGTATCCTGCAAGCTTTACCCGGAGCGACCGGTCATGAGGTCGCCCAACGCATGAAATGGAGAATCCGCGCCGCGAGCTGGGAAGAATTCCCTTTTTCACAAAAGATATTTGCTATAGGCGAATGCATGGCGCACTTGGATTACCTGCATCGCCGGGATAGGGTCAGGATAGAAAAAGAAGGGGAATTGAACCATTATTTTGCGTAATTCTTGTCAGGACCCGGGCGCGATCGTCTTGGCGGCGGACCAACCCGCCAAAAGCCCCGAAGACCATGCCCATTGCAGATTATAACCACCGCAGGGACCGTCCACATCCAGAATCTCACCGCAGGCAAATAAACCAGGAAATACAAGGGACTCGAGGGATAGCGCGTCAAATTCATTGAGATCAAGCCCGCCTATGGTGATTTGCGCGTTTTGCCAGCTTACAGGCCCTTCTATCGGAAATGTCCAGCCCTTGATCACGTCTGCCAGCGTCGCCAGTTCCGTATCGGTCATGCTGCCGCAGTCCCGGTCTTCGGCGTCCAGATTTGCCGCCTTCATCAACTGCAAACCGATGATCCTATGGAAGGCGCCTGTAAAGTACTCCTGCAGCGATCTGCCGGACAGGTGTTCCGCCCTTTTTTTCAATTCATTGATCAATTCCGGCTGTTCTATTTGCGGAAACAAATCCAGCATGAGGAGATTGCCGCCCTTGTGGCGGGAAAGGTCAAACACCGCAATGCCGGATAAACCAAACTCCCGGAACAGGACTTCCCCTTCCTCTTTTGCCAGAAATTTCTTATCGTGATAAAGCGAAGCCATACAGGAAAGATGCAGGCCGTTCAATGCCGGTAAACCCAAGTCCCTCTGCTTGCCGGAGGGGCATTTGAGTCCCGCGAGGCCCGGGGCCAGATCCGTGACGCGGTGGCCCAGGCTTTCCGCCAGTTTAAAGCCGCTTCCATCGCTGCCCAGTTGCGGCGCCGCCTTCCCGCCGCAGGCGAGGATCACAGCGCGGGCTTGCGCGGAACATCCCGGCGCCGACAGATGAAAGCCATTATCATACTCCATACTTGAGACAGAAAACTCATTCCACACCGCTACGCCTTTTTCTTCCATCAGCAGCCGCAGGATATCCAGCATGGAGGAAGCCGTACCGGATAGGGGATACAAACGCCCGTTTTCCTCCTCCACGATCAATCCGGACTTTTCAAAGCGATCCACGATATCTTCCGGCGTACAGGCGCGAAACACCCGGCTTACAAAGTCCGGGCGGTTGTATGCTTTCGCGTCAATATGCCTATTGCTGAAATTACACCGGCCGTTGCCTGTAGCCAGAAGTTTTCTGCCAACCCGCTGCCCCGCTTCCAAAACAACAACCTTACCGTCCGGTCCTAAGCGCGAAGCCGCGCCGATGGCCGCCATCATACCGGAAGCGCCTCCCCCGATTATGGCTACATCATATATCGTCGATTCACCTTCCATGGATCGTCGCTCCCTTCCTATCCGATATCCAGGGTAGTAAACCCAAAAATCTGTTCCAACGGTTCACGTATTTGCTCCCCCTTATATGCCCTTAATCTGGCGTCCACGGGCGTCATCCCCATGGAAAAAGCCAGTCTGATTGCTTGTACATTCGATTCCGGGACGTCCATACTCACCTCTTCCGCGATCGTTTTTATCGCGAAATGCCGCAATAGTTCTTCCGCTATCGCATACTCGCTGGCAAACACAGGCCCCAGCCGCCAGCCATTCCGGCAACGGCGCATACAGCCCCATCCTTTGATTTCTCCCCCTTTGAGTACACATAAGCTCTCCAATGCCGGCGTCTCCAGCCACGCCCTGAGAAAGCGCTCCCTGGCAATGCCGAAGAATCCGGCGTCAAAAGCCAGCAGCTTATAAAAATCTATATCCTGAGAAGAATAAATATCGTCGCTTAGCCTTCCCTTGGGAAAGATGCTGCCCTGATACCGGATAATATTGCCAATGCTCCGAAAGCCATAGGATTCGTAGAACTGCTTCCCTTCCGTTAAGCCATTGACGCCAATGATCCTGTTTCCCGCCTGGGCGAGGGCATACTCCCAGAGTTCTTTGCCGTAACCCTTTCCCCGGAACGGCGGCAGCACAAAATGATTCCCGAGAAAAGCTCTCTCCTCGCCATACTTGACGACGGATATCCCCCCGATCAACCCGCCTTCTCGCTCCGCGATAAAAAAGCCGTCCGGGTCAGTCTGAAAAAAGGCCGCCCCATCGTATAGACCTGGATTCCAGCCTTCTTTAAAAGCTACCTCCATGAGGAAAACCATTTCCTGAAGCGTGAGATTTCGAATCGTCAGCAAAGTGCAGCCGCCTTTCGGGTGATAACACAAGGGATCAAACGCCTTCAGGATTCCTTTACGGAAACCGTTCGGGGTTTCAGGTTCCCGATCTTCCGCCTTCGGCTTTCCAATAAGTCATACAGCGCTTCAGGCCGGATATCTGTCTCAGCCATTAAAACCCAGATATGATAGAGCAAGTCGCCTATCTCGGCAATCAGCTCGTCTCTGTCGCCGTTTTTAGCGGCGATCATCATTTCTGCCGTTTCTTCCCCGCATTTCTTTAGTATCTTGTCCAGGCCCTGCTCAAACAAATAGCAGGTATAGGAATCTTTCACATGCTTTGTTTTCCGATCCAGGACGACTTCATAAAGATCATCAAATACCGTACTCATCAGATACTCCTTATTTCCGAATCGCGCTAGGCTTGTCTATAGTAATCTCCTGTTAAGGGAAGATTCGTTCAAAGAAACAGCTATGGCTGCCGGTATGGCAGGCAGGCCCGGTCTGCACGACCCGAATCAACAGCGTGTCTTGATCGCAGTCGCCGTCAATCGAAAGGACTTTTTGCACATGACCTGAACTCTCGCCTTTATTCCATAGCTTCATGCGGGAACGGCTATAAAACCAAGTATAGCCGCTTTCTATGGTCTTTTGCAGGCTTTCTCTATTCATGTAAGCCAGCATGAGAACTTCTCCGGTAGAATCCTCGACAATAATCGCAGGAATTAGATCGCTCTTTAGGAAGTATTCGTCAAACAAGCCGCCTCTCCTCCTAAGATGTAGAATAATTCAACTTTTAGTTTTTTCTGGAATGGAATAAGCGCCGGGATACAGATTGCATGCAGCTTAGCCCCCGGATAAGGATATCGCTTCCGCCAGATCCAGATCTCCGCTGTAAATCGCCTTGCCGCAGATTGCGCCATAGATATCCAGATCGAGCAGCGCGCGGATATCCGCAAGGTTTTTGACCCCCCCGCTGGCGATGATCGGGCAGGAAATCTGCTCTTTCAGCGCTTTCAAAGGTTCCAGGTTCGGTCCGGACAGCGTGCCATCCCGCGCAATATCGGTAAAAATAATGGCGCCTACGCCTAGATCCTCCATCCGTTTTGCCGCAGTCAGATAATCCTGATCCGCTTCCGTCGACCAGCCCTCCAACATCACCCTGCCGTCTTTCGCGTCGATGCCGACAGCGATCCGTTCAGCGTAACGGGCGGCAGCCTGTCGCACAAGCGCCGGCTGACGAATGGCGGCCGTGCCAAGAATGACCCGCTCAATGCCATGGCTCAGGTAATACTCGATCGTCTCCCAGTCACGGACGCCTCCTCCGACTTCAACCCGCAGACCGTTCTCTCGCGCCACTCTGAGGAAAACATCGCTGTTCTCCCTGCGGCCGGATAAGGCGCCGTCCAGGTCCACCATATGCACCCAAGACGCGCCTGCGGCTTGAAAAGCGGCGGCTGTAGCATAGGGATCCGCCGCCACTTCGTGAGAGGTGGAAAAATCCCCTTTGATCAGGCGCACACAGCGCCCCTTCTGTATATCGATCGCCGGCAGCAGAATCATACCAACGTTCCTTTTGACGACAGCGCCGCATCCCGTCCGTCATACGCTACGGCTTGTTTCAAAGCGTGGGCGAAAGCTTTAAATATCGCTTCGCAAGCGTGATGGTCGTTTTCGGCTTCTAAAAGCCGGATATGCAAGGTAATCCCCGCGGAGTAAACCAGTGCGTAAAAGAATTCCTTTGTCAGGGAAAGGTCGAAGCTGCCGACGGAGGGATTGGCGAAGGCGGCGTTGAATTTGAGAAACGGCCTTCCGCCGGCGTCCAGGGCAACCTGCGCCAGCGCGTCGTCCATCGGCAGAAGGACGCCGCCATAGCGAGCGATGCCCGCCCTGTCCCCCAGCGCCTCTCTCAAGGCGCTGCCGAACACAATCCCGCAGTCCTCCACCGTATGGTGCCCGTCGACTTCCAAATCCCCCTTGACATGGAATGCCATATCCAAGGATCCGTGAACCGCCAGCGCGGTCAGCATATGGTCAAAGAAGCCGATGCCGCTGTGGATATCGGAAATCCCTTCTCCGTCGAGGTTGAGTTCCAAACGAATGTCTGTTTCCTTCGTTGTCCTCTTGTATGCGCTTTTTCGCGCCGGCTTATCCGCTCTGTTCGCCATTGCCTTCCTCGCCTCCGTTTTTGATCGCTGTGAATTCGGACAAAAACACCTGGTTTTCCTCCGTGCTTCCCACTGTGACCCGCAGAAAATCAGGAAAGCAGCGGATCAGAATCTTCTTTTTCTTCAGGGCTTCATAGATTTCCTTGTGCTTTGCCTTATCGGCGAAGCATAGGACGACAAAGTTGGTTTTGGGCTCCGGAATCAAATGAAAGGCATAAGGCGTAGCTTTCCAATCCGCCTCCAACTTAGCCAAAGCCCCGGCCAGAAAGCCGCGCCCCGCCAGAATATCCATCAATCCCTCCTTAAGCAGATCGGGATGTTTGAAGATGGCTTCTCCGGCAGCCTGCGTCGTGCTGCTTACATTATACGGAGATTTTAGAGCTTGCAGCACCTTGGTAAGCTTTTTACAGCCTACCGCGAAACCCAGACGGATGGAAGCCCCGCCCAGGGCCTTTGACGCCGTCCGCAAAAGGATCAGGTTATCATACTCCGCCGCTTCGTTGATCAGGCTCTGGTTCCAGAAATCCATATATGCCTCGTCGACGATAACCAAAACCTCCGGCAATTCCCGGATGATCGTGCGGAGGGGCCCTTTCCGGATCCCCTGGGACGTGGGATTGCATGGATTGGAGAAAATGATCCCCCGGCAGTCTTCTTTGCGGGCTAACTCAATGATTTCCGCCGGATCGGCGCGATAGTCCTCCCCCTTCTGATACACCACCGTCTGCAGTTCCGCTATGTGCGCGTTAAACGCATACATGGAGAAATCCGGTTCGGTGAGCAGCAGCTTGTCCCCCCGTGAAAAAAATCCGTTCAGAATTAGGGTAATCAGTTCATCCGAGCCGTTGCCGGCTGTCACCAAATCCGGATCAATCCCGTAATACCCGCCGAAAGCCTTGCGGCATTTCTGTGCAGTCGTTTCCGGATAACGGTTGAACGCAACCTTTCTTGTCATGGAAATGATGTCTTTTTTGATTGCCTGCGGAACCGGTAAAAAGGACTCGTTCGCATCCATCCGCACGGTAAATCTGCCTTTGGGCACTTCATAGGGCTTTAGCCCCTTTATTTTTTCATTCAATTGGTAAGTCATTATTTCTCCTTCCCCTGATCGCCACAGCCTCCGCATGGGCGTCGAAGCCTTCGTGTTCCGCCAGCCGGCATATATATGGCGCGGCGCGCATCAATTCTTCCCTTGGATAATAGGTATAACTATAATACTTCAAAAAGCTCTCCACCGACAAGGGGGAGAAAAACCGCGCGGTAAACCCGGTGGGCAGAACATGATTGGGTCCCGCGAAATAATCCCCCAGCGGCTCCGGGGAATAATGCCCCAGAAAGAGCGAACCGGCGTTATCCAAGCGATCGATATACTCCATCGCCCTGTCCGACATGAGCTCTACATGCTCCGGCGCAAGCAAATTGGCTATGCGGATACTCTCTTCCATATCTCCGGTGATCAGGATGGCGCCGTAATTCTCCAGGGCTTGCCGGATCACCTCTTTTCGCGACAAGGTTTCTGTCTGCCGCCCTATCTCTTTCCTAACGCTTTCCGCCAATTCCGGTATATGCGTCACCAAAATCGGAGACGCCATAACGTCGTGTTCCGCCTGGGACAACAGGTCGGCCGCCACAAAAGCCGGATTCGCCGTTTCATCTGCCACTACCAGAATTTCACTGGGGCCGGCGATCATGTCGATATCCACTTCGCCATATAGCAGTCTCTTTGCTATCGTCACATACTTGTTTCCCGGTCCGACGATTTTGTCTACTTTGGGAATGGTTTCCGTCCCATAAGCCAACGCCGCCACCGCCTGGGCGCCGCCAATCAGAAACACCCGGTCCACTCCTGCCAGCTTTGCCGCAGCCAGCACGGCGGGGTCCGTACCCCCGTCCTTCTGCGGCGGCGTGACCATGATCATTTCTTTGACGCCGGCAATCTTTGCCGGAATCACATTCATCAGCACCGTGGAAGGGTAGGCTGCGCTGCCTCCCGGTACATATAGACCCACCCGGTGCAGCCCCCGGCATTTTCTTCCCAGGATGATGCCCTTGTCCTTTCGTATTTCGAACGTCGCAGGCCGCTGGCGCTCGTGAAAATCCCGTATATTGGCCGCTGCCCTTCGCATGGCGTCAAGCAGCTTTTCATCCAGCGCTTCCGCCGCGTTTTGCAGAATCTCCCCCGGCACTTCCAGCGAATCCGGAAGCACCGCGTCAAAGCTCAGCGTATACTTGTTGCAGGCTGCATCCCCGTTCAATCGTACGTCGCGGAGGATCGCCTCCACACTCGCCTGGATTTTGTCGTTTGCTTCACGGTTTCGGTCTCTTAGCCGTTCAATGAAGCGGAATTCGTCTTTTCCGTTCGCCCGGATCGTCTGCATCATGTATTCCCTCCTGCGTTATCGGATACTGTACGCAGTCGGTTGATAAAGGAATCGATCTCCTCTTTACGCATTTTCATACGGGCTATATTCACCACCAACCGGGCGGATATATGGGCGATCCACTCTTTTTCCTCCAGACCGTTTGCTTTCAGCGTACTTCCTGTCTGCACAATATCCACAATCCCATCGGCAAGCCCCAGTAAAGGCGCGAGCTCAACCGATCCTTCAATTTTGACTATATTGACGTCCATTGCTTTGGCTTCAAAAAAAGCTCTGGCGACATTCGGATATTTCGTCGCCACCGTTTTAACCCCGAAGCCCTGATAGAAATCCTGATCCTTATTCGCGGCGAGCATCATCCTGCATCTTCCCAGGCCCAGATCCATCACCTCATACAAGCTACGCGCCGATTCCATGATGATATCCTTGCCCACGACGCCCATATCGCAGGCCCCGTGCTCCACATAGGTAATGATATCGGCGGATTTCGCCAGTATCAACTCGAACCGTCCTCCATCGACAGGAACGATCAGCTTCCTGCCTTTATTTACAGCCGCGGAACAGTCCATCCCTGTTTTGTCCATCATGGCCAGAATCTCTTCTTCCAACCTGCCTTTTGCTACCGCGATTCGTAATGCTTGCATCTTCGACTCCCCATTTTCATGAATTACAAAATCTCAATCGTCTGGCCGACTACATGAATATGCCGGATGCCTTTCGCCGCCGCATAGTCTTTACACTGCTCCAAGCTATCAAATAAGCCGTTTTCCACGGAAAGATCCGGCGTTTGCCGCAGTGTTTTTGCATATTGCAGGCTCAAAACCTCATAGCCTTTTTCTCCCCATACCAATACTTCCGGCGTTTTCACCGCTGTCTGTTTGCCTTCGTCTATACGACTTTTGGTAAGCAGGTCCACATCGACGCCAAAACCGATCGCGGGCAGTTTTTCCCCGAACCGTTCCAGTAAACGGTCATATCTCCCACCCAGCAGTACCGCTTCTCCAAAACGCGGGATATAGGCCTGAAAAATAATGCCGGTATAGTAATCGTTCTCATTCACAAAACCCAAATCCAGCATCAGTTTCTCTTTTAATCCTATCTGCTGCAGAACGTCATATAAAGACTGCAAATAAGCCAATATCTCGCGAACTTCTCTGTCTTGCCATATTTCCGTCGCTTTATCAATCACCTCTATACCGCCGAAAAGGCCCGGCAGCGCTTTAATCCCGACAGTCTCCTCCCCTTGTCCCAGTAAATCCAGAAAATCGTTCAACGCCGGGTAATTCTTCGTCCGAATCCATTGCCGAAGCTTCTCTTTGCCACCATCGTCTACGGCCAGCCGCGAGATAAGCAGCTCACATAAGCCGCTGTGGCCTAATTCGATCCGGTAGTCTGTCAATCCGCAAAGGGTCAAGCTTTCCATAGCAAGCTGAAGCATCTCCAGATCCGCGCGCATTTTGCCCGCGCCGATCAGTTCTACGCCCATCTGTGAGGTTTCCATACGCTGTCCGCTGTACAGATCTTTCTGTCTATAGACACGCTGATTATAATATAAACGTAAGGGCTTTCTGCTGTTTTTCAGCCTGGAGCTGACCAATCTGGCAATAGGCGCTGTGGAATCGGGTCGCAGTACCAGGATCCTGCCTTCGTTATTCACCAGCTTGAACATATGTTCGCTCCCAGTGTTCCCTGGCGCGTCCGCAAATACATCCAGGTATTCGACGCCGGGCGTGATGACCGGCGTATAGCCGTACTTCGCAAAGCCTTCCGTTAGTTTCCCTTCTACCCAGTTCTGCGTTTCGCATTCTTCCAAAAGAATATCTCTTGTTCCTTTCGGCGTAGTGAAATAGTCTTTCATAGCAGGGCGCCTCAATTCTATTCATTTTGATTCTTGAATACATGATTACTTGATTACTTGATAACTTGATCGCTTTATTGCTGTATTACTTTATCGCGTTACTGCTTTACCGTGTTAAATTATTGTCAGATATACAATAGCATATCCCGTCTTGGTCCGCAAGCCCTTTTTTTAATTCCCGCTAGAATAGGCACTAAAAAATATCGTGCCATCCCTTTCTTTATGGATACCGGGGCCGATGCATTGATGCTATAATGATACAAGCTTGATCACACTTCAACACAAAGGAGCTTTCCCTATGACTGATCGCCTGCCCCTGGATATACACTGCCACAGCGAATACTCCCATGACGCCGACTTTATGGTATCGAAAATGTGCGAAGCGGCGATGGAAAAAGGCGTCGGTGTTTTCGCCATTACCGACCACTATGACATCTATCAGGATTTAAAGGATTTCTCCGATTTGGATGAGGGCTTGCGCCTGTCTGTACGCGATACCCTTGCCGCGAGAGAGACCTTGCTGCATAAGCAGAACCTCCTCGTCGGCGTCGAGCTTGGCCAGCCCTTGGAAAACAAAGCGAAAGCGGAAGAAATCTTATCGAGTTACGACTTTGACTTTGTCCTGGGCGCTATGCATAATGCGCCCGGTATTCCGGATTTTTACTTCTATAGGCCGGACAGCGAAACCTACTCGTTGGAAGTCGCCGTGGAAAGCTATTTCGTCAACTTGCTTTCCATGGTGCATTGGGGCCGCTTCGACAGCGCCGCCCATTTGACCCTGCCTTTCCGCTACATCCTGCGCTATCATTCGGACTATCCCTTCGGCAAATGGGATGATCATCTTGAGTCGATCGTCAAGGCCCTGGCGGAAAATGGCCTGGCCATGGAGATCAACACGTCCGGCCTTCTGGCGGATCCGCCCTTTACTATGCCGGACGCCCGCTGGGCCAGGCGTTTTAAAGAGCTGGGCGGAGAGCGAATTACCCTGGGTTCTGACGCCCACAGCCCCCAGCGGGTAGGCGCGGGCATCCCGGAAGGTATGGAGATCGCCCGGGAGGCTGGCTTCACCCGCTTATGTTATTACCAAAATCGCAAGCCGCAGTATGTGGATATAGGTTGAACGAATCTTTGTTCAGCAAAGGATTCAACCCCCTGCGGAACCAATCAGGCTTCGAATAAACGTTCGATCAATCGGTGCCCTTCTTCCAGGAAAGGGCCTTTCTTTGCGTTTGCTTCCGTATAATCCAGGCCGCTTCCGGAAGCTTTCCTGCTGTCATACAGAATATACGGCACAGGATCGCCGTCATGGCCGCGGCTAGACGTCAGCGTCTTGTGATCGCTGAGAATGAGCAATCGAAAGTCTTCTCCCTGCTTTCGTAAACCTTCGATAAGAAGGGCTATACTGCGTCTATCCAGCCATTCTATAGCCTGTATCTTCCCCGCTGTATCTCCGTTGTGGGTACACTCGTCGGGCGCTTCGACATGCAGCACTGCGAAATCCGCACCCTGCGCCAGGCCTTCGAGTATCCCCTTTGTTTTTCCCTCAAAATCCGTATCCAGTTCTCCCGTGGCGCCCGGTACCGTCGTATAGCGAAGCCCCGCCAATGCGCCGATCCCCCAGATCAGAGGCACCGCGCTCAGCACAAAGCCTTCTTTCTGATACTTCTCCTGAAAGCTCGGCAAGCTAAGGGCCAGGCCTTCCGCCCAAAACCAGATGCCGTTGGCCGGGAGCTTTCCTTCCGCCCTTCTCTTTTCGTTGATCGGGTGATGTACCAGTATCTGATGGGCAACCTCCGACATTTCCCGCAATACTGCCGCGGTAAGACTGCCGGAGGGAAGCAGTCCGCCGATGACTTCCCCCAGATGATCATGGGGCGGTATCGTGACCAGTCCTTCGATGACGCCTTTTTTCTGTATCGCGATATGCCGGAAGGAGGGATTGGGATGGAATACGAAGCGGTTCTTTTCCGCGCATTCCCGAAACTGCCCGTCCGCAAGCAAGCTGCCCAGCAAGGCGATCGCGCTTTCTCCGTCGATGGAACCGCCGCTATGCGACAGAATCCGTTTATTCGCGAAGGGCATATCCCCCTCTTCCAAGGCAATCATATTGCAGCGATAGGATATATCCCCCTCCTCCAGCACAACGCCTGAACCGGCGGCTTCGAAGGGGGAGCGCCCGGCATAAAACAAGCGGGGATCATAGCCAAAGATACTGAGGATAGCGGTGTCGCTGCCCGGCGCAACGCCCTCCGGAATGGTTCTGGCGCTGCCAAGCTCGCCTCCCCGCGCCAGCGCGTCCATCACCGGGATCCAGGCGCATTCCAAAGGCGTCTTCCCTCCCAGCTCAGGTACGGGATTATCCGCCATGCCGTCGCCGATCACAATCACAAACTTCACCCTTCACAACCTCTTTTCATCGAATCTCTGCCAATCTACGCTGTGTCCATGCAGACACGCTACGTAAATCTATTGTATCACAAGCATGCTGTATTTTGCCTTTTTGTTTATGGCAAACATAGAAAAAGTGAGCATAGTCTAGTTTTGATAAGATGAATAGCAAAACACGTAAAAGAAAGAAATCACAACAAATTCCTGGACCAAAATCCAGGAATTTGTTGCTAATTCGTTCTTGCGTTTTCTATGGGCTAGAGACTATTAGGGCTGGACACTCGTCCGCGGACCGTAATGAGGCAGGGGCTTGCCATATTCATAAGCGCCCAGGTCAGGGGCGTCGCCGGTATAGCCCTCTGTCACATTCGGAAGGAACACGCCGGCGTCGATAGCGATCGAATCGGGTTTGAGCGTGAAGTCCAAGCCGTCCCCTTCGAGAGTGTAGACCCTGGTCAGTTCCGTACGGGAAGGCACCCAGGAGTTCACAAATATGCTATGGTCAACCAGAATGCTGTGCATATCAAGGCCGGTACCTTTCTTATAGGCTTCCAGCGAACCAAAGTTGCGCGTGATGCGCGGGATTGTGCCAAGGGCGTCGTCGTAGTTCGTGAAATCGGGGGAATGGAAGCCAAAGGGGTTCGCCTGGACGCCGGTGGCAAGGCCGAAGCCATTGTAGTCCGAGCTGGAATAGTTGGTGCGCTGGGTTTGATTAAAGACGCGCCCGGTGGGGTTCTCCGCGATGATGATGTTGTTCCGCCAATGCATATTCGACGAAACCAGTATATTCGCCTCAGCCAACAAGGTGTTGTTGTAGGCTAAGCCGCCTGAGGGGTGGCAGTCCCACTTGATGGAACCTGCGCTGGGGACGTGATAGACGAGATTGCGGATCCAATAGACTGGCCCGCCATATACCGTTTGCATACTGATCGCGGCGGCGCCGGTATTCATGCAGAGGTTCCGCTGGATCCGGACATTGTACATGCTCCCGTCGGACTCGATGAAGTTGTCGGCGCAAAGGCTGATGTCATTGTTGTAGAAATCGATGGCGACGCACTTCTTGTCTTGATCGATCTCGCCGCTTCCGTCTTCTTCATAGCCATCCGGCAGGCCGTAGGTGCAAATGTTAATCCCGTCGTGGAAATGGGAGATCTTGTTGAAGCATACCACATGGCCTTCGCCGTACACCCTGACGGCGGCGTAGGAGATAAAGGGCGCCGGATGCCCGGTCAGGCCGCCCCAGGGCTGCCCCTGGGTCCAACCCATCAGCCCGTTGAACAATTCCCGTCCGACGAACTCATTATCGGCGATATAGTAGCCCTTTGAGCCTGACCAATCGGTATGTACGCCCATGCCTACATCCTCGAATTTACAATTTTTAACAGTCAAGCCGCTGGAACCGGCAATGTTTTTCTGGCCGCCAAGGAAAACGACGTTGGTATTGCGGAAGGTCAAGTTTTCGAAATAGTGATAATCCGCTCCCATCATATTGAACAGCGTATGGTTTCCGTCTCCGTCGAAAATGACCTCGCCGTCGCCTGCCGCTTTGAAGACAATGGGCCTTTCCGGCGTGCCGCTGCCGTACAAGTAGTAGGTGCCGTCAAAGGGGGCGCCCATGCCCCGGCCCTGTAAGTCCGAACCGTAGTAGGAGGAGTTTTCCTGATACACGCCGGCGTGGAAGAGAATCGTATCCCCAGGCTTTACCCAGGGCCTCATGAAGTTGGACCAATCCGAGGAGGCATAACCGCTATAGTACGCATCCATCAGGTTTCTGTAGGCCCTGATTCCGTCCCCAATCTCTTTCTCGCCTACCCAGTCCGGCGGATACACGTGCAATACCCTTCCGCCCTCTGCGGGTTTCGGCTCCGGGCGGGTACGGACGGTCACCGTCTCCGTAGTAGCGCCAAGTACGCCATCCGGGTCGGACATAACGAACATGCACTCATACTCGGTATCTTCCTTCAGGTCCATGATGCTGCCGGCAAACAGGTTCGGTGTTATGTACGTAAAGGCGATTCCGCCGACGCCAAAGCGATAGTCCGACCAGTTGCGATTGATCCGGAGCATGGGCAGAGCTTCTTTCCACTCTGTGGTTCCCACTTCGCGATAGGTCACATCTACTGTGGCGTTGCCGTTGTCATCCCCGTCGATATACCATTCAAAGCCCAGGCTGATCAGGGTTGGCATTTCGACCACAAACTCGCCCGGGGTGACGGGGGACGGAGGCAGATTATACTGATCCTCCAGCGCGATGGTCACATTCAGGTTGGAGTTTATGGTCGTCTCTTTCCAGTTGAACTCGTTGCCTGTGTCCAAATCCTTGAGCCAATCGGCTTTTACCCTTAAATTGTCTGTCAGTTGATAGTTCAGGTATAGGGCGTCCGCACTGCTCCAGGAATTGTAGAGGGCCGTGTCGCCGCCATTGATGTATCTTCCGCCTTGCACGACTTGCGAGCAGACAAAGGTCGTGCCATCCAAGGCGTAGAAGCTGACGGTGAAGTTTTTATTTACCGCAATCGTCACATTGGTAGGTTTCGTGATGGGCTTCGTTTTCCAGT
>Ga0099364_10007497_pt1 | contig 15563 bp, 28 predicted proteins | sample TergutTh196P3_FD_73070 | JGI IMG/M metagenome (GOLD analysis project Ga0099364, IMG submission 73070) | Microcerotermes parvus P3 segment gut microbial communities from Pointe-Noire, Republic of the Congo - Th196 P3 | ecosystem: Host-associated > Arthropoda: Insects > Digestive system > Gut ... | reverse complement strand
CGTCCATGATGGGCTTGTCCGGATACTTAACCTTATTGGTCATTATCTCGTGTTGGCTCGGATCGTACTGTTTTATCAAATCGCTCCAAGCCGGAACTGTGACCTGCTTTTTCTTTAAGTCCTCGACAATCTTACCGACGTCGTCCTGTGAAAAAATCTCTTCAAGTGTTTTCATTATTATTATGTGTTATGTATTCAATTTGCTTCCAATGGGTAGCGTTTGGAAAAACAGAAACGCCGTTTTCAAAAAACATGCGCTTAAAATATTCGCAAATACGCACTTTGCCGTCTTTTGTCTTTGCTATATATATTCCCTCTTTGGTAGGCAGTTCGTCTTTTAGGCTTACCCATTTATTTTTGTTAAAGCACAATAGGCAGCCTGTTAAATATTCTGCAATAATGAAGTCTGGCGTATCGGAATAATTTTCCAAACTCAAACTGTTAATCAGTTCTACTACTCCTTTCTTGAATTTTTTGGCTTGTATTGTATCCATTTTTATTATGTATTAAAATTATCTAAACGCATTTCGTATCGCAGCCCAGTTCATTTCATGCTGTATGTTCGGATAAAAAGTATTTGCAAGCGCATCAAACTCATCCGTCGAATATCCAAGCCGCTTGATAATATCCTCTTTCGGCTCTATGATAATCTTTCCGTCACTGCGAAACTTCCATTTTATTTCGGTTGCCTGTTGCAACAGTTTGTCGGACGGCGGAAGCATTGCGCCTGTTTTGTTTGCGGGGTCTAACCAGTCGCGCACCGCCCAAAAAAGATAAGCCCGCATGTTTGCAAATCGGTATTGTTCGGTTATATCCGACAGGTCGCCACCGTAGATATCCCTTGCTGCTTCGCTGTACTTACAACTCAAGGCGCGTTGTCCGTAGCCAAGTTCCTCTAATCGTGAATACACCCCTGCGCCCTCGCCGATAGTATCTATAAGAGCGTATGAGTTGGTGTTTGCGTCAAGTATCGCCTTTGCCTCGCCCGCTACTTTCATGTGGTCTGCGCGTCCGCCGGAATTTCTTGTGTCGAATTTGATAACGTAATTACCCTGACGCGAACAAAATACGGAATTGTCGCGTCCCATGCCCGCTACGTCTACGCCAAGCAAATAACGCTCTTTTTGGTCTGCTCGTCCTTTTTTCCATCGCTCGTTTGCCGCTTCTATCCATTGCATGGGTATAAGCGCATCGTCTGCTATTTTTGGAAACTGACCAAGTACTTTTATACGAAACAAATCCTCCGGTCGATACCACTGTCCCTCAAACTCGAAATCGTCAAATTCTGCTTTTACTTCATCCGCAGTTATGGGTGTGCACCATGTTTGTACTTTGTCTACAACCCAATTGTAATCGACCTGCCCCGCTATAACATTTTCTTTTTCAATAACGTTTGGGGCTGTTAGGCTGCTTAATCGAAATTTATTAAACCTGTGGCTTTTCTGACTTTTCGCCGCATAGCCAAATGAGGTGTTGGGATTGAACACTAAGAGCAAACGGCTATTGCCCTGCAGGTTTCCTTCAATCGCACTAAAAGTGTCATCGCTTATCCCAGAAGCCTCTGTAACGGCAAACATAGTATTGACGGCGTGAAACCCCGACCATGCCTCGTGGTTGTATTCGTCGGCTTTAAATCCTGTCAAAAACCACTCCTCGTTATCTGTACGTATGTCGTGGGTGGTAAGCCTTCCGGGCAAACCAAGTCCGTTTTTTCTCGCTCTGTTGAAAATGCGGGCTATTTCGGGCATCATTATGTTTTTTATTTGACGGTCGGTTGGAGCGGTCAACGCAACTTTTGTGTTTCCTATCAATTCACCGGCCTCATTCCATTTTGGAGTGAGATATAGAAAGCAGATAGACGCGACGGCAGTAACAAAATCCTTGCCTCGTGCCGTGCCGCTTGCTACCGAAGTCATTTGATTGTGTTGCACCGATGATAGTATTTCCTGCTGCTCTTTGTCTAATCTTACAGCAAGTCCCTCGTGTGCAAACCTGTTCCAATCCATGGTCCAAGCCTTAATCGTTTCAGCAGCCTTTTCCTGTGTCATCTTCAATTGTATTAGTTTTCATCAAAAAGGAAAGGAAACTGCCCGCTTCTATTTCCTGAACTTGCTTATCGCGCCACTTATCGGGCTGTCTGTTTTTTAGCCAAAATATTTGTGCCGTCGTATCTGGAGGAACTAACTTTTCTGTTGTTTCAATCCTTGCCGGCTTTTGATTTCCGTTGTTGTCAAGTTCAACGATAACCTTTTTTTCCTTATATTCATATCCGATTGCCCTTTGATATAGCGACTTCTGTACCTGTGCATCAATTGTTTCTTTTCCGTTTTTTAGGGAGTCCGAAAACGATTGATTTTCTAATTTCCATTTATTCAACGTCGATTTTGCAATGCCCATCTTTTCGGCTATTTCCTTATCTGTTAAGCCTTCTGCTGCTAAACTCCACGCCCAATCATTGTGCAAGTCTTCTATGTATCCGCTCGGTCGTCCCATGTCTTATTAGTTGTTTATGTAGGCATCTGTTAATATTTCCAACGCTTTCCATCTTGTCTTGTCTGTAATTTGTCCGCTTTCCTTCATTTTTTCAAATGCGCTTTTCACTTTTAGATGAAGCGTTGCCGGTATTGCTGCAGAGCCAAATATGCTTGACAATGTCATCCACTCTTCGTTATTGTCATATTCTGACTGTTCCATTTCGGCGTTCGCTACTTCTATCATTTTGTAGATGGCAGAACCGAGATTTTGAATGTTTTTAAATTTTTGGTACTTTTGAAGCGTTTGTAATAACTGTTCGTATTGCTCTATGTGTGCCGCTCCGGTATATTCTGCCGTTCCTGTTCTTTGTACAAACATATCTAAATCCTTTAACTGATGCGGCAAAAACACCATCTGTATTTGCTTCCAATCAAAGTCAATAGTTGGTGACAGTAGTTTGTCGAGCGTTGCTAACGGCTCGCCAAGAACGTCCTTACCAATATAACTTTCTATCATGTCGTCGACGTCCGAAATCAATTTTGCTATTTCTTTCAGCATAGACTGGTCGTCGAAACCATTGATTGCATTGTGCGCTATTTGTTTCGCCGCTATCTGACTTCTTGTTAGTCCTGTTGTGTCAAGAAGAACAATAACGTATTTTAGTCCGGCTTCCTTTGCCGCTCGTACACGGTGGTGTCCCGATACTATTTCTACTTTGTCCGTTAAGGCGCAAAACGGCAAACTTTCCATTCCGCCTCTTTTCTTTATGTTTTCAGCAAGTTGCCGAAACATTTCCGGTTTCATCATGTGAGCGTTTTTGTCCTGCTCCCTTATGATGCTTATGTCTACCTTTGCGACAACCACGCCATATCCAAGGTCGGCTATTACTGTTACTCCGTCCGGATACTTTGTTCCTTCGCCTTCGCTCTTTCCTTTTTCCATGTTTGTTCTTTTTTAAGCCATTCAATTAATGTTTCACTATTACTTCTGTCGTGTATCACGCTTTCGTATACTAATCTGTACCCTATTTTCGGGTCCTTCTTTTTGTTTACCAACTTCATTATGCCTCTCATTTCTTTGCTTTCCGGATACTTTGTCATCTGTGCGCTTACTATCTTTCCGAAACGCGAAACGTCATAATCTGTCAAAACCATTTTCAACGTGCTTTTATTGCAGGCTATCATCGTAAGCAGTCTGTTTAATCTGCTTTCCTTGTGTGGTATCGTCATTCCGTACACTAACAGTAAATCTTTCAACTTCTTTCCTATTGCCGTCTGATACCCAAACACGCCCGCTATATATCGATCTATGAATATCGCCATGTTTATTTGACTTACGCTGCCTACAAAGTTATGTGTCCACATTGAGCGGTAATACTGACTGTTCTTTTGCTCAATCCGCATCACCTCTATTTTGCTGTTTTCTGTAATCACATAGTCGGTCGGTAGCATCGAACATTCAAGCGGCTCCATGTCGCTTTCGTTAGGTCTAACAACCATCTTCCCGTTTGCCAACGCCTCCGCCTCGTCCTCTCTATTCGACGTCAGGTATACGTGTATGCCCTTCCTGCTATACGCTCTCGAAAATATCGCTTTTCCAACGTATTGTCCGCTTGGCTTTTCCTCATAGCAGACAAGCAGCGCCTTTGCGTCGTTCATTATCTCGAACATGTCATCAAGGCTGCAATCGGGGTCAAACATTCTGTATGGAGGTTCGTTCCACGTTATATTGTTTCCTGTATCATACCACTTTTCAAAGCCCCGCGTATACGTTGGAGGGTTGGCTATTATTATTGTCTTTTCGTCGTTGGCAACTTCGTTTATGTGGTCGAATATGCAAAGTGCGCGATAAGTAAACCCTTTCAATATTCCGCGCCCCCTGTCTATTTGCTCTTTCAGTTTTGCAATATGCCTTTCTTTGTTATACTCCATGTCGCGCAACATGTTAAATATCATTTCGTTGCCCGCCTGCATCATGGTTTTCATGTATCGTATAGCGTACAGAGCAGTTGCGTAATCCTGCATTTCTTCTGCCGAGAAGCCTGTCGCCTTTATATTCAAATCGTCGAGCGGCTTTTCCATCATTGCGTAACCCATAACTGACGAAAAAAGGCTAACGTCGCTCGCTTCTATCTGCTGCGGTTTAAAGCCCGCCTGCACCGCAAGATGCGACATGGCTAACGCGCCGCTGCATGGTTCTACAACTCTGTTGTAGCCTGCCTTCAGCGCATTTTCCAAAATTACTTTTACGTACTTTTGCTCATCTGCGACTAATGTTCCTAAAAACAGCGCGCCCGGTGCCTGTATCATATTACATCGTTATTATTAGTCCGCCCGACAGGAATTGAACACTGTACCCCGCAATTAAGAGTTGCGTACTCTACCGTTAAGCCACGAGCGGTTATATTTCAAAACAGAAGCGGCTGTTGAACGACCTGCGGTTTTTGCTTTTTCGCAAATTCCGTTACTTCTATCCCTAATTTTTCCTGCAACCATTCTCCTACCATGTGCCTGTGACACGGGTCGTCTGGTCTCTCGAAACACAACAAAGCCGCATCTTTGCCGCCCGTCAATGCTTTTATCTTGTCAAAGATTTTTTGAGCGTCCAACCGCGACAAAATCTTTTTGAACTCCACGTCATACTGCTTTTCGCTCATGTTAAGCATTTCCGAACGCGGCGCAAGTTCGAACATCGACACGCCATAATAAAACTTTGCAGGATAGCGCGCTATCCCGATGGGTGTTATGTTTGCTTCGCCTAATTTCTTTAACTGTCCAAAATATGAAGTATATATTTTCATTTCTACTTATTGATATAATTTGCAAAATTAATTCATTTCTTTATTGCTAATTCGTTTTTCGACAAAAAGTTATCAACTGTTAATAACTTTTTCCTCACATCAAATTTTCTATTACTCTAACTGCTTCCTGTCCGTAGTTCTCAAAAACTACATCCCGCATTGATTTTCCTTCGTCTTCATACTCGCCGTGAATTTCATGAAGGTAGTCATCAAATTTGCCTATATTAATACAAATGTGATGCGTTAATGACATTAACATTCTGTCTTCCAAAAAATTCTTTATATGGCACCCGAAAGCGTCTCTAAAATCCTTTTCGGCTCTATACCATTCTCCTATTTTATAGTCCATTGTTGCTGATTTTATTTATATTACGTTTCTTTCTCTTTCTTTTGCATCGTTGTAAGCATCACTCACCAACTCTTCATGTGATAGGAAATCACTTACTTTTTGCTTATATTCATCTTCCTTTATTCTCCTTATTGTCGATAAAAACATGTCTACAACTGACGTATTTCCGTCTGGCCATTCCATTTCCCATTTTGATGACAAGCCTATTTGCTTACGAGCAATCAGAGGAACACATAAATCCGAATCAAAATAATACTTTACTTTCTTTACTGTTGGCTTGTTATTATAATCGCCGTTTACGGAGGCTCCCGTCATCACTGCGTTACTGTTATTTGCGCTGTTCTGAATTTCATTATTTATCTTATTCATGATTTCTTTGCGTAACCCGCCGGTATTAAATGATTTATAAATTTTATTTTCTATCTTCTTCTACGAAAAATTTGCTAAAAAGTTGTGTTTCAGGCTTTTAAAATGCTTTTTTTAACAATTATTAACTGTTGCTTTTCTTAATATGCCCGCATTGCAGGCATATTAGGTGCTTATCGCCACACAACGCTATATTTTTTTCAGATTTTTGGTATTTCCAATGGCTCATTCTCAAAAAAATTGAGTAAAAAAAACTAAACCAGACTGCAATCGTCTAAACCTCTGGCTAATACTTAACGCAAATATTTGCTTCATCGCCCGCTATAAGCGCATAGCGTTCAATGGCTTGCTCGCGCCCATTGTAAAACTTTTCTTTTTGTACTATCCAACCGCTATACTTGCTTTTTCCAAGATAATACCCCTCGCCGCCAGAATATTTTTCGCGATGCTCATACTTCTTGTTATTTTCAGTCAAATGTGCCGTTTCGGAAAAATTACCCGCACATTTTCGCATTTCCGAAAACAAGTCTTTTGTATGCGATGAAAAGCCCAAAATTACAGTACGTTCCGTTCTGTATCCGTAATAATCTGTCATGCCGTCGCTTTCATCACGATGCAACTCCGCAATTATTATAGCCTTTGCGTCTGTTGGTATAAGATTTTGGAGCACCACGCGCCCTTTTGCTTTTAACTGCTCGTTTTGCTTGGCTATTCTTTGCGCTTCTTCGGCTTCTGCTTGCGCTATCTTTTCGGCTTCGCTTTGGTATATGGACATTTCAAAATCATCCATAAACTTTGGGTTTGCGTCATCGTAATAATACCCAATGCCGAACTTTTGAGACAATGGACGTATCATGTCGCATTGCGCAAATTTGTTTGTTCGCATGTTTATTAATTTGTACATCAAGCCATTGTAAACATCTACAATGTCGTACACTACATACTCATCGTGGCTAAATCCGTTCATGTGGATTATCTGCCCTTTTTCAACTGCTTTCTGGGTGGTGTCGTACTTTACGCCCGCTCCCAGCGAAAAGAATTTTGACATATTACTAACTAATTTTTTAGGGCGGGCAACCGCCCCTGTTTTCAACTTTAAAATGTTCTTATTAAATTATATTTTGCTGCGTAAGCCTCCGGAGAAATGTGCTTACCATCCTCGTTGATGATTGCTTTGCCGCAAAAATCATCAAACAAGTCTATTTCAAAATCTGGGCGGTCATCGTCAGGCTCATTCATATACTCCCTGACTTCTTTTATCGTTTCGCAGCCGTATGTTTTGCACCACAGTTTTATTAAACCGTTCCAAATTTTTTGAGGCTCTTTATCGCTTACATCGTAAGCCGTTTCAAAGTCTATTGCTACTATCGTTCTTACAGGCTTGTTTTTATATCCGCCTCTTTCGTGGGCATCCGTCTTAACCGAGTTACTCTGCTTCGCTCCGTTTTGAGTTTCGACTGTTTTTGTCATGTTTCTTTTTTTATTGGTTATTTTATTACGTCTTCGTCAAACATATTTTCTATCAATCGTAATGCAGCCTGCTTATTCCTTTGTCGGTTTGATGCGTTGTAGAAACACAACCCTTTTAACTTACCCGTGCCTTTTTGGAAATTACCACCTCTACCCCAGTGGTTTCGCTTGTTTGTCTTTGCCTTTTTATTTTCGCTTGCCATAACTATTTATTTTACAAGTTTATAATATTTTGAGATAATTTCTTTCGATGCTTCTACCATTGAATTTGTATCAATGCCGAGACTTTGATAAAAGCTGGTTTTTCCAGCAAGGCATTCAAACGCTATTTCTATTGCTCGCTTGTCTTCCCTCGAAATGCCTAACTTGAATGTTTTAAAATATCTTAAACAACCTTTCAAGTCGCCTTCTAAAAAATGCTTTTTTGCTATTTCGGTTTTGGTTACTAATGTTTTCATTTTAAATGGTTTATAAAATTTTTGTTTATACTTTCTTCTACGAAAATATTACTAAAAAGTTGTGTTTCAGGCTTTTAAATTACTTTATTTAACAATTATTAACTTTGCTATCAATTATTCGTCGCAATCATCGTCACTATCAACTGTTTCAACCTCAATTTCCATTTCGCGCAAGTTGATTTCGTAACTTATTGCTAACTCGCGAATTTCATCTGCCAACATTTCTGCCCATTCCTCGCTTATAGCTGGCGATGTGTACATTGTTGCGCCTTCGCTCTGGAAAACGTCCCGAAGCATTTTATTGTCTACTATCAGGCTTTGCATTTTTGATGCCTCTCTTAAACTAACTTCTATTGTTACTACTGTATTCATGGCTTTACTTTCTTTATCCGTACTTTGAAATAATATTACACAAATTATTAACTCGCATATTTTCTTTTTCTTGCTGGTGTACTTTTTCGTAATATTCTTTGTCGCTCTTTAAGAATGAATTCGATTGATACTCCTTAAAATGACTTACAATATCAATAATAACATCTATTATATCATCATTTTTTTCGACACTCCATTTAAGAAAATCATCAAACTTTTTGTTTGTGTACTTATCCCAATTTTCAATGTAATATTTACATTTGTCCATTATTATATCTTTTTCTTTTTGTTTAATTTTCATCGTCTTTATTTTTTAAATGTTCAAACTATATTTTCATTTACGTTCCTAAATCCGCCCTCATTTATAATCTTCAGTGCCTCTTTTTCGCTTCGTGTCGATATTGCACCTCTTGAGCAAACTCCGTCTTTGCTGAATGTTAATTCCATTCGCGTTTTGTTGCCGCCTACATAATACGTGGTAAGCGTTAGCGTTTCGTTTTGACTGTTTACGAATTTGCCGTCTTTTCTTGAGCCTGTGGCTGCACCTAAACTACTGTATCTTTCAATTACCGTATTCATGATTTCTATTTTTTAAATGGTTATTAATTTTTATTTTCTATCATCTTCTACGTAATTGATATACAGAGGGTTACAATATTTTCAAAAAAATAACTAAAAAATGCTTTTTTAACATTTATTAACTGTAACAAACATATTTACCGTGCATTATGGGGATGTAACGACTATACCCAACCTATTTGCCAACGCTGCGTACTCTGGCTCCGGTCTTTTCATTCCTAATGTGGTTTTTACAACTCCATACGAATGAATAACCGTACAACGGTCATATCCTATGGCATCCCCTATTTGGCAGTCCTTCCACCTTTTTTTTAGCCTTGCAGCGTAAAAATAAACTTGGCGTGCCGTTCGTACCTTTCTTTTTCGTGAGCGTCCTGCAATTTGTTCAATTGTCACGCCTGATGCTTCGGAAACATCACACAGAATTTTGTGAAGTCCTTCGTCATCGTATTTGTTTTCACAACTTATTTCAAAACTTGGGAGCAGCTCTGACAAGTCGCCTTCCCGATGCTCTACTACCTCGCGGTAAACTATCTTTTCGGCTACTTTCCGTTTAGCGTCTGCTTCCGAAGTCGCCTCTACGTCGTGCCTCATCTTCTTTCCGAAGATTTCAAAATATACGGTGTAATTGCTCATGGTTGGTCGGTATTAAGGTTATCGTATTCCTCAAGGAACTTCTTAATCCTCGTCTTTGCGTTGCACCACTCATCTATTACATCCTCACACTTTTCATGCAGCCTGTCGTCCGGCGTTTCATACCCGACAATAAAGGCATGACATTCGCCGTCTTTATTGTCGCTGCAAGTTGAGTAGAACGCCGTTATCGCCCTTTCCCTTGCTTCCTCTTCGGCAATCTCTACCGCCCGCACAACGTCCTTTTCTTTGAAAGATACACAATCGGACTTATCGCGGTCTTCTTCTACAAATAACTCACATGTTCGCCAAGAACCCGTATATTCAAGGAGAAAACGCACTTTGCACCTACTTGTTTTTGGGTCAAAAAACTTACAGAACGCACATTCTGTCCCTGTGGCAGGCGGCGGGGAATATTCTCTTGTTTGCGCGAAACCATCAATGTATTTTCTTGCTTTTTTGCTGTTTATCATATTCGTCTAATTTTTTATTTACAATCTATAAAGTGTTCATAAATCACCCCGTCCCTTTCATACGTTACGCAATTACTGTCATTTCTGGTAGTCTGTATCTTTATACATCCACAGACGGTACATTTTCTTTTTCCTTGATTAGGAAAGTTTATCCATGAATGGACTTTTTGTCCCTTTTGTCTTGTATTACCTTTTCTTGGCATAATTCAAAAATCTTTTTGTTAAAATAACGTTTTCTTTGCTATTTCCTTACTTTCCACAGCAAACACTTCCATTGCCTTTTTTACTCTCTGCTCACCTATTTCGCAGTACTTTTCCTGCAACTCAAAGCAGATGTAATCACGTTGGTTGTATATTGCCGCAACCGCCGTAGTGCAGCTTCCCGCAAAACAGTCTAATATCAGGTCGCCCTTTTGTGTGCTGTCCGTTATTAGTTTGCTGATAAGGCGGATAGGTTTTTGCGTGGGGTGTACCTTTTCGCCATCAGTAGCTCTTGCGCCGCTGCAAAATGCCGCCTCTTTGATGACGCTTGCGCCGCTGATACAGACTGTTCCTTTTCCTGTAAATATTATTAACTCGTGTGTAAAAGAATAGTAAGTACCCTTCCCGCTGATCTTATTCCACACTAACATATTTTTAGCCGGCAAAACCTCCGAGAACATATCGTAAAAGAAGCCGTAGCTGCGCCAGTCGCAAAACCAGTACACAAGTCCGCCGGGCTTCAAAACGCGCTTTATTTCTTTGAGTGTTTCGCGGAAAAACGGCTTGCATATATTCAGGTCGGAAGTCATTGCCGCCGTGCCGTTATGCTGCATTTGCGCTGAATACGGCGGGTCGGTAATAACCGCGTCAATACATTCGTCCGGGAGATCCCTTATTAGATCAAGGCAATCGCCGTTGTATATCTTATTTGTTTTCATGGTCATTATTCATCTCTAAACGTAAAACTTAATTTCTGCAAAAAATCAAACTCCCGCATAACACGGTCGTAGTACCATCTCCCTGCAAGCGGGTTGTGTATCTGTATAGCGCGGTCAATATCACGACCGGGGTTGTGCCTTTGGTTCACAATCTCAAACATCAGCGTTGCCTGCTCGGGTTCAAATCTGCAATCGTTTGTGAAAACGTCGGAACGTGTAAGGCGGTTCGCCTCTCTCAAAAAACCGTTCAAACTGTCGGGCATTATTTGAAATAGTCCGCCTGCACCTGTGCGTGAATTGACGGCATCAGGTATCATGCTGGATTCTACCTTTGCTATTGCAAATTTTAACATCAGCCACTCCTTTTCCTTCTTAATCAGGCTGTCAATATTCAGAACTTCGAGGGCGGCTTCGATGCTGTCTATCCTGTGGGTTAGCATTTCAAGTTCCCATTGCAGTATTGAAAGGTCGGTTTGCGTTGCATCAATACTGCGTCTATTCTCTTTATTACCGTGCGTTAGCCATAAAATTGCTATGGTAGACGCGAGGATTATGATGTCGTTTAATATTTCTGCTACTGTTCGCATAAATCGTATATTTTAGGTTGTGTTGCACTTTCGATTACATACGCAGCCGTATCGCAGTCAAAACAGTCTACTTCTCTATCAAAGTCTATGTAGGTGGCTGCGCACATTTCCCGCTGCTTTTCGCAAATCAGGTCGGTATAGTTGGCGAGGGCGTCGTCAAATATGCTGCTATCTGAATTTAACAAAATGGCTATCGCCAATCTCCACTCGTCCTTAAAGTATTTCATGCCTGCTGACTGTCTTGAATACTCCGTAGAGTGTTTTTCTAAAAAATCGTGTAACTCCATAATTATCTTTATTTTAATTGTTTATACTCTAATCTATACTCACAAATACCGTCTTTTGGCTCAAAATCGGAGTAAGACTGATATTCGCTACTGCTCTGCTCTTTTCTTCGGCACTCAAAAGGGCAGTTTTTGTTGGTGCGTCTTGTTGTGTCTGTGGTCATATCTGCTTATTTTACAAGTTTGAATGAATAACAGAACACATAAGGGTTGCTGTCCCATGTTCCGCGCCCGTTGATGCTGTCTATAACAGGAATATCAACTTTCCCCTTATTGTTTATATTCTTTTTAGTTGATGGGTTGTTGCAATTCTCTTTTTGCGTTACCCATCGCAAATTTTCATAAGAGTTATTTGTCTTGATTCCGTCAATATGATCGACGACCTTATGTTTATTAGGGTTTTCAACAAACAATTCCGCTACAAGCCTGTGAACTTTTTTAGACTCTCCATTCATCCGAACCACGCAATAACCAAAAATATCTAATCTTTGTTTTAAATATTTTTTCGTTATACAAGAATATACTTCACCAAACTTGCTTATTCTGTATTTGCCTATATCCGTATTTATTTCTTTCCATTCGGAAGAGTTTTGAACAATTAGCGTTTCGCCGACTTTGTAGCGGGGTTTGACTGTATACGATGCTGCGTATAAATCATTCCAGCCTGCATTTCTACCCCAATATTCCGTTCTGTCTGGCGACCTTGAAATTACCACAGGCTGCGGCTTAATAACCCGCCTCGTCATCGTCTTTGTGCCATTTACAACTAAATTGAATAGGCTTTCTTTAAATATTATTCCTTTTGCCATGATTTTATATTTATAAGGTTTCTAAATATTCCAAAAACGGTAAATCGTTTTCGTATCTATAAATTAGATTGTCCCAATTTTCAACAATAGGCTTCCATTCAGGGTAGGTTTTTGCCAAAATTTCTAATTCAATCTTTGGAATATCCGCAAATTTGACAAGTTTGTAGCATCTACTGAAATCGCTCTTGTCATACGGAATATGATTCCTGTTGTAATAAACACGTAAAATGCTTGCCGCTATTGTTTTACTACTCAAACCGACTTCGCCGTTAAAAAGCCATTCTATTGCTTTTTCTTTCATATCTATTTAATTATTAATTATTTAACTTTGTTTTTGCATCACTCAATGCCTCAATTAAATCGTCTATTGCTTCGTCTGTAAGATTATTTATTGATTTTAAAAACATTTCTTCACTTTCTTTAACCTTTTCCCGCAACGCCTTCAATTCTTCTTCCGTTGCTCTGGGGCAGCCCTGTAGCCAATGCTTAAAGTTTGGCGGCTGGTTGCCTGTTTCGTGAACATCGCAACCGTAATCGTACCACGCCAAATAATCGTCCCATTTAGCGCCCAATCGCAGCCCATCAATAATATCTTGCATATCGATAGAATACTCACAAGTCATAATCAATATGCCGCCCGCCTCGTCGGCTGCCCAGTAACAATCGCGCCATGATATACCTATCCTTTTGGTAAATTCACGCGCAAGGTCGTTACACGCAGCGGTGTAACTGTCTATTTTCTTTTTTATCTGTTTATCCATTTTCTTGAATTTTAACTTGTTCTACTTTTTCTATTGCTTTAAAAATTTCACATACTACTTGTGGCACAACGGCATTGCCTAACGCTTTTATGCTTTGTCGTCGCCACGTTGGAAAGGCAATGTCAGCCAGTCCGAAGGAAAGCCCATCATCTCTTGTACAAATAGGGGATTGAGTTGGAAACTGCCGCCAGTCTGGAATGTCTTGTTCAGGTTTTCCTGATTGCTCGCTTGGGTGGTTTTGAAGCCGTCCGCTGCTGTAGGAGTTGGTAGAATTGTCCCTTTCGCAACTTCCTGCGCTATGAGATGATTTAATTGACTGCGCCTGTCTATTTTTCCTGATATCGCCGTTCCGCTTTCCATGCAACTCGCAGTAGGTGTTGGCAATAATTTCGCGTTCAAAAACTCCGTTTTCCCATGTTTGCAAACCTTCAAACCCTGCGTTTGCACCGTTGGCAGCAACAATCCAAACCCTGTCCCTTTTGTGCGGTGCATCGACGGCACAAGCCGGAATAATATACGGTTGCACTTCGTACCCTGCATTTTCCAGGTCAGCGCACACGCCCTCGAATACCACGCCCGACTGCGCAGTAAGCAGTCCGCAAACGTTCTCGCCCACAAACCAGCGCGGCGAAACCGTCCGTATAACTCTAAACACCTCGTCCCAGAGGTAGCGGTCATCGTTCGCGCCTCTGCGCTGTCCGGCAACGCTGAACGGCTGGCATGGGAAGCCTGCTGACAAAACATCAATTCTGTTTGCATATTTCTTTAACTTTTTCGTTTTTAACTTCTTTATATCGCCAAACAACTCACACTCCGGAAAATGATACCGCAAAACCTGACGGCAAAAAGGGTCTGTTTCGCACTGAAAAATATTTTGCCAGCCCATCCATCGTGCTGACAGGTCGAAACCGCCTATTCCGGTGCATAGTGAAGCGTGTGTTGTGTTTTTCATTTCTCAAAATTTATTTTTCTTTGCACTCTCAAATTCTCAAAATACGCATCATACGACATGTTACTAACCCACCAGTCAAACAACTCGTCTGCGGTTGCATTATGCCGATTTCCGTAGTCTACCGTATCAATAAGATACTGAATACTCTTTTTTATGGCGCGTTCAATACCCGGATAACGCAGACGGTCACGACATTTTGTCTTTACCGAGCCCATCGGACAAAAGACACAACCAACACGGCTATATCCTTCGTCATACAGACTGCAATACGGCATGTTGTTTTCGCGAATAAAACGCCATACGTCGCTGTGCGTCCATCGGAAAATCGGCGACAGTAAAAACTTGTCTTTTCCTTTGATACAGACGTGCTTTTCTTCCACGTCAATATTGAACTGGTCTAACGTGTTGCTGTATTTGTTTCCGGCAAATTCGGCTTCGTTGCGTTTTGAGCGCCTTGCGCTTTCGTCGGCGCGTATGCCTATGAGCGTACATGTTCCGGCGCCTGACTGCTCTTTCAGATACGAACAGCAATAGCGGACATTTCGTACTGGCAGCATCTTCTTTTTCTTTAACAACTCGTAAAAATTGATTTCAGGACGATGCAGTTCTACTTCCGGGTGTCGTGCCCTATGAGCGTAAATATAAAATCGTTTGGCTGTATTTTGTTCATGACTGTATTTTTCTATGAAGGCGCTGATTGATGTAAGTTACTTTGTTGCGCTCGCTGTCTGTTATATACCATAGCGCCGTTTTGTCTAAACCTAATGAAACATTTTGCACGGGCGGTTTTTGCCTGCGTATGGTCCTTTCAACTTGTTTGATGCTTTCGTTCAATTCGCCGAAATCTCTTATTTCTTTGAAATCCTGCATGTCTTTTAACCGTATCAATTCCCGTGCCTGGTCTTCTACAAACATTCTGTAGTCGGGCTTCACGATAGTATGTTTTGGCAAATCGACAATTGAAGGCGTTGCAGATGTTTTCACAACCTGTCCGCTTGGCAAAATTATTGCTTCGGGGCGCCCGTGTCCCACTTCTGCTAATCCGCCAGGGTGGTCTTCTGTTCCTTTTGCGTACTTTGGTATTGGCTGTGCTGCGACGACGGCGGCTTGCACTGCACCCATAACCCCTATGGCAGCCATTAGCGGAACAAGTGGCGCAGCTTTCATGATGCCGGTGGCAGTGCTAATTAGTGTCTGAAAGAAAAGACTTTATATCTTGCTATTCAACACTATACATCTGTTAGCCCACTCGAATAATTTTTACCTATTGACAAA
>Ga0099364_10007496_pt1 | contig 15567 bp, 15 predicted proteins | sample TergutTh196P3_FD_73070 | JGI IMG/M metagenome (GOLD analysis project Ga0099364, IMG submission 73070) | Microcerotermes parvus P3 segment gut microbial communities from Pointe-Noire, Republic of the Congo - Th196 P3 | ecosystem: Host-associated > Arthropoda: Insects > Digestive system > Gut ... | reverse complement strand
TAGCGATTTCATTGACGACGAGAGCGCGAAAGCTATTGCGCTTGAATTAACCGGCGGCGGGCATGTTACACTTTGCAGACTGTCGTATAATGAAGACGCTGCGGAATATGAGGTCGCTGTTCTAAGCGGAAACGCGGCCTATACAATTTTTTTAGACGCTTATACGGGTGAAATGGAGAGATTTACCCGCGAAACGGTAACAGGAACGGCGGCTGTATCTTCAATACCCCCTGACAACAATATAGTCTCTGTTCGACCGAATCCTGTCCCGCAGCTCTCTGTGAGTCCCGTTCCTGTTCAACAACAGGTTAGGATGGGCAACATGACTGTTGATGAAGCGCGAAAAATCGCTTTAGCTCACCTCGGTAAGGGTGCGGTTGTAAGGCACGAAACCAAAAAGGATTGTTATAAGGTTTGTGTACACGAAGGTAACTGGCACTATGACGTTGAAGTGTTCTTCAGCGGAGCCATCAAAAAATCCAAGGCCAGAGAAATTACGTTTGCAGGCTCAAAAACCCTTGCTTGGAATCAATCCGGCATTATTGGCTTTGACAGCGCTGCCGGAATTGCCAGAAACAGAGCAGGCGGCGGTGTTGTGATTGAAAACAAGCTGGATCATAAATCCAGAGAAGGTTTAGTGTACAAAGTAAAAGTTGTAGACGGACAAATGGAGCACAAAATAGAAATGCTTGCAACAACCGGCTCTATTTTCAAATATGAGGCAAAGTACAAGTCATAGAGCAAATGCGGCAGAATAGTCGGATACCACGTGGAATAGTTTATATAGTCGATCCCACGATGACGGCGCGTTTCTCCATGCCCAAAGCGCCTCTTGCCAAGGACGGCATCCTGCCGCCCTTTTTTATTGCGCTTATCGGATTTGCTTAAATCCGTTAAACCAAGCCCGTTCCTCAAAAGGCTTTTTCTCCGCGTATGTCAATGGTTGACTAGCTATTCCTATCGGAAGGAAACACACTAATTCATAGTCGTCGGGAACACCCAAAATATCCGCCATTTTCCGCCCTATCGCGTCGACATCGGTAATCTGCCCCTCATACCAACAGCTTTGATAACCAAGTTCAACAGCGGCCAGTAACATATTTTCGATGGCGGCCGAATAATCCTGTATGTTAAAACGCCTGTCCCTATACGCAATAATTTGTTGAGTCAACACACAAATTATTGCCGGAGCGGTTTCGGCAATCCCCGGCCCAATCACTCCACGTAATCTGCACAACAAGTCGACATCATCCACGGCAATCAGGCTTGTCGTTTGTTTATTACAGCCGGACGGTGCCGCCAACCCCGCTTCCATAATTTTTGTTAAATCATTCCTGGGTATATTGGTATTTTTATAATCTCCGCGATAACTCGTTCTATTTTTGATTGCCTCCAGCAATGTCATGAATAACACCCTCTCCGCATTTTTCATACATTATATAACATTCCCCACGCACCCACCGTGAGATCTGCCAACGCGGAAAAAAATGATTTAACGCGCAATCACTGTAGCAAGACCCGCGCGTAAAGACAATCCCATTTGCTAACGCTACCCATTATATTTCAAAGCTCATCAAGATTTTCCGAATCGTAGCCATGTTCTTTGCAAAACTCAATATATGCGCTGCCGTAGTCGCCCCAATGCAGAAGCATATTGTTCAGATCGTCGATACAATCGGGTTTTATATATCCAAATTCGACGCAGTAATCGAAAAAATGGTACGTTTCTTTTTCTGTCAAAAAAATCCACCCTCCGACCTTACGGGAAACACTTATACCGAAAGCATATAAACACCCTTAGTACGGAAATTATAACACACTTAAACTGGAAAAATGTATTGGTGGTGGCTATATTTGTGCGTGGAAAAGGGCCGACGGGGACGACCGAGGATTCACGATTCTGAAGCCGCGAGAAAACGGGCGGAACGTGCCCGGGCAAAGGCTTTAGGTTGTAAGGTAGTGCATGTTTCGTTGCCGGAGGAATATAAAACACTTTTAGACAAATTTTGTGCCGAAAATAAGATGTCTCAGGCGGAGGCTTTATGTTACCTGTTGGATTTGCATTACGATTTTTCCGATTCCACAACGCGAATCACATAGGCAGCTACGATAATTTTATTCTCCATTCTCCGATGGCCGTGACAAGGGGTTATATAACAGGAATTGCGCTAAATCAACGTTTATGTTGAAAGATTTATGAATTTGGCGTATTATTGATTTATAGTAATTCGGCATTGCGTTTATTGTCGTTAATTCAAAAATACTTCATACAAAAACTTTTTGAAACGGGTGGTTCAGATTGGAGTATTTTGCCGAGCTCGAACATATCAATAAGTCTTTTTTGGGCGTCAAGGTATTGATCGTGGGCGGTGTGGCGGGAGGCGCGTCGGCTGCGGCAAGATTGCGCAGGCTGGATGAGAACGCGGAGATCATACTATTTGAGCGCGGAGAGTATATCTCATTCGCTAACTGCGGCTTGCCTTATTACATCGGCGGCAAAATTACCGAAAAAACGGATCTTACATTACAGACGCCGCAGAACTTCAAAGCCTCGTTCAATGTAGATGTGCGCGTGTTCAACGAGGTTATTGCGATTGATACTGCCGCGAAGACGGTCAGCGTAAAAAACCATCGCTCAGGGGAAACATATACCGAACGCTACGACAAACTGATCCTGTCGCCGGGCGCCGAACCGATCAGGCCGAACATTGAGGGATTACAGTCGCAAAAAGTATTCACCATCCGCAATATCCCTGATACATGCAGACTCAAGGAATATATAGAAACAAACAAGCCCGGGAGCGCGGCGGTAATAGGCGGCGGATATATCGGCGTTGAAATGGCCGAGAATCTTTGCGAAGCCGGACTTCAGGTGACGCTTATCGAAATGCTCGACCAGGTGATCGCTCCTTTGGACTACGATATGGCATGCGACGTACACCGGCATATCGAGAGCAAGGGCGTGAACCTGATCCTCAAAAACGGCGTAAAATCAGTTTCCGAGGACGAAAATCGGCTTACTATAAGGTTAAACGATGGTGAAATACAAGCCGACCTGCTCATCATGTCAATCGGCGTCCGTCCCGAAAGCGGACTTGCCAAAGCGGCGGGACTGGATACCAATGAGCGCGGCTGCATCATAGTGAACGAGGGTATGCTTACCTCCGATCCCGATATATACGCGGTTGGCGATGCCGTTGAAGTCATGGATTATATGACCGGACAAAAGGGGTTTATCCCGTTGGCGGGGCCCGCCAACAAACAGGGACGTATCGCCGCCGACAATATATGCGGCCTCGACAGCCGCTACGCAGGGACGCAGGGTTCGGCAATATTGAAGGTGTTCGATATGACCGTCGCTGTGACCGGCGTCAATGAAAAAACCGCCAAACGATTGGGGCTTGATTACGACAAATCTTTCACCTATTCACCCAATCATGCGGGTTATTATCCGGACGCCGTCAGCATGTCGGTCAAGACGATATTTGAAAAAAGTTCCGGGAAAATCCTCGGCGCGCAAATAACCGGCTTCGATGGTGTTGACAAGCGCTGCGACGTATACGCCACCGCGATTCGCGCCGGAATGACAGCCTACGATCTGACAAAACTGGAACTATGTTATGCTCCGCCCTATTCATCGGCGAAAGATCCGGTCAATATGGCCGGGTTTGTCATCGAAAACACGCTGACGGGCAAAGTCAGGAATTTTCACTGGCATGACGTCGAATCCCTTCCGCGCGACGGCGGCGCTTTGCTGCTGGATGTCCGCACTCCGATGGAATATGCTGGGGGAACGATTGACGGTTTCAAAAATATCCCCCTTAACGAGTTAAGGAGCAGATTGGGCGAATTGGATAAGTCAAAACCGGTCCGCGTGATTTGTCAGTCGGGCGCGCGCAGTTATGCCGCGGCTCGTATCCTGGCACAAAACGGTTTCGACGTAAACAATCTGAGCGGAGGTTACAGACTGTATCGTTCAATTTTCGGCAAAAAGGACGCGCCGTCACGGAAACAGATCGAAAAAAAGCCTGAAACGAAACAACCGCAAATTAAAGTCAACGCCTGCGGGCTGCAATGTCCGGGACCGATCGTCAAGCTGTCCGCCGCCCTGAATGAAGCCGCGGCAGGCGATACGGTCGAGATCACCACGACTGATCCGGCGTTCGCGGCGGACATAGAGGCATTTTGCCGGCGTACGGGCCATGATTTCATAAGCCTCCTAAGCGAAAGAGGCATATCCACGGCGAGAATTCAAAAAAATGAGCATGAACAGGCTGCCCATGCCGCGTCAGGCGGAAATGGGAAAAACTTTATCGTGTTTTCCGGCGACCTCGACAAAGCCGTCGCGTCGTTCGTCATGGCCAACGCGTCGGCCGCGATGGGCCGTAAAGTCAGCATGTTTTTTACTTTTTGGGGCTTGAATATTCTGCGTAAGCCCCAAAAGGTCCGCGCGCGTAAAGACATGCTCTCAAAAATGTTTGGCATGATGATGCCGCGAGGATCGCGGCGCTTGAAATTATCCCAAATGAATATGGGCGGACTTGGCGCGATGATGATCCGGTCGGTCATGAAAAAGAAGAATGTGGATAGCCTGGAGGATTTGATCCGCCAGGCGCTCGAAAGCGGCGTGGAGCTTGTGGCTTGCTCGATGAGCATGGACGTTATGGGAATCCGGGAAGACGAGCTGATTGACGGAGTGAAGATCGGCGGAGCGGCGGCAATGCTCGCCCATGCCGAGGAATCGGATATGTCTTTGTTTATATAGCCGCCAATCAAAACACAAAAAACTTTTTGAAACGGGTGATTCAGATTGGAGTTATTCGCCGAACTCGAACATATTGATAAGTCGTTTTTTGGCGTCAAGGTGCTTGACGACGTGTCGTTTACCGTGAATTCCGGCGAGGTTGTGGCGCTCCTGGGAGAAAACGGCGCGGGCAAATCGACGCTTGTTAAGATATTGAGCGGCGTATACGCTCGCGACGCGGGGACCATGAAGGTGTTCGGCCGGCCGGTGGGAGATCTCAACCCGCGTGAGGCGAATGACCTCGGCATCTCGATCATCCACCAGGAACTCAACCTTTGCTCACACCTCACCGTCGCGGAGAACATATTCCTCGGCAGGGAAATAACGCGAGGCGGGAGGCTGGCAAAGCGCGAAATGAGCGCGGAAGCGGCCCGCATACTAGGCAGCCTCAACATCGACATGGATCCGGACATGGTCGTAGGAGACCTTTCGGTATCAAAACAGCAGCTTGTTGAAATCGCAAAAGCCCTGTCCACAAATTCCCGCATCCTCATAATGGACGAGCCCACGAGCGCCCTCACCGCAAAGGAGATTGAGGACCTGTTCGTCATCATCAAAAAATTGCGCGACGAGGGCGCCTGTGGAATAGTTTACATCTCCCACAGGCTCGACGAACTGAAACATATCGCCGACCGCGTCGTGATAATGCGAGACGGGAAGCTCATCACTTCGCGGAAGTTCTCCGACATAACGATGGACGAGATAATAGCCAACATGGTTGGGCGGGAGATAAAGGAGAAATTCCCGCGCACCGCGTGTGCCCGCGGCCGGAAAATCTTCGAGGTGCGGGGATTGTCGTCCGGCAATATGGTGAAAGACGTATCGCTCGAACTGTACGAGGGCGAGATCGTGGGCATAGCCGGACTGATGGGAGCCGGCCGCACGGAGCTCACCAGGGCTATTTTCGGGGTCGACGAACGGGACTCGGGCAAAATTATACTTAACGATAAAGAGATAACGATAAGAAGGCCGATGGACGCGATAGCCTCAGGCATCGTTCTCGCCCCGGAGGATCGCAAGAAGCACGGGCTCTGCATACGGCTGTCGGTACGCGAAAACATAGCTCTGCCGAACCTCGACTCCCTCTGCGGCGGAGGGGTTGTGAACCGCGCGCGGGAGAAGGCGATGGTGAGCGAGACGATCAAAAACTTGACCATAAGGCTCTCCGGCCCGGAGGCAAACGCGAGCAGCCTGTCGGGAGGCAACCAGCAGAAGGTCGTGGTCGGCAAATGGCTCGCCCGAAATTCAAAGGTCGTCATCTTCGACGAGCCCACGCGCGGCATAGACGTAGCGGCCAAGGTCGAAATTTACAACCTGATGAACGAGCTCAAACGCAACGGTATCGGGGTGATGTTCGTGTCGTCCGAGATGCCGGAGATCATAGGCTTCGCCGACCGCATACTCGTCATGTGTGAAGGGCGCGTGACAGGAGAGTTCATGAGCGGCGAAGCCACCCAGGACAGGATACTCGAATGTGCGACTCAATTTGAAACGAAAAAAATCAACTTGGAATACCAGGGGCAGGAGGAAGCGGTATGAAAACGGATAAACGAGGAATACTGAACAGAATACTCGCCATACGGGGAATGCCTCAGGTGATAACCGTAACTATAGGTCTCGTGATAATAATTGCCGTGTTCAGTATGCTGAGCGAGAATTTTTTGTCGGAAAGAAATCTCAGAAATCTTCTCCGCCAGATATCACCGATACTGATAGTCGGCATCGCGCAATCTTTCGTGCTGATAACCGGTAATATCGACCTTTCGATAGGCTCGGTCGTCGGCATGAGCTGCATGATCTCCGCCACGCTGATGACCAAAGGAGTATCGCCCATCGGCGCGGTAATGATAACGCTTATCTGCTGTATTGCCGTGGGCATCCTTAACGGCCAGCTCGTGGCGAGGTGCGGATTGCCCCCTTTCATCGCCACGCTGGGCACGATGACGATAGCGCGGGGCATCGCTCAGATAGTGAACAACAACCGCAACACCGATTCTATAGGCGAGGCCGCCCGCGCCTTCCGTAACCTGTTCTACTACGGGGAGCAGCAGTTCTTTGGATTCAGGGTATTCAACACCGTTTTGATAGCCCTGTTATTATGGATAATATTCAACTTCATACTCTCCTACACCAAGACGGGACGTCACATCTACGCGGTAGGGAGCAACATCGAGGCCGCCAGGATGTCCGGCGTCAACGTAAGCCTCACAATCACCACCGCGTACGTTGTGAGTTCTTTCTGTTCCTGTGTGGTCGGTTTAATTATATGCGCCACGGGGGGTATAGGGACGATGGACTCGGGTACCATGTACGAACTGTACGCGGTTGCGGCAAGCGTCATCGGCGGGGTGTCCACCTTGGGAGGACAGGGGCTTCTGCTGGGAACGATAGTGGGGGCTTCGATCTGGAGCGTGCTCCAGAATGGGCTTGTGCTGGCGGGCGCGCCGGTAGCCATAAGGAACATCGCGGTGGGGATAATCGTCGTGGTTTCCGTCCTGCTGGATATTATCGTTCGCAGAGGCAAATGGATGAAGAAAAAGCAGTCCGCATAGGGGGAAAAACCAATCGAGTTTATGCTAGAATAGATAAACTCAAAAACATCAAAATACAAAAACTTTACGGAGGGTGATATTTATGAAGGCATTGCGTTTAGCGTTAGCGGTTGTTTTTATTCTGGGATCGATGGTGGGCGTTGCCGCCGCCGCTAATCACAGAATCACGCTGATTACGATGGATATGATGGACAGCCATTGGCTTAGTGTGAACCAGGGGGCGGAGGCCGCCGCGAGGGAAGCGGGAAATGTGACCTACAATTGGTCCGCGCCCGATGTGAAGGACGACGCGAAACAAATTGAGATGATCAACAACGCGGTCGCCGGCGGCGCGAACGCGATACTGCTTGCGGCCAACGGACCTGACGCCGTGACGGAAGCTTTGAGAGAAGCGGTTGAGGCGGGAGTGAAGATAATCTATGTGGACTCGCCCGCGAACTTCCCCGCCGAGGCAACCTTCACCACCAACAACGAGGCCGCCGGGAACACGGCGGGCAAAGAGCTTTTAGCGGCTCTCGAAGCCGCCGGAGTGACGGAGGGCAGGCTCGGCATAGTTAACGTCAACGCCGCGACCGCAAGCACTGTCGCCCGTGAAAAGGGCTTTCGCACCGCGTTCGAGGGTACCCAGTTCTCCATCCTCGAGACACAGTACGGTGAGGGCGATGTGCTTAGAAGCAAAGAGATAGCAGACAACTATATAACGCAGGGCGTTGTGGGGCTGTTTGGAGCTAACGAAGGCTCGTCCACCGGAGTAGGCAACGCGATACAGGAAGCCGGCGACGCGGTTCTTGGAGTCGGATTCGACAAGTCCGATGCGCTCGTCGAGCTCGTCAAGGGCGGATTCCTGATCGCAACGATGGCACAGAACCCCGACGTGATGGGTTATGAAGGCATGAAAGCCGCCGTGGCTGTGCTCGACGGCAAGGAAGTATCGAAAGACCCGATCGACACCGGCGTATCCGTCCTCACGAAGGACAATCTATAGAGCTGGGTCTACCTATCCCAGCTTAACCGGCATTAAAAAAAGGCTTTACGCTTTTCGGCGTAAAGCCTTTTTTTAATGGTACACCCGGCAAGTATGAAAACTTGGCTGAGAAAGTCCGCTACCAATCTCAATTTCCAAATAATTGACGTTTACTTGGTTTTTTTCATAATTTCAGAAATTCAGTAGGGGTGAGGATGAAGGTTTCTTTCGGGTAATGCCGCGTATTCCCGGTTACGAGATACGCGGCAACGTTTCTTGCCGCGTCGTAAAAAATACGATCGTCTTCATCTGCCATAGGAAATGCGCTTGGGACTGGTTCCACATACTCGCCGCGGAGCCAAACGGCGCGAATAACCATATTGGCGTCTTCAGCAGAGACGCGTAAATACGGCCTGTACAAAACATCATTGTATTCCGTCAAAATACTTTCGCTGTAAACCAGAACTAAAGCTCCTGAAAAAAACATTTTATATATTTTGGCTGGATTTCCCGACGGTGACATCAGAGCCGAGACGAGGATATTTGTATCAAGAACGACACGGAATGGGTTCATGTACTCGCTCCGCGCGTTTTTCTCGCCGCGCGCGCTTCGGCGATTTCAGCGTTGATTTCTTCAAGCGTCAGCTTATCGGTGCCGTTTCTCACCGAGTTTTGCCATATCCTTTCGGATGCCGCCATTGCGTCGCGCATTATGATACTCTTACTGTCGTTTTCCGGATATAGGGCGATTTCAAACGGGATTTTCTTCTGCCTTACCGCCTGCCGCACGAAAACGGTAATTGCCGTGGTCAGATTCATTCCCAGCGAACTAAAAACCTGATCCGCCTCCTCTTTCAGGTCGCGATCAATCCTAATGCTCAGATTTGTTGTTTCAGGCATTATCACCACTCCAATCAATTGCATTGTTTCATGTTTTTCGTGCCGCGTCAATTTACAGCACAAAAATATCTGTGCAAACAGGCAAGGGAAAGCCGCTGTCAAAGGCTTCGGCCGCGCCATCCTTTATCATCGCGTACATCTTCATGGGATATTGTCGCTCCCCTCGGAGTATTGAGATTCATCGGTCAAAAAAAACATTTTATGTTATAGAGATAAGAGAGAGCTTTTCATGCTTCCGACAAAATAAAATGGGGGTGTTCTGTGGAAAAACAAAAGTTGCTTTCGGAAATCAGCGTCCAATGTTCCGCGGTACAAAGCTGTATCGCAAAGTATTATGACAATGCTGACGGCAAGGAACTACTCGCGATTTTATTAACGTTAAGAGAATTGCTGGACAGCTTTATCGATGGCCGGTCTAAAATTTAACCCTGCCACGGTATAGTTTTACATAGTCAATCAGGAAGCCAAGTTCTTCGTCGGCAGCGTTTTTAAGCATTGTCAGCAGAGTATCTCTTTTATCCGAAAGAACGGGTGCGGATTCTTTTCCATGCATTATCAAAGAATCCGCGCTAACATCTAAAACCTTGCAGAGACTGATTAAGGTTTCAATGCTGATGCTTGATTCACCCCGCTCGACCGTTCCAAGAAAGGACTCGGAAATCCCCGCAAGCTCCGAAAGAGTTTCAATCGTCAGATTTTTACTCTTTCGTGCGGCGCGGATATTTTCTCCTATTCTTTTAAGATTTTTCTCCTTCATGATAGTCACCCATGTTTAGTAGCGTACAGAGAAAGGGGAACTTTTATAACAGCATGGAAGGGGTATTTTAAAAGACTGTATTGCGGGTTTTTGTATGCTGTGCTAAATTATTCGCAGGCAAAAATCATCTTATTGATATAATGATTCAGTAATCAAATTGCTTTTTTGTAATGAGGCGAATCATGAGAAGCTTTGAAAGCTTTACCTTTTAAGCCCATAATTTAGAATCGATATTAAAGGGTGTGTAAAAAATGCCGGAAGAAAAAATGTGGTACTACTCGATAAATAATGAGAGCCTGGGACCGTTTAATGAAGGCCAAATGATGGAAATGATAAAAACCGGCGTCATGTCATCGGATACCCTTGTGTGGATGGAAGACTTAGAGAATTGGCGAGGGCTGCAATCTTCGGAGTTGGCGAGATATCTGCCAAATGATATGATGACTATACCGTCTTGTAAAAAATGCGGAAAACGCTTTGAGCAAGGACAAATTGAGTGTCCAGATTGTTTTGATCCGTATGAAAATGTTACTAAATACGAAAATGAAAGCGCACATTATGTGTACGATGATAGCGATGACACTCATCAAACTATCAAAGGATATTCAAAAAAAATTTTTTATAGTATGTCACCAACTCAATGGATGGCGTTATTGTTGATGTTGATACCTGTAGTAATAAGTATTATAAGTATTAATGATCGTGTTTTTCAATACACCCAGAAACACGGAATTTTTAGACTTTATAGAACAACGACTGAAACACTTAATTTTGCACCAACTCTTATTTCCGTATCTGTCGCAATAATATTACATTCACTGATGGTGTTGCGCAGAGGAACATTAAGGTTTGGAAATCTTTATGAATATCTTATTCTAATTTTAAATATTTTATTTTCTGCATCATTTGTTACGATATTGACCGGAGACAAAATTCGTATTCCTCTACTTGGCGAATACAACCCACAAGTATTAATACTATCCACAATTATTTTTACTGCAGTGGGTATGAAGTCGATAGCTGGATTTGGATGGATCGCCTTATCGATTCTGTCATTTTCAAGCCTAACAAATGCAAGTAAAGCGCTGGGACTAATGGGAGCTATTTATGTATTATGCGCATATCTAAGCATTCTTACACAGGCAAAAAACTCGTTAGACATAGGTTTTATTCAAAATTTAAGAGATGATTTTTTTGCTGGAGCGAGGATTGTAGGAGAAGCTATGAATGAAGGTGGAGAAGCAATTGTGAAAACCACAAAAAAAATATTATAGGTATTTACTTGACTGACACATCTATCAATCCTTGTGTCCAAGCAATTCGTCTTGAGTGACAGGTGGAATCTGAGTCGCGCGCTCTAAATTGCATAAGAAAGTAACAGGAAAAAATTTTCCAGAATATTTTGAAATAGAAACCAAAAAAGGAGAGATTAAAATGACGATTCTAGGATTAGTAATTTTAGGAATAATCATTTATCTCCATGTAAAATGGTACAAATAACCTAATATAGACATTACCCCAGCGCTTTTTCCTACTTCCGAGGTATGGGGCCACAGGGCGCGCAATTCAAAATGTTTCTCGCCGCCGCCGTAAACTGTCCCGACACGATGACGCCGCCGAAAGGCTTCGATTCGGCAAAACACTCCGAAGGACTCATTAAGCCCATAGAGTGACTTTTGGATATAAAGATTCCCGTTGACGGGAATTTTTGATACGTCGGGGAAATGGCTTGGCGTCATAAAATAATCACCTTCCCCAAAGCTTCCCCGGCCTTTTCGCAGTCGAATTCCCCGAACTCACGCGCGGCAGCTTCCAGCAGGGCGTTCGTATCTTCGCCGAAGTCGAAGGCCAGGAGGGGTTCTATGGCGGCTGTGCCCGCGTTATTATCATACTCCTCGGCGGCGGCCAGCGCCCTTTCGACGCCTTCCCGCAGGGCCTCGGCGTCGCCCGGTTCCCTTTCGGACACCGCCGTCTCCGAGTCGGAAGGGAAAGCCGCCAGCAGTTGTTCGCGCAGCGCCAGGAGGCTGTCGTGGAAGCCCGGGAAAAGCTCTCCGCAGGCGGCGGTGTCGTCCTTTTTCGCGGCCGTTTCCAGAGCGAGCGCCGTATCGGACAGGTCTATCGCGCCAACGGTGGCGAGGACGGACTTCATGGCGTGTGCTGAGATGGCGAAGCGGGCAATGTCTCCGCCTGCCATGCATGAGGACATTTGAGCACATTCCGCGGGAAGCTGTTTGCAGCACTGCCTGACTGTTTCGTAATACAGGCTTTCAACCCCGGCTGCGCCGCTCAAGCCTATCTTTACGTTGATTTCTTCAATTCCGCCCAGAATATCCAAAAAGCCGGATTCCCCGCCGTCCGGTTCATCGGGGACTTCCGCGGCCACCTCCAGCATATCCTCCGGCAGCCACTTCTCCAGGATGGATACCAGCTCCCGGACGTCAATCGGTTTGGATATAAAGTCGTTGAAATCGTTGGAGAGAAAAAATTCCCGAGCGCCCTGAACCGCGTTGGCGGTCAGGGCGACTATGGTCAATTGCTTAAATTTTCCGCCGAGAGCCCGGATAGCCGCCGTTGTTTCCACGCCGTCCATTTCCGGCATCATGTGGTCCATAAAAACAATGTCAAAATCGGTTTGTTGAACCATTTCAATAGCCAGTAAGCCTGAGGCCGCCGTTTTAACGTCGATTTTCGACAGTTTGAGCAGGCCGACCGCGACTTTCAGGTTAAATTCGTTGTCATCAACGACCAATATTTTAGCGTTTGGCGCGAACAGTTTCTTCCCTTTCGGAACGGCCGCCGCCTTGACTTTATCGCCGTCCCCTTTAATCAGCGGAACTGTTACGGTAAAAGTGGTGCCTTCCCCGTATTCGCTCTCAATGGTAATGTCGCCGCCCATCATATCGACAAAGGATTTGCAGATCGCCAGCCCCAAGCCGGTGCCTGCGATTCCCCGGTTTTTGGCCGAATCGGTCTGCTGGAAGGCGCTGAAAAGTTTCCCAATATCTTCCCGTTTGATGCCCCTGCCGGTGTCCGAAACCTCGAAAACCAGGGTATCGCCCGCGTTTATGACCTTGAGCCTGACATATCCCTTTTCGGTGAACTTTACGGCGTTTCCGCAGATATTGATTATGACCTGTCTTAACCGTATATCGTCGCCGAACAGGTAGTTGGGCGCTTCGCCGTCTATTTCAAGCTTGAAATCCAGCCCTTTCTCTCCCGTCACATAGGTAAACATGGAGTGCATATTGTCCAGAAACGCCAGGAAATCATAATCGACCGGCACAAGCTCCATCTTTCCGGACTCTATCTTCGACATATCCAATATATCATTGATGATGGAAAGCAGGGAGGTCGCGGAATGGTTGATGTCCTTGACATAATTCATCTGGTGGTCGTTAAGGGCTTCATGGGTCAGCAGCTCCAACATGCCGATAATGGCGTTCATCGGGGTGCGTATTTCATGGGACATGCTGGCCAGGAAAGATGACTTGGTGCGGCTGGCGGCCTCGGCGACGGCGATAGCTTTCTCCAATGCTTCCGTGCGGCTTTTCACCAAATTTTCAAGACGACGGCCTTCGTTGCGTTTCCTCATGAACAGGACGGATAATAAGAGGAGGACGAAAACGAACGCCATCGCGCCTGTCAGCCACATGGCGCGCTGCTGTTCCAGTTTTACGCGGTAGTCGAAGATCCTGCGCATCCAATGGCCGGATATCTCTTCCGTGTCAATCAGGGCAAGGCCCTTGTCCACGATGGAGCAAAGGACGGCGTAGTCTTGATTGAATCCGAATGTGGACTCATAAGTAGTGGCGAAGATGAAATTGGCTTTATATCCCACCTGCTCACGGTAGTTCGTAAGGTTCAAAAGCAGGTGCCGGCTCGACATCATCATATCGACCTCGCCCCGTTCCAGGGCTTCGAAGACGGCGTCGTTATGCTCGTATTCGGTTACGTACCGGTGATCCGGGAACCATTGCCGGAACAGGGCGCCGTAGGCGGTTTCCTTTACTATGCCCACCTTTACATAAAGAATCTCATTTACGCTGATATCATGGTGTTCGATTTTGGAGATAAGGACATAGTTGTCGGTAAATAATTTGTTATCCGGCCATATAAACCTGCGGGCCCTTTCCTCCGAATAGAGGAGTTCGGTAATCATGGCGGCCCTTCCGGTTTCCAGGGCATTCAGCAAGTCCGGCCATTCTTCGCTGCGGCTGTTTAAAATCTCAAATTTTATGCCGGTAAACTTTTCCAGTTGACCGAGCACGTCGATGGCTATTCCCTGCCACCTGCCTTCGCGGTTGTTATAGAAGCTTACCGGATAATTTGTGACCTCAGCGGCGATTGGGACAACCGGGTTGTTCTTTATGTATTCACGCTCCTCATCGCCAAGGAGAGATAAAAACTTATGCTTTATATATTCCTGATGTCCTTGGTTATACAGTTTGACCAAGTGGCGGATGGAGTCGTCGTCCAAAGCCTTTTGCACAACGGAGATGATGGGGGCAAGCTCCGGATTTTGGGTTGAGAGAGAAACGGGGGTGAAAACCAGCGGAGAAAAGTAGCTGATGTCTATATCGTCGTATTGGTCAAAGGCGGCTTCGGTGGGTCCTTCGGCAAAAAATGCGTCCGCCTCCCCGTTTTTCAGCATTTCATAGGCGCCGGCGTAATCGCGGGCAAAGAATGAGTCAAACCCATGCCGATGGGCTGAAACGAGGGACTCGGTGGTTGTGCCCTCCAAAAAGACGTAACGCGGGGGAGCAGTTGTTTCTTGCAATGGGGCGTCACCCAGGCGGACGACAATCAGTTGGCGTTCGGCTATTGAGTCGGTCATATAATAAATCTTCCGGCGTTCCTCGGTCGCGGTCAAATCTCCCGTAAAGTCAATTTCGCCACTATAGAGCCCCGCCGCTAAATCGCCCCATTCATAAAGGGCGGGAATGAACGGGATACCAAACAGACCGGTCAGCCAATTGCAGATAAGGGCGGAGAAACCGTTGATATTTCCGTCTTCATCGGGAAATGTCTCAGTGCTCAGGCTCATACCGTAAGAAAAGGAACTTTTCGTCGCTTGCAGCTCCTCGATGGCTTGAACCTCTTCCGGTGTCACGCCGGAGATATCCCGGTAGGAGGCATACGTGCCCAAGCCCGCACTGTTTTCCGCGGCAAGCGCGGCGTGGGAGCAGCTCAACAAAAAAGCCGCTAAAAGTATAGTGGCAGGGAGTACGCTTAATATACGGCAGAGCTTTGCCATGGATGGGTTCCCCGGAATCTTTCCGCGCACTATATCATCTGTTCACCCGGGCCAGTATAGCTGCCGCCCGTACCGACATTAGCGCCATTTCGCTCATTACCTCCCGCGCCGCCCTTGAAATCCCTTCTACCGGCGTTGTTGATGATAACGTTTTCAAATGCGCCTGCCGTGCTCCCGCCGCCACCGGAGCCTACGCCCGCGCCGCCGCCTCTAAGGAGAGTGCCGCCGCTGCCGCCCAAGGCTGTCACGGCCGCGTTGCCAGTGATTGTGATGTTGCCGGAAGCGCCGCCTGGAGCGCCGCCTCCGATGCCTGCGCCGCCATCGGAGTTGGTTGAA
>Ga0099364_10007495_pt1 | contig 15568 bp, 13 predicted proteins | sample TergutTh196P3_FD_73070 | JGI IMG/M metagenome (GOLD analysis project Ga0099364, IMG submission 73070) | Microcerotermes parvus P3 segment gut microbial communities from Pointe-Noire, Republic of the Congo - Th196 P3 | ecosystem: Host-associated > Arthropoda: Insects > Digestive system > Gut ... | reverse complement strand
TTCCACATTTTGTTCCGCAACAACCCTTTTCAAGGTTCTCTATTTTACCAAAAAGATGACTTTTTGGTAAAATAGGTGATTTGAAGATAAGTATTCATGCCCACGAATACCACAAGGTATACATAGGGCACCACTCTCCAATATAAAAAATCGATTTTTAGAGGTTCCCATTATCGAAGAGCCGGAGATGTAGGCGGCCAATGATAATGGTCACGCACCGTAATCTCCGGGTGAATGGCGGGTAACACAAATAAAAATGGGAAAGTTATTTTGGTACGAGTCCTTTGCGAACGTTGCGGTTAAGTCTTTTTTTTACCGCAAAGGACGCAAAAGACAGATTCGTTGCGTCATCGGTATAGACCAAAATAAATTGCTAAAACGGCGACAAAAAAGAGCAACCACAAAGGGAACGGGATAATACCACAATCCGTTCGGTTGCCATCTTCCACCATTACTTTGTCTTTTCGAGCAGTCCCTTATAATTGCGCATCACCAGGTGCGCATCTATCCTGTCCACCAAGTCAATAATCACGCTGACCACAATCAGCAGACTCGTCCCGCCGAAGAAGCCCGCCAAGAGGTAGTTCTCCGTGCCGATGAGCGTAGTGGACATCACGTTCGGCAAAACCGCAATGAAAGCGAGGAATGATGCACCGACGTAAGTAATCCGCACCATCACCTTTTCTAGATAGTTTGCCGTCGTCGTGCCGGGACGGTAGCCGGGTATGAAGGAGCCGTAATTTTTCAGGTTATCCGCCATATCCTTCGGATTAAACGTGACCGCCGTCCAGAAATAGCAGAAGAAGTAAATCCCGGCAATGAACAGGACAAGGTAACTAAACGTCTGCCGCTCAAAGGCACTATGGCAAGAGACGCAGAGCCAACCCCAGAAGGTATTGGTATCCGCTCCCTGTGCAAGGACGGCAAATATCGCCTGCGGGAAGAGAAGCAAACTGCTGGCGAAGATGATCGGCATCACGCCCGCCTGATTTACCCGAAGGGGTAAAAACTGCCGGGTTCCGCCGAAGGTTTTACGTCCCTTGATGTGTTTCGCACTTTGCGTGGGAATCCGCCGCTGTCCCTTCGTAATGAAAATCGTACCGACAACCACACCGATAAATAGTCCTACCAGCACGATTAAGACTTCGACACCGAGCCGCGAGGCATCCGAACCGATTCCGATTCCTTCCCCCATAGGGCCGTTTAGTTGCTCCCAGAGTTTACTGAGTGCCGAGGGCAGATTGGCCACAATGCCCGCCATAATCAACATACTGATTCCATTGCCGATACCGTACTCATCGATCTGTTCCCCTAGCCACATCAGGAAGGTCGAACCGGCGGTCATTGTGAGTACGGAAGTGAGCACCCAGTAGGTACTCAGTGTACCGTCGGGAGCGATGGCATCGTTGTACAGTCCCATCTTCCCGATGGCGAATACGTAGAAGAAACTCTGAAAGAGGCAGATGGCTACCGTCGCATACCGGGTATATTCGTTGATCTTTTTCTGTCCGGCTTCCCCCTCTTTTTTAAGTTTTTCGAGGGGTGCCCAGACGGTCGCGAGGAGTTGAAATATAATGGACGCCGAAATGTACGGCATGATTCCGAGTCCGAAGATGGTCAACTGCTCGAACTGCGTTCCAGTAAAGACGGAGACTTGCGACATCAGTTGGGCGAGTCCGGTGTTATTTTCCCACATCGCTCTCATTTTGTCGATGTCCACGATGGGCAACGGGATCCACCATCCGACACGATAGACCGCCAGCAAACCCAGAGTCAGCAGTATTTTTTGGCGCAGTTCGGGAATCGAGAAAATGCTTCGCAGTTTTTGAATCATCGCAATGCCAGTCCGTTGTTTTCCGTCTATTTTAATGAATCTAATGAAATTTGCAATAGGGGAGCAAATTCCGTTAAAAAGGGGCGGGTGTGAAAAAAAATTAGCGGGAGTTTTTCTCTCTTACCCTGCTTGCCCTGTGTTGCTTACTGTGTTGGCGAAAATTATGTTCCCAGAGCCCGTGGCGTAAGTCAGGGAATCGTTCGCTTGTTCCCTAACTGACGTTACGGGCTCTGTGAACATATTCCCGCCAACACGATAAAAGGGGAAATCTCCGCTAATTTTTCATACACCCGCACCCCGCAAGATATGCACAGACAGACTCCCCCTTTGAAAACTGCCGAAATAGGGTAAAATCACCACGGAGTTGTGCTTGGAAGGCGGACGAACTCGGATAGGATTAACTCGAATAACAGTTGAAAAAGAGAGATGACCACGGAAAAAACATATATGGCAAAGCCGGGTGAAGTGCTGCAAAATTGGTACTTGGTGGATGCCACAGATAAAATCGTCGGACGTTTGGCCAGCGAAATTGCGATGATTCTGATGGGGAAACACCGTCCGACTTACACTCCGCACGTCGATACCGGCGAATATGTCATCGTAACGAATGTTGATAAAATCGTCTTTACCGGCAAAAAACTCGACCAGAAACGCTATAAATGGTACACCGGCTGGGGCGGTTTGAGAAGTGAAACCGCCCGCGAGCGGTTCGAACGGTATCCCGAACGAATCTTCACTGAGGCGGTGAGAAGGATGCTCCCCAAAAACAAACTGGCGGTGAAGATGCTGGCGAAACTCAAAGTCTACAAGAGCGGCGAGCAGCATCCGCATCAGGCACAACAGCCGCAACCCCTGGAATTAGCGACAAAATAGCCCCAATATCAGAAACATTATGGTCAAATTTGGCAATTACATCATCGAAGGCAACGGCAAACAGGATAGTCTCGGTACAGGACGGCGGAAATCTTCCGTTGCTCGGGTGCGTGTCCGTTCGGGAAGCGGCAAGATCAGCATCAATGCTCGGGAACTGGACGAATTTTTCAAAACAGTCCAGCAACGGAATGCCGTGATGGCACCGCTGGTTCTCACGGGTAAGGAAAATGCGGTTGATGTGCTGATTCAGGTCGAAGGGGGCGGCACGACGGGACAGGCGGATGCCTGTAAACTTGGCATTGCCCGGGCAATCAAGCGTTATGATCCCGAAACGGAGCCGGTACTCCGTGAACATCATCTCCTCACCCGCGATGCACGGGAGGTCGAGCGTAAAAAGTATGGACTCCGAAAAGCACGGAAAGGTACTCAGTTCTCGAAACGGTAATCAGCCTATTGCTTTTGCCCCGACGGGAACTGTTTACAGTGCCCGTAACGTCAGTTAGGGAATCGCTCGGTCGATTCCCTGGCCCGCGCCACGGGCTCTGTCAACTTTTTCCCCGCCGGGGCTACAACCGGCACTCAAACAAAGCCCTGTTCGTCAGAGTGAGAATTAACCCAAAATACTGAACGCAGCCTCTCACACATACCTCGCCATCACCCAATCGACGAAGCGTGGACACAACCTATTCAACTTGTCAAGAAAAGCAGCAGGAAGATAAGGAATAATTTTGTGATTTCCCCGTTTCATCGCTCGAACGATACGAACCGCCACGTATTCCGATGTTACAGGACGATGTCCCGGCAGGGACGGCGCACTGGTGTTCTGATGCAACACATCGAAAAACTCCGTCTGTGTTGTGCCGGGGCAAACGAGCAGCACATCAATTCCGTGCCGGGAAAACTCCGCCCGCATCGACTCCGACAAACCGGCAACGGCAAACTTAGCCGCCCCATACACACCGTAGTGCGGCACTCCCCGAAGACCGACGATGGAACTCAAATTGACCACCATCGGTTCTGTTCCCTGTTTCAAATACGACAGGGCAAGTTGCGTTAATTCAAAGAGGGAGAAAAAATTGACTTCAAAAATCCGGCGCAACGTTTCCTGCGTTGTATTTTCGACCAGAGCGGTCGCTCCCACGCCGGCATTGTTGACCAAAATATCCAAACCGCCGAGATACTCGACTGCCGATTGCACTGCCCGGTGTTGGACATCGGAATCGGTAACGTCGCCGTCCACAATGATGACTTTTCGGTTGCCGTATTGTTGTTTGATTTGTTCGGCAATTTTTTGGAGTCGTTCTTGCCGCCGGGCAAGGAGCACGAGGTGTGCCCCTTCTTTTGCCAGTAGGGAAGCCAGTACCGCCCCGATGCCTGCCGAAGCACCGGTCAACAAAATCCGCTTGTTATTGAGTGAACGCCGCATTTTTTTATTATGGGGGAAACATTATTGGGGAAACTCCTGTACCGTCCGTCTAAGAACGCTTGAATTGTACCCGATGGCAGTCTAGACCGCAAACTAGAGGAAAGGTTTTTTCTTGTGGTGCCCGTTGCAGACTGCGTCGTCATTAACGTTACAAGCGGATTGTGGTACAATCAACTACGGACAACACGCTCACGGTTGCACAACACAACAATGAACAGCGATTCAATCTTTGACACGAATTGGAACGATGCGTCCGAAGAGGGAATAGCCTACTCGCGTCCGGCAGTCTCCGCACTGGTCTCGGCAGTCTTAGGGCTGGCGGCATTTCTAGTCTTCTTTTCCTGGCTCTTTTTCTTCATTGGTGTGATTGCCGTCCTGTTAAGTTTTTTCGCTCTGTGGACAATACGCAATGCAGAGGGCATTCTGACGGGAAAAGTCTTTGCCTATACGGGATTGTGCACTGCTCTGACCGCACTGACGGCTGTGACTGTTTTTTGGTCTGCGTATCATCACGGACTGCGGCGGGAAGCCGGCCAGTTCTTCCGTATGTGGTTTGTTGCTGTGCAAGAGGGGGATATTCCCAGAGCGAAGGAGTACCAGTCCATCTATCCCTACCGGTCGAGTGCCGCCAATGCCGAAGAATGGTGGGAAACGCAGTATGCAGGAAGATTCTCTCACCGTGCGGTACATCAGTTCGTAGAGGATGAGTTAATTCGGGTATTGATGGCACTCGGCGGCAAGGCAAGGGTTACCTATTACAAAACGTTAGAGATTACTACAGGAAAGGAGGAAGACAGGGTTGAGTCGGTTTTTGCGGTAACATTTCCGGCGGAATCAGGCAGAACCGAAACATTTTTTGTCCGCATCAATGGGATACGTACTTATCCCTATGGATTACCGGACTTCAAAGCGGCGGGATGGCGGATCGAAGAACCCCCCGCCTTTTATTTGCCCGATGAATTCAAATGAATTCAGGGAACATCTAATATCAATTTCCTTGCGTCCTTTTCGGTTAAAAAATATCTAACCGCAAAGGGCGCAAAGAAGATAACGTAATAACAGAAAACGTTTACCCACTAAACTTGGACACACCCAATTCGTGGAGTTGCACAGTATAGCCGTTCACTTTTATACCATTTATTGTATAATCCGTAATCGATAACGCTTTGTAAATACGTATGCTGGAAACTTTTGCAAATTCCTTTCCCCATCGGGAGTATTTGATTGAGATCGTCTGCCCGGAGTTCACGTCGGTCTGCCCGAAGACGGGACAACCCGACTTCGGTACGCTGACTTTTCAATATGTTCCCGACAAACTTTGCGTTGAACTTAAAAGTTTGAAATTGTATTTACAACAATTCCGCAATCAGGGCATCTTTTATGAAGAGATCACGAACCGGATACTGGATGATATGGTCAACACGCTTCATCCGCGCCGTATCAAGTTGTCGGCCTCCTTCACGTCCCGCGGCGGTATTTCAACCACAGTGGTTGTCGAGTGGACAAAAGAAGAGTAAATAGCGGGAACCTCTACGGTAGAGTCGAACGATGGCGGCAGTAGACTCTGCCGTTTTTTTACGTGCCGAACAAGTTAACAGAGCCCTTATCGGTAGATACGGCGTTTTCGTTGTTTCGCCGGACTTGCCGCTCCGGGCTCTGTGAACACGTTCCCATTCTTTTGCTGCGAAACCTTCCGGCGTTGGCACGATCTCCACTGCTTCGCCGGAGTGGACAATAACGTACAAACCGTTTTCGTGGGCAAAATCCATTGCGTCGTCATCGACAACAGCACCGGCAACCGCTCCGAGAAAACGAGTGGTCGGCGGCCATAATATCTTGGCGGCATCGACATGACGGCGATACTTTTCCATTTGTTCCAAGTGCTTGCGGACATCCGCCGTTTCTAATTTTGTGTTGACTTCAATAAAAATAGCAACATCACCGTCTTGTAAAATCAAATCTATCTGTCCTTTGATTCCTAATTTTGAGTTCCGATAGCGGTGGTCTCGGGTGTAATCATCGACGGCGTATCCTAGTGCGACAGCGCAATGTTTACGTCCATTTACATCGCGGCACTGCTTTTAGAACAATGTTGCGTTTGGACAGGCGTTTTCGTTTTGTACGGCGATGACAAAAGATTGCCACAGCATTGCGCTCCTGATAATAAGCGTTCACACGCCGTACATGAACCAGACTCTGTTGCGGGGGCAACTCGACCGACACCTCGCGGACAACCAGATAAAATGTCAACCCTCCGTTTTTTTTTTGACAAGCACAAACACCGACACTGTAAAAAATAATACGTCAACGAACACAACGATAAATGACGAAGCAAGCCCGTATAACAACGGCCTTCATAATCGCCCAACCCCAACTTCTGCTTCGTGTCATGAAACGAACGCTCCATTCGCCAACGATTAAAACCCGCTAACAACAAGTGGTCCAACGATCTCAATCTTGAACCCAAGACTCGGGAAGGAATAAATCTTGATCGATAAGTGTATGAAAGTTGTCGATGGTGTAATCAAGATGGACGGTATACTGAAAACGCTATGCAATTGGACTTTGCACCCCTTGTGCATCCTTTGCGTCCTTGCGGTAAAAAAACTTAACCGCAAAGGACGCAAAGAAAAAACATCCGTTTTCTATCCGTTTACAGCATCGTCACGGTTTATCCCTTCTTCGTTGCCTTTTTTACAACCTTCTTAACGGCCTTCTTCACAACCTTTTTTACCGTTGCCTTTTTCGCAACCTTCTTCGTTGCTTTACGTTTCGGTGTCCCCTTCGCCGCTTTGTCCGCCAACAATTCCAACGCATGCTCAAACGTCAACTCCTCCGCCGTCGTTCCCTTCGGCAACGTCGCATTCGTCGTACCGTCCGTTATGTAATCGCCGTATCTGCCCGATAACAACTTAATCGGATTGCCCGTTACCGGAGAAGCATCAAACGTCTTGAGCGCATCCTGCTCTTTACTTGCCGCCCCGCGACGACCACGCTGCGGCTTCGGTTGCGCTAACAACTCCAACGCCTGTCCCAAATTGATCTCTATCGGCGAAAGACCGGCAGGCAACGACCGCGTCTCCTTGCCGCACGAAATGTAAGGTCCAAATTTGCCGTTCTGTGCGAAGACATCGACATCCGAATCAGGATGCTTGCCCAAGTTGCGCGGCAAACTCAAGAGTTGCAACGCAACATCCAATGTCATCGACTCCGGCAACATATCCTTGAGCAGCGACGCATTCTTTTTCTCCTTGTCGTCCATCTCGCCGAGTTGAATGTACGGACCGAACCGACCATTTTTCAAATAGACCGGCTTGCCTGTTTTGGGGTCGCTCCCCAACGGTGCATCCGCCTGCTTGGCAGCGTTCAAAAACTCCAACGCTTTGGTATAGTCCAATTCATCCGGCGGTAAATCTTCCGGCAACGAACCGGTGCGTTCCCCCTGCTGAACATAAGGACCGAACTTGCCCACCCGCACGACAATCTGCTCTTCTCCCAAAAACTCCTCCGGCACTGCCAGCGGAAATGTATTGACCAGCCGGGCATCAATCTGCTCCGTCTTGTTTTCCAAGAGCGGTTTAAGACCGGACGCACCATCGAAGTAAAACTCTTTCAGATATTTCAGGTATTCCAATTCCCCTCGGCTGATGGCATCGAGTTGATCCTCCATCTGGGCAGTGAAATCGTAGTTGATTAAATCGCCGAGATGCTCTTCCATCAGTTGACACACGGAAAACGCCACCCAAGTCGGAACGAGCGCACCCCCCTTCTTGAAGACATAATTCCGCGTTTGAATCGTTTCGATAATCGACGCATAGGTACTCGGTCTGCCGATGCCCTTGTCGGTCAAGACTTTGGTGAGTGCCGCCTCGGAGTATCGGGACGGCGGCATCGTCGTGTGCGGCTTCGGTTCCAACCTGCCGATTTTGAGTTCGTCGCCCGGCTTGACAGCGGGCAGCAATGTTTCTCTATCCGCCAGTTCCGCATCGGGATCGTCCGCTCCTTCGACATAAGCACGAAGATAGCCGGGGAAGTCTATCGTTTTACCGCTGACGGAAAAGAGGGCATCGTCCACCGTTACGACAATTTGTGTTCGTCTCCCTTTCGCATCGGACATCTGCGACGCAACGGTGCGTTTCCAGATTAAATCGTAAATCCGATATTGGTCGCTCGACAGTTGCCCTCGCAGACTCTCCGGCAAATCAAAGACGCTGCCTGCCGGTCGAATCGCTTCGTGTGCCTCTTGAGCGTTCTTGACTTTCGTAGCGTAAATGCGGGGCGACTCCGGTAGATACTCGTTGCCGTATTCCCGTTTGATGTGATTGCGTGCCGCCGTGATTGCCTCATTGGAAAGATTCGTCGAGTCGGTTCGCATATAAGTAATGTAACCGTTCTCGTATAAACTTTGTGCGAGACTCATCGTGGTCTTTGCGGTGTATCCGAATTTCCTGTTCGCTTCCTGTTGCAAGGTGCTTGTCGTGAACGGTGCGTAAGGTCTTTCTGTAAAAGGTTTTTCCTCGACCGACTTGACCGTTGCCGGACATTTTTTGAGACGGTCTGCGAGTGTACAAGCACCGAGTTCATCTAGCAACAAACATGCATCGGGATTGAAAAGTTTCCCTGTGTTGGAATCGAAATCTTTACCACTGGGAATCTTTTTATCGCCGACATGCGTTAAACCAGCGTTAAACGATTTAGCCGCTCCGCCTACGGAGCGTTGGAAAGTCCCCAGCAAATCCCAGTACGTTGCACTATGAAACGCAATGCGTTCCCTTTCCCGCTCAACGATCAACCGCACGGCAACGCTTTGCACACGCCCTGCCGAAAGTTTCGGTCGAACCTTGTACCACAGGAGCGGCGAGACTTCGTACCCGTAGAGCCGGTCGATGATTCGCCGGGTTTCCTGGGCTTGTACGAGATCGTTGTCGATGCTTCGGGGCGCTGCGAGGGCATCTTGGATTGCCTTTTTCGTGATTTCGTGAAAAACGAGTCGGTGTACCGGGATTTTCGGTTTGAGCGTTTCGACGAGGTGCCAACTGATTGCCTCTCCTTCTCGGTCTTCGTCTGTTGCGAGATAGATTTGTTCGGCTCCTTTGGCGAGGTCGCCGAGTTTTTTGATTTGTCGGCGTTTGTCGTCGGGCACGACGTAGAGGGGTTCGAAGTCGGCATCGACGTTGACCCCGAGTCTTGCCCATTTTTCTTTTTTGAATTTTTCGGGAATTTCGGCGGCGACTCTCGGCAGGTCACGGACGTGTCCGATGCTTGCTTCGACGACGTAGCCGTCTCCGAGAAACTTGCTGATGGTGCGTGCCTTTGCGGGAGACTCTACGATGACAAGGGAAAAACCTGTATTTTTGGCGGGCATTAAAAGCGGATTTTGGATAATGTGCGTCTCTTTTTACACATTTTGGAGAAATTTGTCAATGGCGGCGGTGATGCCATCTTTTAGCCGCCGCACTCGTGCGGTGCACAAAATCATTTAGCCGGTACTCCGGCAGTCGGTTGGAGAAGTACGAAAAAATGCTACAATAAGCGGTCGCAATGGATGTTCAATATGCAAAACAAGCCGTAAAAGCGATTAAAAAGTTGGATGCGTCCGCCAAGCAACGTATTCGGCAGGGCATCAATGCAATCCCTGCTGGCGACATAAAGACATTGCAAGAACATACCGAATTGTTCCGTTTGCGGATCGGCGATTGGCGTATCCTGTTTACCTACATTGATGCGGATACGGTACTGATTGCAAGAATATCTTCACGCGGCACTGTCTATAAAGGGGAACTATAAGGGAGAATGATATGTTGATGAAAGAAAACGTTTTTAAGATATTCGATTTATTGTCCGAACAGGAACAGTTCCTTGTCTATGAACTTATGTTGCGTCTTGCGCCGGACGATAGGGCGACCCAGGAAGATTTAACTGCCTATGCCGCTGCAATAGAAGAGCATAGACTCGGAGAAACCGTCTCCGACAAGGATATAGATTGGGATTAACGCCGCCCCCAGTCCGTCGACACGTTTGCCAAAACTGTAACATTGTAGAGTATCGAGAGTCAAAAACCTCATTTTCACCTCATTCACAATAACAAAACTACCTCAGTAGCCAATGTGTCCCTGAAAAACTAACCTCATTTACCACATTTTACACACGTCAAAATATGGTAAATGAGGTTAAAGTTGCTACTGAGGTTTTTTGTCAGAAAAATGAGGTTGAAAATGAGGTTTTCATCTCGATAAGCCACCATAATGTTACCCAATCGACAAACATGTCGACAAGATTAATGTTGCCTCGCTCTTGTTGCCGCACCCTTTTGCACTGCTCGCCTTTCCGATGTATAATTCTCACCACTGGCAGTGCAGTGCCGTCAGTTACATTTGGTATTCTAAAACAAGTATCAAACACTTATTTCACTTCTTGTAAGAACTATGCAACTCATTCCCACCGACAATCCTTCGATTTCCAAACTCGTTCACGGCGACACACCGCCGATTACCGTTATCGGAAACGAAGCGATCAGGGCAACCTTCGACGAAAAAACTCTGCAACAAGCAATCAACGCACGAAGCGGAAACGGTGTTACAGACGTCATGATCAATCCCGATGCCCACGTCGGATTCGGCGCACCCATCGGGTGCGTGCTGGTCTCACCTACTCACGTCTATCCCGGTCCCGTCGGCGTCGATATAAAATGCTCCATGTCCCTGCTACAATTCGATCTGCCCGCCGAAGAAATCAAAGAAAAACCCGTCCGCCGAGCATTGATCAAAGCCATCTGCGACCGCACACCCACCGGCGCAGGCAAGGGACAACGCAACGTCAAAAAGGGACGCCAATTCTCCAAAGAACTTCCCCGGCAAGCCGTCATCAGAGGAGCAACCGAAGCCGTCTGCGAACAATTCGGCGTGCCCTTCGATTGGACGGAGCGGTGCGAAGATGCCGTACACTATGGACACGACCGGTCTTATAGAGCATTGGAAATTCGCCTCAACAAAATTGTAAAGGAAAAATACATGAGCAACTTCGGCGAAAAGATGTTGCAGTTCGGCTCTTACGGCGGCGGAAATCACTTCGGCGAATGTGAAATCGTTAATATTGGAAAAGATGAACACGCACAAAAAGTTGCCGAAGTGTTCGGTCTGAAAGAGGGATACGTTGCGTTTCTGTCTCACTGCGGCTCACGCGGCTTCGGCAACATTTTGGCGACGCAGCAGTTCAAGATTTTGCAGCAGAAGTTCAAAGAGTGGCATCGTCCCTTTCCCGGCGGTGATAGGGAATTGGTCTATGCCGAAATCGGTTCGCACGAGGCGAATGATTATCTTGACGACTTGGCTCTCGGTGCAAACTTTGCGACGGTGAATCATCTTTTGATTAACGCGTTGGTGTTGGAGGCATTTCAAGAAGTCTTTCCCGGCGTGCAGGCGAACTTTGTTTATTATATCAGCCATAACATTGTGCGTCGGGAGAATTGGCAAAATAAATCGGTGCTGGTGCATCGCAAGGGGGCGACGCGTGCGTTTCCGGCGGGGCATCATGCGTTGAAGGGTACGCCGTTTGCCTCGACGGGACATCCGATATTATTGCCGGGCAATCCTCGTGGAGGTTCTGCGGTGATGGTCGGTTTGCCGGGAGCGGATTTAACGGCGTACAGTATCAATCACGGAGCGGGACGTGTGATGGGACGGCGCAATGCGATGCGGACGTTAGATCAGCGGACGGTCGATCAGGAAATGTTAGACGACGATATTTTGACGAATTGCCGGCGTTATCCTTTGGATGAGGCACCGGCGGCGTACAAGAATTTCGATGATGTTTTGGACAGTGTAAAGACGGCGGGACTCGCGGCAGAGGTTGCGAGGCTGCGTGCGACGTTTGTGATCAAGGACGGCGATCCGGTGGACGATTGATTGACAATAGACGGCAAACGGGGACAAATTGGACGTTAGGCTTCCGCCAGAAATCCATATACCCTTATTTCGTCGACTGATCCTTTGCACCATTGCGGTTAAATCCTTTTTCCACCGCGAAGTACGCAAGGAACGCAAAGAAAAATACCGCCGAGACAGTAAGGTATATTACTTTCCGGCGGATGCCTAATACAGTATAACGTTGACACCATGACTTGGCACACCACCGCGGAGTCCGCTCTGCTCGCAGTCCGGCAAAAAGCGATGAACGACGACTTTGAAGTCGTCTTTCCTCGATTAGACTTTCCTCAAGGAACAGAAGCCGCCATCGATGCTCTCGATGAAGTCAAACGTATCGAACAGAAACTCTCCCTATTCCGATTTGACAGCCGAATCAACTATGTCAACAGCCACGCTCACGAAAATCCGATTTGGCTCGAAAAGGAACTCTTCGATCTTATCTCTTTGTGCATTCGTCTTGCCGAGGAAACCGACGGCGCAGTGGACATCACCAGTGGCACCCTTTGGAAGGCTTGGGGATTTGCTAAACGGCAGGGAAACATTCCTAGTACAGGAGACTTGGAAAAAGCGCGAGAACTCACCGGCTATCATCTTTTGGAATTAGACGAAACGGAGCAAACGATAAGGTTCAAAAAACAGGGTATCGAACTAAACTTCGGTTGCATCGGCAAAGGTTTTGCTCTCGATATTGCTGCCGAAAAGCTTCGGGAACATGGCGTTGACCGGTTTTTGTTTCAAGGCGGATTGAGCAGTGTATTAACGTCGGGGGCGGATTGGAAAATCGGTATTGCGCATCCATTTCGTCCAGGTCAGCGGCTTCGGGAGTTGGTGCTTGATAATGTTGCCGTTTCAACATCGGGTTCGCAGAAGCAATCCTTTCGGCATGGCAACCGGCGGTATTCTCATCAGATTGATCCTCGGTCGGGACAACCGGCGGAGGGAGTTTTTACAGCGACGGTACTTGCGCCGACGGCGGCATTAGCGGAACTTCTATCGACGGCGTTTTTTATTCTCGGTGCGGAAAATGCGGCGGAGTATTGTTCGCAGCATTCCGAAGTGTCGGCGGTGCTGACGATTCCTTCGGAAAATCCGCCTGATTTGCCCTTCGGCAAGTTGGAACCGAGCGGAGAACTGTGTATCGTTGAATTGTAAATCGGGACAAACATGACTGCGTTCGTAAGAACGCCGTTTATCAGCAATCTTACGATTGCGGCTCTGATACAGGGCTGGCGGTAAAAATTATCAAAGAACAAACAGAGCCCGGTGCGGTAGCACCGGAGCTAACGCTTCGGGCTCTGTGAACTTTTTCCCTGCCGGGGCAGTAACTCTTTCTATACTGTAAAATGCCGATGATTAGACCTGTTCCATAACCCTTGTTTTCGATGGTTTCAAGGGGCTAAAGCCCCTTGCTTATCCCTTTTATTGCCCTGACAAGGGGACTTATCCCCTTTCTTGCGAGGTTATCCAAAGAGTTCTTTGTCCCCGAGGATGCGCATATTTCGTTTTTGCAGCGTATCGACGGCGACATCCGGATTGTCAAATCGAAAGACAATGATAGCGCTGTCCGCAATTGTTTCAGCCTGACCCTCGATTCCTATTCGTTGAGAAAACCCATACATGTACTCGATATTCAGACCAGCGTCGTCAAGGATGGCAAGAATATCCGCCAAGCCTCCCGGTCGGTGTCCGACCGCTAGGGCGATCACCTCTGCAACGTGGACGATCACTCCTTTCTGTTCAAAAACCTCTTTGGCGCGTTTCCAATCTTTTACTAGAAGGCGGAGAATGCCGTACTGTTGTGTGTCGGCAAGCGTCATTGTTTCGATGTTGATACCGTTATCGGCAAGTGTTTGGCAGGCTACCCGCACATTGCCCGGCTTGTTTTCCAAAAACAGAGAGATTTGCTGTAGTTTCATACTTCTTTCGCTGAATGAGCTCCAATCATTCTAGCACATTTTGTGAGTGTAGCAACTAAGTCGCCGCCCTCTGTTTCAACGTGTTGCAATTTAGCCGAAACTTTTAGCCGCCGCATTCGTGCGGTGCAAAAGCAGAGCCGCAAGTTACGCGGAGTACCGCTACACTTGCGGCTCTTTGGAATGATTACAAAACCGTAATCTTACGATTGCGGCTCTGCAACGTTTTGATTAACAACCCGCACTCAACACCATAATCACCACATCGGCATTTGCATTGGGATCATCGGCAACCTGTTTGTGATTCCGCGTGTCCAAAGGAATCGAAATGTGTATCCGTATATTCTTTTTCCGACAGAAATCCTCGAAGTCCGCAAGCGTTAAAAAACGGACATCCGAAGTGTTGTGCCATTCAAAGACCTCGCTGCCATGATAAAACTGCGGCGCACGCCCCTCTTCCGACAACCGGCGACGATGTTCATGATAACCCAAATTCGGAAAACTCACAATGCAGCGTGTGCCTACCCGAAGCATTTCGTCAAGCACAAACTCAACGTCCTTAATCGTTTGCAACGTCTTCGACAAAACTACAAAGTCAAACTGATTATCCTCAAATGCCTTCAAACCCGCATTCAAATTCGCCTGCACCACATCAATGCCGCGCTGCATCGCTTGCAATACGTAATGTTCGTTAATTTCTAAACCAAGCACTTGACTGTTTTCCCGTTGCCGCAGCCTTGCCAAGAGTCCTCCCTTGCCGCAACCGAGGTCAAGCACCGAGGCACCTCTCGGAATAAGGTCGAGAATCTGTCCGTAGTCCAAGCGATCCGGTCGGGAGAACGGCGGCACCCCCCCCGATGTTTGTTCGAAGGCAACGCTTTTCAGAAACGCACGAATCATTTCGCCGTAAAGATGAAAATCATTTTCCAGCAAGAACGCATCATGTCCGCACTCGCTCGGTACATCGCAATAGTTGACCCGCTTGCCCAGCGCGAGCAGGGCTTCCGCAATTTCTCTCGACAAAAACGGCGGGAAAAGCCAGTCGGACGAAAAACTGATGATCAACCATCGGCACATCGCCTTCCGCAGCGATTTTTTGAGTGTTTCCGGCGTGCTGCCTAAATCAAAGTTATCATTCGCCTTCGTAATGGTGATGTAACTATTCGCATCGAACCGCTCCACGAACTTGTCCCCTTGATAGGCTAGATAGGAACCGACGGAAAACTTCGTTTCAAACTTGGTATCGACTTTACGTCCTTGTGTCCGCGTGGCTTCGAACTTTTTCATCATTGACTCGCGGGAGAGATAGGTAATGTGTCCTAACATTCGTGCGATGGCGAGTCCGTCGGCGGGAATGGTGCCGTGGTCGTGATATTGTCCTTCGTGAAAGTTCGGATCGCTGTGAATCGCATTTCGGGCAACGATGTCGAATGCCAGTGCTTGACTGGTGAGTCGTGTACCTGCGGCGACGGGCACGGCAGCGGAGAGCCGGTCGGGAAAGCGGCGTGACCACTCGATGGCATTGAATCCGCCGAGTGAACCGCCGACCACTGCGAGGAGTCGTCCGATGCCGAGATGGTCGATCAATCGGCATTGG
>Ga0099364_10007494_pt1 | contig 15570 bp, 15 predicted proteins | sample TergutTh196P3_FD_73070 | JGI IMG/M metagenome (GOLD analysis project Ga0099364, IMG submission 73070) | Microcerotermes parvus P3 segment gut microbial communities from Pointe-Noire, Republic of the Congo - Th196 P3 | ecosystem: Host-associated > Arthropoda: Insects > Digestive system > Gut ... | reverse complement strand
AACACAGAAGATAAGCTTGCCGGCGTTCTATACTGTACTAAAGTGTGCGAGCCTTTGGGAAATATAGGTCGCTGCCGGGGGTCTTTCTTTATTATAATTATGTTGGCTTTTTTTTGAAAAATGAGATTGAGGTAGGTTATCTTTTAGATATTTAATTCTGATCTAAGATACCCATGTCCATCGTTTACTTGCAACAGAATACGTTTTTGTGATTAATATCTCTATTCACATAAATGAAAAAAGAAAAGAGAAACGTAACCGTGGTTACGTTATTGTTGTATTTTTATTAGGTTGTATTATACGGTGTTCTTCCTTTTGGATCTTCTCCATATCGATTTGGTCCAACCGTTCCGTCTGCAAAAATTAAATACAATAAAAAAATAAACGAAACAAGCGGAACGAATATAAGTATTGCCCAGATTCCCTCTTTATCCAAATCATGAAGTCTTTTTACTATTTGCATTAGGTATGCAATGTAGTTTATTATCGCCATCAATAGGATCAACAAAAGGAGTATAATAAGTATATTATCTGAAAGGATCATTCCGATTATCGCCATGCTCAAAAAATATATAATAATTCCAATAATACATAAAGCAATGGTTCTTATTCCAAAAGCTGATCTTCTTATTCTTCCCTTAAATGAAAAAAACTTTTCTTTAGTGTTCATATTTATCATTATCTCCTCACGTTTTACATTTATCTGTTTTTATAATAAAATACGTTTTTGTGATATATATATCTTCCTCACAAAAATGAAAAAAGAAAAGAGAGCAACAATTTGTTACATGTATTGTTGCCTATTTTCTTGAGTTGTATTAATACGGTGTTCTTCCTTTTGGATCTTCTCCATATCGATTTGGTCCAACTGTTCCGTCTGTAAAAATTAAATACAATAAAAAAATAACCGAAACAAGCGGGACGAATATAAGTATTGCCCAGATTTCCTCTTTATCCAAATCATGAAGTCTTTTTACTATTTGCATTATGTATGCAATGAAGACTATTAAATATAAAATAAAAAGCAGAATCAACAAAATGAACACACCTACACCAGGTGTACTTTCCGGAAGGATTGTTGCGAATATTTCAATTGCTAAAATCGTACCAATACTGATTAAAAAATAACTAATAAACACACCTATATAAAAAGCGATCAATCTTATGCCAAAGGTTGATCTTCTTATTCTTCCTTTAAATGAAAAAAAATTATCTTTAGTGTTAATATCTGACATTATCTCATTCCTTTTTGTTAATTTTTCTACAACAGAAAATGCTTTTTTAATTTAATATATTTTCCTCAAAAAAATGAAAAAAAGAAAAGAAAAATGTAACAATTGATTACATTTTGTTGTATTTTTATTGGGTTGTATAATACGCTATTCTCCCTTTCGGATCTTCCCCATATTGATTCGGACCGACAGTCCCATCCGCTAAAACCAAAATTAAAAAGAATACAACGTTATATACAAGCGGCAGCGCCCATGCAAGGAATACCAGCAATGAAAACCAGCCGCTTAGATTCATATCATGAAATCGTTTTGCCATGAGCGGCAGAAGTAAAGCGACATGTATGGCCCATACGAGTACCATCAGCGGAATCGTCAGAAGAGATGCGATGCCAAGCGTCAGTACAGTAATAGCCAACAATATGATTTGAATGATCCAATAGGGTATTTTTATACGCGCCCATTTTGAGAAATAAGTCGTTCCGTCAATTCTTCCGTCTGTGGAAAATAATTCATTTTCGTTCATCTTTACCTTCTGACTTTTTTAAAATTATCCATCTTTTTTAAAATTTTATTGGTTTTGCGATCTCAATTATGATTTTATCTTTTTTACAATTTCCATCGAATTTAAAAAAGCCTGCTGCGTTTGTTCTTCAGTCAATCCTGCGCCTTTCAAAATTTTAGCAGCCGTTTCTTTTGTAATCATGTCCTCGGGTTTATGCGCGTCGGTGTTGCAAATGAGTTTGGCTTGTGTTTGCGTTGCCAATTTGGCGACGTGACCGTTTGTCCTGTTATGGCCGCTTCGAGCTGTGATTTCAATATATGTGTTTGTCTTTTTAGCGGCTTGTGCTTCTTCAAGTGTTAAAAATCCGGGGTGTGCCAAAATATCGACATATTCCGAATCAATGGCAGCTTTATTGGTTCCGGGCGCGACAGGCTCAACCATTGTCTCGCCGTGAACGACAACAATATCCGCACCGGCTTCTTTTGCTTTTTGAGCCAAAACGTCAATTTTTGAAGGCGGCACATGGGTAATTTCAATGCCTGCAAAAACATCAATATCCCAATCCTTTTCCAAATATTTGGCTTTTTGAAGGGATGAAATAATGTATTCAAAATTTGTAAAATCAGCATGATCCGTCATGGCAATTGCAGAATAACCAAGAACAACGGCACGTCGGACATGTTCGCTTGGGATGAGGACTCCGTCGCTGAAAAGAGTGTGGGTGTGAAGATCAATCATTTTAAATCACTTTTTTATTTTTAATGATTGTCTCTCTGTTTTTGTTTTATTTAATGATTTCTTTCTTTTTTACTTTCTTCTTCAATTTCTTCTTTATCTTCTTCTTTACTTTCTTCTTTATCGACGGGCTTTCGCATATTGTCTCTGGCAGTTTCAGCAGGCGGTTTATAATTGTCCCTATCATAATCGGCAGATAAGGGTATTTGTTTTCTGACCTGAACCGGATTGTCGTATCTCGGGTTTTCAGGCACTCTCTCTAATTTTTCTTCAACATCGGCGAATGCAAAATTTGGTTTAACATCCCGAATCTTGATTTTTACAATATCGCCCACAACCGCTTCTTTTACAAAAACAACGAACTCATCAATATATGCAATTCCGTCTCCGTTTGTTCCTGTTTCTACAATTTCAACCGCATAAAATTGGTTTTTTCGAATCGGGGCGGTTAGAAATTTTTTAGCGATAATGTAGATTTCAGCGCTGGTGGAACGAGAAGCTTGCGGAGCATACGCTTTGACATGAACAAATTCAGAGCCGACATCATCAAAAAATTGTTTAAACATATCGCCTTGGAAGACTTTGACAACGAAAACGCCTTTCGCTTTCAATATTTTTTTGGCACATTCAAAAGCTGCGCGATTAAGTTCAATTCCGCGGGCGTGATCTAGTGCCCAGTTTCCGGTTAAGTTTGGTGCTGCATCACACAAGACAACATCAACGCCGCCTTTTCCCGCAAATTCCAATATTTTTTCAATCGTTGAATCGGACGTAATGTCGCCGCGAATCGTTGTGACCCGATCAATCTCATCAATTTTTTGAAGATCAACGCCTAAAATTCTGCCGCCGGACAATTCTTTGGCAACCTGAAGCCAGCCGCCGGGCGCAGCACCTAAATCAACAACCGTGTCTCCGCGCTTTATAACATTTTCACGTTCTTGAATCTGTTTTAATTTATAAGACGCTCGAGAGCGGTATCCCTCCTTTTGAGCTTGATGATAATAAAAATCCTTTTGATTTCGTGCCATAATTCACCCACAGTATATTTTATTTCTTGTTTTTTATTTTGTTTTTGTATTTTATTTTTTCGTTTCTGATTACTTTCGGTCTGAACGGGTTAGATGTATTTATGATTAATGTTATTTAGTAAAAAAATATTAAAAAAATCATTGTTTATTTTATTTCAATTTATTAAGCGGATTGTAAAAATGATGGAAAAAGAAAATTCGGATCCCTATTCTGTTCATCCGACACTTTGGATTCAAGAAAGCAAAAGCAAGGCACTTAGCGGCAAAACAATTGTTTTGGGTGTTACCGGCAGCATTGCGGCGGTTCAAACAGTGACTTTAGCACGCGAACTGATTCGTTACGGTGCAAATGTTTATGCTGTAGCAACAGATTCTGCGCTTCAAATTATTCATGAAAATGCGCTTCATTATGCAACCGGGCACTCCGTTATTACAAAAATTACCGGAAAAGTGGAACATGTTGAGTTTTTCGGCTCTAAAGGCATTGCAGATTTATTCTTAATTGCACCCTCTACGGCGAATACAATTTCTAAAATTGCAATGGGCATTGATGACACATCTGTTACAACATTTGCGACAACCGCGATTGGCGAAGGGAAAAAGGTAATGATTGTTCCGGCAATGCATGATTCGATGTACCGTCATCCTCAGGTTTTGGAAAATTTGAAAACTTTGGAGTCGTGGGGGATTGATGTTGTCGCTCCTCGAATCGTTGAAGGTATTGCAAAAATTGCCGACAATGATGAAATTGTTCTTCGGGTTTGCCGCATGCTTGGAGATCAATCTCTCTTTGGTCGGTCTGTTTTTATCACATCCGGAGCCACAGCCGAATCTATTGATCCGATCCGGCTTTTGACCAACCGCGCTTCGGGAAAAACGGGGGCGGCACTTGCTAAAGAAGCTTATGTGAGGGGAGCTGAAGTTTATTTATTCCATCGAAATGGTTCACCGTTTTTGCATTTGCCGCATTTTCATGATGTTTATGTTGAAAGTGCCGGCGAAATGACAGAGGCCGTTTTGGAAAAAATAACATTCGCAGATGTTTCCGCGGGCGGGAAAAATATCTTGATCAGCGCTGCGGCTATTTCTGATTATACGGCGGAAAAAAGTGGTTCTAAAATAAAGTCGGGGTCAACTTCCCTTTCGTTGACGCTTCGCCCGACAAAAAAATTGATCGAAGAAGCGCGCTATACAGATCCTAATCTTTTTATTATAGCTTACAAAGCCGAAACGGATGTCTCCTTTGAATCTCTTATTGAGTCTGCCGCTTCTAAAATTGAAGATAAAATTGCAGATATGGTTGTTGCAAACGATGTTTTAGAAAAGGGAATGGGAACGGCAGAAAATGATGTTTATGTCGTGACGAAAAATTATTTGAAAAATCATGATCTGAATACTATTATTTCTCTTTCCGGCTCCAAAGAAAAAATTGCGGTTGAACTGTTTGATTTGATTTGTCCGGAAACGGTTGAAAAAATGTCACCTGTAGATGATTTAGAAAAAGAACCCACCATTTCAAAGGATGAGGCAAATACTTTTGTTTCCACAACATCGGTTCCAAGTTTTAAAAAAGAAACGAATCACGATGTTGACTCTCAAAAAAAGACGAAATCCAATATTTATCACAAGCCGACTCAAGTGAAAGGGCGTATTTTCAAAAAAAGGAATTAATTATGTCTGATATTTTTTTTAAGTCGGCGGCTGCATTTTCACCCGGACACATAACAGGTTTTTTTAAAATTTGCAATCATGATGATCCCCATCAAAAGGGATCTGTCGGTGCCGGAATCGTTTTAGATAAAGGGATTCGTTCTTTTGTGACGCCTTTTAAAGGTAGTGGGGTGTCCGTTTTGAAGCTGAATGGTCAAATCAGTTCTTGTTCGACTGTTTTTTCAGCGGTTTCAATGATTTCTGAAATTGCCGAAAAAAAGTATGGTGCACAGTTTCATTTTGAAATTCAAGAAATGTCGAATTTGCCGGTTGGCAGCGGATTTGGAATGTCAGCGGCCGGTACATTAAGTACGGTTTTTGCCATCAATCACTCTTTAAAACTTGATCTCCCCGTTTCCGAATTGGTTGAAATTGCGCATATTGCGGAAGTGACAAACGGCAGCGGTCTTGGGGACGTTGCCGGTGAATCTTTAGGATGTCTTGTCGTTCGTAAAAAGCCCGGGGGTCCGAAATTTGGAAAATATTATTCATTGGCTGTACCTCCAAAAAAGGTGTTTTGTTTGGTTTTGGGTGAATTATCAACAAAAAATGTGATTTCTCATCCAGTTCATATATCTGCAATTAACAACGCGGGCGACTTGGCATTACAAACCTTCTTAAAAAATCAAACACTGACATCGTTTATGGAAGAATCATACCGATTTACAAAAGATGTCGGTCTTTTAAGCAGTACTGCAAAAAAGGCGATCGATTCCATACCTTCCGAATTTGGGTGCGGCGCACAGGCAATGATTGGAAATACTGTTTTTGCCATGACAAATCATTTTGATTCTCAAGAAGATGAAACCGAAGCAGAAGAAATTTTATTATCTCTCTTAAGGCAGCATGGAACTGTTTATGAATGCTGTATCGGAAGTGCCGGTTCGCATATTTGCTTATGAGGTGAAATAATGTCAACCGATTCTTCTTCATCATCCTCATCTTCATCATCATCCCCATCTTCATCATCATCCCCATCTTCATCATCATCCCCATCTTCATCGTCTTTATCATCTTCACCGTCTTTATCATCTTCACCGTCTTTATCATCTTCACCGTCTTCACTGTCTTCATCATCTTCACCATCTTCTTCCGGAACTATTCAATACATTCCAATTCATTGTAAAAGTGCCATGCATAGTGTTTCAGGAATTTTTCCGTTTAAATGGGACATCAATGTTTACCGCGGGTGTGAGCATGGTTGCAAATATTGTTATGCTCTTTATTCTCATCAATATTTAAAGTCGGAAACTGAGTCTGCCGGAGAGGTTATTGATATCGGTAATTATTATCGCCACATTTATGCCAAGACAAACATTGCCGAGCAGCTTGAAAAAGAGCTGAGCCGCCCCGGAAGAAAAAGAGAATTGGTAAATCTCGGCGGTGTCTGTGACAGTTATCAGCCGGCTGAAAAAGAATTTGAATTGTTGCCGGAAATTTTGAAGCTCATGATCAAATACAAAAATCCGATTGTGATTTCTACAAAATCCGATTTGATTCTTCGTGATTTTGATTTGATTGATGAGCTTTCTCAAGTGGCTTTTGTAAATATTGTGTCCACCATCACAACAATGGATGAAAAAATTCGTGAAATTATTGAACCGGCAGGTGTCAGTTCAGAGAATCGTTTTAAGGTTTTGAAAAAATTTAAAGAAACAAACGCTTCCATTGGTGTTCATACAATGCCGATTTTGCCGTTTTTGACCGATTCGCCGGAAAATTTAGAGCATATTTTTTCAAAAACAAAAGAAGTTGAGGCTGACTACATTTTAGTCTGTCCGCTTAATTTGAGAAGCCAAACGCGAAAATATTATTTTGAATGGATTCAAAATCAGTTTCCTCATTTTTATGAACCCACGAGGCTTCTTTACAAACACGGCAGCTTAGATAAAGCCTATACATCACATCTTTACCAAAAAATAGTTGGTCCGCTGTTTCAAAAATATGCGCTTTCGGATGATTACATGAAACCGATTATTCAAAACATTCCGTCATCTGAAATCAGGCAAAAAACATTGTTTGATTTTTAACATTTTTTATCAAATCAATAAGAATCAAAAATATCAGCTTATATCATAACTTAAAACAAAAAAGCGGATTCGTCTTTCTATTTCTTTTTTTGAGTATGAAGCCGTTTTATTCAGCCGCCTTGGGGCGACTGATCGAACGGGTGGTTGATTCGGATTTCATGATGATAAAAAAAACGAAACATCAGTTTGTATCACATCAATAAAAATGGGGGTACCGTTTTCCCCAAATCATCAAACACCTGCAAGGAAAAATGTACCCCGTCTTTTAATCACTTCATGAAAAGGATGTTTCGATTTTAAACAAAAACTAAATCAAATCCTTAAATCCCCTTTCCTCAAAAACATCCAAACCCCCTCAAATTTTGTTTTCAGTAGCGTAGCGGATGAAAGCAAAATTTGAGCGTTTTCAAAAAAAAAAATTGTTTCTATGATTACTGTCGCTGCTTTTTTTGTTTCTGTTTTTGTGATTGTCTCCGTTTTTATGTTTTTTTTTGTGATTGTCTCCGTTTTTATGTTTTTTTTTTGTGATTGTCTCCGTTTTTATGTTTTATTTTTGTGATTGTCTCCGTTTTTATGTTTTGTTTTTGTGATTGTCTCCGTTTTTATGTTTTGCTTTTGTGATTGTCCCTGTTTTTATGTTTTGTTTTTGTGATTGTCCCTGTTTTTATGTTTTGTTTTTGTGATTGTCCCTGTTTTTATGTTTTGTTTTGGCGATTGTCCTCGTTTTTATGTTTTTTTTGAAAAAGCGGATTCGTATTTTTCATTTAATTTTTATGGGTGTGAATCCGTTCGATTCAGTCGCCTTGGGGCGACTGATCGAACGGGTGGTTGATTCGGGTTTCGTGGTGCAAAAAAAAAAAATCGAAACATCATTTTTATGCCACATCGATAAAAATGGGGGTACCGCTTCCCAAAATCATCAAAATGCTTTGGGGAAAAATGTACCCCGTCTTTTAATCGCTTCAATAAAATGATGTTTCGATTTAAAACAAAATCAAAATCAACATCTGAAAACCATTTTTCAAAAAAACCAAAAAACTTTAGATGAACACATTATTATTTTCGCGTTCTCATCATGATTTTTTTTATTTCAACAAGTTATACAGATTCTTTTTTTGTTTTCCTTTTTTGTATCCATTCTTTAATATCCACTTGGACAAAAATGACGCTCATAAAAACAATGGCTGCTCCAACAATTTGAATCAAAAAAAGTTTTTCTCCGGCAAAGACGGAGGCAAAAAATGCGGCAAAGACGGGCTCTAGTGCAAAAATGAGTCCGACATGTGCCGGCGTCGTGTATTTTTGAGCGACAACTTGGGAGATAAAACCAAAGGCGCTGCAAAGAATGCCGAGGAATAAAACAGAGATCCAAGCGTCTGTCGTTGTCGGCAAATGCGGTGTTTCAAATATTATGGAAAAAAACAGCGCGTAAAGTGCTGTAAATCCGAGTTGGGAAATTCCAAGGTTGAGGGTGTCCATTCCTTTTGTATCATTCAATCGCTTTGTAATGATTATATGGGAGGCGTAAGTGGAAGCTGCCACCAGGCAAACCAAATCCCCGAGACCGACGCCGGCTGCGCTATTAAGTGTCAGCAGCGCAATTCCTATGACGGCGGACAAACAGGCAGCGATGATTTTCTTTTCCGGAAATTTCCGAAAAAAAATGGCGGATAAAATTGGTACAAAAAGAACGGTCATGCTTCCCAAAAAGCCGGCGTTTGAAATCGTTGTGAATTGAATGCCATAATTCAAACCAAAAATTGCCAAAAAAAGGAAGAAACCAAGGATTGCACCGCCTTTAATTGTTTTCTTATTTATTTTTGAAAAATGCCGGGGAAATATCAGGACAGCAGCAATAAAGCCGATGCCGAATCGAAGAACGATAAAATTAAAAACGGGGAGGGTGTGCAGTCCCTGTTTTGTAAATAAATAAGACATGCCCCAAAAAAAGACAACCAAAAACATCAGCATGTTTGCTTTTTTAAGCGGCGATAGGGTCATGTGGAATGAATCTCTTCTATGCTTTTAAACATTTCTGTTTTCATTCTTGTTATTCATTTTTATTCATTTTTAATCGTTTTTATTCATAACATTATTTTTGGTACAATACCAAAAAAACACCCCGATTTTTTCCAAAAAGGAAAACATTTATTTATTAAAACACCCTTTTCATCCATATGCCAGACAATAATTTAAAGCTTTATCAGCCGACAGGTTTAGAGTTGAGTCCACGCAAAGTTTCTTATTTAAAATATCTTTTAGAGCGAAAAGAAACGGTTCGCACATCTGAGATTTCGGAAGTTTTTGATGTCGATCCGTCAACTGTGACAAAACTCATTGCTGAATTATCGGCAGACGGCTACTTGGATCATGCCCCCTATCGAGGTGTTCGCTTGACAGACAAAGGCAAAGAATATGCTGAATTTTGTATCAAACGCCATCAAATTCTTTGTTTGGTTTTTTCCCACTACGGATTGCCGCCGAAAACATCATGCACCGAAGTCTCCCGATTTGAATCTTTTGTTTCAAAGGAGGCAATTGATATGATTTATTGTGCAATGGGACATCCAACAATGTCATCTTGTGTCACTGCCGGCGAGATAAAACAAAATAATACCGATCCGTGTACCCACAATCGACTGCAAAAACTCTAATTTCTAAATTTTGGTACCTTACCAAAAAAATGGAAGATATGCCAATTTATCCCCAAAAATTCAACTGAGGTCTTAAATGAACAAAAAAATCGTATATGTTTTAATTTTTGCTGTATTCGCTGCCGCCATTTTATTTTCAGGCTGTTTGGATTTTGACCATGATCACGACCACGATGATGATCATGATGATGATCATGACCACGACGGTCACGATCACGACCATGACGATGACCCCGATGCCATAATACTTCAGCCTTTAACCGATGCACAGCTTCGGCAGATAGACGCCGGCGAAAGAATACTTGTTGCGGCAAGTGTTGCTCCTCAAACCGAGTTTATTGAAAAAGTCGGTGGCGACCGCGTCGTTGCAATATCCATGATTCCAATCGGTGCCGGACACCATTATGATCCGACAGTGCGCCAACTCGAAGAATTGGCAAAAGCACAACTGTATATGCAGCTTGGTTCCGGAGAGGTGTTTGAAACAAGGCACATGAAAACGTTTGCTGACATCAATCCGAGCATGAAAGTTGTCAATTCTTCCGTTGGCATTAATTTGATTTCAGGAGACTCTCACATTTGGACATCACCAAAAAATGCTCAAATCATGGTTGAAAACACATACAATGGGCTTTCCGAAATTGACCCCGCCAATGCAACTGAATACCGCAAAAATGCAGATGCTTATATCAAAGAACTTCAAGAATTGGATGCCGAGCTTCAAGCGGCATTAGACGGTCTTCAAGATCGTAATTTTATGGTTTATCATCCCGCTTGGGGCTATCTTGCCCGCGATTATCAGCTGACTCAAATTGCGGTTGAAGTCGATGGCAAAGAACCGTCCCCGCGTGCTTTAACCGAATTTATCAATGTGGCAAAAACAAACAATGTGACCGTTATTTTTGTTCAGGAACAGGTCAGTGTTGCCGGAGCAACCGCCATTGCAGAAAGTGTCGGCGGAAGGGTTTATATCTTAGACCCGCTTGCTAAAAACTATGTTGAAAATACCAGGTCTGTCGGTCAAGCGCTTGCACAGCACCTGAATTAAAAAAAATAAAGAAAATGCAAGAAGATGTTTATGGTTTCAGATAACGTTTCTCTAAAATCCCCCCTTTTGGATGTGAATAATCTATGGGTCCGATATGGTTCTCATACGGTTCTTGAAGATATTGATTTGACGATTGACGGTCCGGGGGAGATTTTAGGCATTATCGGTCCAAACGGCAGCGGAAAAACGACATTGTTAAAAGCGATTTTGGGGCTTGTTCCGATTTCCAAAGGAAATATTTCAATTGACGGAAAGCCGCCTGAAAAAGCCCGCCGCTTTATCGGCTACGTTCCTCAATACAGCCAATATGATTATGATTTTCCAATATGCGTTGAGGATGTTGTTTTAACGGGGCGTTTGAAAAAAGCCGGACTCCTTCGCCGCTATTCTCAAAAAGATAAAGAGGCGGCACATGATGTTTTGAAAAAAGTCGGAATGCTGGATTATAAAAAATCTCAAATCGGTGCCCTTTCGGGCGGTCAGCGCCAGCGTGTTTTTATTGCACGCGCCCTTTGCAATGATCCGAAATTTTTGTTAATGGATGAACCAAACACCGGTTTGGATGCGTTTATGCAGGATGAACTGTACCGTCTGCTTGAAGACCTCAAAAAAGAGATGGCGATCATTGTCATCAGCCATGACATCGGTGCCGTTTCTGCACATATGGACAAAATTGCCTGCATGAACCGGCGTCTTTTCTTCCACGATAATAAGGAAATGTCACGCCCCGATTTCATTTCAACTTACGGCTGTTCCATTGATTTGGTGGCTCACGGTGTTCCGCACCGTGTTTTAGAAACGCATGCTTACGTCCACGGTGCCCACGGCAGTACTTGCGGCTGCCATACACCGATTTCTTTGTCAAACGCGTCCTCCAAAACCACAGCCAAAACCACAGCCACGCCCGAAGATTCCAATAACAATGCGGAGGAAAAATAAATGTCAGAACTTCTTGGTCTGCTTGAATATGCTTTTATTCAGCGCGCTATTTTGGCAACCGTTTTAACATCCATCGCCTGCGGCGTTATTGGTGTTTATGTGGTCACAAAAAAGATTGTTTTTATTGCCGGCGGCATATCCCATGCTTGTTTTGGCGGTCTCGGACTCAGCTTTTTTTTGGGCCTGAATCCTCTTTTTGGACTGCTGCCGTTTAGTATTCTCTCGGCGTTCTCTCTTGGTTTTCTCAGCAAAAAAACACGTGTTTCCGAAGATACTGCCATTGGGATTTTATGGTCGCTTGGTGTTGCAGTCGGCGTCATTTTAATCTTTTTGACGCCGGGATACGCACCGGATTTGATGACATATTTGTTTGGAAACATTTTAACGGTTCCTGCATCGGATATTTGGCTGATGGTCGTCATTGATCTCATCATTTTGCTTGTTGTGATTCTGTTTTACAAAGAATTTCTCGCCATGTGTTTTGACGAAGAATTCACAAAAATCGTCGGCGTCTCGGCAGATAAATTTTATCTCCTGCTGCTGTGTTTGATTGCACTGACAACCGTTGCCATGATTAAAGTGGTCGGCATTATTTTAATCATTGCCATGCTGTCCATTCCGGCGTCAATCAGCCGCAAATTTTCCCACAATATGAAAACAATGATGATTTATTCAGCAGGCATCGGCGTCATTTTAAGTTTTGTCGGTCTTTATTTGTCCTATTGGTTTGATTTGCCGTCGGGTGCTACGATTATTCTAGTCATGTGCATTGTTTATTTGATCGTTTTTGGCGTCAGCGAACTCAAAAAACTCATTCAAAGAAAACAAATTCCCGAAGATTTTTGATTTTTATTCTATGGAGTTCGTTTTTTTTGTTTTTTTGTTTTTTTATTTTTTTGTTTTTTGCAGCCGATATTTTGACATCTGCCGTTTAACATTTAATGTCTTCTGTATATTTTATTTTATTCAACAAATTCTTTCAGCGCATTCTTTTTATCCAATGATATATTTTTATTGTTGATTTAAAATTTACTTGAACTGTTGGATTATTTGATTCCTCTCCATCATCAATATTTAATATTCATCTTTTACAATATTTTTAAAAAATCAAATACGGTTTTAAATTATGACGAATAAAAACCAATCGAGTGAACAAAACGGCTCTTTAAAATGTACCGATAAAGTGGTTGAATCAAAAGTCTCAAAATATCTCCGATATTTTGTTTGGTTTGTTCTGATCGTCAACATTTTGTTGTTTTTATATCAAGCCTATCGCAGCTATTCAACGGATGGCGTCATTTTCGATAATGAGCTCATCAATGAATCTTTCTATTTCTTCTTTTTCACAGTGATGACATTGATTTATATGTCCCTTTCTGGTTTCATCCAAAAGAAAATGAAAATCGTCATTCCGCCGCATTTGATTTCAATGATTGCATTGTTCATTTTTTTGGGAACTTTCCTTGGTCAAGCGATGGGTTTTTTTGCATACTTTTTTTGGTGGGACAAAATGTTGCATACGATTTCAGGAATGATTCTTGGATTGATTGCATTTGCAGTGATTTCTGCCTTCAATGACAGCGATTTTGATTTTAGATTAGGTCCCATTTATGCTGCAATCGTCTCATTTTTGTTTGCGGTTGCCGTCAGCGGTCTTTGGGAAGTCGCAGAGTATTCATTCGATTGTATTTTTGGAACAACAATGCAATGTTGGAATGATGACCCGACTCAATATTTCACAGGTTTGCCGGAACAAGGCGCCGGTTTAATTGACACTATGGAAGATTTAATTGTCGCGACAATCGGTGCGTTTATTGTCTCAGTCGTCGGTTATTCTTATTTAAAGAAAGGCAAATCTTTTATGGAATCGAAACGGCTGAACATTTTAAATAATCAAAACAGTCAAAACAGTCAAAATTCCAAAATCGAAAACGACTGAACGTTTTAAATAACCACAATAATCAAAACAATCAAAAATTCGGAATCGAAACGGCTGAATGTTTAGATCATCAACAATTAATATAATAAAAACACATCAAGATGCTTCTTCAAATAGGTCTGAAAAATTATCTTTTTTTAGGTACGATTTATAAATCCTCAACTTTTAAGAAAAGTATATGAATAAAGATTGATAAAAAGAAAGTATCGGTTGATTCAAAATGGTTTACCTCGAACTTTTTGTTATTTTTATTTTGATTTTACTCAACGGCTTGTTTTCTTTTTCAAAAACAGCTCTTCTTTCTTCCCGAAAAATTCGATTGAAAACAGCATCTAAAAGCGGACAGTCCGGGTCTCAATCCGCTTTGGATTTGGTTGAAAATCCGGATTCATTTTCATCAGCCGTTCAAATCAGTACAACATTGATTTGCATTGTGATCGGGTTTTACAGCTGCACTTCGTTATCACATGAGCTGATTGTGTTCTTGTCTTCAATTCATATGATTGTGCCTTATGTTCACATTATTTCTCCTGTCATTATTTTTATTGTGACGGCTTATTTACTGATCGTTTTTGGATTTTTGATCCCTCAAAAAATTGCCCAGTCCAACCCGGAAAAATATGCCGTCTGGATTTCCAAACCGATTCACCTCTTATCAAAAATATTATACCCTTTCACATTTTTGATTTTGGGCTCTTCTCATCTCTTTATGAAAATATTTGGAATTAAATCTTCGGAAATCAATACAACTGAAGAAGATGTCAAAGCGGTTGTTCAAGAAGGTCTTGAAGATGGTGTGATTGATGAAGCTGAGCAAGATTTAGTGGAGCGTATTTTCAGTTTGGATGACCGTAAAATCGGTTCATTGATTACGCACAAAAATGATATTATTTGGGTTGACGTTTCAACAACGCATCAGGAACTTCTCGAAATTGTCAATAAAGAGCCCTATTCCGTTTATCCGGTTGTAGACAAAGATATTGATCATATTGTCGGTATCATCCGCTTAAAAGATTTGGTCGGCCGCGTTGCTTTGCCCTCATTTAAATTGGCAAACTTTATCCGTCCGGCAAACTTTTTGCCGGAAAATATGAGTATTTTGTCCGTTCTTGAAAATTTCAAATCCGCAAAGATTCAATACGCTTTGATTACTGATGAATTCGGCAGCATTCAAGGAATCGTAACAATCAGTGATGTTTTTGAGGCACTTGTCGGCGATGTTTCAGCCAACCCCTCTCACGAAGAGTATGAAATTACTCCAAGAAGTGACAATTCCTGGCTTGTGGACGGTCAATATCCATTTTATGATTTCTTGGAATATTTCAACTTGCAAGATTATTACAATGAATATCCTTACAACACCCTCAGCGGTTTAATTTTGGAAAAATTGGAAAAAATGCCGCGCGCCGGTGACAAATTTGATTGGTTTCACTTTGAAATAGAGGTTGTTGATATGGATTTTGCCCGAATTGATAAAGTGATGGTTACAGACATTAGTGTCTCTGATACTTATTTAGAATAAAACAAGGAATTCATTCATATTATCGTATTATTATATTGTTATATTATTATATTATTATATTATTATTTTCCATTTCTTCATTTCGTTTTTTAAGTTGTGATTGCATGGTTTTTTTAGACTCTAAAAAAGTTATTCTTCCTTTTACGGAACTTCCTGTACGTTATCGTTTGCAATCGACCCCGCGTACAACGGCACAAGACGAGTTTGAATTTTCGGAGTCTTTGCTGCTCA